>Ga0206131_10000156_pt1 | contig 94772 bp, 76 predicted proteins | sample Helgoland_Spring_FD_148636 | JGI IMG/M metagenome (GOLD analysis project Ga0206131, IMG submission 148636) | Pelagic subsurface seawater microbial communities from Kabeltonne, Helgoland, North Sea - Helgoland_Spring_Bloom_20160517_1 | ecosystem: Environmental > Aquatic > Marine > Epipelagic ... | reverse complement strand
AAAGGTTTCATGTAGCCTATTCTTTGACCATTTATATATTTTTTTGATAGATTGCCAGGGTTAAAAATTAGCAATTTAAATGTTACAAAAAACTTATTATCAAAACTGAAAATGTAGTTTGTAGCCTGAAAAAAAAGACTTTTTAGACTAAGGTCGTTTTTTGAAGAAGCTTTTTCACCACATGTATGGCAAAATCTACCTTGGAGTTTAGTATTACAGTTTTTGCAGTTTATATTTTCCATTACTTTACTTTTACGAAAATATATTTTCTACCCATGAAAGCTTTTCTTTTGTTTTTGGCAATTTCAGTTTCTAATTTTTCATTTAGCCAAAACACAACCCCAAGTGGATTAGCATATGAAATTTTCACAAAAACCGATGGACCTAAAGCTAAAAATGGACAAGAGGTAAAGCTTAAAATATTAGGAGCTTTAGAAGATGGTACTGTTTTTCAAGAACCCGCCAAAATGACCATGATTGTTGGTCAAGAAGGATTTTTACCTGGTTTTTTGGAAGCAGTAGAAATTTTGAAACTAGGGGAGAAGGGGAGGTTTATTATCCCGCCCCACTTAGGGTACGGAGAAAAGGGTGCAAGAGATGATTTTGATGTTAGTAAGTATTTAGTACCACCAAACAGTACCATTATTTTCGAGATAGAGTTAATGAAGATTAAGTAACCTTTGGTTACTCATCCATCAAATTGTATGAATAGGTGGTTTTTCTGAAAACTTTACCGTTTCTGCTATTTATCCAATATTGAAATACTTTTAAATTTCCGTTTTCAAGAGCTTCTTCATTTGTGAAGGAATATCCTAACATAGGGAAATCTTCAGCAGTGGAATAATCAAAAATTACCTCAGAAGATGGGTTAATTTCCAAAAAACCATTAATAATTATAGGTTTTTGCTTTACAAATCTTGGAAGTAAAGCGAGATAAGAAAGCGCAGAATCATCTAAAAAAACATCATTTAAGGAGTCATTTTTCAAAAGCAAATTAGAAACTTCAGCTTTAGAAAGAATTGAGGTATCTCGATAGGATAAGGAGATATTTTCATAAGCTGGGTAGGTAAACCAAGCCTCGTCAGGGGACTGAGTTGTAATTAATATCTTTTGATCATAATGATTATTAAATCCGTTGAATCGATATTCGAAAACGGCTGTTTTGCAAGAAGTATCAGCAGTTAATTGGCAGTTTACCATACTAACCGGGTTTAAGCATTTGCTATTGGCACAAACCAAGTTTACCATAATCGAATCAAGTCCATTTGGTAAAAACAGTTTCAATTTTTCAGCGGCTAAATCTTTAAGTTTTTGGTTTATTTCTATTGAATAATCTTTAAGTAGAGAATCTCTTCGCTATTTTCCTTTTTCAGAAAGTACCCAATTAGGAGTGCATCCATCATAAAGAAAACAACTTATATCTCTCCCCCCAAAATTAGACTTGCCGGCTTTGAGAATGTAAAACCTATCATCGGGGTTTTGTGGCATTACATAGGCTATTTGCCGGTTTTGTATAAACTGAATTTTTGAAAAATCATTATCCAACAAATTGCTAATTCCAAACTTCATTTCTTCTTCTCCAAAAGGTGCTTTTCTTTTAATTAAGAAGTTGCAATGATTTGTAAAAGTTTCAGTGTAGGAGCAAGCTAGGGTATGTTCATGTAGTTTTAGTTTTCCATAAATTGGTAATATTTCATAAGTAAAATCCCCAGATTTTATTTCAATTTTATTGTTTTTCTGAATAATCTTAACCTGATAAAAATCTTCTGCTAAATTGAAATTGTATTTGGTGTCAACAAGGTTGAAATAAAAAGTGTTTTCTTGCACAGGTTGAGCAACCCCCAACAAGCCAAAACAGACAAATAAAAGGAAGAAAATTTGTTTCATCATTCTATAGATGAGAATAAGAATGAATTTCCATAAAAAAAGCCTCTCAAATTTGAGAGGCTTTGTACCCAGGGCCGGAGTCGAACCGGCACGCCCGAAGACATTGGTGTTTGAGACCAACGCGTCTACCAATTCCGCCACCTGGGCATTTGATTTAAGATTAATTAAAATCTTTGAATTGGGTCGGCAAAAATAGCTTTTTTCTTATAGTTTAATGCAAACATTTTTAGCTTCTGTAAAAAACTTTAAAGCTTCAAAGCCACCTTCTCTGCCAACACCAGAATTTTTTACTCCACCAAAAGGGGTTCTTAAATCGCGCAGCATCCAACAGTTTATCCAAACAATGCCGGCTTCAATTTTTTGGGCAACTCGATGAGCTTTTTTCAAGTTGGTGGTCCAAACGGTTGAAGCTAAGCCATACTCTGTGCTATTGGCCATTTGCAAAACATGTTCTTCGTCTTTAAACGGGGTAATAGTAACCACAGGACCAAAAATTTCTTCTTGGTTTGTTCTGCAATCAAAGGCAAGGCCTTCAATAACTGTGGGGCACAAATACCAGCCTGAAGCATAATCTCCATCTAATTTTACTTCTTTTCCCCCAGTTAGAATTTTTCCACCTTCTTGTTGAGCAAGCTCAATGTAACTTTTTACTTTTTCGAGATGAGGTTTTGAAACCAAAGCACCCAAGTTTGCATCATCATCATAAGGATGACTAACTTTTAACTGAGAAACCTTTTCTACAAAGGCAGCTTTAAATTTTTCATAAATACTTTCTTCCACAAAAATTCTAGACCCGCACAAACATATTTGACCTTGATTTCTGAATGATGAATTAACACTTGTGTTCAGAGCATCCTCAAAATCGGCATCTGCAAAGATTATGTTAGGGTTTTTACCGCCTAATTCTAGAGAAAGTTTCTTGAACATAGGAGCAGCTATTTTGGCAATGGTTTCGCCTGTTTGGGTGCCTCCTGTAAATGATATTGCTTTAATTTTTGGATGGCGCGACATGGCATCGCCAACTTTTTGGCCTAGCCCGTGGACTATATTTAAAACCCCTTTCGGTAAACCAGCTTGGTTACAAAGTTTAGAAAGTAGGTAGGCGGTGTAAGGTGTTATTTCTGAAGGTTTTGCTATAACGCAGTTACCAGCTGCGAGGGCAGGAGCAATTTTCCATGTAAAAAGGTAAAGGGGTAAATTCCATGGTGAAATGCAACCAACAACGCCAATTGGGGTTCGCAAGGTATAATTTATCGCTTGGTCTTCCATAGCGTGAGACTCTGATGCAAAATGCAAAATGGCTGTGGCAAAAAAGTGAAAGTTTGAGGCAGCTCTGGGAATATCAACTTCTTTGGCTAGCCAAACAGGCTTACCGTTGTCCTTGGCTTCGGCTAGCGCGAACTCCTCGAGGTTTTCTAGAATTAAATTTGAAAGTTTTAGAATAATATCAGACCTTTTTTTTGCTGGTGTGTTTGCCCAAGAATCAAATGCCTTTTCAGCAGCTTTTACTGCGTTTTCAACATCAGTGGCATCACTGTCGGGAATTTGGTTGTAAATTTTACCTGTGGCGGGTTCAAAGTTATCGAGGTATTTTGCCGATTTAGGAGGTAATAATTCTCCATTTATAAAATTTTCAATTTTTTGCATAAAAGGAATTTCGAAGAGTAAAACTAATTTTTTTAGTTCTATAAAATGAAAAAGGGGCTAAAAAGCCCCTTTAAACCGCCGAATGAGTGTCCTAAAATCGAAATTTAGGTATTGTAAGAACGAAGTTTAATATGTTTTAGTCTCTTTTGATTTAGACTTTATGATAATTATTTTTTTGTCTTCTTTTTTATCCTCTGAAAATTCTATGCCAAGATCTTCAAAAAGGTCGTTCATGTTTAATTCTATGTGAATGTTATCCTCTCCATCATCGTCGTTTACATCAATGGTAATGTCACCTTCAACATTCATCCAATTCAAACTTTTCTTTTCTTTTTCTTTCTCCTCTAAATATTTTTTAGCTTCTTCTCCATAGAGTTCTCTGCTTTTTTCTTTACCATTTTGCTTTTCGGTAATTTTTATTTTAAAGTCATTTTCAGATTCCTCAACTTCAATTACTTCAATGTTGGTTTCTTCAATGTCATCAAAAAACTCCCCCATTTCATTCCCAAACTTTTCAAAGCTTTTGCCTAAATCTTCTAAACCTTTTTCTAAATCAGAAAAGTCTAAAGTGTAGGTTTTTTCTTTTCCATCTTTTTCACGGGTAATAACGATGGTGTTTTCTTCTTTTTCTTTTTTAGATTGTGCCTCAGCATTAAAAGAAAATAAAGTTCCTAGTATAAAAGTAGCGATGGTTAGTGTTAGTGGTTTCATAGTTTGATTTTACAAATTTATTTTACATTTTATAAGACCTTGTTAAACAGAGGTTAAGCGGCGTTAAATAGTGTTAAAGGCTACCTTACCCTGTTTTGATGGCATACATTTGCTCGTAAGACGATCTCGGTTTAAGTAAAGTTACAGCTTGAAGAAAAATTTTATTCAAATACTTATTGTTTCTATGACGGTGGTTCTAGTTGGAATTATTGGTATTCAATATTATTGGATAAAAAACGCCATTGAACTTAAAGAAGAGGAGTTTACCAGGAAGGTAAATGATGGACTTACAGGTATTGTAAATCTACTAGAAAAAGAAGAAGCAGTTAGAAAACTAAAGTCTCATAGACAAGGCAGAATGCTTTTTTTAAAAACCGACTCAGTTGATTTTAACAATATTCCTGATAGCTTAACACAATTAACGGTTTTTAATCAGTACGATAGAAAAGGTAAAAGCGCTATTGTTGATCATGTTGAAGAAACCGATGAAGTTCATTTGGAGAGCCATGTTACCTTAGACGGAGAAACTGTAATTCACGACTCAATCATTCAAAAATTTTCTTACCAATCATCAGAGCAAGGAGCTTATTTAGCCGGAAACATTAAACTTGAGTTAGATACTCTTTTGAAAAAGAGGCTCATTAACAAAACTGTTCTCATCAGCGATATTGTAAAAAGTTTGATGGAAGTAAATTTAAATGAAGAAATAACCGATAGGGTAAACCTAGTTGAGTTAGACTCTTTGCTACAGCAAACTTTCAACGCAAAAGGAATAAATACAAATTTTGAATTTGCAATATTTAATGCTGCAGGAAATTTAATTGTAACAAATTCTAAAAATGGAAAGTATAATTTTTTAGAATATGAGTTTACATCTCGGTTATTTCCAGAAGACATAATTCAGGAGGCTAATTATTTAAATGTTCACTTTCCAAACCAAAAAGGATTCCTGCTAAGGTCAATGGGCTTTATGCTTGTTACATCAGTATTATTTGTAATCGGCATTATCCTAATTTTTCTATACGCCATTAATACCATCATAAAACAAAAGCAACTATCTGAGGTAAAAAACGACTTTATCAACAACATGACTCATGAGTTAAAAACGCCTATTAGCACAATTTCATTAGCATGCGAAGCGCTTTCTGATAAAGATATAGCCCAAAGCGAAGCACTTTTAAATCGTTATATCAAAATGATTAAAGACGAAAACCACCGATTAGGCGTTCAAGTAGAAAATGTTTTACAAAGTGCCGTTTGGGATAAAGGCGACTTCAAACTAAAAAAGGAAGAGATTTTAATTAACGAATTGGTTTTAGAAGTGGTAAATAAAATTGAAATTCAGGTTAAAGAAAAACAAGGTATTATTGAAACTATTTTAGATGAGACCAACCCAATAATTATGGGAGATAAAATTCACCTTACCAATGTTATTTATAATTTAGTAGATAACGCCAATAAATATACCAAGCTAAACCCCGAAATAACTATTTCTACAAAATCGTTAAATCAATATTTGGTATTGTCAATTACCGATAATGGAATTGGAATTAGCAAAGAGAACCAAAAGAAAATATTTGAAAAATTGTATCGAGTTCCAACGGGAAATGTTCATGATGTAAAAGGCTTTGGACTCGGGTTAAACTATGTAAAAACTATTGTAGATAGGCACAATGGAAAAGTTGAAATAAACAGCACCCTAGGCAAGGGTAGCACCTTTGAAGTTTATTTACCAAAAACCAATTAACATGGAAGAAATTAATTTATTAGTAGTTGAAGATGACCCAAACTTAGGTTCTATTTTAAATGAATATTTAATCGCAAAAGGCTATAAAAGTACCCTTTGCAGAAATGGAGATGAGGGCTTTAAAGAATTTTTAAAGGGTAGCTATAACCTTTGCATTTTGGATGTAATGATGCCCATAAAAGATGGATTTACCTTAGCAAAAGAAATAAGAAGGGTTAATACTGATATTCCGATTATTTTTTTAACCGCAAAATCTATGAAAGAAGATACCATTCAAGGTTTTGCAATTGGTGCCGATGATTATGTAAAAAAGCCATTTAGCATGGAGGAGCTGTTGATGAGAATTAAGGCTGTGTTGAGAAGAACTCAAACCAATCCTAAAAATCAACAACAAGATGAATATACAATTGGTAAGTTTATGTTCAACAAGAAAACGCAAGTTTTAAAAGGTGGCGAAGAAGACAAGAAACTAACTTCTAAAGAAACAGATTTACTTGAGCTGCTTGCTATTAGCTTAAATGATGTTTTAGACAGAACCTATGCATTGAAAAAAATATGGGGAGACGATTCTTACTTTAATTCGCGAAGTATGGATGTTTATATTACTAAATTGCGCAAATATTTAAAATCTGATGATCGCGTTGAAATAATTAACGTGCATGGAAAAGGTTTTAAACTATTGTTTAACGAATAAAATTTTACATGAAAAAAATTATCTTTTCAATTGCTGCATTTGCAATATCATTAAGCGGCTTTAGCCAAATTTCACCATTTACTTTTGGCCCCTCCGTTGGATTTAACCAAACAAGTTTGTCAACAGATGTTTCATCTTATACCCAAGCAGCACAAGCAGGCTTGCAAGGTGGTGTGTTTGCAAGGCTAACCTTAAAAAAGCTCATTATTCAGCCTGAAGCTTTTATAGGTTTAAAAAGAGGAGATATTGATTTTACTTATTCTCCAAATGGCTCGAGCGGACAAAGCTTTGACGCAACTCAAGAGTTAAAATTAACCACACTTGATGTTCCTGTTATGGTAGGTTATCAACTTTTAGATATTCCGTTGTTTAAAATTAGAGCCAATGCAGGCCCTGTAGCATCTATTGTTTTAAATAAAGATGTTACGATATCTAAAAATGATTTACCAAACACAAGTGTACCAACAGAAGATATTATCGCGTTAAAAGACCAAGCAGCATATAGTTTTCAAACCGGTTTAGGTGTTGATGTTTGGAAACTTACTTTAGATGCAAGGTATAATTTTGGTATTAGTTATATCGACGAATCAAAATCGGTAAGAAATAACATGTTTACCATTAATTTAGGATTTAAAATTTTGTAATAAAAAAGGCCGTTGTGAAAATTCGCAACGGCCTTTTTTAATAATTTCAATTAAGTTTCTTAAAAAGCAAACCCAAATGTTAAGGCAAATCTTGGTAATGCTGTAAATGTTGAAGCAGAAACCCCAACACTTCCTTTTCCTACTGCAGCATCTGTTGAAGAAGTACTTAATTCAACACCAGGAAATTCAGGTAATTCAGCGCCAATAATATCTTCAGCATCGGCCCATTTAGGATTATAATCAGTTGTTACACCTCCAGAAGTTACAACTAAAGCTGGGTCATAAGGTAGGTTTCCTGCTACATCAACGCCAACAGTTGTTTTATAAATACCGGCACCTAGCCATTTCCAATCAATAGAAAATCTATCGCCAATTAGCCATTGGGTACCCAAGGCAATACCACCCCCAGTTGCTGTTGCACTTCCTACAAAATCGTAGGTTTGAGTGGCAGGGAATGTATTTCCTGGAGCATTTGGATCTAATAAGCCATTAATGTCTAAATCATAACCTAAGGCGATTTCATTTTTTTGGTATTTAAAAAATCCTTCAAGGTAAAATCCTCTAGGAGTTTCTTTTTTAACTGTTGGATAAAACCTAACCGCAGGCGAAATAGAAAAGCCTGTTAATTCTGGAGCAACTCCGCCTAATTCAGCTTGAGCTAATTCCTAAGGCAATTGATAAGTAAAATTTAAAGAAGCCGTTAATTTTGGAATAATTACTCTTTCATATTCTAATGAAAGCTGTTTAAGACCAAGTCTTACTGGTTTAATTTTTACAACATTGTTTTGAGCAAATAAGCCACCTGCTATTAAGAATAAGGCTACTGTTAAAGAATAAAATTTTGTTTTCATGGTAATGAGGTTTAAAGTTTATAAAAACAAATTTATACCTAAAGGCAAGTTGCCCCTCTACGTAAAACAACGTAATTATTTAAGATAATTACCGCATTTTTTACAAGCATGGTGTTCTTCCACCATCAACAGGTAGATTAATTCCGCTTATAAAACTTGCAGCAGGTGATGCTAAAAATATAATAGCATTGGCTGTTTCTTCAGGTTTTCCTACTCGGTTTAGTGGAGCTTGGTTACCCATTTCTTTTAAAACTTCCTCAACAGATTTTCCTGTTTTTGTTGCCTTGTTTTCAGCTATTGATGATAATCGCTCTGTATCTGTAGCGCCTGGCAGCACATTATTTACTGTTATGCCAAATTCACCCAACTCGTTGGCTAAAGTCTTGCTCCAATTGGCAACGGCTCCTCTTATGGTATTTGACACGCCTAAATTGTTTAACGGAACTTTTACAGAAGTTGAAATTACATTTATTACCCTTCCATAACCTGAAGATTTCATTCCTCCAATACAAGCCTGTAACATTAAATGATTACAAATTAAATGTTGGTTAAAGGCATATCGAAACTCTTCAATTTGTGCTTCAATAGCTTTTCCTCCCGGAGGGCCACCAGTATTATTCACCAAAACGTTTACTTGTTTTAGTAGTGTTTTGTTGTTTTCTAAAACTAAACTTAAACCAGAAGGGTCAGAAAAATCAGCTACCAAATAGGTGTGTTTTTGGTTTCTTGATGCATCTAATTCTTTCTTTACAGCTTTTAATTTCTCTTCGTTTCTTGCTACCAGTATAACAGTAGCGCCATTTCTTGCCAGCTCAAGTGCAGTAGCTTTTCCAATGCCTTGTGTGCTTCCACAAACAACAGCAGTTTTTCCTTCAAAATTTAAATCCATAAATGTAATTTTACCAAACCAAATTAAGGTTTTATATATTTATCGCAAACAAACACATTTTTATGGCAATACAAAAACCATTTAACCTACAAAAGTGGATTGAAGACAACAGAGATTTACTAAAGCCTCCTGTTGGAAATAAGAATCTTTATGCAGATGCAGGAGATTATATTGTAATGATAGTTGGAGGCCCAAACGCAAGAAAAGATTATCACTTTAATGAAACAGAAGAACTTTTTTATCAGCTTGAAGGCGATATTTTGGTTAAAGTACAAGAGGATGGCAAATCGGTTGATGTGCCAATAAAAGCTGGAGAAATGTTTTTGTTGCCAGGCAATGTTCCCCATTCTCCAATTAGACCCGAAAACTCTGTTGGCTTAGTAATCGAAAGAAAAAGACAAGATGCCCATACAGATGGTTTACAGTGGTACTGCGATAATTGCAATAATAAACTCTACGAAAAGTACTTTCATTTAACCAATATCGAGAAAGATTTTTTGCCTGTTTTTAAAGATTTTTATGCTTCAGATGACTTAAGAACTTGCAATAAATGCGGCACAAAAATGGAGGCTGACAAGAGGTTTGTTTAGGAAATAAATAAACTAAATTTGCAACTTCCTTATTCGGAAACATCTAGATGAGCGACGCAATAAAACACGAATGCGGTATCGCATTCATAAGGCTTTTAAAGCCACTTGAGTACTACCAAGAAAAATACAAAACACCTTTTTATGGCCTAAATAAATTGTATCTCCTCATGGAGAAACAACACAATCGTGGTCAAGATGGAGCTGGTGTAGCAAACATAAAATTCGACATAGAACCAGGCAACAGATACATTGCCCGTAAAAGGTCTAACAGCAACAAACCAATACAAGATATTTTTGCTGAAATAAACCAAAGGTTTGCCGAAGCACAAAAAGAAAACCCTGAAGAATTTAATGATGTACAATGGCTAAAAAAGAATTTGCCATATACAGGCGAGTTGTTCTTAGGTCACCTGCGTTACGGAACTTTTGGTTCAAATTCAATAGAAAGTTGCCACCCATTTTTAAGGCAAAACAATTGGATGACACGTAATTTGGTGTTGGCCGGAAACTTCAACCTTACCAATGTTGATGAGCTTTTTTCACTCTTGGTAGATTTGGGTCAACATCCTAAAGAATTTGCTGATACGGTTACAGTTTTAGAAAAAATCGGTCACTTTTTAGATGTAGAAAACGAAGAACTTTTCGTAAAATATAAATCGCTTGGTTACTCAAATGCTGAAATAACAGATAGAATTGCAAAAAAGCTTGATGTTGCTAATATTTTACAACGATCTGCCGAAGATTGGGATGGAGGTTATACCATGTGTGGATTATTTGGCCATGGAGATGCTTTTGTTTTGAGAGATCCATCTGGAATTAGGCCTGCTTATTTTTATCATGATGATGAAATAGTAGTAGCAACTTCAGAAAGACCTGTTATCCAAACGGCTTTTAACCTTCAAAAAAATCAAATACAAGAATTAAAACCAGGCCATGCCCTTATCGTTAAAAAAGATGGGACCATTAGCGAAACTCAAATAAGACAACCATTACCAAGAAAAGCTTGCTCCTTTGAAAGAATTTATTTTTCTCGTGGAAGCGATGAAGATATTTACAAAGAGCGAAAAGCATTAGGTAAATCGTTAATTCCTGCCATTTCAAAAAGTATTGATTACGATATTGAAAACACCGTTTTCTCTTTTATTCCAAATACTGCCGAAACTTCTTTTTACGGAATGGTAAAAGGAATTGAAGATGTATTAAACCAGCAAAAGTTTGAGAAGATTAAAAAATTGGGCTCTCAAATTACCGAAGAGGAATTAAAAAACATCATCGAGAAAAAAGCACGGGTCGAAAAAATTGCCATTAAGGATGCAAAACTTCGCACCTTCATTACCGATGATAAAAACCGAAACGACTTTGTAGCGCACGTTTACGACATTACCTACGGAACTGTAAATGCCAATAAAGATAATTTGGTGGTAATTGATGATTCTATTGTTCGAGGAACAACTTTAAAAGAATCTATCATTAGAATTTTAGCAAGGTTAAATCCTAAAAAAATCATAATAGTTTCTTCTGCTCCACAAATAAGATATCCAGATTGTTATGGTATTGATATGGCTAAAATTGGAGATTTTATTGCTTTTAAAGCTGCTGTTGCATTGCTAAAAGATAGAGGCCAAGAAAACCTAATTCAAGAAGTTTACAAAAACTGTAAGGTGCAAGCCACCTTGCCAAAAGAGCAAGCCATAAATGCTGTAAAAGCTATTTATGAGCCTTTTACAGATGAAGAAATTTCTAAAAAAATTGCAGAACTACTTAGACCTGAAGGCCTACAATGTGATTTAGATATTATTTACCAAAAGGTGGAAGATTTGCATATTGCTTGTCCTGAAAATTTAGGCGATTGGTACTTTACAGGAAACTACCCAACGCCAGGTGGAATGAAAGTGGTTAACAAAGCCTTTGTAAATTATGTAGAAGGCAGAGACGAAAGAGCTTATTAATCTTTTTCCATTTCTGCTATTTTTGAATTTTACGCAATCCTTCGAGTATGAAAAGTATTATTAAAGGTGTTGGGCATTATGTGCCTGAACAGGTTGTAACTAATGCCGACCTAGAAAAAATGATGGACACTTCTAACGATTGGATTATCGAGAGAACTGGCATACAAGAAAGGCGATATTATAAAGAAGGTTTTGATACAACTTCTAGCATGGGAGTTAAGGCGGCCGAAATGGCTTTAGAAAGGGCTCAAATTCATAAATCAGAAATAGACTTAATCATTTTTGCGACTTTAAGCCCAGATTATAATTTTCCAGGAAGTGGTGTTTTGTTGCAACAACAAATGGGTTTTGATACTATTCCGGCTTTTGATATTAGGCAACAATGTTCAGGCTTTGTTTACGGTCTTTCTATGGCAGACGCTTTTATAAAAAGTGGAGCATACAAAAACATTTTGTTGGTAGGTTCTGAAGTTCAAAGTAACATCATAGACCACAGCAATAAAGGCAGAAACATTGCCGTAATTTTTGGTGATGGAGCAGGAGCAGTTGTAATTTCTCGAAGCGAAGAAGGTAACAATCGAGGAATAATTTCCACTCATTTACACTCTCAAGGCGAGTTTGCAAGGGAACTAATTTTAGAACATCCAGGAAGCAAGAGAAAAGATCGATTGACAAAAGAAATGCTCGAAAATGAAGAGCATAGAGCTTATATGAATGGCCCCGCTGTATTTAAGCACGCTGTAACTCGATTTATGGAAGCCATAAATGAAGGTTTAGAAGCCAACAACTTCACATCAAAAGATATTGATTTACTTATTCCGCACCAAGCCAACTTGCGTATTTCAGAGTACATTCAGCGAAAAATGAACCTAAGAGATGATCAGGTTTACAACAATATTCAACGTTACGGAAACACTACAGCAGCTTCAATTCCTATTGCTTTAAGCGAGGCTTTTGCCGAAGGAAAAGTTAAGCCAGGCGACCTACTTTGTATGGCCGCATTTGGCTCAGGGTTTACTTGGGGTAGTGCTTTTGTTAGGTTCTAAAAACTTACAAATCATCTTTGCTGTAAAACGGAAGTTTCTCCATGTAGTTTACTTCTAGGCTCGGGAACCCAAACTCTTCCAAAACCTTTCCTTTTACTTTGTAACAACCAGAGCCTCTAAATGGAAATTTTTTGAGTTGAGGAGGAAAATGAACTGTATCGAAAAACTTTCCTTGCCGATCTAAAAAGCAACCAAAATTCATCAATTCTCGTTTTTTGGTGTGCGTAGGTTTTACAGTTACAACATAGCCAACCATGGTTACAATTTTACCAAGATTTGGTAGTAACTCATCAGCAGTAATATCTTCTTTAATTTGCTCTTTTAGTAGCTCAAATGGTGAACAAAGTGGAAAACCAAGTAACTCCAACTCATCTAAAGCATCATCGAGTTTTGTATGGGTAAGGGTTGGTAACTCAAACTTTTGCGATTTTACCTTAAATAGCTCCAAGCTTTCGGGTATTTTATTTTTGTTGCCCAACAATAAATGAACCTCCCAAAGCAATTGCTTTTTACCCAAACCTGTAAACCTCAAAGCACCAATTTTTATAAGGATAATCAATTGCTCCAAGTGAATTTTGGTTCTAGAGATAAAGTCTTCTAAATCATCAAATGGTCTTTCTTGCCTTTCTTTTAGAATTGCTCTTATAGATTTTTTTTCTAACTCTTTTACATGCACAAAACCCAAATAAATATCATCTCCAATAATTCGGGTTAAGTGGTTTGAATGGTGAACGCAAGGAGCTAAAATATTAGCCCCATTCATTCTTGCTTCGTGTACATAAAACTCGGTTCTGTAAAAGCCCCCAAAATTGTTTATTACTGCTACCATAAATTCTTTTGGAAAGTAGGTTTTTAAATACAAGCTCTGAAAACTTTCTACTGCAAATGAAGCAGAGTGGGCCTTGGAGAATGAATATCCCGAGAAACTTTCTATTTGTCGCCAAACTTCTTTGCTTATAGCTTCAGGATAACCTCTTTCATTACAATTATTGAAAAATGTGTCTGTAATTCGAAGCATTTCATTTTTTGAGCGTGACTTTCCGCTCATGCCTCGTCGTAGAATATCGGCATCAGCCAAATCAATTCCTGCAAAATGATGCGCCACTTTTATTACATCTTCTTGGTAAACCATAACGCCATACGTTTCTTGCAAGAGTTTTTCCATTATAGGGTGTATGTACTTGAAGTTATTTGGGTTGTGAAATCTAAAAATGTACTCTCGCATCATGCCAGACTGAGCAACACCCGGCCTAATTATAGAAGAAGCCGCTACTAAACTCAAGTAATTATCGCACCTTAATTTTTTGAGTAAGCCTCTCATGGCAGGAGATTCAACATAAAAGCAACCAATACAGTGGCCGCTTCTCAATTGGGCTTTTACACCTTCATCGGTTTTGAAGTTGGTTACCTGGTGAATGTCTATTTCTACCCCTATATTTTCTTTGATAATATCAACCGATTCTTTGATGTGACCCAAACCACGCTGCGAAAGAATGTCATACTTGTAGTAACCAATATCTTCGGCCACATGCATATCCCAATGAGTGATAGGAAAACCTTTGGGCATCATTTCTAAAGCAGTGTATCTAGTTAGTGGGGTTTGAGAAATAATAATTCCACCAGCATGAATACTCAGATGGTTAGGAAAGCCTTCCATCAACCTATCCAACTGAAATATTTTAGCTGTAATATCATTTTGGTATTCCTTCTTTTCAGGATAATTGATAAGCATATCAATTTCTGCTTTTGGTAAACCGTAAACCTTTCCGACCTCTCTTAAAATCGATTTTCCTTTAAAAGTGCTGTAAGTAGCAATGAGCCCAACTTTGTTGTTTTTGCCAAACTTTTCGAATACGTATTCAATTATTTCATCTCGTTGATCCCAACTAAAATCGATGTCAAAATCGGGCGGTGAGCTTCGGTGTGGATTGATAAACCTTTCAAAATAGAGGTCTAGTTCAATGGGGTCAACATCAGTAATTCCCAGGCAATAAGCTACAATACTGTTGGCGCCACTTCCTCTGCCAACGTGATGAAAACCTCGCCTTTTCGCTTCGTTTACAATATCGCAGGTAATTAAAAAATAAGCTTGAAAGTTCAGCTCTGCTATTACCTTGAGTTCTTTATCAACTCTTTCTTTCGCGGCCTTGTCATTTTTAGTATACCGACTTTTAAAACCTTCTAAAGTGAGTGCTTTAAGCAAAGCCACATCTTTAGACTTTGTGCTCTTGTAACTAGCTTTATTTTTTACTTCTTCAGGATAATAATTTGAGCTACATTGGTCCAACAACCAAGTAGCGTTGTGTAACAAGAAATCGCGATCACCAAATAGTTTTTTCAATTCATCAGGAGAGCAAAAACTATGATGATGAGGTTCTATATCAGTTGGCTTCAATTTGCTCAATAACTCATTTTGGTCAATTGCTCTTAAAACTTGGTGTAGCTCATAATGAGCTTTATTTCGCGCAAAAAATACTGGGTGAAAAGCAACTAGTTTTTGAGGTGTTTTCCAAACAGGATGTAAAAAATTGTGTTTTGCCCAGTAATGTGTAATTCCTACATAGTGATTTGGAGCCAACTTGGATGGGTCAAGGTTATGACTCATTGGAATTACAAAAAAGGCCTTGTTTAACTTAGGCGGCGTTTTGGGTAAATCAACTTTATCTTTTAGTTTTTTGGTCAGTAAATTACTCAACTCTTGAAACCCATCTTGATTTTTGGGCAGACCTACATACAAAAGTTGTCCATCATCGTCTCTAAACTCAATACCTACAACACCTTGTATTTTTTGATTTTTACAAGCTTTTAAAAAGTCGAACCCTGCCGAAGTATTGTTTACATCTGTTAATGCCAATTGTGTGATACCTTTTTCGGCAGCCAATTGCACCAACTTTTTTACAGAAAGGGTTCCGCGTTTTAAACTAAAGTTGCTATGGCAGTTGATGTACATATATTTTAGGATACAGGTATGATTTAGTTGAATTTATTTATGTCAAATTAATTTATACTTTTACTTATTGTAAACTATACTTTAAGCAGCTCTTTTTTGAAGGTACTAATAACAAACAAAAGCCTGATTTTATTTCTTATTTTATCAATCACCAAGCAGGCTTTTGGGCAATTTCAAATTAATGGAGATGCTACCGTAATTGGGCCAAACACTTTTCAGCTTACACCAAATATACCATGGAAAAGCGGATCTGCTTGGTATCAAGTTAAACAAAACTTAGACTATCAATTTAGTGTAAGAGGCCAAATTTATTTAGGAGCTACCGATGCAGGGGCAGATGGAGTTGTATTTGTACTTCAAGATAATTGCTTAACAGCAGGCACCTCAGGAGGTGGAATTGGTTATGAAAACATGCAAGGCAATTCCATAGGAATTGAATTTGACACCTATCAAAATAATACTAATGGTGATATTCTTCAAGATCATTTAGCCATTAACATAATGGGAAATGTAAACCATAGTCATCCTAATAATGTTGCAGGCCCAGTTCAAATTCATGCTACAAAGGCAAATGTAGAAGATGGTTTGTGGTATGATTATGAAATTAATTACAGTCCTGTAACCACCCAATTAGAAGTTTTTTTTGATGGTAGTTTGAGGTTAAGTTATAACATAGATTTGAAAAACTCAATTTTTGGTGGCAACCCCTTTGTTTATTGGGGTTTTGTTTCGGCAACAGGAGGTTTGTCTGCCGAGCACAAAGTTTCGGTTGGCTATTCAACTTCACTAATAAATGATGATACGATTTGTAGTGGAAATACTACAATTAATTTACCTCCTATTGAGGGAGTGAATAAAGCTATAAATGCAGCTTCTAATTCATCAACTAATTTGGGTGGAGGCTCGGGGCCTCCTAGCTCCAATTTGGCCTTCGATGGAAATAATTCCACAAAATGGTCAAGCCAAAATTATGATCCTCAGTGGGTTTCGGTTGATTTAGGAGCTAGCATGGATATAGATGAAGTTGTGCTTAAATGGGATACAAATTATGCTACAGAGTATAAAATCCAAACATCCAATAACAATACTACTTGGGTAGATTTATTTCATGAAACTTCTGGCAATGGAGGTGTAGATTCTATAAAAATTCCTGCTTTTAATATTAGGTATGTTAGAATGTATGGAATACAAAGGGTAAATTCTTTTAATTATTCTTTGTGGGAGTTTGAGGTGTATTCTATTCCGAAATATGCATGGACACCAAATGATGGTTCAATAAATGACACCACTAGCTCAAACCCAATTTTTTCACCCAAAATAACTACAACTTATTCAGTTAGTATTCCTGATGCCTGCGTAGGCTCTGTAAACTTTAATTTAACTGTAGTAGTAGATAATTATATTGATGCTTCTTTTCCGTTTGTTGGTCCATTTTGTGATAAAGAAGCCCCTATTTTGTTAACTGGGAATAGCCCTGGGACATTTGAAGGAGTTGGTGTGAATGGGAATATGTTTGACCCCTCAATTGGACCTGGGTCTTATATAATAAAACACTGGGTAAAAGATTCAACAGGCTGTGTTGATACGGCTTTTCAAAATGTATTGGTTAAGCCATTACCTAGCCTTAATTTTGGTTCAGATACGGTTATTTGTGAAGATGATAATTTGATCTTGAGAGTTAAAGGATCAAACATTTCAAGCTCATGGAACGATGGAAGCATAGACTCTACATTGGCAGTAACAAGTGCAGGTATTTATTGGGTAAATGCTATAGACACTATCGGTTGCGAAATAACAGATTCTATAACTGTATCAATAAAACCATCTCCTAAATTTAGTTTTGGAAATGATACTACTTTATGTGAAGATCAAGCGTTTATTCTTAGTGCTGGAGTTTCTGGAACTCAGTTTATATGGAGCACAGGAGATACCACTTCAACAATTTCTGTTTTCAACAAACCAGATTTATATGCTTTAACAGTAATTGATAATAATTGCACGTTTACAGATAGCTTAGAGGTTAAGTTTATTTGGTTTCCGAAAGTTAAGTTACCTAGAGACACGGTTATTTGTGAAAAATCCATTATTCATATTATTCCAAATTCAAGTAACGAAACTTATTTTGAATGGCATGATGGTTCTGAAGGAAATACATTCTATGCCAATACAGAGGAAAGAATAATTGTTAAAGCTGGAAATGAATGTTTTGTAGATACTGACACGATGTTTATTGAAACTCAATCGTGCGAATGTTTATTATATATCCCCAATTCTTTTAGTCCAAATAGAGATGGCAATAATGACTTTTTTAGAGCTATTGCTGATTGTGAAAATATTGTTGATTACAATTTGTCAATTTATAATTTATGGGGAGAGTTAATGTTTGAAACCAGCAGTTTATCTGAAGTTTGGGATGGCAAGTTTCAAAATTTAGATGTTCCAATAGGTGTGTATGCTGTTAAAATAAAATTACAAGCGCAGATGGATAATTTTCCCCTTTTCAAAAATGAAATCCAAAGCTTAACCCTTTTTAGATAACTCATGAAAACAGTATTTAAGAAAATGAAAAAATACTTATTAATCCTAGTTTTATTTTTAGGGTTAGCTGCTCAATCTTTTTCTCAGTTTCATTTACAGGGTGATGCCGCAGCTATTGGTCAAGACACCTTTCAATTAACCTATAACTCTGAGTGGAGTAGTGGCTCAATTCTTCATAAAAGTCAACATGATTTAAATAACTCATTTCAAATTGATGGTAAAATATTTTTTGGTTCAGATGAAAATGGAGCAGATGGAATAGTATTCGTTATGCAAGAGAAGTGTAGTCCTATAAATCAAGCAGGAGGTGGAATGGGTTACGAAAACATGCCAGGAAACTCAATTGGAGTTGAGTTTGACACTTTTGAAAATGGCAACTTAGGAGATTTATCGTCTGACCATATTGCATTGCACAGAAATGGAAATATTAACCATAATTTAATTGATAATCTTCAAGGCCCTGTGCCAATGCATGCTGGAAAACCTGATGTTGAAGATGGTATTTGGTATGATTTTGAAATTGAATATTTAGTTGGAAGTTCCACATTAAATGTTTTTTTTGATGGAAGTCTAAGGTTATCCCATAACATAGATTTGGCAGATTCTATTTTTAAAGGAAAATCGAATGTTTATTGGGGCTTTTATTCTGCGACAGGGGGAGAGTTTGCTCCAAATTCTGTAGTTGTTAAGAAGCCACTTGTGAATTTTCAATCCGATTCTATTTGTGGTGGAAAAACATCTCTTGAATTACCTCCCCTGCAACCAACTAACATTGCATTAGGTAGAACAACAAATTCAAGCAGTAGTGAGTTTGGCAGTCCAGGTCCTCCCGATAGTGACCTTGCATTTGATGCAGATTTGGGTACAAGATGGTCTAGCCAGTTTAGCGATCCACAATGGATTTCTATAGATTTTGGACAACAAATTAGTTTTGATAGCATTACGTTGCATTGGGAGGCTGCCTTTGGATATGAGTATAAGGTTCAAACCTCTAATGATAATCAAAACTGGACCGATATATTTCATGAGGTGGCAGGAAATGGGGGCATTGATAGGATAAATGTTGCAGCCTCCAATATTCAATATCTAAGAATGTATGGAATTCAAAGAGGAACTCCTTATGGATATTCTCTTTGGGAATTTCAAGTTTTTGGGACTTCAAAATACTCATGGGAGCCCAAAAATCAGTCTATTGATATTTCAATACATCTAAACCCATTTTTTGCTCCTGATACATCAACAACTTATACCTTATCGTATATAGATGCTTGTGTTGGCCCCGTAGAAAAGAATTACACAATTATAATTGACGATTTTGAGGCAAATGCTATTGTAAATCCAGATTCTGGTTTAGCACCCCTCGAGGTAAACTTTTCTAACCTAAGCAGAGGTTGGAGTGCAGGTGATTTTATTTTTTGGGATTTCGGCAATGGTCAAACCACAAATCAAAACGATCCGTCTTTTTCATTTTTAGACACTGGAAATTATAATGTTAAAATGATAATTTTTAATTCTGATAGCACTTGCACAGATACCACCTTCCTAAAAATATTTGTATACGAAGAAGAGGAAGTTATAGAAGAGGAAGAAACTGAAGATGTAAAAGAGATGGAATTTATTATACCAAATATTTTCACGCCAAATAATGATGGGTTTAATGATATCTTTAAAATTACTCCAACCAATGCAATAGATTTTGAGGTTGTTATTTACAACAGGTGGGGCCAAATGGTTTTTAGTTGGAACTCACCAAGCGGATATTGGGATGGTAAAAATCAATTGGGTTTTGAAGTGCCCGATGGGACTTATTTTTATTCTGTTTCATACAAAAACACTTTAAGGGGATTTACTAATTTCAATGGGTCAATCTCCTTAATTAGATAAATCGAAAATAAGTTTAGTAAAAAATTAAAGAATCATTATTATTGACCTTTAATCTAGTAAAGGCTTGAATTTAATTTTCGAAGAATTAAAATTTGCTTTAGCATTAACCCAAATTCCAGGGGTAGGTTCTACCATTGGCAAAAAACTGATTAAGCATTTTGGAAGTGCCCAAGCTGTTTTTGAAGCAGATAAAAACACTTTTTTATTGTTGGAAGGTGCAGCAAAAAATTTATTTGAACCCATTCATGCCTTTAACGATTTTGATTTGATCAACCGAGAATTAGATTGGATTGAAAAAAATGAAGTAGATTTTTATGTGTTTGGTGATGATAGATATCCAAAAAGGCTGAAACATACTCCAGACAGCCCAATAGCATTATTCTCCAAAGGAAATTTTGATTTAAACCACACCAAAACAATTGGCATTGTAGGAACCCGAAATGCTACCAATTACGGGAAGAGTTTTGTGAATGAGTTGGTAAAAGATTTGGCGCCACATAATCCTGCTATTATTAGTGGTTTGGCTTACGGAATTGATATTTCGGCGCATAAAGCTGCTTTAGAATTTAACCTTCCTACGGTTGCTGTTGTTGCTCATGGGTTAGACAGGGTTTATCCTTCTCACCACAAAGGCACAGCAACTAGGCTGCAAGAAAATGGGGCAATGGTAACTGAGTTTCCTTCAAATACAAATCCCGATAGAGAAAACTTTCCTAAAAGAAACAGAATTATTGCAGGCCTATGCGATGCGGTTATTTTGGTTGAATCAAAAAAGAAGGGTGGCGCAATAATTACAGCAGATATTGCCAATTCTTATAATAGAGATGTTTTTGCTGTGCCGGGCAGGGTAGGAGATGAAACAAGCGAAGGCTGCAATGCTTTGATTAAAAATAACCGAGCTGCCTTGCTTCAATCTGTTGCCGATATTGAATACATTATGGGTTGGGAAAAAGAAAGCAAAAAGCAACGCCCAAAACAGGTTGAAATGTTTATTGACCTAACAGCAGATGAAGAAATAATTTTGAGCCTTTTAAGGGAAAAAGAAAAGTTATCCATCGACCAAATGTGTATGGACTTGAATGTTTCAACTTCTAAAATAATGAGTCCGCTGTTAAATTTAGAGCTATCGGGCTTGGTGCTTTCCTTGCCCGGAAAAGTATATCAATTGGCATAAAAAAACCCCAACAGGTTAATGCTGGGGTTTAGGTTTGGTTGTTTGGTATTTGGTTAGTTTCTTAAAGACTTTTGTAATTCGTTAAACTGCTTATCAGCTAAATTCAAATCTCTTACGTAAGAATTTAACAAGTAGTCCTCTTCATTTATTTCAATAAATAATTTTTCGGCAGTTGTTAAATCGTTGTAGAAATCTTGTTCTTCAATAGTTTGGGTGTAAATTTCAACAAATTGCTCATCTGCAATTTCAAAGTCTTTTTTAAAGTTAAATTGTTCTAATTCTTCTGCAAAAATTTTTTGCAATGCAACTTTTACATTCACTTTTTTGTGGCTTGCGGTGTCTTTTTTCTTGCTTCCTTCAGCAAAACTCATAAAGGTAAAACTTAAGGAGATTAGGGTTAGGGTGATTAATTTTAAAGTTTTCATTTTGATTGATTTTGGTTGTTTGGTTATATGACGGTAGCTACGTTAAAAAAGTTACAATCAATTATTTATTTTACGAATATCATTGGTTTTCAGAAGGTTAAAACAAGATTCGTATGATAGGAAGGGAAAAGTGATAAGAGTATTTATTATGATGATGAGTGATTTAACAGAAAATAAAATTCGCGTAGGTTTGCTAAAATGAATTTATTGAAAGCTTATTTTCACTTTATACTTTCTTTTTTACTATTCACGCCAAGTGTTAGCATAGCCCAAGTAGATTCAAATTTAATTTGGAGTGATGAGTTTGATGGCAGCGGTCAAATTGATACTTCAAAATGGTTTCAGCAATATATTTTGCCCAATGGCCAATCTTGGTTTAGTGGAGAAGTTCAGCATTATACAAATCGAGAAGAAAACTCTTTTGTAAAAGATGGCTGCTTACACATTGTCGCCAAAAAAGAGAATTATGCAAGTCAGGGTGCAGCAAAAGAATATACATCTGCCCGTTTAAACTCAAAATTTGCTTTTAAGTATGGTAGAATTGAAACCCGAGTTAAAATGCCAACAGGTTTTGGATTGTGGACAGCCATTTGGACATTAGGCCAGAACATTACCGAAAACGGCGGTTATTGGAACAAACAATTTGGTAGTGCTCAGTGGCCTGCCTGCGGCGAAATGAATATTTTAGAATATTGGGGAAAATCACCAAATGATATTTTGGGCGGGGTTCATGCCCCCAATGGTTGGGGTGGTGGTGCTCACCAAGGCTTGGCTTTTGTTAATTCTGCCGAAACTACTTTTCATGTTTACGAAACTATTTGGAACCCGTTTGAAGTTATTTTTAAAGTCGATGGCGTTGAATATTATCGTTATGCGCCAATAGACAAAACACCCAATTCTTGGCCACTAAACAACAAACACTATTTGTTGGCAAACATTGCTGTTCGCCCAGATATAGATACTACTTTTCTGCAAACAGAGCTTTTGGTAGATTATATTAGGGTTTACCAAACCGATACTTTAACGAGTGTTGATGAAGGAATTATTGATAATCAAAACTTCAAGGTTTATCCTAACCCGGTGAGCAATTTATTTACTCTTGAAACTTCTAATGATTTGATTGGAGCTAAATTGCGGATAGAAAATATCACCGGAAAGGAAATTGAGCGGATAATCATTCAAAGCAGCATAAGTAATATAGATTGCTCAAATTTTCCTCCAGGAATCTATTTTTTGTCGATTCTTCAGGATGATAAAATCATACATCAAAAGTTTATAGTTGAATAAACAGGTTTAACCTTTGGCTGAATTAATAACTTGCTGTTTAAAACTACGCTGTTATTTGCCTAATTGCGGTACGCCATTTGGTAATTTTGACCAAACTTTTATAGTCATGCGTAAATTATCAAATGTATTAGCTGCATTATTCATCATAATTTCAATTACATCTTGTATTTCTCCTAAAAAGGTAAACGAAATAAAAGATGACTTCTTAAAAAGCGAAGAAGAAAGAAAATATTTAAAGTCTGAAAACCAAAGACTTGAAACCGAAAACAAAGAACAATCGGCAAGCATAGAGCAAATTTCAAAAAGCTTAAAAACTTTATCAGAAGATACAACCACGTTGGGTTTAGAGCTTAGAAGAAAAGTAAAAGAATACGACAGGGTAAACAAACTCAACGATCAACTTTTAAAGAAACAAGCAGAATCATCGCAATTAACTGAAGCTGAAAACCGAAAGTTGTTGTACGAATTGCAAACTGCCCAAGAAAACTTGCAAAACAAAGAAGACGCTCTTAGAGATTTAGAAAGAGAATTAGACGCTAAGAAATCTAATTTAGATAAATTGAGTTCAGCCCTTTCTGAGCGTGAAAAAAGAGTAAACGAGCTTGAAGCAATTATTGCAGAAAAGGATGCCCGGGTTAAAGACTTGAAAAATAAAGTTTCCAATGCCTTGCTAAACTTTAAAGATAAAGGCTTAACAGTGGAGCAAAAAAATGGAAGAATTTATGTTTCTATGGAAGCCAAATTGCTATTTCCTTCTGGTTCAACAACTGTTAACCCAGAAGGAAAAGAAGCCTTGGTTGATTTAGCCAAAGTTTTAGAAAAACAAGAAAATATTACCGTTTTGGTTGAAGGTCACACAGATATTGATGCTTACAGAGGAAGCGGCCAAATAAAAGACAATTGGGATTTATCTGTAATGCGTTCTACCTCAGTTGTGAAATTAATGCTCGAAAACTCAACCTTAGACCCAACCATGCTAACAGCAGCAGGAAGAGGAGAGTTTATGCCTCTTGACCCTGCTAAAACTGCTGAGGCAAAAGCCAAAAACCGAAGAATAGAAATTATTCTTACACCAAACCTCGATCAATTATTTGAAATTTTAGACAAGGCTTCTGCAACTGAAGAGTAACCCATATAGGTTAATCAATAACAAATCTCAACCCGCCATAAGCCATAGCGCCAAAAATTGGCCCCCAAACCATAGATGCATCAAAGTATTTAGAAAATGGTGCATTGTTTGCTAAAATTGGCCTGTCTTGCCTGTAGTTTGTTAAGTTTTCGCCACCTACATAAACTTCAAACTTGCTTCCAAAAACTCTTGTTACTTGGGCGCTGATCAATACAAATGCAGGAGCTTCCTCATCTAACCTAAACATTTCTGGGTTTTGAAAAGTATCAGGCAAACGCTGTTTCCCAATAATTTGTGTTGTAAAATCTGCTTTCCATTGGCTTTTGTTAGCCTTTGCCTTGGTTTCGTAACCTAAATTAAAAAACCCTCGGTGCGAAGCCACCAAAGGCACTTGCCTTAAGCCTGCTTGAAACTCTGTTTTTACATCTAAAAATCTGTAGGCTAACCTTATGTCAGTTCTCTTAGCAATTTCATAATTGGTTTCAATTTGAAAACTATTTGAATATGATTTTCCCGATAAATTACTGAAGTTTACCTCTTGCGGAGAAACATCTAAATCAACTACAATTTGGTTAACAAAATCTGTTCTGTAAAAATCTACCGAAACAGAACCGTCTCTATAATTTAATCTGAATTTATGGGTAAGGTTTAAACCATAATTGTAAGCTATTTCGGGTCTAAGGTTGCTATAAGTCTGTGGCCCACCCAAAAGATTTATCGGTAAAACCCACCTTCGTGATGAAGCCAATAAGCCAATGTTATCGGCAATAATATTGGCTGTTCTTTGTCCTTTACCTGCAGCTAATTTAATAGAGGTATTATCTGTTAAACTGTACCTAGCATGAAGCCTTGGGGTAAAAAATAACCCGTACATATTGTGAAAATCTGCACGTAAACCTAAAATAGCACTCCAATTTCCTTTCAAAATAGTTGCTTCACTAAAAATCCCTGGCACAATTTCGGTTCTGTTAAATGTATCTAGGTTTAAAGTTTCCGAATAATCGTCAAATAAAAAACTTGCCCCATTTTTCCATAAAAAACCTTCCACGGGTTCAACTTGGGTTATTAAGTTTGAATAAAAACTAAGGTTTTCCCCTGTGTATGATTGTTTTCCAAAAGTAGAGTTCGTTTGTTGAAAGTTAACTTGATTTTGCCAACCAAGACTTTTTTCATCATCTCCTACATAACCAATTTTCCAAAATGCTTCTCCTCTTTGGTTATCAATACTTACCTGATAAATTGATAGGTCATCTGTCGCAGCTTTTTTTGTGCCCAATTGCCCTGCTTTGTGATTTTGCTGAACGTAAGTTATTCCTGCTTCACTTCGCCATGGGCCATCATCAATAAAGCGCCAAAGGTTAGAAACCACAAAATCGTTTTCCAAAGCATTGTCTACAAAGCCATCTTTGTTGCGATCTTGCTCCCACTGCAAGCTTTTGCCGTGCAGTAAAAAGTTAGTTCTAAAACGCGCCCCAACTTTCTGCTGGTAAATAACATTGGCTTCCATTCTTCCTCCCTGATTTCCAAAAAGATTTAGGTGAAACTTTTCTGAATCAAAAGGCTCTTTAATATCCACATTTATTTGACCAGCGATGCTTTCGTAGCCATTAACCACAGAGCCAACACCTTTGGAAATTTGGATTGAACCTACCCAAGGGCCAGGAATATAGGTTAGTCCGTAAACTGAAGACAATCCCCTAACATTCGGAATATTGTCTTGTAAAATTTGGGTGTATTTGCCCGCTAAACCAAGCATTTTTATTTGTTTGGTTCCTGTTACGGCATCTGTAAAAGATGCATCAATAGAAGCATTGGTTTCAAAGCTTTCGCTGAGGTTACAACAAGCTGCTTTGCGAAGCTCTTGTTCGCCTACTGATGTAACATTTAGTGGGTTTATTAATGAAATTTCTGAAGATTTTTTTCTGTACTCAACCTCAAACTCTTCTAAAGTTTTACCTTGTTTTAATTCAACAGAAAGAGGTGTAGTTGTTTTTGAAATATCAATCGTGTCAGCCTTAAAACCAATTACTGAAATGACCAAAAAGTTTGTTTTTTCAGTCTTTTCGATAGAAAAGTTTCCCTTTTGGTTTGTGTTTGTTCCAAGGGTAGTTCCTTGCCAAATTATGTTGGCATAGGCAATAGGCTCTTTTTTACCTTTTTCATTGGTAAAAAATACGTTTCCTGTAATTTGTGAAAACCCCACAATTGGAAAAAGCAAGAAGGGTAAAAGTTTAAATATTTTGAATTGCATGCTAACAGTTTTGCAGCTCGCATTCTTCGGCATTGGTCTCAATCTCAATAGTAAGGTGTTGAACCCCTTTTGATTTTAGTAAACTTCTTGCATCTTTTTTAATGCATTTTACTTTCTCAGGGTTCGAGTCTTCGTTTACAACTGCGTGCAGAGTGAGTACATTAAAGTTTCCATCCATGCTCCAAAGGTGCATGTCGTGAATTTCTTTAATGCCTTCAATTTGTTTTATTTCTCTTTCAATTTCTTTAAGGTTAAGTTCGTGTGGAACGCCTTGCAGAAATATGGTAAATACACTTTTAAGGTTTACAAAAGCATTTATCAAAATGTAAACTGCTATGGCAATAGATAATATAGGATCAATTATTAGCCAATTGAAAAAGTAAATTAAAGTACCTCCAATTAACACTGCCACCCAGCCTAAAACATCTTCCATTAAATGCAGCCTTACCGCTTTTGAGTTTAATGATGGGCCTTTTTTGATGTTTAAAACGGCAGCGCCATTAAAGATTATTCCTACAACAGCCAAAATCAACATGCCTTCAGAGTTTACTTCTTCTGGGTTAATCAACCTTGGAATTGCTGAAGTAACAATCCAAATACTTCCTATTAATAAAACAGTAGAAGTAATAAAAGCGGATAGTGTTGAAAATCTTCTGTATCCGTAAGAGAAATTTTTATCGCGTTGTTTTTGAGAGAATTTTTCGAGAACAATAGCCAAACCAATTGCAATAGCATCGCCAATATCATGAATTGCATCTGAAATAATTGCCATAGAATTGGTGAATACGCCTCCAATCAATTCAATTATTGAAAAGACAATATTCAGCCAAAAGGCTTTTATCATGCCAGAAGAATCTTCTGCATGATGGTGATGATGATCATGGTGATGATGCGTATGCAAGGGCTCGAATTTGAACTAAGTGAAATTAATGTTTTTCTAGTTCCTTATACCTACAACAAGCATTTATTTTGTTGTAGTCTTCGTCAGAAGCTTCAATTAAGTTGGTAGAGTGTCCAGCCTCTGCAAGAATTTTATGCAACTCCATTTCACTTATTTTCTTTGGGTTGTAAACCACCTTGCAAACGCTAGTTTCATTGGTCCACTCAGCATACTTTACGCCTTTTACATCTAAAGCAGTTTCAATTCGGTCTTTACACATTCCGCAAATGCCTTGAACAATGATGTTGGTTTCAACCTTTTGGGCTTTTGTTGCTGAAAAAGCGCCGAAAACAATTAGGGATAATATGATTAATTTTTTCATGATTTTATTTTTTAAATGATTGATGATTTTAAACCGGATAAAAAATAAAATGGCTAGCCAAACAAAGTTCTTTGGGTAGAAAAAATAAATTTAGATTGTGCGTTTAGCTTAGGAGGAGGGTCTTCAAAAACTTGAATTTCCAAAATAGTAAGTTCTTCATTCTCGAAAAATAGGTCATAACCAAAAAGCAATTCAACCGCTTTTATGGTTATTTGTGGCCTTAATTGAGGTTGATAATCATCGATACTTTGGTGTTTTACCAGTTTATCATGACAACATTTTTTTTCGGGTGTTGGAGTTTCTTTCTCGCAACAGCTTTTAATTTTTTTGGTTGGTTTGTGGCAATCTGATTCACCCGCCATTTTGCAACCATTATGCTCAGCATTTAAAGCAATAGAAGCAATGCTTTCGCCACAGTAATGCAAATTAAACTGCCAATCTGCAGTAGAAAAAAGCATTAAAAAAGAAAAGATAAATGCTAAAAATTTCATGTATAGAGGTTATCGCAATAACCAATTCTAAAATTAAATTAGACACAAAGGTACATTTTGTGTTTTTTTGTATCCTTCAAATATGAAAAAATACCAAATTTTAACAGCTCTTACTTTTTTTCTGATATCTAATTTTGTTTTTGGGCAAGTAATAAACCCACCCGATAATAACCTATTTGATTCAAGAACTGTTCATAGAATTGATGTTACAATTCCGGCAGATACAATGGCTTGGCTTTTAGAGCCTCAAAATCTTTACAAAGACGAATATAAGCGAGCCAATTTTACTTTTACAGATGGCAACTCAGGTGCAAAAACGATAATTAACGACGTTGGCTTTAGATTAAGAGGAAACACATCGCGCCAAGCAGATAAAAAATCTTTTAAAATACAGTTTGATGAGTATGTCGCTGGGCAAGAATTAGGTGGTGCTGATGAAATTAATTTAAAAGGAAGCCACAACGACCCAGCTTTGTTAAGGGAGGCATTGTCTTACCATGTGATGGATAAAATGCAAATTCCTGCTGCTAGAACTGCCCATGTAGAGTTATACATTAATGGAGATTATAGAGGACTTTATGTTAATGTTGAGCACTATGATAAAAGGTTTTTAGAATCGAGGTTTGGCAATAAAGATGGGAACCTTTACAAATGCTATTATGGAGCAGATTTAGAGAGTGGAAACAACGCCTACGATGATGGTTTGTTTGAGCTAAAAACGAATAAAACCGAAAACATAAGAACCAAATTAGAAGATTTAATAGATGTACTCAACTTTTCACCTTTAGGTACTTTTAGAGAAGACATAATGGCGATTTTAAATGTTGATGGCTTGATGAGGTATTTGGCTGTAGAAGCCATTGTTGGCCATTGGGATGGATACAGTTATAACAAGAATAATTACTATTTGTATTTTAATTCAGGTACCCAAAAATTTGAATTTATCCCTTACGACCCCGACAATACTTTTGGCATCGATTGGGTTGGACGCGATTGGGCAAATAGAAATATTTACAGTTTTTTCAGAACAGGTGAAGATAGGCCCTTGGTTACTAGATTATTAAATATTAGAGAGTTTCACATCATGTATACAGAATATGTAAACCAACTTGTAACTACCTACTTTAATGATGCCTATTTATTTCCAAAAATTGATTCGTTAAAAACTTTGATTAGGCCATATGTTGTTTCAGACACTTATTATTCATTAGATTATGGGTTTTCAATGTCAGACTTTGATAATTCTTTTACCCAAGCTTTAGGCGGTCATGTAGATTATGGCTTGAAACCTTACATTTCGACCCGAAACTCATCAGCCTCAAATCAAATTGACCAAGTTGCCTTATTTAGTGAAGTTTATTCTCAGCCAGATTACTTGAAAATAATTAATGATGGTAATGAGGTTTTTGTTTTTGGTCATCAAAAAATTGCCAATAAAGAATTTATGTTATTCAATACAGCAGGCCAATTGGTTTATGAAGGATATTTAAAAACCTATCCTCAGCGAATTAATTTAAAAAGTGGGATTTACCTTATTTCTATTCCGGAAATTCAAGTGTCTAACAAATTGATAATGCCCTAAACTTAAAGACGAACTTGTTGTTTCTCTAAAAAATATCAAATGCAATTATTAACTCAAAAGCTTTGCATGGGCAAAGATTTAGGCATACATGGAAATTTATTTGGTGGAATTATGCTTTCTTGGATTGATGAAGCAGCGGCTAGTTATGCAGCTGAAATTTGTCATACCCCCAACATGGTAACCTTAAAAATTGAGGAGGTAATATTTAAAAAACCAGTAAAAATTGGGTTTCAAATTAGAATTTACGGAGAGGTTGAAAAAGTTGGAAGAACTTCTTTAACCCTAAAGATTGATGCTCGAAAATACAATGTATATAGCGCCGAAGAAACTACTGTTTGTGCCACTAAAATAACTTTTGTAAGAATTGATGAATCAGGTGAATCTGTGCCAATTCCAACGCCTGTAAGAGAAAGGTATGTAAATATTTAGACTTGCCTAAAAAAATATTTCTATTCATCAAAAGTATTTATATTTGCCAAAATTTTGTTTTTGGACGATAACGTTTTATACGCATTACTACTTACCTTATTTGCAGGTTTATCTACCGGAATAGGAAGTTTTATTGGACTTTTTTCAAAAACTACCAACCATAAGGTTTTATCTTACGCAATGGGCTTTTCTGCCGGCGTGATGATTTATATTTCTTTTACCGAATTATTTTTTCAAGCCCACCATTCTTTGGTGGGTGCTTTAGGAGAAAAGCAAGGCAGTTGGGCTACAGTTTTGGCCTTTTTTGGTGGAATAACATTAATTGCTGCCATAGACAAGTTTATTCCATCTTACGAAAACCCACATGAATATTCAGATACTAGCGCTTTGGAGGTTTCTGAAAGTAAAATAAAAACGCTTCCAAAGGCTAAACTTTTACGAACCGGTATGTTTACCGCTATGGCTTTGGCTATTCATAATTTCCCTGAGGGGATGGCAACTTTTGCGGGCGCATTAAAAGATTTGAGTCTAGGGATTCCAATTGCTATAGCCATTGCAATTCATAATATTCCAGAAGGTTTGGCTGTTTCGGTGCCTATTTACTATGCTACAGGTAACCGCAAAAAAGCATTTTGGTATTCTTTTTTATCTGGTTTGGCCGAGCCTTTCGGTGCTTTAATTGGCTATTTGGTTTTAATGCCATTTTTCAATGATATTGTTTTCGGATACATTTTCGCAGGCATTGCTGGGGTAATGGTTTTTATTGCTTTAGACCAATTATTACCTGCCGCCGAAGAATATGGTGAACATCACCAAAGTATTTATGGTTTGGTTACCGGAATGGCGGTTATGGCAATTAGCTTGTTGTTGTTTGTGTAATATTTTACATTTCTTAAAATAGAATTGCTAGAGTTTCGTTTTCAAATCTTTAAATTTATTTTCATGAAAAACCTATTCTATTTCGCCCTGTTAGCTTTAACAATATCTTCTTGTACAGTTAGCCGAAACTCTATGAGAGAAGCAAATTATCAACTTTGGTTACACCATGAAGACTTAGAATACTCTTCACAATTAACTGGCACAGCAAATCAAACCAAGGTATTAGCAATAGATTGGAATAGGTTATTTGGCAAACAAAAATGGAATTACGGAAATTTTGGTGGTTTACCCGAAGGTCCTGTAAATCGACAAGGATAAGGAAATGCTGGACTTAACCTCATTCAAGCTTCAACCAATGGCATAACAACTTCAAATTCAGGTTTTCAAGCAGTTTACAATGGTGTAATTGGCGTTTCTAATTTTAACCGAGTTGAGCAAATGGCCATGCACGATTTGATTCAAAAAAACCCTGGTTATGATTTGGTAATGTTTCCTCAATTTACATCAAGAAGAAAATGGTTTGGCGTTGGCAGTAAAACAGAGGTAGTTTGTACTGCCAAACTAGCCAAGCTAAAAGCAACAAGACCTTAAACGGGTTAAAAAAGCCCGCTTATATTTCCATCTGCATCAATATCTATGTTTTCTGCTGCAGGTCTGGCGGGTAAACCAGGCATGCGCATCATGTCTCCCGCAATGGGTACTACAAAACCTGCTCCTGCGGCAATTTCAATGGTTCTAATGTTTATCTCAAAGCTCTCAGGAGCACCTAAGGCTTTGGCATCTTCACTAAAAGAATATTGGGTTTTGGCAATGCAAACAGGTAGTTTTTCTAAGCTTAACTTTTTGATAAGCCTTAAATCTGCCATAGCTTTTGATGAAAAGTTGACAGCATCGGCTCGGTAAATTTCTTTGGCTATTTTCTCAACTTTTGCTTCAATAGATAAATCTAAATCGTACAAAGGTTTAAAGTTGGCTTTGTTCTCTTGTAAGATTTTAACCAAAGCTTCGGCCATTTCTGTACCGCCATCTCCGCCTTTTGCCCAAACTTCGCTTAGCGCAACTCTTACACCCAATCCACCACAAATTTCTTTCAAAGCATCTACTTCTGCTTGTGTATCTGTAGGGAAGTTGTTTATTGCCACCAAGGGCTCCAAACCATACTTTCTTACGTTCTCGATATGGCGTTTTAGATTTTTTATTCCTTCTCTTAACGCAGGAATATTTTCTTGGCCTAAATCTGCAAAAGCAACCCCACCATGGTATTTTAAAGCTCTTATAGTGGCCACCAAAACAACAGCATCGGGTTTTAAGCCAGCTTCACGGCATTTAATATCTAAAAATTTTTCTCCACCTAAATCAAAAGCAAAACCAGCTTCGGTTACTGTAATATCACCTAAAGACATTCCCATTTTTGTGGCCAATATGGTGTTTGTGCCTTGGGCTATGTTAGCAAACGGACCACCATGAATAATTACAGGATTTCCTTCAAGGGTTTGCACCAAGTTTGGTTTGATAGCATCCTTCAATAAAACAGCCATTGCACCGTGGGCTTTTATGTCTTTGGCGTAAACAGGATTTCTTTCAAAATCATTCGCGATATAAATATTTCCTAAACGAGTTTTTAAATCATCAAAACTTTTGGCCATGCATAAAATTGCCATTACTTCAGAGGCTGCTGTAATGTTAAAACCATCTTCACGGGGAAAACCATTTGCTTTACCTCCCAAAGCAACTACAGTGTTTCTAAGGGCGCGGTCGTTCATGTCCATAACCCTTTTCCAGGTTACGGTTCTTGGATCGATATGAACCAAAGGGGCTTTACTTTGAATAGTATTGTCTATCATGGCAGCCAAAAGGTTGTTGGCCTTTTCAATAGCAGAAAAATCTCCTGTAAAATGAAGGTTAATTTCCTCCATTGGGATTACTTGCGCGTAACCACCACCTGCAGCACCGCCTTTCATACCGAACACTGGACCTAAAGAAGGTTCACGTAATACCGCTATTGAGTTTTGGCCAATTTTTCTGAGGCCTTCGTGTAAGCCAATGGTGGTAGTTGTTTTTCCTTCTCCTGCTGGAGTAGGGGAAATTGCAGAAACCAAAACCAATTTCGATTTTTTTATTTTTTCTTCGTTGATTAACGTTAATGGAAGCTTTGCTTTGTCTCTTCCATAAGGCATAACGTCATCAGGGTGAATTCCAAGTTTGTCAGCGATTTGTTGAATTGGTTTTGGGGTAACTTTTTGTGCAATTTCAATATCAGTCATGGGTTTGGTGTTTTTTAGTTTGCGTGCACCAAAATAATGATTTGAAATTAAAATTGCTTACTTCTTCAAATATTCTTGGATTGCTTCAACGTAATCTTCAAAAGCTTTGAGTCCTGCTTTGGTAAGGTTACATGTGGTTAGCGGATAATTGTTTTTGAAAGTTTTATTCACCTCAACATAGCCAGCTTCTTTCAACTTAGATATTTGAACTGATAAGTTGCCCTTGGTTGCTTCGGTTTTTTCTAGTAGGAAGTTAAAATCGGCACTTTCTACCGAAGCCAAAAGCGAAACAATGGATAACCTTAATTGCTGATGTAAAAGTGGATCAAGCGCTTTGAACATGAGCTTTTGTTTCGTTGTTTTTTAATAAAATTCCTGGCAATAAGTAACCTAAACCAATAGCGGCGCAAAATACTAATGATTGTAATTCAACAGGCACAAAAAATGCAACTGCACCCGATATCCAAAAAACGAAAGCACCAATTTGCAAGGGTTTAAACTTTGTTATTGCACCTGAAACAAAAGTGAGTAAACCTGTAATTATTAATACTAATGGAATTGGGTTGATTTTATTTACTACAGCGCAAACCAATAATATTACCATAGTGATTCCGAATCCTCCCCAAGTGGCTCCGTAAACTTTATCCATAAAAGCTTCGTAGCCTAATCTTTTTGATTCGCGAGAACCGTAAACACCAGATATTATTCCTCCTGCAATTCCGCCTACCATCCAACCTAAATAGCCAAATTGTGAATTCAATTGATGAGCCACGAAATATTCAGTTAAGGCTGCGCCAATTAAAATAACTCCCCAAAGAATAAAATAAAAACTATTTCTGTGGTGCGATTCCTTTGCTCTAGAAATCATTGTTTTGATAATTTGTAAACTTTCTTGTTCATTCATAATTGATAAATTTTAAGCAAATGTAAACTAGTTTATAAAATAAACTAAATAATTTTGTTTTTATCAAGAATGTGAAAAAATCAAATTAAGAAGTTACTTGAGGATTTCCCAAAGAATCAAGCCTTTGTTTAATAGGCTTTATAAACTCGTAATAAGCAGGTTGGTTTTCTTTTTTTACCGGATTTGATGGTGGTAATTTTTCGGCCCTGTGATTTACTTGTGAGCCATGTTTCCAAAATCTATAACAAACATGAGGCCCTGTAGCCAAGCCTGTTGAGCCAACGTAACCAATGGTTTGGCCTTGCCTAACTTTAACACCAGGTTTAATGCCTTTACCAATTTTGCTCATGTGCAAATATTGTGTGGTGTAAGTTCCATTATGCCTAATTTTTACATAATTACCATTGAATTTGCTGTACCTAGCTTCTTCCACAACCCCATCTCCCGTGCTCATAATTGGCGTTCCGGTTGGGGCAGCATAATCAGTTCCTAAATGTGCTTTCCACCTTTTTTGAACCGGGTGAAATCTTTTTAAAGTGTAAGAAGAGGTTAGTCTTCCAAACTTAAGAGGAGATTGTAAAAACGCCTTACGCAAGCTATTGGCTTCCATGTCGAAGTAATCTTTAAAACCATCTTGCTCATAAGCAAAAGCATAAAATTCGTTGCCGTAATGACTAAATACTGCCGATTTTATTTCGTGAATTCCGATGCGTTGGTTATCTATGTATTTTTCGGTATAAATTACCTTGAAGTTGTCGCCTTTTTGAATACGGTAAAAGTCGATGGTCCAAGCATAAATGTTGGCCAATTCCATTGCTAAAGCTGGGCTTGCACTAATATCTTGCAAAGTTTGGTACAAGGATGAGTTAATAACTCCATAACTCACATTTTCTCTAATTTCAACGGGTTTAACGCCTTTGTAAACATTAATTGAATCGCGCAAATCAAAAACAATAAACTCTTCGGCATTGGGCTCGTAAATAAAGCATTTGGCTTTTCCTATTGAGTCTTTGCCACAAAAAACAGCATAACTCTGACCCGATTTCATGTATCGAACATCAAAAGTTTCTTTGGCTTTTTTAACCAATCTGTCAATCTCAGGGTAACTTACGTGATATTTTAGTAGAATATCAGCTAAAAATTGGTTAGGTTTTATAACCCCTTTATGGATGTTAAATGAATCGGCAGGTAGGCCATATTCTATGTTAATGATTTGCTCTGAAGAGTCAACCCCCTCTTCTGAAGAAACTGCATAATTTCCATCTTTTTGGCTGCAAGCAGTCATTAGAAAAATCAATGCAGCCAACAAAGCAACTTGCCTAACTTTAAATTTCTTTATCATCAATTATTTACTTCGAACTTCAAATTATAACTCTCTTACAACCGATTCAACCCAACCTTTGCCCCATTCTTCAATTTCTTTTACACTCCAAAGTGAAGGATAAAAAATGCGCTTTTGAAAACGAGGAGGCAAATATTTTTGCCAATTGGTTCCGCCTGTTGCTGCTATGTCCATTGGGTCTTTTTGCAAGTACCTAGCGGCAGATTTGTAATGCACCAAAGGCCAATTTACATTTACATTAATATCCAATTGCCTCAAAGCCAAAATCAACTCTTCTTTTTGTTGCTCTGCTTCGGGTAGGCTTTTATACAATGCCCAAACGTTTTTGTTTTTTAATTTTTTGGCTAAGGCAATAAATTCATCTTTATACTTTTCTTCAAACTGAATTAAAGTCAACGTTTTTTTACCACTTTCTAATTCTGTAGCCCCTTTTTTCCAATAAATCCATTCGAACATATTCGGAATATCATCTTCAGAATAATCTGCAGAAAATTTATGACGCTCATCTTTTTCAACCAATTGCAAAAAGTTAGCGCAGGCAATTTCTATTTTCCGGTATTGACCAGATTGAAAACCAGAGGCTGGTAACAAACTCATGCGATATTTCAGAAACTGTTCGCGCTCCATGCCATTAATCATAATTTCGAAGCTTTTGGTTAAGGCTTCAAAGTAGCGGTTGACACGCGTTAACCTAGCAGCTAAGAACTCACCATTTAAATCTTCTTTGTTGGCAAGCTGCTCCAACTCATGCAACGAAAGTTTAAAATACAACTCTGTTACCTGATGATACATGATGAAAATAACTTCATCAGGAAAATTTGTTCTTGGCTTTTGTAAACTTAAAAGTGTATCAACTTGAATGTAATCCCAATATTTTACGTAATCGGCGTAAAGCAAACCTTCTAGGTAAGAGTTTAAGTCTTGACCTGTAGCTGCATATTTTTCTTGCAGTTGCTTTACTTTTTCAATAATATCTTCGCTTAATTCCATGTGGTTAGATAATTAGCAAATAAAGCTAAACAAATGATTGAAATAGTTTTACCAAAAAGAACCTTTTAAACACTAAAATGTGGAGCAAAAAGCCAAACAAACCCATAAATTTACATCATGAAAACTTCACCACAGCTAAGATTAAGTTTAGTGCAAACCACCTTGATTTGGGAAAACCCAAAGGCTAATTTGGAAAATTTTGAATCCTTGTTGCTACCATTAAAAGGCCAAACAGACTTGGTTATTCTGCCCGAAATGTTCAACACAGGCTTTTCTATGGATTCTTTAAAATTGGCAGAGCCTGCCAATGGACTTACTTTTAGTTGGATGCAAAAAATGGCAAAGGAGCTTAATGCTGCTTTGGTTGGAAGTGTTATTACAGAAGAAAATGGAGCTTTTTTTAATAGACTTTTTTGGGTTGAGCCAGATGGCAACTCCGACTTTTACAACAAGCGTCATTTGTTTAGAATGGCGGGGGAGCATGAACATTTTGCAGCTGGAAATAAGAGGTTAATTGTTGAATACAAAGGCTTTAAAATTATGCCTTTGGTATGTTACGATTTGCGTTTTCCGGTTTGGAGCCGAAATCAAAATAAGGTTAATGAAACCCGAACCGAAGTAAAACCCGAATATGATTTAATGATTTATGTGGCCAATTGGCCAAAACCACGTACTGCAACTTGGAGCAGTTTGTTGGTAGCACGCGCCATCGAAAACCAAGCATTTGTTGCTGGGGTAAATAGAGTGGGCGAAGATGGAAATGGAATTGAATACGATGGTGCTTCAGCCTTAATTGACCCAAAAGGTGATGTAATTTCAAACTTTCAATTAGGTGAAGAAGCTATAAAAACCTTCACCATAAAATTGGATGATTTGAATGCTTTTAGAGAGAAGTTTCCTGTTGGTTTAGATTCGGATGGGTTTGAGATTTATTAACCATACAGTTGTTCTTGAGGGAAACAAGGCAAATTGTTTTGATTAATAATACTTTTAAAATGTTCTTATTCTAGAGATTCCTTGCTCGGTTTCGTACCTCAACCTCCAAGGAATGACGCAAAGAATAATCAAGTCTGTTATTCCTGAGATCCTGTAAGGCGAGTCAGGAATCTCCTTTTTAATAAGACTTCTACAAATTAATATCCCATGTAAACCCAACTTTAAACCATCTGCCTGGCATAGGTACAAAACCTGCTTCTGTATATTGGGTATTGGTTAGGTTGGTTACATCTGCAAAAACCTGAAGTTTTTCTCCTTGCCAAAAAAGTCTATCATCTAATAAATGATAAGACGGTAAAGCAACTCGTTCTATGTATCGGTATGAAATACTGTGGTATAAGTTTCCTGTAATTTGATGAACTAATCGACCAACAATTTGGTGCCTTAAATTGCTTAAAGAGTACCTAGAAGATGCTGCGCTTGAGTTTAGTAAATCAGCATTGATGTAAGTGTAATCAATACTCAAAACAAGAATATTGAGACCAAATACTGATTTGTTTTTTGTCTGTGCTTGGGCCTCTACACCAAATACATTTACTTCATAAAAGTTTTGTGGCTGCCATGGATCTGCGGGGTTTTGCTTTACCCAATCAATCAGCTCTGAGGCATTTCGGTTAAATACGCCTAATTGAAAATTTGAATTGTTTTGTTTATATTTAAATCCGCCTTCGTAGGTTAAGGCTTGCTCGGGCGTTAATGTTGGATTGCCAATATTGTTTCTGCCTTTGTAATATAAATCGGTGTAGGAGGGAACCCGAAAACTTTTTCCTGCAGAGGCATAAACACTTAACTTATCTGAGAATTCGAAACCTGCATCAATAGCAGGAAATCCAAAACTTCCGAAATCAGAATAATTGTTGAGGTAAAATCCTGGTGTTACTGAAAAGCCGCCATTGTAATAACGGTGCTCTAAGAAAATACCTGAAATATTTCGATTTCTGATACCTAAATTGGTACTGTTGAGGTCTTCATTTCTATACTCTAAACCAAACCCTGAAACACCAAATTTTGAAGTATAACTAGTATGAATTTCGGCACCAAAAACGTTAGAGGTATGGAAATTCTGAAAAACGTTTGGATTGCTTCTTATATATACATAATGATCATCGTTGTAACGATAATAAGCTTGTGGTTTTATCATCCAACCATTATTTTGGTAGGTTAGTTTTACACCTCCAAATAGCGTGTTTACTTCTTCGTATTCTTCTGAGTCGGCAACATAAAATCCTCCAGCCCCAAATTTTCGCCAAGAACCTCCGCCTAAAACATCAAGTGTGATGTTTTCTTTTTTGAGCTGACCCATGTAAAAAACTTGGTTGTTTTCGAAGTCGGCATTTTTTCTGTAACCATCGCTCGATTGTTTTGAAATACCAAGTAATTGGTTGTAATTTTTACTTGAAATGTTGGCTGCCGCCGACAACGAATATGTATTGTGTTCGCCATACATTCCCGAAACGGAAATTAAGTTTTCTTGAAAAGGCTCAACAACAAGATTTATGGCTCCCGAAAAGGCGTTTTGGCCGTACTTTATTGCACCCGGACCTTTTAAAACCTCCATTCTTTTAATCATATTTAAAGGAAGTGGCAAGTTCAACATGTGATGGCCAGTTTGTGGGTCGCTAAGTTTTAGCCCATTCAGCAATACTTGGGTTTGTTCGAAACTTCCTCCTCGTATACCAACATCACTTTGAATGCCGAAAACCCCTCTACTTCTTATGTCAACTCCGGCAATGTAGCTTAGCGCTTCTTGAGGAGTGTAAACTGGCAATTGGGTAATTTCTTTGGCTTCTAACAAAGCCACATTTCGGTTGGTTTTAGAAAATGGCATAGCAATTCTATTGCCTTGAATTTCAACCTCTGTTATGCTTATGGAAGTATCGGTTTGTTGCGCAAATACCTTGTAAAAGCCGAGTAATATTAATAGCGAGAATGTAAATCTCATGAAATGATGGTTTGTTTTGGGCCGGCTAAACTAAGGAAAGCTTATAAAAGAATTGTGAATTATTAATGTCGAATTTTGAATAAAATGAATGTAAAATCTTTTCCTCTTTCATCCTTTCGTCCATTTTCCATCATCTTCCAAAGAGACTCTTCGCCCTCGAAAGCTTTCAGGGCTCTGAGTAACGAAACGACATGTGTAAAATTTAGTAATTGACTCTCGTTTCATTTAGAAGGAGAAAAAAACAATTGTAAATTGGAATTTTCGACTCAGGAATCCCAATTTATAGTTTCAATAAATTGTTTTGCAGTCAATATTGGAAGTTTTGAACCCTTGAAGTCTTTTAAATTTCTAGTAATAATAATATCTTGACTATTCTCTAATGCGTTAAAATACTGAAGTCCATCTTCAAAATCTGAGAAAGTTTTATCATTAAGTGCTAATCCTACAACTTTATCATCTATAGGTAAAACTTGGCAAATCAATCTAAGTTTTCTTAAAATGGATTTTACTTTATTCGATTTCAATTGTCTTAATAACACATAACTTGTGTTGGCTATGGTTAAAGATGAAATGGCTATATCAATTTGCTTTTTGTCTGCAATAGAAAATAATATTGCTGCCTCATCATAAAAAGGTTCTCTTCGAGAAAGTAAATCAATTACAATATTTGTATCCAGAAATATCTTTTTCATTTATACTTTTCATCTAAAAAATCACGATACTCTTTTTTGTAATCAAAACCCGAGGGCAAGTCAATTACTCCGCTTAAGCTTTCAACAAATGGTGTAATAAATTTATTTTTTTCCTTTTCATTTTGGTTGGTTAAGCTATGTAGATAAGATTCAATCATTTTTGAAAGACTAATTTTATGACTCCGAGCGTAGATTTTTGCTTTCTCTATTATTTGGTCATTTAGTCGCAAGGTTAACTTAGTTTCCATAAGGCAAAATTTAAAACACGTACAAATATATAAAATCTATACGTCTATTGTTTGTCCAGCATTTCTTATTTGGGAAACCTTTCCGTCTGGAGTTAACGGAATCATTCATATTTCGACCATTTGTTTTCCATGTTTCAATACATTAATCCCGATTTTTATCGGGACAATGTAAGGTTCGGCGTTTTATCTTTTGTCTTCCCGCTTTTTGTCTTTATTCCTTTCTTCCTTCTTCTCAAAAAATCACACCACCACATTCACAATTTTACCTGGCACCACAATTACCTTTTTAGGGGTTTTGCCTTCCAAACACTTTTGAGATTGCTCATTTTCCATCACCGCTTTTTCAATTTCGTCTTTGGTCATGTCCATGGGTAAGTCGAGCGTGAAGCGCATTTTACCATTAAAAGAAACAGGATATTTTTTTGAATCTTCTTTTAAATAAACTTCATTTACTGCCGGCAAAGTAGCAAACGAAACACTTTCTTTTTTGCCCAATAAATGCCAAAGCTCTTCGGCAATATGGGGCGCGTGACAACTAACCAAAATGGTAAATGGCTCCAATATTTCCCTTTTGTTACATTTTGAATCAGTTAATTCATTAACGGCAACCATAAAGTTGCTCACCGAAGTGTTAAACGAAAAGCGTTCTGTATCTTCTCTAAATTTTTTAATGGATTTATGCAAAGATTTTAATTCGTCTTTTGTTGCTTTATCATCACTTATAGCAAGGTTTCCATTGGCATCATGAAACAAACGCCACAACTTTCTCAAAAATTTAGAAACTCCTTCAATGCCTTTGGTGTTCCAAGGTTTATGCATCTCGATAGGACCCAAAAACATTTCGTGTAAACGTAAAGCATCAGCGCCATGTGCAGCAATTACATCATCGGGATTTACCACATTACCATAACGCTTGCTCATTTTTTGTCCATCTTCTGCTTGAATCATCCCTTGGTTAATCAACTTTTTGGCAGGCTCTTCAAAATTTACAAAACCTAAGTCTTTCAACACTTTTGTCCAAAAGCGGAAGTACAACAAATGGCCAGTAGCGTGCTCGGCGCCACCTATGTAAAAATCAACAGGACCCCAATAGTCTAAAGCTTCTTTCGAGGCAAACTCACTCGGATTGTTTGCATCCATATAACGCAAAAAATACCAAGAACTTCCTGCCCAACCTGGCATGGTGGTTAATTCAACTGGGAAACCTTCGCCATTAGCAACCAGGCCTTTTTCAGGATGGTAGTTCCATTTTTCAGCACGTTTTAAAGGTGGCTCGCCATCTTCGGTTGGCAAGTACTTATCTATTTCTGGCAAAGCCAAAGGCAAATGTTCTTTGTTAATCAATTTTGGAAAACCCTTCTCGTAATAAATCGGAATGGGTTCACCCCAATAACGCTGACGACCAAAAACGGCATCACGCATTTTGTAGTTGATTTGCTTTTTGCCAATTCCTTTGCTTTCTATTTCGTGAATAGCCCTTTTGATGGCTTTTTTTACTGGCAATCCATTTAAAAAATCTGAGTTGCACAAAATGCCTTCTTTAGAATCCTCCGCACCTTCAGAAACATCTTGACCCTCAATAACCGGAGGGATTGGCAAGCTAAAATGGTTGGCAAAATCCCAATCGCGTTGATCTCCGCTTGGCACAGCCATTACGGCACCAGTTCCGTAACCAGCCAAAACATAATCGGCAATGTAAACCGGCAATTTATCTCCAGAAAATGGATTGATGGCATAAGCCCCTGTAAAAGCCCCCGTTACTTTTTTGGTTTCAGAAAGTCTATCTCTTTCGCTTCGGCGAGATGTATATTCAATGTATTCCGCGATTTCTTCTTTTTGAGCATCTGTTGTGATTTTTGAAACCAACTCATGCTCAGGCGCTAATACCATAAAACTTACCCCAAAAATAGTGTCGGGCCTGGTGGTAAAAACCTCAATGGTTTCGCCGCTTTCAGTTTTAAATTCAACCAAAGCACCTTCCGAACGTCCAATCCAATTGGTTTGAATGTCTTTCAAAGAGTCGCTCCAATCAATAGTTTCTAAACCATCTAACAAACGTTGGGCATAAGCTGTAATTCGTAAAGACCATTGCGTCATTTTTTTCTGAATAACGGCATAGCCGCCTCTTTCAGATTTTCCATCTTTTACTTCATCGTTGGCCAAAACAGTTCCCAATTCAGGGCACCAGTTTACTACTGCTTCAGAAAGAAAGGCCAATCTGTAATTCAATAAAATATCAGCTTGCTTTTTTTCTGTAAAGCCATTCCAATCATCAGCAGTAAAGCTATTTGTTTGGCTTGTGGCAGCATCAACATTTAAATTGCCTTCGGTTTTAAAATGGCTAATTAAGTTCTCAATAGATTCAGCTTTATTGGTTTTGTTATTGTACCAAGATTCGAATAGTAATCCAAAAATCCATTGTGTCCACTTATAATAATTAGAATCTGCTGTTTTTACTTGCCTATCCCAATCGAATGAGAAACCAATTTTATCCAGCTGTTCGCGGTAACGTTTTATGTTTTCTTCGGTTGTTTTGGCGGGATGTTGCCCAGTTTGAATGGCGTATTGTTCGGCAGGCAACCCAAAAGCATCGTAACCCATAGGGTGTAAAACATTAAACCCTTTTAAACGCATGTAGCGAGAATAAATATCTGAAGCAATATACCCAAGCGGATGCCCTACATGCAATCCCGACCCAGAAGGGTAAGGAAACATATCTAACACATAATATTTTGGTTTATCAAGGTTTAATTCGGCTTTAAACGTTTTATTTTCAGCCCAATATTTTTGCCACTTGGTTTCGTTTTCGGTAAAGTTGTATTCCATCGCCACTTTAAATAAGCCGCGAAATTAAGAAATTGAAGCCAAGAGGAATTAACAATTTGGTAATGTGTTTAATTGAAGAAACGCTTATTTTTAACGGTTTAATTTATTGTTTAAATACATGACCATAACCCACCAAACCAAAGTACTAACCTATAAACTCGTAAAATCATGAAAAAGCTAATTTTCTTATTTGTAACAATTGGAAGTATTGTTGCTGGATGTGATAGGTGTGAACGAGAGGACTTTAAACCAGAGCGTGTTTTTACCATAGAAGGAAATATTTTGAACTCAGATAATGGAGAACCTATTTCGGGTATGGTGCTTAGATTACAAGGGCCGGAGGCAGGTAATAATACCAAATGGGCAATTGATAGAGACACTGCTGATGAAAAAGGATATTTTAAACTGCAATACACCAAAAAAGATGTATTTGTAATTTCTGATAGAACTACAACGGTGTATCATGAAGACCCTAATCATATTGGGTTGCCTAAAAATTTAATTAACTCTTTAGATACTACAGATATTAAGCAAAACTACTTTTTTCCAAGTAGTGCTCAAGTTGATTTTTCAATCATTAATAAAGATTTTTTTTCAGATGATGATACCTTATTTATTTTCTTCAATTGGATTGAGCGTATTAAAAATATTGATGTAGTTGATACTTTTTATGTTAAAGCAATTGGTGATTTCAGCAATCCGTTTAATTATGAACTTGAGGGTTATATTTTTTCAAAAGAAGAGGTTCTAAAATTTTCCAATGAAAGTTTTATAGTCCAAGGTCAGAATTATTATTTCCCTCAAGGTTGGTTTACTAAGTTTCAAGGTTTTGCTGGTATTGGCATTAAAAGCGTTGAAGAATTCATGAATGGAGATAGAAATTATTCTGAAACTGATAATCCGCACACCTTTAATGTGCTTCTTGAAGAACATAACGAATCCTATCAAGTTGAAATTGATATTGCCAAATTGGAAAAATAAGAACGGGTATTCTAAACCAAAAAATCTCTAAAATTATCAGAGTTGATAACTTCAAAATTTTGCCCGTAGGTATCAACAAATGTTTTTGAAGGCTTTACATTCTTTTTTGGGTTCCATTTAATTTCAAAAGCAAACACTTCTTCTTTTTCTACCTCTAAATAATCAATTTCTTGTTGTTTGGTGGTTCTCCAGAAATAGGCTTTGGCAAAACTGTTTTCGTAAAACAACTTTTTTCTTCTTTCTGCAATAATGAAGTTTTCCCACAATGCCCCTTTATCGGGCCTAAGTTCTAGTGGATCAAAATTTCCAATTACTGTATTCCGAACACCCAAATCGTAAAAGTAAATTTTCTGATTTGTTTTAATTTCATTCCTTAAATTCCTACTAAAACTGGGTAGTTTAAATATGATAAAGCTTTGTTCTAAAAGCGAAATGTAGTTGCTTATTGTATTTTTATCTATGCCCAATAACTGTGCAAGCTCATTATAACTTACCTCGTTTCCAACCTGTAAGGCCAATGCTTGTAATAGTTTTTCTAAAACCTCAGGTTTTCTAATTCCACCTAAAGCCAAAACATCTTTATACAAGTAACTATTTACTAGGTTTTTTAATACTTGAGGCTCATCGCCCATATTATTTAAAACATCGGGGTACATGCCAAACCTTAACCTAGTTTGTAATTGTTGTTTGGCTTTTAAATAACCAAGTGAGCTTTCTACTTCCTTATATGAAATTGGGAAAAGTAAAAACTCCCACTTTCTTCCTGTTAGTGGTTCGTTTATACTTTTTTGAATTTCGAGAGATGATGACCTACTTACAATAAGTTGCACACTTTTAAATTGGTCGGTAATTATTTTCAAAGTAACCCCAATCGATTTAATGCGCTGTGCCTCATCAATAAAAATATATTGATGTTTGCCGATAATGTTTTTCAGCTCTTCGGTATTTGGATTTGTTAAAATACTTCTGATTGAAGGGTCGTCTCCATCCAAAAAAATAAAATCTTTGTCTTTGAGAATTTTATTTAGCAAAGTTGTTTTTCCAACTTGCCTTGCACCTATTAATATGATGGCCTTATTTTTATGAAATCTCTTTTCAATTTGAGGTTTTAAAATTCGTTCAAAAGGCATAATCAGTGATTGTATTCACCAAATATACCCTTTTTTGGTGAATACAATCACCAAAGGTTCTTTTTTACAGTCAATTTTGTGATGGCATTTAAACCATAAAAAAATTTTAATTTCGCCCCAAACAAAATCCAATTGGCAACAGCTGAAGATAAATTCGCAAAAAGCAGACTTAGGTCATCGTACTTTACGGTGGTGGTGAGTATTTCGTTGGTGTTGTTTATGCTTGGTCTTTTAGGCTTTGTGTTGTTAAATGCCAATAAATTATCAAACCACGTTAAAGAAAACCTGGGCTTTTCTATCATCATTAAAGATGGCGTTAAAGAAGTGGATATTATCAAACTTCAAAAATCATTAGATGCTGCCCGTTACACCAAAATAACAACTTACATCAACAAAGAAGAGGCGGCTGAAGAATTACAAAAAGAACTCGGCGAAGACTTTATCAGCTTTTTAGGCTACAACCCTTTGCTGCCAAGTTTAGATGTTCGGCTAAAAGCAGAATTTGCGAATGCTGATAGTTTGCAGTGGATAAAAAGTGAATTGGCCCAAAACCCAAAAATCAAAGAAATTAATTACCAAGAATCGCTGATTTCTGCTGTGAATAAAAACATCAGAAAAATTAGCTTGGTTATTTTAGGCTTTTCGGGGTTGTTGCTCATTATTTCAATTGCCTTGATTAACAATAGCATTCGGTTGGCTATTTACTCAAAACGTTTCATCATTAAAACCATGCAGTTGGTTGGGGCTACATCAGGCTTTATTAGAACTCCGTTTATTTTAAGAAGTATTGTAAATGGTGTTTATGGAGCAATTATTTCAACCATATTGTTGATAGGAGTTGTTTACTATTCGCAACAAGCTATTCCTGAATTATTTGAAATTCAAGACCTAGAACTATTGCTTTCTTTGGTTGGATTGGTATTTTTATTTGGAATTTTAATTACTTGGATAAGTACAAGCCTTGCCGTAAGAAGATATTTGAGGCTTAGAGCTGATAAATTGTATTAATTTGCATTATGAATAATAACGAACTTGCATTCGGAAAAAAGAACTACATGATTATGCTTGCGGGCATGGCATTGGTAGTGATTGGATATTTTTTAATGGCTGGCGGACAAGCCGAAAACCCGAACGATTTTAATCCTGAAGTTTTTTCATTTGTTAGAATTACTGTTGCGCCAACCCTTGTTTTATTGGGATTTGGTGTAGTTGGTTATTCTGTTTTTTTTAAAGACAAAGACCAAAATCAATAAAAAATGGGTGCCCTTGAAGCAATTGTACTGGGCATAATTCAAGGATTAACAGAATTTTTACCTGTTAGCTCTTCGGGTCATTTAGAAATAGGCAAGGCGCTTTTTGGCGATACTTCTTTGCCAGAAGAAAGTTTGATGTTTACTGTGGTAGTTCACTTTGCCACAGCTTTAGCCACCATAGTTGTATTTAGAAAAGACATTGGGCTAATCTTAAAAGGGTTATTTACCAAAGAAATGAACGATGAGAAGCGATTCAGCATAAAAATCGTTATTTCTATGATTCCCGCTGCAATTGTTGGCGTTTTGTTCGACAAAGAAATTGAGGCCCTTTTTTCAGGTCAAATTTTGTTGGTTGGCGGAATGCTTTTGGTTACAGGAATTCTTCTTTTTTTAGCAGACAGAGCAAAAAACACCAACAAGAAGGTAAGTTTCATCAACTCATTTATTATCGGAGTTGCGCAAGCCATTGCTATTTTACCCGGAATATCTCGTTCAGGTGCCACTATAGCAACTTCTGTTTTACTAGGCGTTGACAGGTCAAGAGCAGCACGCTTTTCATTTTTGATGGTAGTGCCTTTAATTCTAGGTAAAATTGCCAAAGACCTTTTAGATGGTGGCTTCTCAACTTCTGCAGATCAATCCTTAAACTTAATACTAGGCTTTGTTGCAGCGTTGGTTAGTGGTTATTTTGCTTGCCAGTGGATGATTGCCTTGGTTAAAAAGAGCAAATTGGTTTATTTTTCAATTTACTGTTTTGTAGTTGGAGCGATTGCCATTTTTGTTTCTTTCTGATCCGTGATTTATGATGTTAGATTTTTGGAGATTTTAGATTTATGAATCAAAATGAATTACAAAATCGCACAAAAAAATTCGCCATTCAGGTTATTAAACTAATGGATGAGCTACCAAACAAGCAAGTTGGCTGGACAATAACCAATCAATTGGTAAGGTCTTCAACATCGGTGGCAGCAAATTACAGAGCCGTTGGTCGTGCAAAAAGCGATAAAGACTTTATTGCTAAAATGGGAATTGTACTTGAAGAAGCAGATGAATCTTTGTTTTGGTTGGAGTTAATTGGAGAGTTGAAATTGGTAAAATCAATAGATGAGTTACAAAGGTTAAAAGGCGAAGCGAATGAATTAGTGTCAATTTTTGTAGCAACCCAAAAAACTATCAAAGCCAGACTAAACCGCAAATTTTAAATCTAATCTTAAATCAAACATCCCAAATCTTACATCCAAAATCAAAAATCTCAAATCCCAAATCATAAATCCCAAATCATAAATCTCAAATCATAAATCTCAAATCCTAAATCCTAAATCCCAAATCTTACATCCCAAATCCCAAATCATAAATCACACATCTTACATCATAAATCTCAAATCACACATCATAAATCCCAAATCTCAAATCATCAATCCAAAAATAGACATACAAACAGGCGAGTTATTGCTCATTGATAAACCATTAAATTGGACATCCTTCGACGCGGTAAACAAAATACGCTATGCTGTAAAAAGGCATTTAGGCTTAAAAAAAGTGAAGGTTGGTCATGCTGGCACTTTAGACCCTTTGGCAACCGGTCTTTTAATTATTGCCATTGGAAAAGCAACCAAAACCATTGACAATTATTTGGGGCAAGACAAAGAATATACAGGCACATTTACCCTTGGCGCTACAACACCTTCCTATGATTTAGAAACCGAGATAGACCAAACATTTGATTTGGCCTCTATCACCGAAAAAGATATTAGGAAAGCAGCTGCCAACATGGTTGGTGAACAACTTCAATTGCCTCCAATGTTTTCTGCCAAAAAAGTAGATGGTAAAAAAGCTTATACCCATGCCCGAAAAGGTGAAACCATCGAATTGAAAAGAAATTTAGTTAACATCAAAGCTTTTGAAATAACCAAAATAAACCTTCCCGAAGTACATTTTAGAATTCTTTGCTCTAAGGGAACTTACATAAGGAGTATTGCCAACGATTTTGGAGAATACCTCAACAATGGAGCCCACTTGTCTGCTTTGAGACGCACAAAAATTGGCGACTTTAAAATTGAAGATGCAACAACAATTGAAGAATTTACTTCAACTTTGAGTGATGATTAATTCTTATCGAAAATCGATGCCTTTACTAAAGGAGTTGTATGAAGATATTTACTTCATTATCCGGTTTGTGTGGTTGTTTTTGGCGAATGGTTTCAAGGTAAAAACAGTATTTTTTTATCCTGAATTTCCGAGCAAAAGAACCATTCTTTACAAGGTTTTGAAAGGCTTAAACTACAACATCACCAACAATCCAAAATTTAATTACCAAGTTTCCATTTATTGGGAAAATCAAACCTTTAGAAAGCCTGCTTCTGAATTGAAAGTATTTGATGAAAACACCGTTAATCGCAATTGTATTGATATTTCGAAAATTTTTGTCGATGAGAAACACAAAGAGGTTTTTGGTTACAATACCCAAGTAAATCCGTTAATCCATCAGGGTAACTTTGTAAAGAAAAACGACTTGAATGCTTTGCACGATGGCGAAATTTTAAAAGGACCTATCTCCAATAATGAAGAAGGCTTTATCTACCAGATTTTAATTGACAACACTGAAGGAGATTTTGTAAACGATTTACGAATTCCCATTTTTAATGGGGAAATTCCTTATGTGGTAATTCGTTCTCGTAAAATTGAAGAGCGTTTTGGTGGAGGTTCACAAAAATCAGGTGTAAAAAAAGTAGAAGAGGTTTTCTCTGAAGAAGAAGTTGGCTTAATTCAAAAATTTTCTAAATCGATTGGATTAGATTGCGGCGACTTAGACATTTTGAGAGACAACGCCTCACAAAAAATTTACATTGTAGATGCCAACCCAACCACTTGGGGTCCACCAAAAGGTTTGTCGAAAGAAAATCAGCAAAAGACCTTACAAATTTTATCTGACCTTTTCGAAAAGCATTTTATCAATTCTTAGACTTTTTGATATCGCGCACCATCAACTGCAATGATGTTTGGCCCCGCCAATTGTTTTCTTCAATCGTAAAAACAATATCAACTGCGTTATTGGCTTTGAGATATTCTTCCCAATGGCCCATTTTAAAAGCAATGCCATTAAACTCTTCTGTAGGGTTATGAATTTGGCGAACGCTCAATTTTAAATGGCTATTGTCTGAACCTACTTTGGTGGTATAACCTGCATCAACAACATTTTTGGCACAAAAAACAGGGGTTAAATTCTCTGGGCCAAAAGGAGCCATTTGGGTTAAAATGTTGTAAAACTTTCGGTTGATTTCGCTCAATTCAATTTCGTAATCAATTTCTACTACTGGGGTTAACTGCTCTTCGGTTATGGTAGTTGAAACTTGTTTTTCGAAAGCTTTAACAAACTCAGGTATTTTATCTATTTCGATGGTTAAACCAGCCGCATATTTGTGTCCACCAAATTGTAAAATATGCTCGCTACAAGCTTCAATAGCATTGTAAACATCAAATCCAGGCACTGACCTTGCCGAACCTGCAGCGACTCCATTACTTTCTGTAAAAATAATTGTTGGCCTGTAAAAGCTTTCTATAACCCTAGAAGCAACAATGCCAATTACCCCTTTGTGCCAATGACTTTGATACAAAACAGTTGACTTAGCCTTTTTTAACTCTTTGGAATGCTCGATAAGATTGAGTGCTTCAAAAGTGGTTTCTTTATCCAATTCGCGCCTTTCGTTGTTTTGAGAGTTGATGAGTTTTCCGAAATCTTCAACATCTTTTTTGGTAGCGGCTGTAAGCAACTCAACTGCATTTAAACCACTTTCAATTCTACCCGCGGCATTAATACGTGGACCAATTACAAAAACTAAGGTTGATATATCTACATTACCTTCCTTATTAGCTAGTTTTAGCAGGTGTTTTACCCCTTCTCGTGAGTAATTTGGGTCGTTTATTTGTTTCAATCCATAATAAGCCAATATTCTGTTTTCTCCTGTAATAGGAACAATATCGCAGGCAATGCTAATGGCGGTAAGGTCTAACAAATTAAAAAGCTCGTCTTGTGGCCAATTGAATTTTTGGGAAAGTGCCTGCATCAATTTGAAGCCAATTCCACAACCCGAAAGTTCTTTGTATGGATACTTGCAATCATCTCTTTTAGGGTCTAAAACAGCTACAGCTGCTGGTAATTTATCACCGGGCCTATGGTGATCACAAATAATAAAATCTATGTTTTTTTGGTTGGCGTAATCTATCTTGTCTAGCGCTTTTATGCCGCAATCTAAGGCAATAATGAGCGAGCAATTTTGCTTTTCGGCTTCGTCAATTCCGGCAAATGAAATCCCGTAACCCTCGTTGTACCTATCTGGAATATAAGTGATGATGTTTTCGTAATAATGCTTTAAGTAAGAAGAAACCAAAGCTACTGAGGTTGTTCCATCCACATCATAATCTCCAAAAACCATAATGGTTTCGCCTTCTTCTAAAGCAGCTTCAATGCGGTTAACGGCGGCTTCCATATCCTGCATTTCGAATGGATTGTGCAAGTCCTCCAGTTTTGGTCTGAAAAAAGCTTTGGCTTCGTCAAAACTATTGATACCCCTTTGCAATAAAAGGCCAGCATTAAGTGCCGAAATATTTAACGCTTTTGCAAGTTTGTCGATTTTCTCCTGCTCAGGAATTGGTTGAAAATCCCATCTTTTTTCAGTTAACATTTTTGCGCATTTTCATTTAGGGGGTAAAAGTATCATAAAAACAAAGTTTATTGCCCAAAAACCTCATAATGTAGTTGTTGCATTTTTATTTTTTACTTTTAAACCTTTTCTATTTTATTGAGGAAGTTATGAAGAAAATTTTGACACTAATCGGGGTGCTCATTTGCTTTTTGGGGTTTGGGCAGTTCGGTACTGATGTTTTTACCATTGGAAGCGATAACGCTTCAAACTATGGAGGTAGCTGGACAAACGGTAGTACCCAAGGAAGTGGTTTTTGGGCTTGGACCCTAAGTTCAAGTGGTGCCGCTGGCCATTATATTGGAGGTACAGGCCAAGGAGGAACAAGTTTTGGAATATATTCAGATGGTTTCGGTGCTTTTGCTTACGGCGAAAGAAATTTAAGCTCAGACTTAAAAAAGGGCGAAACTATTAGTTTTGATTTAGGGCATACAGCTACCATTAATGGAGAAATTTTCATGCAATTATTAGATGATGGAGCTCCAGTTTTCACTTTAAAATTTGTTGGTGGGGGTACAAATTGGTTAATTAATGATGGAGGAGTTGATTTTAGTTCAGGCTAATCATACTCTGCAAATACTAGTCTTAGCTTTACTTTTACTTATAACGATGATGGAACCTACTCATACACATTTGGAGGAGGAAGTGGCTCAAACTACTCTCCTAACAATACAATTTCTGGAATAAATGGGGTCAAGTTTCAAACCACCAATCAAGGAGGGGGGCAAAATTTTGGCATCAACAACTTAGAATTAAAAAGTAAATACACAATTCCAAGCGGACAAACATCAACCTTAAGCTCAAATATTTCTGTTCCATACATTGATATTCAATTTGGAGGTACGCTTATTTCTCAGGCAAGTAATTCAAGAGAGTTGACAGTATCTTCGAATGGTAATTTCACTAACAGTGGAACATTTACAGCAAATGATGGAAAAGTAATTTTTTCTGGATCAAACACTATTTCTGGATCTAGCATCTTCAATAATGTTGAATTAAGCGGAAATGTTAGTTTATCTTCTGATATCAGTTTTTCTAATAGCTTGACAATTACCTCAGGCAATTTACAAACCAACTCCAACAAAGTAAGTTTAGGAACCTCTGGAACAATAACAGAATCTGGAGGAACCGTAATCGGGAATTTAGAAGCCACCAGAACGCTTTCTAACTCCACAGAAGAAACATTTGGGATTATGGGTATTTCAATTACCCCAAGTTGCGATAACCTTGGTTCTACAGCGGTAACAAGAATAACAGGTACTGTAATTACCAACAACTCTTTAACCTCTAGTAGTAGGTATTTTCATGTAAACCCAACCTCAAACGGCAAAGCCACAGTAAAAATCAATTATACTGATGATGAAATAAGCTCTTTCAATGAAGCCGACCTTAAATTGTTTTTTAGTGAAGATAATATTGCAGATAGTTGGTATAAGGTTTCCGGTTCACCTACTGTAACCGCTGCTAGCAATCAAATTCAGCAAGATGTAAATAAGTTGGGGTACTTTACGCTGCATGATAACGATGGCTTTGGAGAATCAAGACCAGGTAGTGGTTATGCTTTAGATTTTGATGGAACAAATGATTATGTGGCATGCGGTTCTAGTTTAACCTCAACTTTAGACGATTTTACTTTAGAAGGTTGGATAAATTATGATGGCAGCGGGAATCAATGGTTTTTCTCATTTGATCAAGGAGGTAATTATAATGAGAGAATTCAAGTGGAAGTGTATCTTGGTTCAATAGTTTTTGGATGGCAAAGCGCCTTAAATGGTCAGGGATGGACTTCTTTTAGTGGAGGAACTATTGCAAATAACACATGGTATCATGTGGCGGTTACCAATATTAGCTCCAGCGGTAAACAAATTTTCGTAAACGGAATTTTAGCAAACTCAAATGCAAATACATTGTCTCCTTCTGAACTATCAGGAACAGTAAATTTTGATATTGGGAGACTATATCACACTTCAAGTAATCATTATTTTGGTGGTAAAATGGACGAAATAAGACTTTGGAATAAAGTATTGTCTGCTTCTGAAATTCAAGAGTGGATGACAAAAAAGATAACACCTGCTCATCCTGATTTCTGCAATTTAAAAGCTTATTATCGTTTTGACGAAAATATTGGTTCAACAGTTAAAGATTATATTGGTAATTCTAATGGAACAATTAATGGCGCAACTTTTGCAACCTCGGCAGCGCCAACAGGCGCAGATGCTTCGGTTAATGCTACTACTGTTACCGATGCTACTACTTTAAATTTGGCGGCTTCAGCAGGAGATGACATTACTGTAAATGTAACTTCGGGTACAGCAGATTTGTTGCAGTTGTTTAGGGTTGATGGTGAATCAAATAACAAAACTGCTCCTGGAACAATAGATAACATGAGTAAGTACAATTATTTTGGTGTTAAGGCTTTTGGAGCCAATAGCTTGGTGTATGAAGTAGTTTACAATTGGGATGGCCATGCAGGCGTTACAGATGAAAGCGAATTGTATTTGTGCTCAAGGGCAGATAATGCTTCTAGTTGGACATTAACAGCCGCTACTAGAGATACAGATGCCAACACGCTAACTTTGGGCGGACAAACAGGAACAGAATTTATTCTTGGGTCTGGCATTCCGGGGAATGTATTGCCTGTAGATTTGTTAGATTTTAAAATTGAAAACAAAGAAGGAAAAGCCAATTTAATTTGGTCAACCGTTTCTGAAATCAACTCAAAATCTTTTGAGATTCTACGTTCAACCGATGCCAAAAAATGGGAGAAAGTTGGAGAGGTTATGGCGCAAGGAAACAGTAATACCTTATCAAACTACCAATATTCAGACAACGAGAAGCTTAATGGAAATTATGCTTACTACAAGTTAAAGCAAATTGATATGAATGGTGAATTTACTTTTTCGAATGCGTTACTTTTTGAAATTGAAAACAACATCCAAACAAAAATTTATCCGAACCCAACTGCCGATGTTTTAACTTTTCAGTTTGGAAACAATGTTGAACGAAACATCAAAATTTCTAACCTTATGGGTGAGAAAATTATGAGGTTGCCTACAATTTCAAATAGGGTATTCAGTGTAAATATTGCAGAACTTCCTAAAGGCTTCTATTTTGTAGAAATTGAATCAGGTGGACAAGTTGAAGTTAAAAAAATACTGAAGCAGTAATTATAATTTATACAATTTGGTATAAAGTTTAAACTCTGCAGAACTAAATAATCTTAGTCCAACAGGTTGTGCTTTTGTAGCATGAACCATTGTTTTGGCAACATACTCAGATTTTACAGCTGCATAATTTCTCCATGAGCCAATAAAAAATGGTTTCAGCAAAAACATTACAACTTCGCCAACCTTTTCGCCAAAGCGCGATTCTTTGCGGTCTCCCAAAAGAAGAGATGGTCTTAAAACAAGCAAGCCTTTTATACCAACTTTTTGTAATGCCTCTTCCATTTCGCCTTTTACCTTGTTGTAAAAAATACCCGATTTGGCATTGGCTCCCATAGCGCTAATTACCGAGTAAGATTTTACCCCATTTTCTTTAGCTAATTCGGCAAAATCTACCACATATTGGTAATCTACTTTCTTGAAATTTTCTTTGGTTTTGGCAATTTTTATTGTTGTTCCTAAACAGCAAAAAGCTAGGTCAAACTCTTCTTTTAATTCAACTTCTTTAAGGCGATCGAAATCAATTTTTTTATGGTTAATTTTTCCTTCAACAGCTTCTTTATTGCGGTTTAAAGAAACCACCTTTTCAATTTCAGGGTCGTTGTTTAACAACTCTAAAACCTGTTTCCCAATAAGGCCTGTTGCCCCAACAATTAGTGCTTTCATGCAGTTACTGGTTCAACCCAGTCTCCGTGCTCTTTAATTAAACCAATGAGCTCATCTACTGCATGCTCGGCAGGGATACTTCTGCGTACCACTTCTTTTTCTTTGTACAAAGTTATTTTGTCAACGCCGCTTCCAACATAACCATAATCGGCATCAGCCATTTCGCCGGGTCCGTTTACTATGCAACCCATAATACCAATTTTAATGCCTTTTAGGTGATTGGTAACGCTTCTAATTTTTGCAGTAGTTTCTTGTAAATCGAACAGCGTTCTACCGCACGAAGGACAAGAAATATATTCTGTTTTCGAAATTCTAGTTCTCGTGGCTTGCATGATGCCAAATGCAGTTGAAGTAATTAGTTTTTGTCCACCAACATTTTGAGCATCAATCCAAAGTCCATCTCCTAAACCATCAACCATTAAGCTACCAAAATCTGTAGAGGCATAAAGCATAAATTGATCGGCAGAGATGTTGGAATAATGGTATTTCAAAACCACCGGAATTTTTATTTCGTGCTTGATCAGCTCAAATAAAAACCGCCTAACTTCAGGCATGGCATGAGGGTTATCTGTGGTTAAAACCAAAACACTCTTTTGCAAATTCTTGATTTTATTCAAGGTTTCATCACTTACGTTAGAAGCATCAACTTCAACAAAATTTAATTTTACATGAGACTCTGTTGCTTTATCAATTGAAGTTAAAGGATAAGCCTGTTTTTTATTTGGGTTTTGTTGCCAAGCTTCTAAATTTTGAATCAAGCCTAATGTTCCAGGTATTTCAAAATTGATTTGATGGTTTCCCAAAAAAACAAAATCTGCCGCAGCATCGTTGATGTTCCATTTATCTAGAGGTACTGAGTAGTTATATCCTGCTCCAAATAAAGTTGCAGCAGTAATTTTTTCTGCATTGGATAAATCAGCCACATAAATTGGATGATTGTGATCACCAATGGACTCTACAGCAACTGTTTTTCTCTTTTTATAAGCAAATGGGTCAAGTGGATTTTCTTCTAAAGCTAAAATTGATTTTGAAGCCTTTCTGGTTTTGTACCTGTTAGCTAATTCTTGCGCTACAGGAATTTCGGCTTCAGGCTCTTCGGTTAAACTTACGCGAATGGTATCTCCCAATCCATCTTCGAGCAATGCACCAATACCAACTGCAGATTTTATCCTACCATCTTCGCCATCGCCTGCTTCGGTAACACCCAAATGCAGAGGATAATTCATGCCTTCTTGCACCATTTTTTGAACCAACAAACGGTAAGCTTGCACCATTACTTGTGGGTTAGAAGCTTTCATAGAAAGCACAATGTTGTGGTAGTTTTCATCTTCGCAAATACGCAAAAACTCTAAAGCACTTTCAACCATACCAAGTGGTGTGTCTCCGTATCGGCTCATAATTCTATCGCTTAAAGAACCGTGGTTGGTGCCAATTCTCATGGCAGTACCATGTTCTTTGCAAATTTTCACCAACGGGGTAAATTTTTCTCTAATTCTATTTAACTCTTCTTGGTATTGGGCATCAGAATACTCAATGATGTCAAACTTTTTTTTGTCGGCGTAGTTTCCGGGGTTTACCCTAACTTTTTCTACAATACGAGCAGCAATTTCTGCGGCGTTTGGGGTAAAGTGAATATCAGCAACAATTGGAGTGTTGTAACCTCTTTTTACCAATTCTGCTTTAATGTTTCTAAGGTTTTCTGCTTCTTTTTTGCTAGGTGCTGTTATTCTAACCAATTCGCAACCTGCCTCAATCATTCTAATAGATTGCTCTACCGTTGCCATGGTGTCCATGGTGTCTGTAGTAGTCATAGATTGAATCACAATAGGGTTATCGCCCCCTATTTTTACATTTCCAATGGTTACTTCTCTGGTTTTAAACCTTGAGTAATCGGTTAAACTATTACAGTATTTTTTGATGTCTGAAATTTGTTGTTGCAGGTTAGGCATAAACGTTTTGAATAGAATTTACAAAGCTATGTATTAGCGCTTTATTAACACGATAATTCTTTTTTGGTTCGTTTGTGTTTGAATTTGTTTAAATTTATTTCCAATAACAAACAAACTTTACATTATGAAAAGAAACCTTACCCCTGTTTGGCTTTTGGCCATTCTATTTATTGCCCCAAATTTTTTGAATGCCCAAACCTTTTCCGACGATTTTGAAGGATACAATGTTGGAGATTACATTGGCGCAAATAGCTCTAATTGGACTACCTGGAGCGGCACAACTGGTGGTGCTTAAGATGCCAAGGTTGTTGATGATAAAGCTGCAAGTGGAACAAAATCAATTTATTTTAAGGGGTCAGCAACTGGCGGACCTCAAGATGTTGTGTTGCCTTTTGGCGGTTTATACGAAACAGGAAATTTTGAATATTCCATGAAAATGTATATTCCTCTAGGAAAAGGAGCTTATTTTAATTTTCAAGGCGCCCAGCAAATTGGTACACTTTGGTCGTTAGACTGCTTTTTGAATAATGATGGCACTATGTCTATCAATGTACCTGCTTCTGGCAATGTTGGCATGATTAACTTTCCTGCCGACATCTGGTTTGAATTAAAATTTGAAGTTGATTTCAACACAAATACTTGGAAACTATTTAAAGATGGAACCTTAGCTTTAGAATTTCAAAGCGCTACCAATGTAGTTGCTTCTATTGATTTATTTCCAACCGATGGAGACTCTGAGTTTTGGGTTGATGATGTTAGCTATCAATATACCCCTTATGTAGTTTCAGGAACCAATGCATCTGCTTACTATATTGACATAAACAAAGGTTTGGCGGGGCAAGATAGAGGCGTTACTGGAACCATAAAAAATTTAGGGACAAATGCCATAACTTCTTTTGATGTTGCCTTTGATTACAATGGAAGCACATTGAACGAAACAGTTTCAGGGGTTAATATTCCTAGTTTAGGTGAGCATGAAGTTAGTTTTAACGGAATGACCACTTTGGCCGCAGGAAATAAAGCCATTTCTTTAACAGTAAGCAATGTAAACGGAAATGGTGGAGATGATAATGCTACAGACGACACAAAATCATTAAATATTAATCCCGTTTTACCTGCTGCAGGAAAAGTGGTTGTTGGAGAAGAAGGTACTGGAACTTGGTGCCAATGGTGCCCAAGAGGTGCCGTTGCAATGGACAGGATGGCTGCTGATTTTGATGGTTATTTTGCAGGTATTGCTGTACACAATGGCGACCCAATGGTTGTAGATGTTTACGACCAAGGGATGGGAACTAAAATTAGTGGTTACCCTTCTGCTCTAGTAGATAGAGGCGCAGATATTGACCCGGGTGTGATTGATGGTGATTTTATGCAAAGAATAACTGAAGCACCAGATGCCGTTTTAACAAATGGTGCTTCTCTTGATGATGATACCACTTCAATTGCTATTTCTGTAACTACTACATTTAACCAAAACATTACTGGAGATTGGCGTTTGGTTTGTGTTTTAACCGAAGATGGAATTCAAAGAGATTCAACAGGTTATGCCCAATCTAATGCTTATGCCAACAACAGCAATGGCCCAATGGGAGGTTACGAAAACTTACCAAGTAAAGTACCAGCTAGCCAAATGGTTTACGACCATGTAGCTAGAGCAATAAGCCCAAGTTTTGAAGGAACAGCCAACACATTTGGTGCTAGTGTAAATTCAGGTACAGACGTAACCAAGGTTTTTTACTTTAAAAAAGGTGGTTTATGGAATTTATCAAAAATGCATGTTGTAGCCATGTTGATTGAGCCTTCAGGGAGAGTAAATAATGCATCTTACTCTACTTTAGATGCTGCCTTAGCCAATGGTTTTACCTCAGGTGAATCTATTACAGGTGTTGAAACTCCAATTCAGCCTGATGATGCTTTTGGCTTGTTTCCAAATCCAACAAATCAAACTGCAATTGTTAAGTCAGTAGAGCAAGTTTCAGAAATAATTGTTACTGATATTACAGGAAAAGTTGTTTATAGAGATAACCAAGCTTGGGAGGGATTCTATCAAATTTCTAAAGATAAAACAGGAACAGGTGTGTTTCTAATTTCTTTATTTGGTGAAGAAAAACAAATACTAAATACCCAAAAGTTAGTTGTTTACTAATTAATATTTACAAAAAAAAAGCGGTGAATTTTCACCGCTTTTTTTTTGTAAACAATGCTCAATTTGGTTTGTATTAATGCGGTGAGAAAATTTCTTTTATTGTTTTTAATGTTGGCCTTATCAAGCACTTTGATAAGCCAAAACCTAACCCAAACCATCCGAGGAAAGGTAATCGATAAACAATCTAACAGCCCAATTATTGGAGCCAATGTAATTCTACAAAACACCGATCCAATAAAAGGTACGGTAACAGATTTAGATGGAAATTTCAGATTAGAAAATGTGGCTATTGGAAGACAATCAATAGTAATTTCATTCATTGGATATAAATCTACCACACTTCAAAACTTATTGATTTCGGCGCAAAAAGAAACCATACTAAACATAGAATTAGAAGAAAAGGTAATTACTGGAAAAGAGGTTGTTATATATGGTTCTTCCGATAAGAGGGAAGCCCAAAATAAAATGGCAACTGTGAGTGCCAGAACTTTCTCTATTGAAGAAACCCAAAAGTATGCAGGCAGCTTAAACGATGTTGCCCGAATGGCTCAAAACTTTGCTGGAGTGCAAAGTGGAGACGACACCCGAAACGATTTGATTATTAGAGGAAATTCATCGGTTGGGGTTTTGTACCGTTTAGATGGAGTTGATATTCCAAACCCAAACCACTTTGCTTTTTTTGGTTCAACTGGTGGTCCAATTAGTATTTTAAACAACAATGTTTTATCTAATTCCGATTTTTTTACTGGCGCTTTTCCTGCCGAATTTGGGAATGCTTTAGCAGGTGCTTTCGATTTAAAAATGCGTACTGGAAACAACGAAAAGCATGAGTTTATGGGTCAGTTTGGAATAAATGGTTTTGAGGGAATGGCAGAGGGACCTATTACAAAATCTAAATCTTCTTACCTTCTAAACCTTCGTTACAACGATTTAGAATTATACAAATCGCTGGGCGTAAATATTGGTACACAAGCTGTTCCTACTTACTTTGATGGAACGCTGAAATTAAACTTTCAACAAGCAAAAGGCGCAACTCAATTTTTTGCCATGGGAGGCAAAAGCTTTATAGAGTTTTTAAATAGTGATAGAGGAGAAAACGAAACCTTCTTCGATAATGAAGGAGAAGACCTCAGATATGGAACAGATATTTTTGTTTCAGCCATTTCTCAAACCTACTTGCTAAAAAAAGGATTTATCAAAGGAGTTATTTCCTACCAAAATTCTAACAACTCAGTTGAGGTAGATACAATTGGCGAAAACAACCCAAATCCTTTTAATACATACAACAACAGCTCAGGACAAGGTAAAATTTCAGCCTATGTTCACATCAACCAAAAGTTAAACTCTCGAAACCTAATTAAGTCTGGACTCTTCGTAAATCAATTACAATTCGATTTGAATGAAAGTTTTTTTAGAAGAGATTTAAAAGTCTATTTCGACAGGCAAAAGTTTGATGGAGAAACCTATTTGTACCAACCTTATGCCCAATGGCAATTTAAAGTAAATCAAAAACTTACCTTAAACTCAGGCGTTCATGTTTTGTATTACACCTTTAACAATACATCTAAAGTAGAGCCTAGGTTAGGCTTGAAATATGAGCTTAACCCTACCAATGTTTTAAGTTTTGGATATGGAAAACACAGCCAAGTTCCTCCAGGGGCTTTGTATTACAAAAACGTATTAACTCCTAACGGATCTTTACCAAATCCCAATAAAAGTTTAGAGATGTTTTCGAGCCATCATTTTGTATTAGGATACGATAAGTTTATTAATGAAAGATTGCGGTTAAAAGCCGAAACATATTTCCAGTATTTGGTAGATGTGCCCGTTGATGTAAAACCAAGTACTTATTCAATTTTAAACCAAGGAGCAGGTTTTTCATTCAACTTTCCTGATACACTTACTAACCAAGGCAAGGGCAGAAACTATGGAGTGGAGCTTACTTTAGAAAGGTTTTTGAAAAATGGATTTTACTATTTGGCCACCGTTAGTTTGTTTGAGTCATGGTATAGGCCAAGCAACGGGGTTTGGTATCAAACTGCTTTTAGCTCGAACTATGCTGTAAATTTACTATCGGGCAAAGAGTTTAGGATATTAGAAAATAAAGCTAAAAGAGCTAATAGGATCAATATTAATGGAAGGTTGGTTTACAATGGCGGACAAAGGTTTACCCCAATTTTACTAGAGGAATCTATTGCTGCAAAAGAACCAGTTTTTGATTTTACTAGAAACTTCGAGCATCGATACCAAGATTATTTTAGGCTTGATATTAAAGTGGGTTGGCGTTTTGATGGCTCAAAAATTAGCCAAGAATTTGCTTTCGATTTACAAAACATCACCAATAGGAAAAACATTTTTAACGAGGAGTTTAACCCAGATAATGGTGAGGTAATTACGAGATATCAATTGGGCAGGCTACCTGTTGTGCAATACCGAATATATTTTTAAGCAAAGCTCTGTAAATCGAAAAGCTTTTTGTAAACACCTTCTTGGGTTACCAATTCATCGTGTTTACCAACTTGAACAATTTCTCCATTTTCAATTACCACAATTTTATCGGCATGTTGAATTGTAGAAAGTCTGTGAGCAATAACCAAAGTAGTTCGGTTTTCCATCAAATTATCTAAGGCTTCTTGCACCTGTTTTTCGCTTTCGGTATCAAGGGCCGAAGTTGCTTCATCTAAAATTAAAATAGGTGGATTTTTAAATACTGCGCGTGCAATGCTTAAACGTTGTCTTTGCCCGCCAGAGAGTTTACCACCACGCTCACCTACTTTTGAGTTGTACCCATTTTTAGTTTGGGTAATAAATTCGTGTGCATTGGCAATTTTTGCAGCTTCAATAACAGGCTCTTCTCTTGTTTCGTCAGAACCTAAAGTAATGTTGTTAAAAACCGAATCGTTAAACAAAATACTTTCTTGGGTAACTATGCCCATTTGGTTTCTGATGTCTTCTATTTTAAGGTCTTTGAGGTTTTCTCCGTCAATTAAAATTTCACCATCTGTTGGGTCATAAAATCGGGGTAACATATCGGCTAAAGTAGATTTTCCTCCACCCGATGGGCCAACCAAAGCTACCATTTCGCCTTTGTTGATTTTGAGGTTAACGTTTTTCAAAACCAATTCTTGGTCGTATTTGAAGTTTACGTTTTTAAACTCAATAGTTTGCCTAAAATCATTTAAAGTTTTGGGGTTTTCAACCTCTTTTACTTTTAAATCTTCCTGCAAAAGTTCTTTTATTCTATCTAAAGACGCTGCTCCTTTTTGAATCTTAAAAAAAGCAGTACTAAATGATTTAGCAGGAGATATTAACTGAGAGAAAATTACAATAAAGGTGATGAAAAACTCTCCAGTTAAAGTAGGTTCTGGGCTTAACACCATTCTGCCTCCAAACCATAATATCAATGAAATTAATATGGCTCCCATAAACTCACTTAAAGGAGAAGCAAGTGCTTGCCTTCGCTGAATTTTGGTGTTTATTCTAAAGTGGGTGTCGTTTTCTTTGTTGAATTTGCCGCCAATTTCACTTTCTGCATTAAAAGCTTTAATAATTCTAATGCCAGATAAGGTTTCTTCTAAAAGTGTTAATACATCGCCTAATTTAGATTGGCCTCTTTTGGCTTTGCGTTTAAGGCTTTTGGCAATTCTGCTGATTAAAAATCCACTAATTGGAAGTAAAATAATTACAAAAAGTGTCAATTTCCAACTCATGATAAAGAGCGTAATCAAGTACAAAAAGAATTTAGGCGGGTCTCTGAAAACCATTTCTAACGCCCCCAGAATAGATTTTTCAATTTCTTGTATATCGTTGGTAGATTTTGATAGAATATTGCCTTTTCTTTCGGTAGTAAAAAAGCTCATGGGCAATTGCAAAACCTTGTTGTAAATGGCTTTTCTAATATCTCTTACCACGCCACTTCTAACTTTAGCTAGATGGTAAGTAGCAAAATAGGTAGTAGCGTTTTTTAGCAAAAACATGAATATTATTACCCCGCAAAACAACAACAAGGCTGCTTCAGAGCCATTTTCTGCCACGTAAGTAGAAAGAAAATAGTTCATTTGGTTAAGCAACCCTTGCGATGAAAGCACAAACTTTTCGGGTTTAACCACATTTTGATCTATGGTTTTAAAAAGTATGGCTAAAAATGGCGCTATGGCCGCAAATGAAAAAAGCGAAAAAAGAGAGGTAAGAAAATTGAATAAAATATTCTGAATTACGTTGTTGCGGTAGTTTTTCGCAAAACCCAATATCTCAAAAAATTGCTTCATATAATGCGGCAAATATAGAATTTAAAAACTCGAGCCTTAATTGCTAGGTGTAAATCACAGACCATCGGCTTTGCTTAATTTTGTTTTGATATTATGACCCAAATTTCTGCCGTAATTATTACTAAAAACGAAGCAAAAAACATCGAAAGGTGCATTTTGAGCTTGCAAAACGTGGTTGACGAAATTTTAGTATTAGACAATGGCTCAACAGACAGTACGATTGAAATTGCAAAAAATTTGGGAGCCAGAGTTGAAACTACTACTTGGAAAGGCTACAGCGAAACCAAAAATTATGGCAACAGTTTGGCCGTAAATAATTACATTTTAAGTATTGATGCCGATGAGGCTTTAAGCGAAGAATTACGTAATCAAATTATCGCCATAAAGCAATCTTTGCGAATTGATCATGCTTTTCAATTTAACCGACTCACCAATTATTGCGGTACTTGGATTAAACACTGCGGTTGGTATCCTGATACCAAACTTAGAATTTGGAGCAAAGAGGCTGGTAAATGGCAAGGCGAAATTCACGAAGAAATAAAACTCGAGCCTTTTGTAAAAGTAGCCCACCTAAAAGGTGATTTGCTGCATTACAGCTATTACAATATTGAAGAACATTACAAGCAAGCTGATAAATTTACAACCCTAACAGCCAAAGATGCTTTTGAAAAAGGCAAGAAAGCTAGTTTTTTAAAGTTGGTTTTTGCTCCTGTGGTAAAATTTACGAAAGCCTATATTTTTCAATTCGGATTTTTAGATGGCCCTATGGGTTTTCAAGTTTGCAGGGTTTCGGCATATGCTACATTTTTGAAATACAAAAAGTTAAGGCAATTGCATAAATCATGAAATCGAAAAAAATACTCATAAGTAGAACCGATAGTATTGGTGATGTGGTTTTAACGCTACCCTTGGCGGGATATTTAAAACAAAACTATCCCGGCGTTAAGTTGGGGTTTTTGGGTAGAAATTATACCCAACCCATTGTAAAACTAGCTACTGGGGTTGATGAATTTTTCAGTTGGGATGAAGTTGCTAATGCAGATTCAAAAACACAAGCACAATTTTTAAAAGACTTAGGTTACGATACCATTATTCATGTTTTTCCGAGAAAAGAAATTGCCAATGCAGCCAAAACCGCTAAAATAAAAACCCGAGCAGGAACTTTTGGAAGGATTTTCCATTGGCATACTTGCAACAAGTTGGTGAACTTTTCACGTAAAAAATCAGGTTTGCACGAAGCACAACTCAACTTTAAGTTGCTAAAAGGTTTGGACCTCGAAATAATTCCCGAAAAAAGAAACATTGCCAATTATTACGATTTAGAATTGCCTGCAGCCACAGAAAATTGGCAAAAGTTGCTACAGCCTAACAAGTATAATTTGGTAATTCATGCAAAATCTAAGGGCAGCGCTGTAGAATGGCCACAAGCCAAATACATAGAACTGGTAAAACGATTACCCGAAAATTTATTCCATTTCTTTTTAACCGGTACAAGTGCTGAAGCTGATTTGGTGCCTGAGTTGGCTCAATTGAAACAAAGCAATGTAACCAACCTTTTTGGGCAAATGAGTTTAACCGAACTTATAGGGTTTTTGGCAGAGGCCAATGGTGTTTTGGCTGCCTCAACTGGGCCATTGCATATTGCGGCTGCTTTGGGTACACATGCCATGGGTTTGTATGTAAGCAACCGGCCAATACACGCAGGGCGTTGGGCGCCAATAGGTTTTGATACCAAAGTGTTTATGCACGATAAAAACTTTAAAAACCCCGTAGATGCCATACAAGCTATTTCGGTTGATGAGGTTTTTGATCATTTAATGGAAATGGGGACAACTTAAGTATGTAGTTTAAGCTTGAAATTTGCTTGTTTTTTTCTGACGACAAGCAGTATTTTTGAAAAAACCAAACACATGAAAAACCTCTTAACCATATTAGTAATTTTTATTGGAGTATTGCACCTGAATGCTCAAAACAGGGCTTTAAGTTTTGATGGTGTAAATGACTTCGTTCAAACAACTTACCAGGGAGTTACGGGCACCGCAAACAGAACTTTTGAAGCATGGATAAATGTTAGCAACACAGCACCCAATAATACCCTTTGTATTTTAGATTATGGTCTAAATGCGGTAGGTTCAAGAAACACTTTTAATGTGAATGCAAACAGGGGTATTGGCTATATTTCTGGTGGAACCAATACCAATATTGGTACAGGAGCAAGTTTAATAACAGCAGGCCAATGGACTCATGTGGCCTTTGTATTAAATAATGGTACAGGATATTTGTATGTTAATGGTATACAGGCAGGTACAGGTAATTTATCAGGTGTAAACACACCAACAACGGGCGCAAATTTAAGAATAGGACAAAGGGTGAGTGGTGGCTCCATACCATTTGGAGGTTTAATTGATGAGGTTAGAATTTGGAGTACAGCCTTAACGGCGAGCCAAATCTTAGCCAATATGAATGGCGAGTTTTGTGCACCTCCAAATAATTTAGAAGCCTACTATAAATTTAACCATGGCTCACCAAGTGGTGCTAATAGTGGAGTTACAACTTTAACAGACTATTCAGGGAATAACAATAATGGAACGTTAAACAATTTTGCCTTGTCAGGGTCTTCTTCAAATTGGGTTTTGGGAAGTTCAACATTAGCTCCTTCAAGCACTATTGTTGGAGGAACGGATACAATTACAGCTTGTGTACCTTATTTATTACCTTCTGGTTTTTCCATAAATGCAACAGGTATTTACAACGATACTGTAACTAGCTCTTTTGGTTGTGACAGCTCCTATGCCATAAACTTTACTGCTCTTGCTAACCCAACAGACTCTTTTGCAGTAGCCAAATGTGATGGCTATTATGGCCCGAGTGGTAACTTTTACAATCAATCTGGCAAGTATGTAGATGTGTTAGCAAACTCATTTGGTTGCGATAGTTTAATCACCATTGATTTAACCATTTATTCATCAAAACTAGATGTGCAAACATTTTCTTCTTGCAAAAGCTATTTAAGTCCAACAGGAAATACATACACCGCTAGCGGAACATATTTTGATACACTTTCGACTTATACAGGATGTGATAGTGTGGTAGTTTCAAACCTTACTATTACAAGTGATATTGTGGCCAATATCAGCACACAAGCTTGCGATAGCTTCAAAACATATAAAGGAGCTTTGGTAACAACATCTTCCATTTTTTCTGATACTGTTTTTACAGGAACTGGTTGCGATAGTATTTTTAATTACAATATTCAAATAGGTTATGCTAATGGAGCAAATGCAAGTGGAATAGGTTGCTTTGGTAGTTTTACTTCAGACTTAGGTAACACCTATAACTTAACTGGAAATTATATAGAAATTACAACTAATAAACAGGGTTGCGATTCAGTAATAAGTTTAAATGTAACTATTGGTTCTAATAAATTGGTTCAGGTTTCTGATACTGTTTGCAGAAAACGAGTTTCACCGAGCGGAAAATTTATTTGGAATTCAGGCGGTTGGCATAACGACACCATTCCAACAAATTTGGGCTGCGATAGCAGTATTCAAATGTTTTTGGTAATAGAAGATATTGACACAACAGTAACCTTTATAAATGGAAGCTTAAGGGCGAAGGAAGTAGGAGTTGATTATAAATGGTTAGATTGTAATACAGGAAACATAGTTGTTGGCGAAAATGCTCGCACTTTTAAACCAACCGAAGATGGTTCATATGCTTCAATAGTTTCCAACGGAGCTTGCACTGATACTTCTAGCTGTAAAACAGTTTTGCCAAGTTCTTTAGAAAACACATTAAATATTAAGAACCAAATAGAGGTTTTCCCTAATCCAACCCAAGGAAATGTTTCAATTGTAGGCGTTTCGGGCCCAACAAAACTTAAGGTTTTAAACCTTCAAGGCCAACTAGTTTTTGAATCCTTACTTTTTGGAGATAAAGTAAATATTGAACTTAACCCTTTACCACAAGGAGTTTATCAATTCTATTTTGAAAGCTCTAATGGTGTAGCGGTTAAAAAAGTAATTGCCCAGTAGTTTTTCTTTTTGGGGTTTGCTTTGGCTGGTTTTTTATTCAGATTGTTGCTAGTTTAATATGGTTTTAATACCATGAAAAACAACAGGTTGTAATTGTTTTCAAATTTCTGGCACACCATTTGAAAATACTACCGCAAAACACAGCACCATGAAACATAAAAAATTAACACTTGCCATATTAGCCTTAGGGTTAATGGCATTCGGAGATCCTTACAAGCACGTAAAAAATGTTGAAAGCTTAGGTAACTTTCACGCAAGAGTAGATAACTACATGCCTTTTAAACCAGGCGAAAAACTAGAGTTTAGAATTCATTACGGTTTTATAAATGCCGGTAGTGCTAGCATGGAGGTTAAGCAATCTAGTGTAAACGGGAAACCAACTAACAATTTAATAGGCAAAGGACAAAGCGAGGGTACTTTCGATTGGTTTTTTAAAGTAAGAGATACTTACGAAAGCCAAGTTGATGTAAAAACCATGAACCCAGTTACTTTTAAAAGAAGAGTAAGCGAAGGAGGTTATAAAATAAACCGTGATTATACCTTTTACCAAAACGAAAAATTAATTGATGATGGCAAACACAACGAAAAAATCTTAGTGCCTGCCAATGTTCAAGATATATTAAGTGCTTTTTATTATGCCAGAACAATTGATTACAGTAAAATAAAAGAAGGCGATGCCATAGAGCTTTATTCTTACTTAGATTATGAAGTATGGCCATTGAAAGTTCGCTTTAAAGGCATAGAAAAAGTAAAAGTTGGCAAAGAAACTTTTGAGTGTATGAGGTTTGTACCAATTATACAAGAAGGAAGAGTATTTAAAGATGAAGACGACATGAGCGTTTACATTAGCAACGATAAAAACAAAATCCCTGTTTTGGCCGAAGCCGAAATATTATTTGGGTCTATAAAAATGGAATTAACTAGCTGGGAAGGATTGGCTCATCCTTTAGCCAAGCTTAATTAAGCGTGGTGTTTTTGGTGCAACGAGCTACTAAGCCGCTTCTAATGAGAAGCGGCTTTTTTATTTTACAGTTTTAAGTATTTCACCTGCTTTTGCCAACGTATCTTCTTGTTTGGCAAAACAAAACCTAAGTACTTTATTGTCTATCGGGTTATGGTAAAAAACACTAACAGGTATGGCGCTAACCCCATATTCTTTGGTAATGCGTACTGCAAAATCTACATCTTTTTCATCAGAAATTGAGCTATAGTCTAACAACTGAAAATAAGTTCCTGCCGAAGGAGCAATTTTAAATTTAGAGCCCTTTAATTGCTGTAAGAAGTAATCTCTTTTGTGTTGATATGCTGCGCCTAAATGCATGTAAGTATCAACGTTTTGTAGATAATCAGCTAAAGCATGTTGAATAGGATGGTTTACCGAGAAAACTAAAAACTGATGAACTTTTCTAAATTCATTCATCAACTTTGAAGGACCAACAACAAAGCCCATTTTCCAGCCTGTAGCATGAAATGTTTTCCCGAAAGAGTAAACCATCAAGCTGCGTTTAGCCAAATGCGGAAATCTAGCAATACTTTGGTGTTCGTTGCCATCAAAAATAATGTGTTCATAAACTTCATCACTCAAAATAATAATGTCGTTATTGCGCGTAATTTTGTCTAATTGCTCTAAATCGCGGGCAGAAAGTACTGTTCCTGTTGGGTTATGAGGCGTATTGATGATAATCATTTTGGTACGCCTGTTTACCACTTTTTTAACCTCATCCCAATCAATGGTATAATGCGGAAATTTTAACTGAACGTAAATTGGTTTACCCCCATTTAAGATTACCGCTGGAGCATAACAATCGTAAGCTGGGGTAAAAATTATTACCTCGTCTCCTTCATCTATCAAAGCAGTAATGGCCGTATAAATGGCTTGTGTCCCTCCTGCTGTAATGGTTATTTCAGTTTCAGGATTATATTTTGCTGTATAAAGCGATTCAATTTTAGCAGCCAACACTTCTCTTAACCTTAAAATGCCAACCATTGGGGCGTATTGGTTAAACCCAGAATTCATGTAATGATTTACAAGGTCAACCAATTGAGGGTCTAATTTAAAATCGGGAAAACCCTGAGATAAGTTTATGGCACCTACTTCATTAGAGAGAGCAGACATTTTGGTAAAAATGTTGGTTCCTACTCTAGGTAATTTTGATCTAAGTGAATTTGGGTAAGTTGGCATATTGAATTTAAGGGTCAGCAAATTTATTGTTTATGCATTACGATTAGTTTATGCATAAAATGAAAATTAACGGACTTTTCAACACTGAAAAGAATTGGAAAATAAATTTCTGAAAACTTGGTTTATTGAAAAACCCTGATATAATCCACAATCATTTTTTGTGGAAATTTGGTAGTTCCATCAGGAGAACCAGGCCAATTTCCTCCAACGGCGACGTTAAAAATAAAGAAGAATTTTGCTCTAAACTCACTCAAATTTGGGTCTGTAATATTTATTGAGTTGTATTCTACATCATCCATTAGCCAAACAATTTTTTGGCTATCCCAGATTATTGAAAAAACATGAAATTTTTCAGCAAAAATACCACTACTTAAAGTTGTGCTTGCCCCATAATCGGCTTTGGTTCCGTTGTTGTCCCAATGAACTGTGCCGTGTACTTTATTATCACCACCATTACCACCAACAAGCTCCATGATGTCTATTTCCCCACACCTTGGCCACCCAACGGAGTTAATATTATCTCCTAACATCCAAAGGGCAGGCCACATTCCTTGGCTATAGGGTAATTTAGCCCTAATATCTATCCTGCCATATTGAAAAGAAACTTTGTTTTGGGTGGTTAATCTAGATGAGGTATAATTAAAACCATTATAAATTTCACTTTTTGCTTCAATTGTTAAATGACCATTGGCAACTGTAGTATTTTCCTCTCTGTAATATTGTAATTCATTATTTCCCCAACCGCCATTTCCGTTCCCAATTTCAAAGTTCCAGTCGTTTTGGTTTAATGAAGTTCCATCAAATTCATCTTGCCAAATAAGGGAATAACCTGGATAGCTTAATGGAGTTTTGTAACCTGACGTATCGCTTAAATCTGGTTCTTCAAAATCTATATTTATTGTTTTAAAAGATGATATGTAATCAGTATAGCTAGTATTTGCCCTAACCCGAATTGTAAAATCTCCTTCTTGAAGGTATTGATAAGTTTCAACGCCAGAGTTTGACTCAATGATTGTTGAGTCATCCTGGTCGTTGAATATTATGGTAAAATAGTTTTGATTTGTTGCAATAGCCTCAACTGTAACAAGGCCTTCTTTAGTGGTTGACTCTTCAACCGTAAATGATAGGTTTGAAGGTACTACAGCATTATTAACGGGAGGTTCTTCTTTGCAGCCTGCAAAAAATACAAATGAATAAATAACAATAATGAAACTTCTCAATTTTATTTCTGCGTTATATCATCCAAGTAAAAAGTACCTGCGCTAGCCACTCCCCATCCCGGGAAAAAAACCACCCTGTCATAGGTGCCACTCGGCTCTCCTGCAAAATCAATTGAAACCTCTTCCCAAGTTTGAGCTAGGTTAACAGTAACATCTTTTTCTACAAATGTGTTTGAGTTATTCGAGTCTTCTAATTTAATTCTGAGGGTAACTCCCATTGGAGCCCAAACCTTTAAAGCAATTTCAGTTTGTGTAGAGAAATCCAACGGAGTTTTTAAATCAACAAAAACCCCAGCCCATGTTTCAATACCATGCACTGTTTCTAAAACCATTGAGCTAGTATTAATTCCTGAAGAATCAGGGTTTGGAATAACTGTGTCTGAGCTTCCTCCAAAAGATTCAAAAACAACATTACCAGACTCAAAATCAATTGGTAAATCATAGCGGTTTGTATCGGCACCGCCTCCACCGCCGCCGCCTCCTCCTGGGTCGTCACAGGTGGCTGTAATTGTGTTTTCAGGCACTAATGTAATGTACCAAGCTAAGCCTGGGTCTTGGTTGTCAAGGTATCTCAACACCACTTTATCATCGCTGTGAGAGATTACCTTATAGGTTCTAACACCTGTTACAAAACCAATAAACGCATCTCCTGTTAGGGTTAAATAAAGCCCATCTTCTTCTTCCTTAACGCTCCAGTTTTCTTCTAATTGGTCATCGTAAGGCGCTGTAAAATCACCTAAGTTTTGAAACGCCCCAGGGTAAAAAGGTTCTTGGGCCGCATTGATATAAATGTTTCCATTTGTAACCATATCAAACTTAAAGCCAATTAAACTAAAGGTAAATCTATCATCATATAGGCCTACTCCTTTTTTGTCGCAACCACCAGCAGCCCACCATTCTGGGGTTTCACCAGCGGGACCTGCAGGATTTGGTCCTACTCCCATATGGCCATCTGTAACTGAGTCTATAGCCCATGTTTTTACCCCTAAAGAAGCACCACCTGTTAGGTGATTGTAAATAGGAACATCCAATAAAGTTGGATCGTCTTTAGCAATGGTAATTTCTTGTGAGCTACTTATACTTCCACCAGAATTAAATATAGTTAATGTTACGGTATAAGTTCCCGCAAATGGGTATAAGCCAACTACATTTGGTCCTTCAGCTTTGATTTCGTTGCCCAAATCCCATTTGGCAATTACCTCTGAATTAGCAGCTGTAAACTCAATAATATTATCATTTTCAGCCGATACTTGAACTGTAAACTCTGCATCTGCAGCTGTTGGTGGGTCGCCTAATTGAGGGTCATCTTTTTTGCAAGATGAAATAATTAAAGCAAAAACTAAAACGGGTAATAAAACTAATTTTTTCATAATTTGAAATTTAATAGCTTGGATTTTGATCCCAGTTACCTCCTGCTAAATCAATTTCAGCTTGAGGTAAGGGAAATAATTCATGTTTATTTTCTTGGAATCCTTCGATAAAGGTAGCGGCTTTTCCTGTTCTTACCAAATCAAAAAACCTATGACCTTCGCCTGAAAGCTCTAGTCTTCTCTCATTCCAAATATCTTCGGTTAATTGGGTGCCTCCACTATTGATGTTTGGCATATTTACTCTACCCCTTACCTCGTTAAGGTAAGTTAAGGCTGCGCCATCGTTTCCGTTTCTGTTGTGCGCCTCAGCAGCCATCAAGAGAACATCAGCATATCTAATAACTCTATAATTTACAGGGCTTGTTAAGTCATTATCTGGTAATCCTATTTCACCTTGTCTTTTAATGTATTTATTGTTGTAATAACCTGTATGGCCTCCACCTCCAACTGCGTACGTTATGTCTGCTGGGTTAGCCTGAGCGGCGATAAAAGCATCAATATCTAAAATGGAAGCATCTCTTCTTAAATCGTTTGCAGCAAAAGCATCATACAAAGCTTGAGTAGGCAAATTGTAGCTGTTTCCGTCTCCATAAACAGGTCCAGTGTATTGTCTTATTCCATGAAACCCTGGTGCTGCATTTCCCTCTAAGCAAATTAAGCAACCGTAACCACCGCCTTCTAGGCCTGAATATTCAATTTCGAAAACTGATTCTGAGCCATTTTCTCCTGCAACTGTAAAGAGTTCTGAATAATTTGAAACTAAACTATAATTACCAGAAGAAATTACTTGATCTAAAGTTGAGGCAGCATCAGTAAATTTATCTTGGTATAAATATACCTTTCCTAATAAGGATAAAGCGGCCCCTTTGGTAACTCTTCCTTTTTCAGCAACAATCCAATCTAAACCATTAGCAGCATCTTGCAAATCTTGTTCAATTTGAGCATAAACTTCACTTGCAGGCGATCTATCTTTTGAGGAAGCACCTTCAGGACCTAATCTTTCATCAATTACCAGAGGAACATCACCAAAAAACTTCACCAATTGAAAGTAGTAATATCCTCTTAAAAATTTAGCTTGAGCCATAACAGAGGCTTTTGATGTAAAATCAAGGTTATCTTGAGCTTCCAAAATGAAATTTGTTCTTGCAACTCCGGCGTAATACCACCTAAAAATACTTCGTAGTTCATTGTTTTCTCCACCATGCTGCATTTCATCAATTTCGTGAAGACCTTTTGTGTCTGTAACACTTTCACCACCAGCAATAGAATTGTCTGAGGCAATTTCGCCTATCCAAACATTTAAAAAAGAAGCTTGTAATAAATCGTATGCGCCAATTAATGCTTGTTGGTAATCAGCTTCAGTATTAAAGTAGTTTTCTGCATCTTGAGTGTAAGGAGGATCTAATTCTAAAAAGTTTTTTTCGCATCCGTAAACCCCTACCAACATAAAAGCTGAAACAAATAGTGTTTTGATAATATTAATATTTTTCATCTTTTAAAATTTTAAGTTAATACCCGCCATAAATGTTCTTGCTTGTGGATAAAACCCATAATCAACACCTGCTGATAATGGTCCTCCATTGGCTCCAATATCTGGATCGTACCCTAAGTATCTTGTAAATGTGTAAAGGTTATTTCCTGACACATAAAACCTCATACTTTGAACTTTAAAGCGTTGAGTAAAATCTTTTGGCAATGTGTAGCCAAGTTGAACATTTCTAATTCTTAAAAATGAGCCATTTTCAACATAATAATCTGAAAATTCTGTATTTCTAGTTGAGCCAGTTGTTTGTGCAGGGACTTCAGTGCTTGTACCTGCTCCAGTCCATCTATTTATTACATAGTCTAATTGGTTTGCATATGGTTGCTGACGCTCATAATTTCTTACTATTTCTTGCCCTAAAGCAGCATAAAGGTTCATAGATAAATCGAACCCTTTATAAGTTCCATTTAAAACTGAACCTAAGGTTAAACTTGGAATTGGTGAGCCAAGCATTACTTTATCTTGGTTGTCGTTAAAACTAATTACACCATCTCCGTTTTGATCCACATATATTAAATCACCAGGTTTAGCTCCTTCTTGTTTTACTGTTGCTTGGTCAATTTCTTCTTGAGACTGGAAAACTCCGTCAGTTTCTAAACCAACAAAATAACCAATAGGGAAACCTTCTTCAAATCTAGTGGCAACATTTCCCCCCACACCAAAAGTAACTCCAGGTAAAAAGTCTACTCCATCAGGTGTAGATACAACTTCGTTTTTTAAGGTTGTTAAGTTAAAGTTGGTATTAAATACAAAGTCTTTTTTAGGGTCTGTAGAATAGCCTAACTCTAATTCGAAACCTCTGTTAGTTACATCACCGGCATTTATTACTGGAGGAAAACCTCCTGGACCATAAGAGCCAATAATTCCAGAAACATCAGGTTGAAATAATAAATCTGAAGTATTTTTAATGAAGTAGTTAATTGTTACATCAACTATGTTATAAACATTGGCATCTACACCTATATTAAATTGTTGTGTGCTTTCCCATTTTAAATCTGGGTTTGCAGATCTTCCAATAGCAACTCCATTGGTAATTACATCATTAAACACATAAACGCCTTCACCATTTAATAATGCCCTATTAGCAAAATTGGCAATTTGGTCGTTTCCTGAAATCCCAAAGCTTGCTCTTAGTTTAGCAAAGTTAATGGGAGCGAAATCGTAAAAATCTTCTTCTGATAAAACCCAAGCACCTGAAAAGGTAGGGAAGTATCCATATCTGCTATTAGGCCCAAATTTTGAAGACCCGTCTCTTCTTAAAATCGTTGAGAACATGTATTTGAACTTGTAGTTGTACTCAGCTCTTAAAAAAGTAGACAACAATCTTTCTTCAAACTCAAACGACCCAGTGTTATTTAAGAATCCACCTGGAGCGAGGTTTGCAGATATATCTGCATACTCCTCAGAGTTATTTGGGATATTATATGCGGTACCACTTAACTGTTGGCCTCTCCTTCTAAATACAGAAGTTCCTAAAGTGGCTTTTACGCTATGATGAGTATTGAACTTTTGCTCGTAGTTTAAGAAACCTTCGTATTGTAAATCAACATAAGTGCTTCTTGCTTCGTAAACGCTTGCACCTCTTTCAATAAAAGTACTGTCACCTATGTCAACTAGCGTAGGATCAAGATTTGCATTTATTGCTGAGTTTTGTGCTTTACCTGCACCAAACCATACTAACGGCGAAAACACCTTATTATCTACTAAAGCATAGTTATAACTACCACGATTTGTTAGGGTAAAATTGTCGTTAATTTTAAAAACTAACTCCTCCTTACCAACTACTTTATCAACCAAAGCATCGTTATAGATATTTTCCATTTGAGCAATTGGGTTAATAATATCACTTACTTCTTCCATATAGCTATAGGTTCCATTGGCCTTTACAGGAACATTAGGAAAAGCATTAATGGTGTTATAAAGTACAGAGCCTATTCCATTTTCTGGTAAAGCAGCTCTTTCTTCATGGGTATACAAGAAAACACTATTCAGGGTAAATCTATCATCTAAATCTGTGGCTAGGTTAACACGAGCGTTGTATCTGGTAAAGTTTGCTTTGTCTCCGCCAACAATACCATCTTGGGTATAAAATGAAGTCCCAATAGAATACCTAGTGTTTTTAGAGCCCCCTGTTAAATTTAAGTTTACGCTTTGCATCGGAGCATTTTCAAATACAGCATCTTGCCAATCTGTACCATTGCCAAGCTCAGTGTTTGCAAAAGGGACATTATCTCCTCCGTTGGCAAACATTTCATTTTTAATAACTGCATACTCTTTTGCATTTAATAACCCAAGTTTATTTGAAGGTTGCTGTATGCCATAGTAATAGTCTAATGAAAGAGAGGGCTTACTATTTAATGAGCCTTTTTTTGTTTCAATAAGAATTACTCCATTAGCAGCTCTTACACCATAAATTCCTGCAGTAGCATCTTTTAGCACGTTAATCGACTCAATGTCTGAAGGGTTTAAAGAGTTAAGCCCCTCAGAGTCATATACAATACCATCAACCAAAATCAGTGGGTCATTGTCTCCAAAAGTGGAAAGCCCTCTAATTCTGATGCTAGAGGAACCTCCAGGAGAACCTGAATTAGTGCTAATGTTTACTCCAGACATTTGGCCTTGAAGTGCTTGGTCCATTCTAGGAATATTTAGCTTTTCAACCTTATCTCCCATCACCTTTCCAGATGCGCCGGTAAACTCCTTCTTTGTAGAAGTTCCATAACCAACTACAACAACCTCGTTTAAAGATTCCATTTTAGTGGTTAATACCACGTCGAATGTGGTTCTTCCTGCAATTAAAACTTCTTTGGTTTCGAAACCAATAAATGAAAAGTTAAGCATTGAGGTTTCATTAACATCTGCTGTAAATGAAAACTTACCATCCATATCGGTAGTAGTGCCAACAGTGGTACCTGCAATTTTTACGTTTACACCAGGCATGGTAATTCCCGTTTCGTCTTTAACAGTTCCAGATAATTTGGTGCTTTGGGAAAAGGCTATTGTTCCCGAAAAAACAAAAATTAGAAGTGTAATTAATTTAAATTTCATACGAATTAATTAAAGGTGATTATTAAATTATTGGTTAAACTCCTCCTAAAAATAAGGGCGAAAAAATGGTCCAAATTATAAATACGCCAATGATTAATAAGATGGTTAGAACTTTGTCACTTTTTAAATTTGGAGAAGATTCGTTTAAAACTGCTTTATCATAAATAACAGATTGCAGCTCTTGGTCTGATTTAACTTTACCGTATTTGCTACCTACAAAAAGAATAATTGTGGAAAGCACAAAAATTAAAACGGCAAAGTGTAAAAAGTTTACAGACACAAACCAGTGGGCAAAAGAGCCTTCACTAATATTCCATATGGCTTTTCCTGTTTCATATCCATTGGTTAAAAATTCAAGTAAAATTCTTAATGAACCTAGAAAAAACCCAAACCATAAGGCTTTCATCGCACCACTTGAATTAATTTTTTTGTAAAACAACCCGAACAAGAAAACAGCTGCGATTGGCGGAGATATATAAGCTTGAATACTTTGAAGGTATTTGAAAATACCTTCTCCCTCGGTTAATACCTTCATCAAAGGAATCCAAGCTAAACCAATGACTACAAGCACAACAGTTGAAACTTGACCAACCCTAACAAGACTTTTTTGAGATGCCTCTGGATTATATTTTTTATAAAAATCAAAAGTGATAAGTGTAGAACATGAATTAAAAACTGATGAAAGCGAACTCATAAGAGCTGCCAATAAACCGGCTACCATTAAACCTTTAAATCCAACGGGCAAAAAAGACATCACCAAAGCAGGCAAGGCTTGGTCGTATTCTGTTTCTCCAGCAATATTTTGTAAAAGCTCAGGATTATTTAAAGAAAGTGTATAAGCAATAACACCAGGAAATGCAAAAATGAAAATTGGAGTTAATTTTAAAAATCCGCCAAACAAGGCACCTTTTCTTGCATTAGAAATATTTTTTGCAGATAACACTCTTTGAACAATAAACTGGTCTGTACACCAATACCAAACCCCCAAAATTGGAGCGCCAAATACAATACCTGTCCAAGGGTAATCGGGGTCATCAAACGGCCTCCATAAATTAAAATATTTAGCACCTACTTCTGCACCATTTTCAAGAGTAATAGCCTGCTTTATTGCAGAAACTCCCCCAAGCTCTTGAACTCCTAATACATTGGTAAAAATTCCTTGGGTGCCAAAATATAAAAGAGCTAAAGAGCCACCAATTAAAACAAACATTTGTAAAAGGTCGGTGTAAATTACGGCTTTGAGTCCGCCAAAAACTGTATATATTCCTGTGGCTACAACCACAAAGGTGGCGCCTGTCCAAAAAGGAACTCCAAGAATTACCTCAAAAACCAATGCTCCAGCAAAAATGGTAACAGAAATTTTGGTTAAAATGTAAGAAATCACAGAGATAATTGACAGGTAAGACCTTGCAGAAGAAGAGTACCTTTTTTCTAAAAATTCGGGCATTGTATAAACACCACTTTTGATATAAAATGGGACAAAAATCCAACCCAAAACAATTAAAATTAAGGCAGCTAAAATTTCAAATTGTGCTGCAGCAATATCTCCTCTTGCGCCCGAGCCTGCCAAACCAACAAGATGTTCAGAACCAATATTGGATGCAAATAATGAAGCGCCAATAACAAACCAACCTTCACTTTTTCCTGATAAAAAATAGCTATCTGCGGCCTGATTTGCTTTTTTTCTTTCCCTTAAAGTAACAATTAAGGCAAGTAAAAACACAAAGCCAAAGTAAAAGGCAATTACTAAAATGTCAGTTGTGGATATCATTCTCGTCGGTTGAAAACCAATTATACCTTTTATTATCTATATAAATGTTACAACAAAAACTTCACAAGTAATTATATAATCAAATTTTAATGCGAATTTATTTCTCAGGTTAAATTTTAAAATGCTAATATTCAGATAATTAAAATATTAATTTTATTTGTAATATTACATCATTATTATATTTCCTAATCCTTTGCATTTCTCATGACCCAAAAACAAACGTTTTGGCTTTTCCATCTCTTTGTTGTATTGATTTTTAATCAATATGGGTTCTCGCAAAGTTTTATTGGACAACCATTTATTGATAATTTCCCTAAGTCGATTTACAAAGCTGGTACCCAAAATTGGGATATTGACCAAAGCAGCAATGGAACAATGTTTTTTGCCAACAATGATGGCTTACTTGAGTTTAATGGCAGTGAGTGGCAAACCCATAAATTACCAAAACAAACTATTTGCCGCTCGGTACTTTGCGATTCTAATAGGGTTTATGTAGGGGGCCAAAGTGAGATAGGATATTTCGAATCAAATTTTAAAGGGTCGTTGGTTTATAAGCCAATCGTTGTGGTTTTATCAGAGAATATAACCTTAACAGATATTTGGAAAATAAGAAAAAAGGGGAATAATATCTTTTTTTTCGCAAATGAAGGTATAGTAAAATTCAATAGTTTAACTGAAGAAGCAGTCTTTTATGCAAAGGATATTAACCTCATGTTTTTTGCAGAATATAAAGAAGGCTTTTTAATTCAGTCTTTAGATTCAGGTTGTTTCTTTTTTTCGGGAAAAACTTTTAAACATTTAAAATTTTCTGAAAGTTTAAAAAACGTAACACTTAGTGGGTTAATAAAGCTAGATTTGAATTCATACCTGGTTATTTCTCAAAAAAATGGGTTTTTCAAACTTTTTAATGATTCATTAGTATCATGTAAAACCAATTTAGATCAATTATTAAAAGAATCTACAGTTTACAAGGCAATTAGCTCAGGCGGTGATATTATTATCTCTTCTTCTCAAGCGGGACTATTTATTATTGATGCAGACGGAAATTTAAAACTACACCTAAATAAACCCAAAGGTCTTCAAAACAACAATGTTTTGGTATCATTTATTGATTTAGACAAGAACCTTTGGCTAGGTTTAGACAATGGCATTGACTACGTAGAAATAAACTCCCCTTTTAAAAGCTTTTATCCAGATAAAAGCTTAGAAGGAACCTCTTACGCTGCTCTTGAATGGAAGAATAGAATTTTTGCAGGCACAAATAATGGGCTCTATTACTGTGATTTACAAGGTCCAAAATTATCTTTTAGTGATGGCGACTTTAAAAGTTTTCGAGGCCTTAAAGGCCAAATTTGGGGTTTAAACTCAACTTCAGTTGAGCTATTTATTAATCATCATGAAGGCCTTTTTGTTATTAAAGATACATTTATTACCAAATTAGGAAACCACAATGGCTCTTGGTTAATTATGCCATCAAAAAATGACACTAACCTATTTTTTGAAGGCACCTACGAAGGAATTAATGTTTACCAAAAAGAAAAAGATTCTTTAAAGTTTATAAACAAAATAAAAGGCTTTAATGAATCGAGCAGGTTTGTGTGTCAAACAAAAGATGGTTATTTCTGGATTGCCCATCCGTATAAAGGAATATTTAAGTGTTATCCTGATAAAGATTATAAAAGCTTTGTAGAAGTTAAAAGGTATGACTCTACTAATGGTTTTCCTTCAGACATAATGTTAAAAGTTTTTGAGATAAACAACCAAATTTATTTCACCTCCGAATTTGAAGTTTATCATTATGATGAAGATGTTGATTCTTTTAAAGTTGATTTAGGAATCTCAAAATTATTCTCCGAAAGACCACAAATTAGGTACTTAGCTCAAGGTAAAGGCGAATCTATTTGGTTTGTTAACGATGATGAGGTGGGCCTTATTGATATTAAATATGAAGGAATTGAGCAAAAAATAACTAAAAAGGTAATGAACTCTATTTCAGGGCAACTTGTAAATGGGTTTGAGGTTATTAAACAAATGTCTGATGGGTTTTCGGTTTTAGGAGCAGAGAAAGGAATGATTTTATACAATAATTATTTTCAGGAGAAAACAAAACCACAATACAAATTTCAAATCTCCTCCATTGAAATTTTCGGAGAAAAAGACAGCGTTTTATTTACTAGATTTTTAGGTGAAAAGCAAAAAGCAATAACATCGTTAGTTAGCAATTACAATAACCTTTCGTTTACTTTTTCAACTCCAATTTTTGTTGGAAATTCTAAAATTGAATATAGTTATTTTCTAGTAGGTTTTGATGAACAATGGTCTTCTTGGAGCCAAACCCCAAATAAGGACTATACAAACTTACCCCCCAAAAAATATACTTTTATGGTTAAATCAAGGGTTCCTAACTTTATGGAAACCGAGCCAGTAAAGTTCTATTTTCAAATAACGCCTCCTTGGTATAAATCAAAATATGCTTACATAAGCTATTTACTGCTTTTTTTGGGTTTAATGTTTGGCGTGGTAGTTTACCAGAGAACTAAATATGAAAACGAAAAAAATCTCATTAAAAAACAACAAGAAAGAAAGCTTTTGCAAAAATCAATTGAGCACAAAAACTTTGTTGAATTGAATGAGAATGAAATCATGAAGCTAAAAAATGAGAGATTACAAGACGAAATAAACTTTAAAACAAAAGAGTTAGCTTCTTCTACAATGCATTTGGTGCAAAAAACCGAGATATTAAGCAAAATTAAATCTGACTTAAAAAAGACCTCTGATAAATTGGAAAATAGAGATTTTGTAAATTACCAAATTAAATCTGTTATTAAACTTATTAACGAAAATGTTAGATTAGATAAAAACTGGGATCAATTTGAAATTCAGTTTGATCAAGTGCATGTAGAATTTAATAAAAAGTTAAAAGAAAAATACCCAGAGCTTACTCCAAATGATTTAAAGATTTGTGCTTACCTGAGGATGAATCTAACTACCAAAGAAATTTCTCCATTAATGAACATTAGTGTTAGGGGGGTAGAAATAAGCAGGTACAGGCTACGAAAAAAGCTAAACCTTGATAGAGAAATAAACCTTTACAACTTTTTAGCAGAAATATAAACACCTTCTAATTATTGCAAAAAAAACGGAAATAACGTCAACGTTATTCCCGTGTAAAAAACAAACAATCAAATGTTTATCAATCTATGAAAACCTTTTTGGTAATAATTTCATTGTTACTCTTTACGCTAACAATGTAAATTCCAGAATTAACTTTACTCATGTCAATTTTGCTCAAACTGCCAGTTAATTGGGTTTGAGTTAAAACATTTTGTCCAATTATATTAAAGATTTGAACTGTAGTGTTTTCTGCGTTATAACCTGAAATCTGAATGTTATTTTCAGCATTGTTAGCAAAAATGTTAACTTCCTTTTCGGTTAAAGTTTCGCTAATAGCTGTTGATGCGCAAGAGCTGCAAGATTCCCAACAATATACAGGAGTAGAAAAATCTGCAGTTACCGTAATAACTCTGTTGGTAAATGTTCCTGTAGTCTTGGTGCAAGTGCTATCATCTGTAGTTGGGTCTAAAGTTTCTTGGCCACTCCAATTATCATAAGTAAACTTATATTCATAAGTACCCGGGGCAAGTCTCATGGTTATCTCCCAAATGTTATCACCGTTTGTATCATCCATAGGATCGCAAGATCCGCACCAATTGTTGAATGATCCATTTAATTGAACTTCTGTAAAAGAGCTACCATATTCGTTCATATCAACAGAGAATATTATATCTGATGTATCAGGAGGAGAAGGACAAGTACCATCAGTTGAACACGCACCAAAACAAGTTGAAATGGTTGTATCGTTCATAACAGCTGGCATAAACCTATCATTAAAATTACTTGGATCAGCACATGGTAAACCTGCAATATTTTCTTTACAAGAGTAGTTTGGACAGTTTCCATTTGCAAATGTATAATGGCTTGAGAAACCCTTTGGTCTTTTTACAACAATTGTAAAAATTCCATCACCATCAGGATCAAGCAACTGGTTTGTTCCTGGTGCACCAAAAGATGAGCCGCCCGCCAAGAATACACCTGAAGAATCTGCTCCACCAGCCAAAGCCATATTTACATTTATAGTTATTTCAACTGTATCTGCTTTTGGAGGGGGAGGAGGGGTTGAGTTTGAACCAAAATAAACCTCGTCTACATAATATGTTTTTGATGCAGAAGGAAGGGTCATAAAATCATAAAATATTGTCGCTTTGTCGTATACTTGTGTTGTATCCAAAGTAGCAGTTCCTGCAGGGCTGCTAAAATCAAAAGTTAAGGTATCCCATGCATTTGCTACAGTAGTTGTAGCTTCTGTTTCTACAGAAATATTTCCATTACCTGAGTTTTCAACTTTTAATCTTACAGGAATACCCGCATCAGGCGAATAAACTATAGCAGTCATAGTGGTTACCGAACCAGAGAATGGTATAGCTGAAGCCAAACCAGCAGGTTTGCTAAGTGTTGTTCCTTGCCATGGTTGGCCGGTTGGACTTTTATCTGTTTTGAGAACTAAATTACTTGCATTATTAGGGTCGGATGCTAACATTGAAGAAGTTCCATCAAAATCAGTTACCGTGTAATCTACATTGGCTGTATCATCCCAATTAATTGGTAAATCAATTTGGGCTTTGGTTGGAGGAGGTGTAACTATTCCTAAGCCACCAAAAAATACATCATCAACAAAATATGTTTTTGTAGCAGTAGGAAGGGTCATAAAATCATAAAAAATAATTACTTTACTGTAGGTATTCGAAAAATTTAGGGTACCGTTTGATGGACTTGAGAAATCAAAAACTAAAGTATCCCATGAATTTGCCACGTTTGTTGTGGTATTTGCCTCCACAAATATGTTTCCATTTGATGCATCCTCAACTTTCATCATCACTGTAATACCAGCATCTGGAGAATAAACAATTGCTGAAATAGTAGTAGAGCCTTGAGCAAATGGTATAGAACTAGCTAAACCTGTGTTTCCCAAAATAGTACCTTGCCAAGGCTGGCCCGTTGGACTTTTTTCGGTTTTTAAAACGATATTGCTTGAATTGGTAGGGTCTAAAGCAAGACTAGATGAAGTTCCATCAAAATCAATAATATCGTAATTTACGTTTGCAGAATCATCCCATGTAATTGGTAAATCAATTTGCATTTGAGCATTTGCAAAAAATGCAAGCAAAAGAGACAATGTTGTAAGTAATGTTTTTTTCATAGGTTTAAATTTTGTTCAAAAGTACTTTTTGGTTTGGGACATGTTAAAAGGCAAAACTCATCAACCCTTCAACATTCAACTTTATCAATACTTCATTACTACATCATTTTTCTTTAAATAAATCAGAGACCTTTATTTAGAGTGCGATTCAAGCATTAGCAAATTGTGCTATAATTACTCAGCGTAAATTTTTTTGGTAATTGAAACTACCTGGTTTGAACCTATTGTTTGAGAATTTGTTTTCTTAATATGAAAGTACAATCAGGCTGTATAATAGAACTAAAATATATCCTTAAAAAAGGAAATAGAGAAGGAGAAATTTTGGAAATAATGGACGAGCATTGGCCCTTTAAATTTTTGTTTGGAAGTGGGGTTTTGCTTCCAGAGTTTGAAAATGCTATTGAAGGATTAGAAGATGGTGTTCACTTTGATTTCACCTTAAAGGCACAGCAAGCTTATGGTATTTCAGATCCCACAAAGGTTATTCAAGTTTTTAAAGAGGATGTTCAAGAAGACCATCGCTATCCAATTACCAATTACGAAATTGGAGATTACATCAATTTAATATTAGAAAAAGAAAAAGTAATAAATGGTTCCATAAAAGAAATAGCAAAGGATTACTTTTTGGTTGATACCAACCATGCTATGGCGGGTTTAGATTTATTTTTCGAGGGTCAGGTTTTAAATGTTCGACAAGCGAGACAAGACGAATTAATTCATAAAAGATACATTGAGCCAAATGGAATTAGAAGTGATAGCAGGCTAAGTGAACCACCAAATCAATGAGAAAAAACGTTGATTATAAATTAGAGGATATTCAAAATATTTTGAGTCCAATTTTTGAAAAACGTGGGTTTAGTTTTAATCCTGCTCAAAATCAATTTATAAAAAACTCAAAAATTGGATATTCCACAATAATACTATATCCTCAAGTTTCGGGCACTAAATACTTAGTAGATATACATTTAGGTAGTAGAGTTGATGAGGTTGAAAAATTGGTTTTTTCTTTTTTTAGAGAATTACCAGCAGCAAATAACCTGTCAGTTACTGCTTCGGTTCCTTATAAAAAATTAATTCAAGAAAAACACCCCCGGATTTTTGCTTCTACAGATTTAGAGTTAATGCAACAACTAGAAAAGTTCCATAAATTCATGGAGAAAGAAGGATTTAAATTTTTAGAAAAAATTGAATCTCTAGTCTTTTTGCATGAATCATTTAATAACTCCCCAGAAAAGCCCATAATTTTCCAATACAATCAAGTAATGAGAGCATTTAGGGGCATTGCAATTGCCAAGCTTTTAAACAAACCTTTAGGTGATTTGGCTTCCAACTATAGAAACAAGGTTTTATACAATTTGGCTACAGATAGCCAAAAAGAAAAATTTGAAGAGTTTGTTTCGAGTATTATTTAAAGTTCAATTAAATTTTTGTAAACCGATTTAACAACCCTTTTTTCTTTAGGATCGTAAACCCAGTGGTTGTCAAACAAGTCTAATATTTCTAAGTTAGCCTGATTATTTAAAGTAATATTATGGTATTGAGTGCCTAAATGATGCTTTGTAAACTCTATACTTTCAACCAAATCTTTTTCGATTTTGTACATGATAAAATCTGAAATCACCAAAACATCAGCATCTTTATATTCTTCTCTTTTAAGTTGACTTAAAGCTTCGTGAAGTGCCAAAGAAATGTCTGTTCCACCTTGAAAAGAAAATGATAGGAAATCAGCTAAAGCATCTAAATTTCTAGAAATATCAAGTAAATCGATGGTTTTTATTCCCGTAGAAAAGTTGATGAGGTAAGCTTTGCGGTTTTCTTTACTGGCCATTTTTAAAATACCGAAACACAGCACTTTTGCTATTTGCTCAGGGTTACCTTCCATTGAGCCGCTTGTGTCAACACAAACAATAAAAGGTCCTTTTTCTTTTAGTTTTACTTTTTGGTTGGTTTCGTACAAAACCTTGCTTGAACTTACCATAACTTTATCTTCAAACCCTTTTACCAAAAGCGATTTTTCTGCAAATTTCTTTAAAAACAAAGTTTCGGTTTCTTCATTAATAAGTAAATTAATTTCTGAAGTTTCTAAGTTGTTGAGGTCATCTCCTGCTTTAATTTCCGTTATTTCAGTTTTTTGGTTTGGGTCAACTTTTTCTTCTTGCTTAATTTCTACACGCTCAAAAATTTCCTCTTCGGTTTCAATTTCTGCTCGTCGCATTTTTCCCAATAAATTGGCCAAATCTTCAAGTTCTTTTTCGTTTTGCAAAAGTTTATCATAGGCATCAATTACATCAAAAGTGGTGTCTTTCCAGGGCTCTTGACTTAAATCCCAGTATCTACCAACATAATCAACAAAAGGGTTTAGCATGTTTGTTAGCTTTTCAAAATCTTTTGCTTTTTGGTTAAGCTCATCAGCAAAGCTTTCACCTTCTTTTTCAAGATGTTTTAATTGATAAGCCAATATTTTTGCTTGCAGCAATGCATCCCATTTCGAAAGTAAATCGGTAATAACAAGGCTCAATTCTTCTAAAATTTCTTTTGGAGTATTGGTAAAAGAATTTTCACCTAAAAGTGACTTTATTTTATTTCTGTAAAAACTGCCATCAAAATCTTCAAAAACGTAATAAGATTCAATATCCTTAACCAAATAGGGCCATTGGGTAAAAGCATTTTGTAATGGCCTTGCACTCCAGCCTTCAATGCTTAAAAGCTCGTTTTCGTAAGGGTTTTTTTTGGCTACTTTTTGGTAGGTTTTCGAAAACCAATTTGCAACATCACTAACTACTTGTAAGCCTAAAACCTTTTGATTTTGAACGACATTAATTAAGGTTTCGTTTAAAAATAAATTATCAAGGGCAGATTTAAAATAATTGAAGTAGCCTTCTTTAAGGTTTTCCAAATTTACTTCTAAGCTAATTTTTTGCTTCAAGTAGTTTACAAAGTAAAGTCTAGTTTTTCGATCTAAAACAGAGCCAAACTCAACAAACCTCAAAAGCTCTTCTTCAATTTGTTCTTCTGATTTTCGATAGTTTTTCATCTGTATAGATGTTCAATTTTTTCTAACCAAAGTTTGTATTCTTTCAATTTTTGTAGTGCTTCATTATAGTTTGCCAATACAATTTTAGATAGCTTTTCGTCAATAAATAAATTAAAAGAAAGGCTATCTGAATCGCCTGGACTAAAGCTATTGAGCTTTTGTTGTTGGTCTTTAATGAAAGTGGTTAGTTGATTGGCTTTTTCTGTCCAAAAAGCTGAGACTAACTTGTGTGGCTTTTTGAAAATTCGTTTTTTCTTTTCTTTTATCAAAGTTTCAATACCTAGTTTGTAGGTTTGAGAGTTGTGGGTTACAGAAAGAGAAAACTCATCTTTTTCTTTGATTGTTTGTAACCGATTTACAAGTTTAAATTCATCGTCGTAAAAATTTACAATTTGACTTTCGTCGGTAGAAATTTTATTGAAATCATTAATTTTTAGGTATTTACCTTCAAAGTTATTGTTGGGCTTTTCTACCTGAAAATAGGTTTCATCATAATCTTTTGGAAGTTTTTCTTCAATAATATGATTCACAAAAACTTCTTGATTTACCTCTTCTTCAAATGCTTCTAACTCTTTTCTTATCATGCCAAGTTTTAGCGTTACAGAGTAGCCGTGCTTTCTAATTACTTCAGAAACAATATCCTTTATAGGCTCAATTTGGTTTGGGGTATTCCATAAGCAATGAACCATTAAAAAGCAATCCATCAAATCAATTTGCTTCCTATCGTTTAAATAGGCCGAAGTCCTTAGTAAACGGATAATTTTTTTCCACCTTCGGTCATAAATTTCAATGGCTTCTTCTTGCCCCTTTTTTTCGTTAAAGTCTTCTATTTTTTCTCTAATGAATTGAATGGTATTTAAAACCTCCTCAGGTACTTCTACTTCATTTATTTCTTTTCCCCATTCAGAAAGCTCATCTAAATTAATTTGATTTTCTACAGGGATATTTACATCGTAAACATCTTTGGTATCTGTAATAAGTTTGATAAAGCTATTTCGCTGTTTAACGCCATTCATTTGAAACCGAATCAACAACCTATCCCATAAAGGACCAAAACTGGCGTTGTTGGGAGGGAGCTCATTTGAGGCCGTTAAAATAGATTTGATATCAACCTTATTTTCTTGCTCTCCATTGCGGTAAACACGTTCATTAATTATGGTTAAAAGTGCGTTTTGAATTGATGAAGAAGCCTTCCATATTTCGTCTAAAAAAACAATGGTTGCTCCAGGCATGTATTCACTTGTTAGCCTTTCGTATTTATCTTCTTCTTTTAATTTTTTGATGGAAATAGGCCCAAAAACTTCGTCGGGTGTAGAAAACTTGGTCATCAAATACTCAAAAGATTTGCCACCATTAAAAGCGTTTTTTAGTCTACGAGCAATCAAGCTTTTTCCAACTCCTGGAGGACCTAATAAAAAGATGCTTTCACCAGATATTGTAGCCAATAATGCCAATTTCATTACTTCTTCTCGCTCATATAACCCTTCACAGAGTTGATGAACCAAGCCCTCAATTTTTTCTTTTGTTTTAACCATGCAACCAATTAACAAGTGGTTTATGCATTGGTTTAAAACAAAAATCCCCCTGCAGATTTTGCAGAGGGATTTGAATAGAAGTTTTTAAGAAATTAGGCTGATGTAAGAGAAGCTGTTAAAAAGTCTCTATTCATTCTAGCTATGTTTTCTAGTGAAATTCCTTTAGGACATTCAACTTCGCAAGCGCCAGTATTGGTACAACTTCCAAAACCTTCTTTGTCCATTTGCTCAACCATGTTTTTTACACGTTCTGTAGCCTCTACTTTACCTTGAGGTAATAATGAAAGCTGAGAAACTTTGGCGCCTACAAACAACATGGCCGATGAGTTTTTGCAAGTTGCAACACAAGCCCCACAACCAATGCATGTTGCGGCATCAAATGCCATGTCAGCAACATGTTTTTCAATTGGAATTGCATTTGCATCTAAGGTATTACCTGATGTATTTACAGAAACAAAACCTCCTGATTGAATAATTCTATCGAATGCACTTCTATCAACCACTAGGTCTTTAATTACAGGGAATGCTTTTGCTCTCCAAGGTTCTATAAAAATGGTATCGCCATCTTTAAAAGATCGCATGTGTAATTGGCAAGTTGTAACTCCTCTTCCAGGTCCGTGAGCTTCTCCATTTATGTAAAGGCTGCAAGCGCCGCAAATTCCTTCTCTACAATCGTGGTCAAATGCAATTGGCTCTTCGCCTTTTTCGATGAGTTGGTCATTTACCACATCAAGCATTTCTAAGAAAGACATTTCAGGAGAAATATCCGAAACGGGATATTCAACTATTTTGCCTTTGTCAGATTTATTTTTTTGCCTCCAGACTTTTAATGTAAGATTCATATCTGTAGATATTTATTATTTATAACTTCTTGTTTTGAGCTCAACATTTTCAAATGTCAACTCTTCTTTAATTAAATTGGCTTCAGATGGAACACCTGTAAACTCCCACGCTGAAACGAATGCAAATTTTTCGTCATCTCTTTTAGCTTCTCCATCTTCAGTTTGGTGCTCTTCTCTAAAATGACCTCCTGCGCTTTCTTCTCTTTCTAAAGCATCTTTACACATTAACTCTCCTAACTCTAAAAAGTCTGCAACTCGGCAAGCTTTTTCTAATTCAGGATTAAAGTCATTTGCATCTCCAGGTACCAATACGTTTTTGTGAAACTCTTCTCTTAATTCTTGAATTTCTTTAATAGCTGATTGCAAACCTTGAGCGTTTCTTGCCATTCCGCACTTGTCCCACATGATTAATCCAAGCTTTCTGTGGTAATAATCAACAGGTTTAGAGCCCTTGTTGTTTATAAATTTGTCTATTTGGTTTTTTACAGATTTCTCAGCTTCTTCAAATTCTGGTAAATCTGTAGAAATAGCCCCAGTTCTAATATCATTAGCTAAATAATCACCAACTGTGTAAGGTATTACGAAATAACCATCGGCTAAACCTTGCATTAAGGCAGATGCACCTAATCTGTTTGCGCCATGATCTGAGAAGTTTGCCTCGCCTAAAGCGTAAAGGCCTTCTACCGAAGTCATCAAATTGTAATCTACCCACAAACCACCCATGGTATAGTGAACAGCTGGATAAATTTTCATAGGAGTTACATACGGATTATCATCTGCAATTTTTTCGTACATCTGAAACAAGTTTCCATACTTAGCTTCAACCACCTTGGTTCCCATTTTAATAATTTCTTCTTTGCTTGGGTTTTCCATTCGGTGCATGTTGGCTTCTGCTTTACCATATCTTTCGATAGCAGCGGCAAAGTCAAGATAAACTGCTTGCCCTGTTGCGTTTACACCAAAACCTTCGTCACATCTTTCTTTGGCAGCTCTAGAAGCAACATCACGCGGAACAAGGTTCCCGAAAGATGGATATCTTCTTTCTAAATAGTAATCTCTATCTTCTTCTTTTAATTCTGTAGGTTTTAATTTGCCTTCGCGAATTGCTTTGGCATCTTCTAAATTTTTAGGCACCCAAATTCTACCATCATTTCTTAATGATTCTGACATTAAGGTTAATTTAGATTGGTATGTTCCTGAAACAGGAATACAAGTTGGGTGAATTTGTGTGTAACAAGGGTTAGCAAAAGCAGCGCCTTTTCTGTGAGCTTTCCAAGCAGCTGTTACATTAGAACCCATCGCATTGGTTGAAAGGTAGAATACATTACCATAACCACCTGTGCAAAGTAAAACTGCGTGAGCTGAATGCCTTTGAATTTCGCCAGTAACTAAATTTCTTGCTATAATTCCTCTTGCTTTTCCGTCAACAATTACAACCTCCATCATTTCATGACGACTGTAAAGCTTAATTTTACCTTTACCTACTTGACGAGACATTGCAGAGTAAGCACCTAATAATAGTTGTTGACCCGTTTGACCTTTGGCATAAAAAGTTCTAGAAACTTGAACTCCTCCAAAAGATCTGTTGTCTAACAAGCCTCCATATTCTCTTGCAAAAGGAACACCTTGAGCAACACATTGGTCAATAATACTTGCGCTAACTTCGGCTAGTCTGTAAACGTTTGCTTCTCTAGACCTGTAGTCGCCACCTTTTATGGTGTCGTAAAATAACCTGTAAGTGCTATCACCATCATTTTGGTAATTTTTGGCAGCATTAATTCCACCTTGCGCCGCAATAGAGTGAGCTCTTCTTGGGCTATCTTGAAAACAAAATGATTTTACATTGTACCCCATTTCTGCCATTGATGCGGCAGCTGCGGCTCCAGCTAATCCTGTTCCTACTACAATTACATCAATTAACCTTTTGTTAGCTGGGTTAACCAATTTAATGTTGTTTTTATGATTTGTCCATTTTGCTCCTAGTGGACCTGATGGGATTTTAGCGTCTAATTTTTTCATAATTAATTTTCTTTTCTTAATTATCCATTAATGAACATCCAAACTGGAATTATTGCAAATGCTGCAGGTACAATTATTGAGAATGCCATTCCGACTTTTTTAATTAAAGGTGTATAAGATGGATGATTCCAGCCCATAGATTGAAAAGCACTTTGAAAACCATGGGCCAAATGAAAACCTAAGGCAGTCATGGCAAAAACATACAATGCCACATACCAAAGTTGTTGAAATGCTGCATTTGTAACAGTAAATAAATCTTTGTTTCCGTTTGAATCAGTTCCTATTTCACCCCAATGCATTTCGAACCAAAAACTTTTCATGTGAATTACCAAAAAAACAAAAGTGATAATTCCTAAAAGCGCCATGCTTCTAGACGCCCAACTTGAATTTGCCGAAGGTTTATTGTAAGCATAATCAACTGGGCGGGCTGCTTTATTTTGTCTCGCTAAAGCAATTCCTAAAACGGCATGACCTAAAATACTTGCATACAATAAATACGAAGTAATTTTTATCAAAGGAAATGTGGTCATGAATTTTGCGTAAGCATTAAAATCTTCGGGAGAGCCCCAAATCAATGTTAAGTTTCCAGCAAGGTGAACGATTAAAAAGGTTATTAAAAATAAACCTGTTAATGCCATCCAATATTTTTTGATCAATGATATATTCATACCCTATAATTTTGGTTAGGATTAAAATTTAAACAAAGGTAATTTGCATAATGTTTGCGCCGAAAAATACCATTTATTTGGATTGATTCTTAATAACAAGAGGTTAATTTTATTACAATTATCACTATCATTACAAATTCAAACCGTCAATTGTTTATGAAGTACCACCAATTACCCCAAGAACTTTTTATTAGAAACAGAAAAAGGTTTAATTCTCATCTTAAACCAAACTCAATAGCAATATTTAATTCTAACGATATATACCCTACTAATGCTGATGGTTCAATGCCTTTTAGGCAGAATAATGACATATTTTATTTGTCGGGCGTTGATCAGGAAGAAAGTGTTTTGGTAATTTTTCCAGATTCATTTAACGGAAAACACAAAGAAATTTTGTTTTTAAAAGAAACAAGTGAGCTAATTGCCATTTGGGAAGGAGAAAAACTAACAAAGCAAAAAGCAACAGAGGTTTCTGGGGTTGAAACAATTTATTGGCTCTCTGAAATGGAGAAAATTTTATTTCCCATGATTTATGAAGCCGATAACATTTACCTAAATACAAATGAGCATTTACGAGCTTCGGTTGTTACTGAAACTAGAGATGCTAGGTTTTTAAAAGATTGCCAAAAAAGATTTCCACTGCATAATTATGAGCGTGCAACCAAAATTATGCATCACATAAGGGCAGAGAAACAACCAGAAGAAGTTGATTTAATATCTCAAGCTTGTGAAATTACCCGTAAAGGGCTTAATAGAGTTTTAAATTTTGTAAAACCAGGAGTTTGGGAATATGAAATTGAAGCAGAAATTACCCATGAGTTTATAAAAAACAAGTCGAGAGGGTTTGCTTACGAACCAATTATTGCTACTGGAGCAAACGCATGTGTTTTGCACTATGTAGACAACAACTCTCAGTGTAAAGATGGCGAGGTTATTTTAATGGATTTTGGCGCTGAATATGCCAATTATGCTTCAGATTTAACCAGATGTATTCCAGTAGGAGGTAGATTTACCCAAAGACAAAAAGATGTTTACAATTCAGTTTTAAGGGTTCACAATAGATGTTTGGAGATTTTAAAACCTGGCACCTTATTAACCGACTACCATGTTCAAGTAGGTGAGTTCATGGAAAAAGAATTGGTAGATTTAGGTCTTATTTCAACAAAAGATATTGCCAACCAAAACCCAAACTGGCCAGCTTATAAAAAATACTTTATGCATGGCACTTCTCATTATATGGGTTTAGATGTTCATGACGTTGGAAGTTGGACGAAACCAATTCAAGAAAACACCGTATTTACCATCGAACCTGGTATTTATATTAGAGAAGAAGGCTTAGGAATAAGGCTTGAAAACGATTATTTAATTTCTACTAAAGGCAATAAAAACTTGATGGAAAACATTCCAATTGAAATAGATGCAATTGAAGATGCAATGAATTGATTAAAGAAGTACTTTTGCAGCCCTTTTTAAATAGGCAAAGTGTAAAAGTTACACTTAATATTTGTTTGAATAAAATTAAATTGTAATTTCACCAATCCCGAATTATTAACAAACCGTTTATCGTATGAGACAACTCAAAATTTCGAAACAGCTTACCAATCGTGATAGTAAATCAATTGATAAATACTTAAGTGACGTTTCCAAAGAGGAAATGATTACCGCCGAAGAAGAGGTGGAATTAGCGAAAAGAATTAAGCAAGGCGACCAAATTGCACTAAATAAATTGGTTAATGCCAACTTAAGATTCGTTATTTCCGTAGCAAAACAGTATCAAGGTCATGGTTTAACACTAGAAGATTTGATTGCTGAAGGAAATATTGGTCTTATTACAGCAGCCAAAAGATTTGATGAAACCAAGGGTTTTAAATTTATCTCTTATGCTGTATGGTGGATTCGTCAAAGCATTATGCAGGCTATTGCAGAAAACTCTAGGGTAGTTAGGTTGCCACTGAACAAAGTTTCTGCTATTCAAAAAATTTCGAATGCTTTTGCCAAATTAGAGCAAGAGTACGAAAGGGCTCCATCTAACGATGAAATAAGTAATTTACTTGATACCAATGCAGAAAGTGTTGGCGATTTGTTTACTTATTCTCAAAAACAAGTTTCTGTTGATGCTCCTTTAATTGAAGGTGAAGAAAATAGTTTGTTAAACGTATTGTCTAACAGTAATTCTAAAAACCCTGCAGATCAAATGATGCGTGAGTCTTTATGTAAAGATATTGAGCGTGTTTTGGTTTCTTTAAAAAAGAGAGAAGCGGATGTAATCAGATTATCGTTTGGTTTAAATGGCGAAACTCCTATGACTTTAGAAGAAATTGCCAACAGTTTAGGTTTAACCAGAGAAAGAATAAGACAAATAAGAGAAAAAGCGCTAAGAGGATTGAGAAAGAAAGCAAACTCAAACTTTTTGAAACACTACTTATAAAATTTAGAAACAAGAATATTAAGAGCCGTAAAGCATTTGTTTTACGGCTTTTTTATTTTCTAATAATCCAAGCGCCAGGACTTTTATTTTGTTTAATGGCAGGTAGTTTTGCCAAAGCCTCATCTTTATTTTCAAAAGCATCTATTCTCACCCTGTATAACCCTCTCCAATAATCTACAAGCTCTGCATTTAGGTAGCCTTCATTCCGCAAAGAAATCACCAAGTTTTCAGCATTGGTTTTATCTGCAAAACAGCCAACCAATATTTGGTAAGGCATTACTTTGTTTGATTTCGGCCTGTTTAAAACAACTTTGGTTGAGTCAACCTTTGTTTTGTTGGGTTTTCTCAAGCTAACAATTTTGTCATCACCCTTTAAAAACTCTTCATCTTCATTAAATAAAGAAAAAGAAATATAGTTTAATGA
>Ga0206131_10000155_pt1 | contig 94858 bp, 82 predicted proteins | sample Helgoland_Spring_FD_148636 | JGI IMG/M metagenome (GOLD analysis project Ga0206131, IMG submission 148636) | Pelagic subsurface seawater microbial communities from Kabeltonne, Helgoland, North Sea - Helgoland_Spring_Bloom_20160517_1 | ecosystem: Environmental > Aquatic > Marine > Epipelagic ... | reverse complement strand
TTTTCGATGCGTAATCCGGTACAATAGGTCGTCCGTTTGTATCGTGATTCGTTCCTTCCCAACTTTTCCAAACTCCTACCAACGAGGGGTAGTCAGAATCGATCATTGCTGCGGGAGCTGTCACTCGAGTATCAGAACCTGTGTATCTTTGAAGATCTCCTAGGGCGAGCATCAGTGCCAAGCGCGCATTGGCCTTGGCCTCGCCCATGACCTTGGCATTCTGGCCAGAACGTAGCTCAATGGTGCTCAGGCTGAGCATTGCCAAGGCGATCATGACGAGTAGCACCATCACTGAAATGGTGGCAATGAGGGCGAAACCTGCAGGTGCTTTTTGTGTGTTAGTGCGATGGTTCATGATGGTATTGCTTATGAAATCAAGATTAAGCTCAGATCTGTGGATGAAATTACACGCTACAAAGTATATACGCAAGTTTTTCCTGTAATCCAACTGATCCAATCATGGGCAGGTTACCATTTGAGCTTCACATTCTCCCGAAGGAATTCGTGATAGCCATATCGGTGCTAGCGCTGTTCCCTTGAAGTCAACATAGCCGGAACCATAGAAATTAACAGGATGGGAACCCGAATTACTCTGCAGTTCCTGTAACATTTTTAAGAAGAACTTGGGTCGGCTTATCCTTGCCTGCCTTCAACGTATACTTGCCCTTTTTAAACACGGGGGCTTTAAAAGTTTCTCCTTTTGCGCGGTAGCAATAAACCAGTTCGCCGGTTTTGGAATCGGTCAATTCGACGACGGCATTCGGCACGGGCAGCCGCACCGCTTTGAGATGCGCCACGGCATTTCGTCCATCATTTTCAGTGACGTTGAAACGGATCGGCCAGCCGAGAAACTGCTCGGAATCTCCTCGATTCACATCGGAAAACCGTGGCCAGCACTCGAAGACCGTCTGACCGGTAATTTTATTGAAGCGGACAATTCCGTATCCATCACCACGATTTTCACGTGAGGAGTCCTCACGGAGGGTTTTCATGTTTAAATGATCCGGGTTTGCATAAGCGAACATGGTGATCTTGTTCCCCAGGCCATCTTCATAATCCCCCACCCATGGCAGCGACGACTTGATCGCATCACCTCCACCGGCTTTCTCGTTTTTCGGCCACCACCAGCGGCCATAGATCGTGTTGACCAAGGCAGGACTGGTAAACGCCATGGGGCCGTCGCGATATCCCTCAATGCCGTGTTTGACCACAACACCGAGGTGTTGGTCACCACACAGATGCGTTGCACGGGCTGCACGCAAAAAAGTCAATGCGCGGTTGCGTCCAGACTGAGGCCAACCGTTGCAATCAAGATCAGCGAGCAACCGGCTCTTACCGCCACCGTGCATGTGCACAGCACCACAGAATGCAGTTTGTGAGAGAGCAACCTTCATCACAGCGCCCGACCAATCACGTGCCCATGTGTCGAGGAACTTGAGCTGCCGGTCACCGAGCAGTTTCAGTCCTGGAAGATCAACTTTTGAGCGGTCGTATGCGGGGTCGTTGATATGATCATTTCGCGGTCCCATTTTTGGGATATTACCCATCGGGGCTGACTTGAACTTGCGGTCTTCAAAAATGGCAAAACTAATACCACCAACATTCAGCTCAGTATAATAAACGCCAATACCTTGTTTAACGAGAGTGGGATCAAATGCATCGGGAAGGTTCCACGTTTGTTGGCGCTGAACCATATTCACAAATTTCGCAGGAAACATATACCCACCATCGGTGGCACCGCCTTTGCCCAGAGATTTTTTACCCCCTTCGCCCCAGACATTGCCATGTCCAACATCGTGATCATCCGGGATACAGACCGTCGGGCGGTCTTTCATAATATCCGCAAACTGCACCCCAAACTGCAACCAACCATACGTTGCTTCTTCATGGGTGTAATTCTGATCACCGGCAAAAAAGAGCAAATCCGGATTTTGTTTCTTCAGATTCTGAATGAATTGAGTCCGGGTGAATCGCTCTCTGTCCTTTGGTGAATTACAGGACATGTTGGCCACAACGATGGTTTCCTTATTGATCGGATCCTTGCGAACTAAACCTTCGAAGCTTGATAAATCACCAAGCCTTAAACGATAGGCGACGTTATTGGATGCATCCCAATTTTTGATTCTAAAGTGAACGTCCCATCCAGGATACTGCACTGGTTGTTTGTCAGCCTGAACCCACTTTCCATCGCGTTTAAACTCGAGAACAACCGACTTGGGTTCTTTCGGCAGGAGCGGAAAACACTGTGCGCTCAGCTTTAGCACAGCCTCGTGCTGGGTATAGAGTGCAAATGCTAGTGCTTTCTTACGATCAATCGACTGGATCCATTCCCGCGCCTCTTTCCACCGATCATTCTTCGCTGGGCCTGAGGGCTTCTTCCACCACTCGCCAATGGCTAACTTGTCTGATTTTTTAGCCCATCTATCGGCGTCCCCGAAGGGTTTTGGATCTGTGTAATCGACTGCAGCATAGAGACTGCTTCCGGCCACCATCGCCAAGTAAACCGTTAAACATTTAGTTTTGAAAATCATGATGATTAATACGAATGGGTGCTGTGCTCTGTTTCATTCGATGAAATACCCTGTCGATTTACGGTCGCCATGGCTCAGGGCCGCCGGGTTTTTGCTGCAAGAACTGGGCGTCAACGCTCTGATACCATTGGTGCAATTTGGCGCGCATCTTGGCTGCACGTTCTGGAAATTTTGCTGCCAGATCATTCTTTTCACCGAGATCATTTTTTAGGTCAAAGAGCATGATTTCCCCATCCTCATAGTGCTCAACGAGTTTGTAATCCCCCACACGAATTGCACCGCCGGGAGGGCCTCCCTGATTGCTATAATGCGGATAATGCCAATAGAGCGTATCGCGATCCAGAGACCCACCCTTCAGCACCGGGGCAAGATCAACCCCATCAATCGTGTGTTTGGTTTCGATTCCCGACGCCGCCATCACAGTTGGATACAGATCAATCGAGCAAATCGCTTCCTCACTCACAGCTCCCGCCTTCGTCAACCCAGGATAACGAATGATCCATGGCTCACGAATGCCGCCTTCATAAATCCAGCCCTTACCCCCTCGTAACGGTAGGTTACTGGTTGGCATTCCTTCACTGGTGGATAGGCCACCATTATCGGATGTGAAAATCACAATCGTATTATCCGCCACACCAGATGCTTCAAGCTGCTTCAAAACCTTGCCCACGGCCTGGTCCATGGCTTCGACCATGGCCGCGTAAACAGCATGCTTTTGTAACGAGCGCAACTTCTGGAGTTTCTTCCCAGCAATTTCACCCGGCACTTCAGAGAACTCTTTGCCTGTCACTTTTTCTGCCTTTGCCTTGTATTTTTTAACCAGATCAGGACGTCCGATGAGGGGCGTGTGCACTGAGTAAAAAGAAAGGTATGCGAGAAAGGGTTTATCCTTATTGGCAGCGATGAATGCCGCAGTGTCTCGCGCCAAACGATCCGGCAAGTGATCACCCGATGGACTCTCTTTCATCTGTGGATTCTTAAATGGGGCAAAGTATTTTTTACCGCTGTAGGGACCACCCCCGTGATGGCCACCTATGTTTACATCAAACCCACGATTTTGCGGTAAATGTTTGTCTGTCTTACCGAGATGCCATTTACCGGCGAAGAATGTTGCGTAGTTCTTTTTTTTCAGAGCTTGGGCCAGAGTGATCTCATCCAACGGCATTTCCCCATTCAACGGAGCCGGTTTGAACTTTCCTGAACGCGTTCCTGAAAAGAAATTGGTCGCTCTCACTCGTGTTGGATACTTACCCGTCATCAGGCTGTATCGCGTCGGTGAACAGACCGGATTCGCGGCATAGCCATTGGTGAATCGCATGGCTGTTTTTGTAAATTTGTCGATGCTCGGAGTCTCGTAGAAACAATCTGGGTTGTTAGCACCAATATCCATGTATCCCAGATCATCAACGAGGATTACCACGACGTTGGGCGGGCGGGATTTCGCAGTGCTGTCGGCAACGAAAGCAATCGAGGTGAAAATGACGGTGAGAATACAGAGTAGGCGTGGCATAGAGGAATAGTTTGATTTAACGATGGCATTATCGATCCTGACGATTTCAACAATTTAAAAACCTCAGGATGATTTGTTGATTCTCTATACACGCTCAAAGAGGTGAATCTACGATCAATTCATCATAATCTACTTTCTAAGAGAAAAATATTGCTTCGGGAAAATCCTCATTATCAATGTCCACAGAGCATTACTACTACAATAATTCATTGAGTGAATAACCTCCGTATCCCAATTTCGTCTTGTGTTAGAAACACCTCGAGGATATATGAATAGATAACTTTTTCTTTGAGATTTTACAGATCAGGAAACGCGACGATACCCTACAGTTTTAAAGCTTGAACATTACTACGATTCAAATCCACACTATTTACCATGAAGATTATGCCACGACTCACAGCAATTCTGCTCTTCAGCCTTCTGTTGTCTTTATCCATTCAAGCCCGAACATTTTACAACTCCGAGGGCAAGAGCATTGAAGCTGAACTGATCACAGTGGAGGGTAATCTGGCCACGCTCAAACTCAAAAACGGTCGTATCACCAGAGTGGCGGTTAGCAAATTTTCCAACTCGGATCAGGCTCATATCAAGGAATGGTGGCAAGAAAATAAGAACAAAATCACCGCGCGAGATGTGAGGCTCACCATTCGCCAGAAAAATCATTTCACCAAAAAACCTGAAACCAAAATTATTAAAAATAAGGGCAGAATAAAGACAAGCGAAAGCGAATTCAACTACCTGTGTAAATTGGACAATTACTCTGCCAAAACAGTCAATGGTATTAAGGCTATCTTTAACATTCACAAAAGAGTCAGCAAGCGTGACAAAAATGGCTCCTCAAGCGAGGTCAAAATCGTCACCAACAGTATGCAACTCGACCTACTCCAATCCAAAGGTTCGCTCAAATTTGCTTCTGAGGGTGAGAAGTGCAGTTCCTTGTCGGACACAGCCAATAATCAGTCACTACGAGAAACCATCATCGGCATGGAAATGACCCTCTACGCTGACGGGAAAGAAATCCTCACTCAGTGCCATCCAGAAAATTTCAGCCGATTCCTTGAGGAGCAGGAAGCTCGTAATGAAAAAAAAGAAATTGCTAACGAAATAAGAGAGGACAACAAAGATATCGCTGATGGCAAACGAAATAATTCAGGTCAGGGACGGAAATATGATGAAGATGTAGCCCGCGATAAACGTAAGCGGGCGGCCGCTGATGCAGTTGCACAACGCAAAGCAGACGAGCAAGCCGCACGTGATAAAAATAAGGAAAAGTTCAATAATCGTCAGCGATAAGGATTATCGCTCTTTTTCCTCTCAATGGTACCTCTATGAGAGGACAAAATGAGGTTACCTCCGCTGGGCACTCAAACCCTTGCTCGCCTGCAGCACGCAAATGGATCTCGGCCCTGCCCTTAAACGCCATCACCCCCGCCTAGCATGCTAGGCGGGGGTGATGGCGGACAGGGCGGGATTCGAACCCGCGGAGACATTTCTGCCTCACACGCTTTCCAAGCGTGCGCATTCGACCACTCTGCCACCTGTCCAGATAGTGTATAGTCGACGGGCGCGGAAGCTACCGAGACAAGCGGGCGATGGCAATCCTTTTTTCTATTCTTTGACAAGCACGGCCGGCACTCCCCTTCGATGTTTATCCTCAAGATTAGAAACACGATACCAGGTTTTCTTCTCTGCGTGGTAATGAAAATAAACGGCTTTCTGCTGGTAACCATTCTCACAAAGAACAGATACATACTTTCCTGGATCAACAAGATAGACCTCAGCGGCCGACCATTCATGTGAGCCCGGTCGGTTTTTCCTCCCGACAGCTGCAGCTATGTTGTCTGGATTATGGAGGAATGTGAGAAGAGCCCTCTCCTCATGGGTCAATAACTCCTTGGAACCACTGAATTTCACATGCTTAATCATGTGATGACAAGCAGACTTCTTCACAGCGGTTTCAACTGGCCATCCAGATGGCTTTAAAAAAGTATCACAAGACACAAGTGATACGCATAGTATGGCACAGAAAAGATAAGAAAAACGCATGTCTAAATATTAGCCTACTTAACTACCGTTTGGCAAGTCTAGCCGCTGTATCGTCATATAATAACTACGCTTATTTATCTCCAATAGCGGGTAAAGTATTTACCCATCTATGCAGATTACTCTGAGCGCCAACGCCACCCATTTCACCCAATAAACTAGCACATTTTTGATGCCACGTAAGGTAGTCAGGTGCCTTGAATTTGCCGGCCGTACCCGGAAAAACGAGATAGGTCACAGCGAGATTACTGACTGGCCTCGAGTAAGGTCCAGCACGCGGATTAAGTTGCTTTGCCATACGTAATGATGCCTCGCCCACCTTAAAACTAGGGCCTGCATCACCGACAATACATGGGTAGATTTTTCCCTTATGAAAAACCACTGCATAGTCGCCAATACTCGCCGCATATTTGTCACTTCGGTCTGTCACCATGTTAATTGGCATGACTATAAAAGGATCGTAGGCAGCAATGAGATAGCTCCGCGCCTGCATATCCTCAATTTCGCGTCTAATTTTTTTAATGCGCAACTGCAACCATGCTTTACGCTCAGGTTTTGTGACTGGTTCAGCTATTTCTGCTTTTGCTTTGGCAATTCTACTTTTCCAACCGCTGATGAGCGGGTTAGGCGTAGAGCCTGTTTTTTTCCATCCATAACTCGTCATCGGTTGATAGTTGCTGGATCCTACAATCGTATCAGGCATCACCGGTAACCGATCGCCATCAGAACCATCAGAAACCACATCCATGTCGGCCTGCATGAGCAAGACACGCCTGCCTGATCTTGGGTGTTTGAGGTTGAGGATTGTTTCACAATCAAAAAAATTATGCCGCGTCATCAGATCATTAATCTGGGTGGCATTTTTTTTCAGTCGCTCGGTTTTGTTTTTATAGAGGCTAAAATAAAAGGGCGAAATTTGCGCCAAAGGCATCATTTCCTTGAGCCCAGGTAACGCTAACTCAATGCCAGGACTAACTCTCTGCAGATCCTCCATCGTAGTAGTAGCAGTGGGCATGCGCACCTTAAGTTCGTATTCTGCAACGTAACTCACCTTGTTATCGCGTTCAAAAGAAGCTGCTTCACCTTCAACCAATGTTACCATTGTCTTAAAATCAAAGCCCTTGGACATACGCCTTAGATCTCCACCTGATGAAGCCGTATGATCCACTGGAGCAATAACTTTGACATCAGTCACAGGTTTAGTTTTTTTTGTGGGTTCGGGAATAGGCTTAGATATTGGACCAGAAGTAATATCAACCGGCTTGGCAACCGGCTTAACCGGTAATTGTGCTGGCTGTTCTTTTTTTGTATTTACTATAGCTCTCCAAATTTTTCCGGGTAAAGGCCCCTGAGCAATGACGATCATACCGCAGACAAAAATAAAAAATGATACGCGTAACCATGGAAAAGCCGCCACTTTGGAATGTTGCTCTACACCCTCAATCTCATGTGGATCATGCTTACGTTGGTTGCCGGATGGAGGTGACATAGGTAATGCTAAGTTAGATTATATTCTCGCTTTATCAATGTGGATTCAAGTTGAAAGCTTTAGCTAGACCGTCAGGAGCTAGCTCTGCAAAGTCATCCCAATCTCGCTCACCCGCAGGAAAGACTGCAGCCTGCCGGTAATCGCCAGCTGCAATTGCTTCTATTGCTGCCTCCGCCCATACGAGCGCGTGATCAAGAGTAGCCTCATCAAACCCTGACCAACTGTGAAATTCCACATCACTTACGGCACGAGGTAAATTAACATAACCCACTCCGGGCAAATCACCTGTTTTGAAGTGCTCCCTTACGAAAGCCGCATAAAGCGGTAACTGCACCTCAGCCCATCTGCGCTCAGCACTCCCTTTCCGACGAGGAGGATACAACTCACCTAGACAAGGTCTATTTTCAACTTCTTTCCATGCCTTGAGATGCTGCTCTTGAGGTGATTTTGCCTTGCCGGTAGTTTTATAATCCAAGACTCTCCACTGCTTACTTTCCTCATTGAAATCAATACGATCAATCATCATGCTGATTGGATGCCCTCCCAATTGCCACGGTGCATCATCTCCACCAACTTTGAATTCAGTCGCGATGATTCTCCATCCTGCGGCTCGCTCGTGCGCTTGCTTGGATGCAAATACACGTAACCGCTCGCGTGCTGATTCCACCTGAACCATCAACGGAAGGTTTATTTTTTTGCCATAGATTTTCTCAATCGTTTGGTTAAGTGCCTCGGACAGGTAATCTGCTATTGCTTCTGCATCTAACGAATCACGAATCGATTCATCATTACCAAAAACCTCCAACACTTGGTGACATAGATTACCAAAATCCAACGCATCCATTTCGCGTTTCTCAGCGTCATACGTCTTCATTTTTGCGATACGTTTTAAAAAAAACCTCAGTGGGCAGGCCATATAATCCTTAATCGCAGATGGTGATAATGGCCGAGGAGGATTACTAAGATATTTATTAACAACATGTGGGAATTTTAAGTCCCAATCGCGTGTCCATGGCCCTACTGGAGAATCACCAGATTGTATTTCGGCAAACAAATGGTTTACCACCTCAGCAAGTTCTTTACCTTCGTAGCGCATGAGCAATCGTGATGGCTTACATGCCTCTCCGGCATCATTAAAACTGGCTACAAGGGCATCGACTCTACCATTTCCTTTTCGGCTATGAAGTGCTGCAGACAATAGAAATGCGTCTCTGGCACATCGAGCCGCAGCGTCACGCAGACCCAGTTCTTTTTTTAGGCTGTTAGGCACAAACGCATCATCAATAGCACCATCCGGCACACAACCCTCATGCATACCAGCCAGAATCAAATGGGGCGCAGAGTCATATGAAACTTCAAGCCAGCCTTCCATATCAAGGACTTCATCACCTTTCCCTGAAGAAGTTTTTACTCCGCCGAGTGACTCCGTTAGCATTTCCATAGCCTCTTGAGCTGACACTCCGTCACCATGTAACTCGATGTGTTCAATCGCATCAACCACCTCAGCAGATGCAAGCTCAGCCTTGCGAGCAAGGTCCTCATCGGTTTCTTTCAACCAAGCTACCAGCCAAGATCTGATGACTACGGAAATATTTCCTGATTTCATTTCATCTAATCTAGATGAAATGGAGTTGATTATCTTCAGTTCTTCACCCGATGCCAAATAGCGGGCATCATTCATAGTTTCAGGAAGATGCTTGTGGTGCAATTTATCCATTAGCATTGCCGCATGCTTACGCGATATTTTGAGTGGCAGAAACATCTCAGCGCCCGGCACTCGTACCAGCTCACGAGCAGCGTCGAATGAGCAAACATTACGGAGCAAATCAGCACAGCACATTACTAATCGAGCAATTCCTGAGTCCATGATTGGTTGACCTTCAGGATCATAAAGCGGCCAGCCTGCACTATTGAAAGCACGATCAAGAGCTGGAGCAAATGATATATCACAAAGAGCGAGAGCAGCCGCTTCTGAATCGGTCTTATGCTCGGAAAACAAGCTCACTGCACGATTTGCAGCCTCGCTGGCAGAATCCACTAAATGCAGTCGACTTTGCCACTCAGGGAAGGGAATCGTCTTATTGTTCCAAATTAGAGGACATGGAACACCCCATGCATCAAAACCGCTACTCTCATCGTCCGGCGCATGGATCAGCACTGTGATTGGAATGTTTGATCCCATATGTGCCTGCAGGGAATTAAGAGCTAACAGCGAAGGATCGGGAACACAGGCTACAACGATTCGCGATACACCGACAGGAATGTTAGGAGCATTTGACCGCTCACGCTTAGCCTGCACGGCATCACGTAACTTCCATGATTTTAACACCTGAAACATCCGCGTCTCAAGCTCACAAAGCTCTAGCCAACGGTTTTTTTCAGGACTACATGCCAATGCATCATGAAAACTTTTATCAGCATCTGCTAGAGTATCACGCAAGTTATGCATCTGACGCGCTAAAGCCATTGCAGCTCTGAAGCTTTTCAAAGCAGTGCCTGGGTGATTTGGCAGCAAGTTGGGGAAATCTTTCGGCTGGATTGACTGCACCGCTTTCACCCACGCCCACAATTGCTGTGAGCGTGACGTCACTCCATCCACGTCGAACAATCGGCTTGGTGAAATTACATGCGGTGATAACACTCCCCCACCCTCAGCTGATAAAGCTAGCCGCAGCCGCCTGCCACTATTAGAAGTCGGCACGACAACTAATGTTTCGGACAAAAGATCCTGATCTGCTAGCAACCAATCTTTGACCGAATCAATCAGCGGCACGTTCCAGCCAAGAAATACCCGTTCTGGAAACAGCTCTGCCATAGTTTATGCTTCTTGGCCAACGACGTCCCCATCCTCGGGATTATCCGCATCAACATCTTCCACCTCATCATCATCTGGGACAACGCGGGCAATATCTTGCAGGCTTTCGCCATTTTTGAGATTTACTAATTTAACACCTTGAGCAGCGCGTCCCGTTTCACGAACATCGGCACAGCGAATACGAATTGACTGCCCAACCGATGTCATGAGCATGAGTTCATCATCCTCAAAAACAGATAAGGCTCCAACTACACGGCCTGTTTTTTCAGTCACGTTCATAGTTTTCATCCCCTTACCTCCACGACCTTTGGCCATGTATTCATCGTATGACGTGCGTTTACCAAGACCATTTTCACTAGCGACGAGAAGCTTGGTTTCATCATTCACAATCGTCAACGCCACAAGGTGATCTTCTTCACGTGGTTTGACCCCTGCCACACCAGCTGATGGTCGTCCCATTGGACGGATATTCTGCTCACTTGTGCGCACACAATATCCAGCACTGGTAACAAGACAGATGTCATCATTACCAGACGTCAATTTCACCTCCACAAGGTCATTACCTTCATCTAGTTTGATAGCAATGATTCCATCTTTTCTGAAATTTCTAAACTGACTTAATCCTGTTTTCTTTACCTTACCGCTGCGAGTAGCAAAAAATACGAATCCATTATCTTCACCAAAGGTAGTATCTTCACCCTCCTCGTTCGTTTGACGCTCTAACCGGAGTGTGGCGGCAATATTTTCGTCAGGCTGGAGGTTAAGCATATTTTTAATACTGCGACCCTTCGATGTTCGAGATCCTTCGGGGACACCATAGACACGCTCCACGTATACACGCCCGGTATTGGTGAAGAACATCAGGTAATCATGTGCTTGGGCTGAGAACAAGTGCTCGACAAAATCCTGTTCATCTTCATCAGAGACATTGGCATTGCGTGTCTCCATTCCACGAACCCCTTTGCCGCCACGTGCCTGAACACGGTATTCAGCAGATGGCGTACGCTTGATGTAACCTTTATTCGACAGCGTCACAATCATACCATCATTAGCGATAAGATCTTCGATTGCGATCTCACCTTCGTCTGGAAGAATTGGGCAACGGCGAGGTGTTGCATGCTTATCTTTGACCTCAAGGATCTCTTCTTTGATAATTGCAAGAACACGAGCTTCTTTAGCCAGAATATCAAGGTAATCTGTAATTTCCTCCAAAATATTATCATATTCATTCTTCACTTTATCCTGCTCCATGCCAGTTAACTGGTAGAGTCGCAGTTCAAGAATCGCGTTTACCTGACGATCGGTAAAGATATACGTATCGCCTTGAATACTTGGTTGAGAGCGAATCAAAATGCCTAATTGCTCGGCAGTTTTTGTTGGGAACGTATAAGCCTTGAGAAGTTCACGTGCTTCATCTCGGTTTTTTGACCCTCGAATGATCTTTATAAAATCGTCAAGGTAGCCCAATGCCAAAAGGAAAGCTTCTAAGTTTTCAGCGCGATCCTCGGCTTTGTGAAGGAGGAATCGTGTCCTACGAATTATAACTTCACGGCGGTGCTCGATAAAGCAGTCCAACGCATCCATGATAGACAACTGCTTAGGACGGCGCTCATGAATAGCCAACATATTGACACCAAAAGATGTCTCCATTGATGTGAGTTTGAAGATTTGGTTAACGACTACCTGAGGACGAGCATCGCGCTTGAGTGTGATTTCAATTCGCGTCTCATCATCCGAAAGATCGCGCATACCAGAGATGTCCAATAGGATTTTCTCACGCACCAACTCAGCAATTCGTTGCTGCAATACGGCACGGTTCACTCCATGTGGCACGTCAGTGATTGTAATAACAGAGACTCCTGATGGTTTCTCATCCACCTCCATCGTGCCGCGCATCTTAATACTACCCCGGCCAGTATGGAAATAGCTGTCAATTCCCTTAAAGCCTCGAATCTCACACCGCCCAGCAAAATCGGGGCCTTTGATATGCTGCTTAAGTTCATCAATGGTCAGCTGTGGGTTGTCTATTCGCGCACAAACACCATCGATCACCTCTCCCATATTGTGAGACGGAATGTTCGTCGCCATGCCCACAGCAATTCCAGTGCCGCCATTGACTAAGAGGTTGGGAATCGCAGCGGGCAAGACACATGGCTCGTTACGCGTCTCATCGTAGGTCGGCTGAAAATCACAGGTCTCTTTTTCAAGATCAATCATCATCGCTGAACCCATGTGGGTCAGGCGTGCCTCAGTATATCGCATGGCAGCAGCGGCATCACCTTCAACCGAACCGAAGTTACCTTGACCATCAATAAGTATTTCGCGCATCGTCCACGGCTGCGCCATGTTGACGAGTGTCGTGTAAATCGCGCTATCACCATGCGGGTGATACTTACCCATCGTGTCACCGACAATACGAGCACTCTTCAGGTGCGGCTTGCTCGGGCTCAGCGAGAGATCGTTATGCATTGCATAGAGAATGCGGCGCTGTGATGGCTTCAAACCGTCTCGCGCATCAGGCAGGGCACGGGAAATAATGACCGACATTGAATAGTCCAAGAAAGACTTAGACATTTCATCCGCAACGTTGATCGGCTTAATTGAATCGTTAGACATAGTGAAATTTGATGGCTGAATTTTGGCTTAAATAGTGTGCGGCTTCAGTTAGACGTCGAGGTTCTGCACATTTAGCGCATTATCTTCGATGAATCGTTTACGGGGCTCAACGATGTCCCCCATGAGAACATCAAACATTTTGTCAGCTTCGATGGCATTTTCTTCATCTAGGCGAACTTGAAGGAATTGGCGTTTTTCTGGATCCATGGTGGTGGCATATAGCTCTTTAGCATTCATTTCACCCAATCCTTTGAATCGCTGAATACGCATGCCCCGGCGGCCAATTTCAAGCACCCTATCCAAAATCTCAAAGAGGTTAAACACAGGCAGTGCTTCGGCATCTTTGCCGTCACCTTCAATCAGTTCGTAAAGTGGTTTATCCTCAGAAAAAAACGGCTCGGTCTTGAGACCAAACTCATTAAGCCGGGCAAGCACCTTTGAAATAGCCGTTGATTCATGCAGGTCACGTTTGACTGCTCGGCGCTGGACACCTTGATACTTCTCTTTCAACTCAGCATCCTCCTCTTCAGTGAGCTCTTCTTCAAATAGCCGGAGATCACGATTTTCGTGAGCATAGGAAAGCAATTCCTTTTCAGTAGCGAAGTATCGCGTTTCTTCCTCGTTACCGACACGGATTCGCACCATGTATTCTGGCAGGTGTCCGTTTTTCCCTTCGGCGAGCAAGTCTTGGAAATCCCCCCCGTGGCCTTCCAGTGTTGCGGTAAAACGCGTCAGTTGCGCGAGCGTATCTAGCACACTTTTGAGTAGATCTCTATCCACCTCATCATCGCTGCCGTATTTACGCAGACGTACATCTTCTGATCCAAGGGTAATAAGAATTTCATTGAGGGCATCATCATCTGCAATGTATTCCTCACGTTTTTTTCGTGTCACCTTGTAGAGTGGTGGTTGGGCAATGTAGAGGTATCCAGCCTTTACGAGCTCAGACATGTGACGACAGAAAAACGTCAGTAAGAGGGTACGGATATGAGCCCCGTCAATATCAGCATCGGTCATGATGACTACCTTGTGATAACGAACTTTTTCAATATCAAAAGAGCCTTCTTGGTCGCCCTCACCAATCCCCGCCCCAATCGCAGTGATCATGGCTTGAATTTCCTTGTTCTGAAGCGCCCTGTGGAGCCGTGCTTTTTCAACGTTAATTACCTTACCTCGTAGAGGTAGAATAGCTTGATTGATTCGGTTTCGTCCTGACTTTGCAGAACCGCCAGCGGAATCACCCTCCACGATATAAATTTCTGATTTGGCAGGATCACGTTCTGAGCAATCAGCGAGTTTACCTGGGAGCCCGCCGCCCGACATGACAGATTTACGTACTGTCTCTCTGGCTTTTCGAGCGGCATCACGAGCTCGCGCCGCGTTAATAGCTTTATCGATGATTGTTTTGGCGAGGTTAGGATTTTCATCAAAATAATCCTGAAGCCCTTCGTAAACAATCGAACTCACCACACCCTCGATCTCGGCATTAACTAACTTATCCTTGGTCTGCGAACTAAAACGTGGATTAGGCATTTTTACACTCAACACACAGACGATTCCCTCGCGAACGTCGTCACCAGATAAGGCTGGGTCTTTATCCTTGAGGATCTTATTTGCTTTCGCGTATTGGTTGATTGATCTGGTCAAAGCACCTCGAAAACCTGTCAAGTGAGTCCCTCCATCGGCATTAGGAATAGAGTTAGCAAAGCAGAGGATGTTATCCTGATAGCTATCGTTGTATTGGAAAACAACATCAGTAAAGACGTCATCCTTGGTAATCTTTCCATCATAATCGACTTCAATCTTGCGCTTGCCCTTAATGATCACCGGATCTGGATGCACCAAGGTTTTGTTTTCCCCAAGTTGAGAAACGAATTCTTCAATTCCCTTAGCATAATAAAAGCGGTCTTTTTGGGCGCTTTCTGGACGTTCATCCTCAAGTTCAATGATCAACCCGGGATTAAGGAATGCGAGTTCTCGCAAGCGCGTGGATAAGCGCGCAAATTCAAACTCGATCGTATCCGTGAAAATCGTTGCATCAGGAAAAAAGGTTATTTTGGTCCCTGTGTGCTTGGCATCTACCTCGCCAACGACTTCGAGCGGCTTAGTGGTCTTACCTCGTTCGAATGTAATCGCGTGGACTTTACCCTCACGGCTTACTTCCGCCTTAAACCAATCCGACAATGCGTTGACACACTTAGCGCCAACACCATGTAAACCACCTGAATATTTGTAAGCACCTTGACCGAACTTACCACCAGCATGCAAGCTAGTAAGTACAAGCTCCACAGCTGGTATGCCAAACTTAGGGTGCATTTCTACGGGGATACCTCGCCCGTCGTCTTCAATAGATGCGGACCCATCGATGTGCAGACCAATTTTGATCACCTTACAATGACCTGCGAGGTGCTCATCAATTGAGTTATCTAAAACCTCAAACACACAGTGATGTAACCCTCGCACATCTGGATCTCCGATATACATTCCTGGGCGCTTACGCACAGCGTCAAGCCCCTCGAGTTTATCAATCTGTGATGCACCATATTCTTGGGCATCTGAGACGTTTGTTTCGGCTGCTTCTGCTTCGATTTCAGGATCTTGATCGGGCTCGTGTGACGTATCAGACATAGAGGCATTTAATGTCCTAAATTATAACCCTGGAGACAAGTTTCTTTCGCTTTTTTTGAAGATTATTTAGCACTTTTTTTTGAAGTCAGAAAACATATTGAACACGGCCTCATCATGAGAGCCATTCGAGAGACTGCTGCAGTGTAGAACACACCGAGTATCGCCATGGGAATTTTAAAACCCATCTTGTTCTGACTTAAATATTGAGCAGTTTCCTTTGCCAGTTGAGGAGTTGATCCTCCGCACCTTCATGACCACCTGCTATTGCCTCAAGCGGTGTTCTGGGGGCAATGAGTGAGCCCTCGATATCGAGTTCCTCCGCGATTTCATCTCTTTTGGAAATGAGGTCGTCTAACTTGGATTCGAATGCTGGATCTTTACGACGTCGAATACCACGAATACGCTGGGGCATATCTGCTTCTTGAACGGCACGTGCTTTTTCCACCGCTTGCTCAAAATGCTTAATCCTACTACTACGGTAATGCTGTGGTAGTTGCGGTTTATTACCGAGTACCAGACCTTGCGACCATTCAATTAGTTGCCGGTTGCCGCAAACCATGAAGGACGGTCGATCCCACGCAGCAGCCTGGGCATCCCGCCAATACCACAGCGCCCTTAAGAAAGTGAGCCCTTCCGGTTGGAGCTTACCGCTACCTTTGATACGCCACGGATCCTCTTTACCTATTTTTTTCTCGAATGCCTTATGCCGGGCCGCTTCACAACTTTCAAGAAACCAGTCATACCTACCCTTATCTTTAAGCTGCTTGACAATGATTTCGGCCATGGGGAGGAGGTAGATCACATCATTCAAAGCATAATCCTCCATCACTGGAGTGAGGGGACGTTTTGCCCAATCTGCTTTTTGAGATGTCTTTTCTATGAAAACATCCATGTAATGCTCCACAAGATTCCCATAACCAAACTTCCTTACGCCAAGCAGCCTTGCTCCAATTTGAGTATCAAAGACCGTAGGAGGAATCACCCCTAGGTGCTGCTTAAGCATGTGCATGTCATAATCCGCTCCATGCATCCAGCAGGTTGCCTTCGTAAGGTATTCCGAAAGCGCTGACATATCATCAATTGCGAGGGGATCAATTAGCACGTGATCGTTCCCATCACTGAACTGAATCAGGCATAGACTCTCGCTGTAGCGATGCAAAGAATCGGCCTCAGTATCAACAGCGCATAAATCACCACGATTTTTCAGAAACTGCTTAAGGTCTGTGGAATGACTAATCATGGGCATCTAGTAAATATGCTTACCTTCCGATAGTGAGTCCTGACATTAGCAGTTCGACGTTGCTCCCTGTCTTGGAAAGGTTTTTCAGAAGTGTTTCTATGGCCTCACCGATAGGCAGCGACGCGAGCTGACGCCGGATCTCGAGAACTTTTGCCATTTCATCTGGGTGATAGAGGCGGTCGTCATTTCTGGTGCCACTCTGGGGAATATGAATTGCTGGATAAATTCGCTGTTCGGCAAGCTCACGATCCAAGCGCACCTCCATGTTGCCTGTTCCTTTAAATTCCTCAAAAATGACCTCGTCCATCTTAGACTCCGTCTCAATCAGTGCGGAAGCCAGAATTGTCAGACTACCACCTTCTTCACAGTTACGTGCAGCGCCAAAAAACTTACGGCTTTGCTGCAGTGCCACCGGACTGAGTCCGCCAGATCCTATTGGGCCACCGCCGCGCTGTGCGTTGTTGTGACCGCGGGCGAGACGTGTTAGACTATCCAGTAAGAGAATAACATCTTTACCCATTTCAACCAAGCGCTTGGCACGCTCCATCACAAGATCAGAGACCTGGGCGTGACGCTTGGCCGATTCATCAAAAGTAGAACTGAAAACTTCAGCATCGACCGTTTCTTCAAAATCAGTGACTTCCTCTGGGCGTTCATCGAGCAGCAAAATGATCAACTCCACTTCAGGGTGGTTAAGCTGAATAGACTTAGCAATTTGTTTTAACAAAATGGTCTTACCTCCACGTGGCGGCGCTACGATAAGTCCTCTCTGACCTTTCCCCAAGGGTGCAACGAGATCAAGCACGCGGGGTGATAGGCCTGTTTCGGCATTCTCGAGATGAACCCGCTGGTCAGGAAACATAGCAGTGAGATTTTCGAAGTTCTTAGGTTTTTCATATTCATTGGTCGGGAGGCCCTCGATTTCAAGAATTTCATCTACAGAGATATACTTATCACGCCCTTTGGGTGCGCGCAGACTAACCCTCAGCCGCTGCCCCACCAAAACACCATACTCACGAATCAGGTGACCGCTCATATAGAGGTCGTCCGGGGATGTTTTGAAGCTTTTTTCGGGATCTCGCAGCATCGCATAATTATCCTTTGCTTGTTCCATCACCCCTTCACCTATAACCTCCACTCCCTCTTTCGCATAGAAGGCGACTAACTCAAATACCAGCTGGCTCTTAGATGCTTTTGCAGGGATCTTTACCGGCAATGCTTCTAACATAGAATAAATTTCCGATAGCGGCTTGATTCGAAATTCATTGATAGAAATCTTCTTAGGCAGCTTTGGGAGTATGGCCACTGGCGTCACCGCCTCGGACGAAAGCTCCATTTTTTCCGCCGGCAAATTTTCATTTTCAGGTTCTTCGTTCATTGGGTCTAATTAAAATTTATTTGTGAATATGACAGAGCGGCGTTGGAAGCTATGATATGGATTTCATCTGAATCAGATTAATCCGCACGAGCTAAAATAGCGCCGGCACTGTTTCTCTAGCATCTCGACACTTCCCTCGTTCCAAAAGATGGAATCCGCAAGGATCATCTTCTTGCCCAAGGGCATTTGGGCCGAGATCACGGCTTGCACCGTTGTGTCACACCATGCGTTGCGATTTTTGAGTCGTTCAATTTGGGTTTGCCCACTGGTGGCAACCAACAGATTGGCCGACTGACCAAAATCAAATCCCTTCTCAAACAGGAGGGGGATATCCGCAACGAACAAGCGTGACGACTTGTTTTTAGTGGTTTTCCGCAACAAAGCAAGACATTCCTCACGCACTCTGGGATGGAAAACGTCCTCCAGCTCCTGCCTTGATGAGGTATCTGCGAAAGCAAGATTGCGCAATGCCTCTTTATTAATTTCACCATTAGGAAGCACGACTTCGCAACCAAAACGACTGGTCAATTCTTTTTGTATTTCGTCTTCTAAATATAAATCGCGCACGCAAGTGTCAGCGTCAAATATTACACAGCCAGGTAGCAGTCGCTGAATAATTTTTACACATGTCGACTTACCAGTAGCAATGCCGCCAGAAAGACAAATGGTTTTCAAGTTATGCTGCATGAATTCCTTAATGATTGTGAGTGTGCATACTTACCCACTCGTCTGCCAAGATGATTCTTTATATGCAAAAACCTCGGCCGTCAAAAAACGACCGAGGCTTGAAAAGCATTAGCTGAAATTACTGACCCGGATAGGTTAGCCGGGCAAAAGGTCTTCCCCGTCTAATTCTACATCTGAGCCAGTACCAGTTGATGGCAAGTTACCCATATTGTCATTGATTCGCTCACCAGCAGCATCAATGATCTCAGCCGTGACAAAAATAATCAGGTTACTTTTGATTCGATTTTCTGATTTGGACTGGAACAGGCGACCAATAACCGGGAGATCACCAAGTATCGGGACCTTGTCTTCCACGTTCTGCACGTCTTCACGCATCAATCCACCCACGGCAACTGTGTAGCCGTCGTAAATCGTCAGCGCTGTGGTGACTCGGCGTGTAGAAAATACAGGCATCTCAATCCTGTTATCCGTAATGGTAACTGTTTGTGGAAGGAAAAGCGGAGCAGGCCCTGTCGACGGGCTCTGGATTGGCGATCCATAGTTAATGAAACCTTCAAACTCGACGATTTCAGGAGCAAAGCGCAAATCAATGGTGTAGTTGTTCTCACCAATGGTTGGCTCGATCTCGAGCGTCACACCCGTATTCCGCGTTTCAAACGCAGTGGGAGTAGCAGGCGTCACGGGGAAGATAGCAGCACCTTGGTTTGCATCACCTCCAGCTCCAGTAGCACCAACAGCATTAGGAAGTTCTGGTGGTTCATACTCAGTTGGATAAATAAACTCACGAATCACCTCAATCGTCGCCTTCTCACCACTTCGTGCAAGAACGCTCGGCGCAGTCATGATGTCAGCTCCTTTTTTCTGGGCGAGGCCACGCATGATCATTTGCACATCACCATCCGTAAACAGCCCAGTGAAAGAAAGAATACCTGGAGCAACCGATCCATTTTGTGATGATCGGTTGGGGTTATTGAGTAATGAATCAATACTATCACGTGTAACAGCAAAGTCACCACTGCGAAGCCCAGCAGTGGCAATGTTCGTCACGCCATCGGCGCCCGGAGGGAATGGAGCACCTTGACCGAAGTCACTGATGGACCGTGCGGATCCATTTCCGAGGGTTCCACCACCAACGAATTGGTTTCCTGCCGCTGCATTGGGGTTGAGAATCCAATCAAAACCAAGCTCATCAGTGTTCTCTTGGGAGATCTCAATGAACTTTGTCATGATACGAACCTGACGCGGACCTTGACCGCGAATCGCTTCAATGATGGACTCTATTATATCCAAGTTCGAAAGAGTGTTACGCACTACCAGTGTGCTGGTTGCCGGAATATAGTTGGCAAATGCTTTATCAGGAAAACTGACACCGTTGCTTTTAAGTAATTCTAATGCTGTGGGGCGCTTACCAATAGCAGGACCCTCGTCATCAGCACCAAAAGGATCAGCATCGCCACCACCATCGCCGTCATTACCTTGCTGTAGGTTAGCAATAAAATCAGGGGGCACTACAAACTGGCGTGTGTACAAATCATCTGCAGCAACCGCGGTGAGTGGCAACAAAATGACTGAATATTCGTCAAGCTTGTAGCGGAGGCGGGTTTTATCACATATATACTGCAGTACAGTGCCGAGCGGCACGTTGCGAAGCTTCAATTCATCGATACGCAGACTATTGATGTTGGAGGCAGGCTCACTATCGGCAGCGAGAGCATCTTCAGCAGCATCAATATCATCTTCGTCAGCTCCAGTAACGGATGGCTTACGAATGATAAAGTTAATCCCCTTGCGGTTTTCATCAGGCTCGGTATCGAGCTCACGAGCACGCAAGCGAATGTAGTCAAGCGCCTCCTCAACCGTAGTATTGTCAAAATTAACCAAAGGAATGATGATGTTATTCAATTTCTGCTGAATATATTGCACCCCGGTGCTAGAACCACCTTGGGTGATGCCGCGGCCAATGTCAGGAACATCTTGAGGCACTGCCATTTCCCAAGCCCGATCCACTTCCATGAGCAGGCTAGCACGGGTTTGATCATATGCAGCGCGGTAATAATCAGACTTTGTGGCATCAACCTTTTCGATCCAGCGACGTGCAGCCTTGTTGTATGGATCAATCAATAGTATTTTCTTGAATTCAGTATTTGCACGGTCGTATTTGCCTAGGTTGTAAAAACCTTCACCTGTATAGAGGAGCTTGCGAACGTCGTTTACATTTTTTGTGTGCTCAAAATTCAGCGCTGGATTGTTCCGGATAGGATCGTCAAGATACTCAAGTTGCTTTTTGGCATCAAAGTTCGCGGGATCTCGAAGAAGAACATTTTCGAGAAGTGTGCGGGCATCATCCTGCTTCCCGACGCGACGATAATCTTGGGCCAGTGCAACGGCAGCGTCACCGAGGTGGGCAGTGTAGGAACGACGTCGTTCTGCAAGTGCGGGTCCGGGCGGCAAAAGCCTTAAAGCCTCCGTGTATTGATCATACGCTGTTTTATAGTTTTTTTCATCATAGGCCGCTCGTCCATCAAGAAGCGCCTTGTTAGAATCAGCTACAAGTGAGGCACGGCGTGCAATCTCTTTGGTAGCGATACTGGATTGTGCATGCGTAAGGTTCGCCGCAACAGGCATGGCCGCAGCTACGGCCATAAGGACAGCAGCCTTTTGGCTAATGGGACGGCGTATGGAATTTAAAATTCCATGATTAGTTGGGTGCGTAGGTATAGTATCCATAGTAAGTGTGTTATGTTTCTGGCGATTTGAATCGGGTTTGTGAAGTATTATTTTGATTATTTTAATTATTATATAGTTGCCCAAAGGTTAGGCATTAAGAAAGCTTGTTGATTAGCTGGTTATTTGAACTCCATAGTGTGTGTGTTTGACTGACCATTTTCGTCAGTGTATACGACTTCTACTAGTTTGCTTTTCAAGTCAACTTTCTTAAGAAAGTAAGGTTTTATCTTTGCATCGGCTTTGTATGGAAGAGAGAAATTGGTACCCTCCTCGATCTCAAAGTTATTGCCGCCCTGCTTAAGCGCCTCAAGCCGCAGCGTAATGGTCGTGTCCATGATTCCGCTAGAGCGATTGCTAAGGCCCTCAAGCCTTCCACGCGAATCAAACTTATAGACATCTCCTTTTTTATTTGGCTTCTGATCCTCAAAAAGCCAGATCTTGTCTTTCATGCCTGTTCTTGTATTTGGCTTTTCCATTACGCTTAAGAATTTGAATCGATCCTTCATAAGGGGAAGGACGAAGGGGATGATTGTATTGAAGCCTATAGGTTTGGGGTCCATCTGATTTAGCCTCCTCTCACGCTTGTTCTCTAACTTGAACAAAAACTTGTTGTTACCAAAATCCTGAGGCTTGATATGCACTTGGGTCGTCTTGCGTTCGACCATTCTGAGTTTCGTTACAGGGTTTGGGTGTTTATCAAAATCAATAGGGTTTGTCTCCGCTACGAATTCTTCTCGATTGGTAAAACCATCTTCGTCTGGGTCCAGATCTGGGGCATTGTTGAAACCCGGATCGAGTTCGTATTTAAGCCACCAAGTGTTTGGGATACCTTGATGCACAGGACTGCTCTTGAGCAAATCAACAGGGTTTTTGGGATCGTCGGCTTTGGCAAATAGCGCCACCCCAGTAAAAAGGTCGACTTTTCTACCATCAACATCGCGTTGCAGGATCTCATGAGAGACGGCAAGGGACTTCTTGGTTTTGTTGATGGGGACCAGGCCAGGAACCGAGGTATCATTATTTTGCTTACCGAGATCGATACTAAAGGGGTCATCACCACTTTTGAAAGTCATGTAGCCGAGTGTAACGGTGATAACCGCTGCACCGCCAAGGAAAGCTTTTTCGTAGTTTTCTGAAAACCAAGACATGTTATAAGGTAATGTGTTTGTGTGGTATTGGTTATGCTCTATCTCATGTGAGTAAGCAAAGGTTGTGCTGACTATTTGGTCTTCGCTTTTTCCTGAATGTAGACGACATCAAATCGTATAAATACATGAATTTTTTCATCACCAAGAATCTGCATAAGTATGCGCTCGCCCTTGTTAGTTTTGAGTTGGGGAGCTGGATCGGGAACTGCTTGAACACCGGGATCAATTTCAACTTCATCACCATCCGGCCCGGGCAAGGCAATACCCGCAAAAGGATCTGCTTCATTGTCATCACCAGGCACAACGGCCCTTACCCTATTTGCAGGAAAGTTGGCATCCTTAACACTGGGCGGTGTTTGTTTCTCATTGCGAATGCGAAGTGCACGTATGGAGAAAAAATACTCTTTAGAATTCACCATGGACTGAAGAAAATCACGCATTGATGACTCTGAGCCTGTAAAAGCAATCTCCATGGGCATGAGCGTGTAAGCCTTTGATGATTGGGCTGGAACTCCCTTACGAGCTCCTCCGCGCCTTGACTTTACTGTCGTAACAGCCTTGCCGTTTTCAACATCGAGCGGATGACGGCGTATGCTGTTAAGCTCAGTGGGCTTTGCTACTGCAAGCTGTGTTAGAAGCCATTGAGCCGCATCAAGCTCATATTTGAGCATTTGAGTAGCTTGCGGCTTGGGTAACGCGCTTTTGTATTTTTCAAATCCAAATGCTGTATTCTCAGGCAATACAATCCCAGCTTTGTCGTATGATTCCCGCAGCTCTTTATCCATTTTAACGCGCAGTTTGCCAAACTGAGACGGCGATAGCTCCTCCGTTTTACCTGCTTGGAATGCATTAAAGGTGTTACCCACATCATTAATGACACCCTCATACGCAGCGATACTTTCTTCTCTAACCTGAAGGTTGTTTTTGGATGGAAAGGGTTTTGATTTTTGAAGATTACGGAACTCATCCGCTAGCCTCTGGTATTCAGCAATTTTCTCCTCATATTCGTTACTTTGTGAGTTACCAATATAGAGGATTACACCTCCCATGACTGCGGTAATCCCAGCCAACCCAGCTACAAATTTATTTTCCTGAATCCAACTCATGATATATCTGAAAGTAAGTGCTCTTTGATTTTGATGTTAATGTGTTAACTACTTGATGGGCGCAGGAATGGGGTTCTTGAGCGGCAGTATCAAAACAAATGGTGAGGCGAAGTTGTCTTCCTCGATCTGGTCGGGGAGTGTCACAACTGCTTTTTCGTTTGCAGGCACGTTGAAAAACTCCGATCCTTGGCGAAGTCGCTCCAACAGCTTGTATACGCTTTCATGACCATCTGAGCCTTTACGCCAGTAACCTTGAACTCTGATCGCATTAATCATTACCTTAGTGGGCGCGGGAGCAGGGCGACCCCTCTTTGGACGGCCCGGTTTAGTGGGCATGCTGATTTTGATGGGGGCCATGCCAGACTTGTCACCTGACGAATTGTGAAAATCACTCGTTACTATTGATTGGGCATTGATATCATTACCCACGACAGGATCGAAATCGAACAACCAGACATTGTCATTGACGAAATGCAACCCGAGGTCGTCGATTATATCAACCCATAGTACCCTCGCTTGCTGAGCATCAATAAGTTGGTTGCTGCGGCGATTCAAACCCGCCTCTTTCTTGGCAAGTTTCTGCAGTGGCCCATGAAATTTGTCCAAACCATCTATATCCGCTTCTAGCACCTGGACTTTGACAGCAGCATCATTATTATCTGATGTATTTGTCCATGCCCAAGCCCCAAGACCAACCAGCAAAATAACTGCAGCGGCTAACAAGAAAGGCTTTCGGCGCTCGATATCCCGCTCGCGGGATACTACATCTGGAACAAGATCAATTTCGAGGGGCGCTTTCCCAACTTCGCGCAGGGCAAGACCAACGAGTTCACCAAGGACATGCGCTTGTGTTGACACTTGATCAATATCGATGTCTTTTCCGACAGAAACCATCTTGAGTGGATTAAAGAACTCAACAGGAAGGCGCAGCTTCTCATGGAAAAATTCGGCAACGTGAGGCAAGTTAGCGCCTCCACCAGCGAGCAGCACCTGCTTTGGCGCCTTGCCGCCATGCTGGCTGCGGAAATAGTTCGTGGTTCGTGCAATCTCTGCTGGTAGTTTACCGAGTGCGTTGCGGATGACAGTGGCAAGTGCCGCAGTAGGCTCATCTAACTGCGACGTGTGCACCGTATTGAGTGCTACCATTCCATTAGAGCACTTCTGTGATTCCGCTTCTGAAAAACTGACGCCATACTCCTTGGCAATCGCCGTGCTAATGGAAGCACCACCAACAGCTACACTGCGGGTGAACATGCGGTTGCCCTCAAGATAAATGAGGTTACAAGTCTTTGCACCAATATCAATGAGGAGAGTCGTTTCAGTCAGGTCTGGGTAGTTATACTTGAGAGCATTGTAGAGTGCCATTGGGGAAGCATCAACTTCAGCAGTCCCAAGTCCTGCACCCAGGACAATATCATTCATCTCATTGAGCGCATCACCCTTAATAGCAACGAGAGCAACCTCTTTTTCGCCTGTATCACTCTCAAGGAGCTGCCAGTCCCATATGACCTCATCAATTGGAAAGGGAACATGTTGCTGTGCCTCAAATGTGACAAGCTGCTCAACGTTATCGTCCTCGATTGGAGGCAGCTTAATAAATCTAGTAAAAACGGATTGGCCAGAGATAGCATAACGTACTTTGGTAGATTTACCGATTTTAAGCCTATCGGCCAGTTCTGTAACAGCCACCCTGATCTGCGGTAGGCGCGCCATTTCGGCGGCTGGGTCTGCTAGTATCGATGTAGAATCGTATCTCTTTAGGATTAGCCCCCCATTCTTAGAAGGTTCGAACACCCCCATGGAGATGCGTTGAGATCCTATGTTGAGTGCGACGGTAGCCTGTGCTTCTGCCATAATGATAAATGTGTTACGAAAGTGTGTGTTGTGTGGTGTACGCGAGCAGGTTTGTTTACGTCTCAGATCTTATAAGACAAGGCCTATTTTTAGCGCCTCTCTTCAATCTCTGCGTAACGATCCCACCAGAGGAATTTGAACGGCGTCTCGTACTTATTGAGTAAGGGGATTTTGTCATAGCGAGATAGCTTACCACTAGTCCACCAGCCGGCCTTACCTTTGGATGTGAAATATCCGCTTTTCTTTTCAGGCTGACTACCATTGATTAGAATTTCGCCACCCACGTGGGATAAGATGCTCTTACCAGCACGATCACTTCCACTAATTCTTTTGACAGCCGTTGGAGAGAGATACACTGAGCTATAGATGTCCTCACCAACAGGCACGTTGATGTGGTTGATTTCTTTTTCCAGAAGAACATAACCATTACCATTGGGATTCTTGGCAGCAACATACCACTTCACTGTAACACGATCCACAAATTTGATTTTAGCGCTTGATGCTGTTACCTTAAATTTCACCTCCGCTTCGAGCCAGTCCTTCGGCTTGAAATTCTTTTTGCCGGTGTTACCCCCAACTTCTGGAGATTGTAGATCTTCAAAATCCGGCTTATCCACCTCTACGAGGTAGCGCTGCGCCAGAGCAGGTTCAGAGAGGGCAAAAATCCCTAACAAAAGGGCGGCTGATGGATAGAGTATACGTGAAAGTTTCATATGGTTACAAATCAATGATTAAGACTACCTGACTCACACATGGTTTGACCAGCAGAAAGGTTGAAAGAATTAGGTTTTTTTCGAGTGTATAAATTATGGTTGTCACTATTCATGCACATGGCCTGTTAGCACACCAAGCTAAACCTACACACATCGAGCTTGTGAAAAGCTTTAGGCTATGGTTTGTAGACCACTCATATGGCCAAGCAGCAACAATCAGCAGTCCAGCCCACGCGGGAAGAAGATTTTCCCGAGTGGTATCAACAAGTCGTTCGCGCAGCCGATCTTGCGGAAAACTCGGAAACACGCGGATGCATGGTGATTAAACCCTGGGGCTACGGAATATGGGAAAATATACAGCAGCAGCTGGATACTCGACTTAAGGAAACAGGACATCAAAACGCCTACTTCCCATTACTGATTCCCCTTTCCTATTTAGAAAAGGAAGCGGAGCATGCAGAAGGTTTTGCCACCGAGTGCGCTGTAGTTACCCATCACAGGCTCGAGGTGGAGAAGGATGAAGAAGGCAAGTCTAGGATGGTCCCAACAGGAAAACTTGCAGAACCCTACGTAATTCGCCCAACCTCAGAAACGATTATTGGGGCTGCATTCTCGCGCTGGGTCGAATCTTATCGTGATCTCCCTCTGCTTATCAATCAGTGGGCAAATGTAATGCGCTGGGAAATGCGACCGCGCTTATTTTTGCGCACCGCAGAATTCCTCTGGCAAGAGGGTCACACGGCACACGAAACAAAAGAGGAAGCTCTCAAAGAAACGCGCACTATCCACATGCTCTATGCGGAGTTCTTGCGTGAGCATCTTGCGATCCCCGTCATTGCCGGCGAAAAAACCGAGGCCGAACGATTCCCCGGTGCCGACATGACACTGACAGTCGAAGCAATGGTGCAAGACAAGAAAGCCATACAAGCAGGAACGTCACATTATCTGGGCACGAATTTCTCTGAGGCAGAGGACATTTCTTTCGCCGGGCGAGATGGGACTAAACAATTTGCCCACACCACATCATGGGGAGTCTCGACACGTTTGATTGGGACATTGATAATGGCACACTCAGACGACGATGGCCTAATACTCCCCCCGCGAGTTGCCCCCTCACAAATCATCATCATCCCAGTCACACCAAAAGAAGCTACGCGTGATGCCGTTGTAGACGCATGCCAAGCACTTGCAAAAGTTCTGCGATTAGAAGTCCTATTCGGCAACCAGCCCGTCCGTGTCCACGTTGATAACCGCGACATTGGCGGTGGAGTTAAAAAATGGGAATGGGTAAAAAAGGGAGCCCCCATCCGTATTGAGATTGGCCCTCGCGACCTTGAGTCAAACAAGGTATGTCTTCAGCGACGCGACCGCGCCCCTAACGAGAAGGAGTTTATCCCCAAGGAGGACTTTATTCGTAACACCTCCGAAATACTTCAGGAAATCCACAATAATTTACTGACAAAAGCTACCGAACTCCGCGATGAAAATATTACCGAGTGCACTGACATGGAAACATTCGACACCCACTGGGCAACGGACCAACCTGGCTGGCTTATGACCCCCTGGTCAGGCAGTCGTGAGCAGGAGGAAGAAATCTCTAAAAAACATAAAATTACCATCCGATGCTTACCTCTTGATCAGCAGGAAAAATCCCCCACGGCATGTATTTTGACCGGTGAAACGACATCTTGCCGTGCAATATGGGGTAGAAGCTACTGATTTTTAGCTTTCGAATTTCAAATTTAGAACTTAACCTTTGTTCGCACATGGGCATTTTCAAGAAACCACCACTCAAGGGCAAAAGCGGCATCAAGGACAACATGCCTGATGACCTATGGACACAATGTAGCGATTGTGGAGAGATGATTCATACGCTAGACCTTAGACAAAATATTCAGGTCTGCCCAAATTGTGACCACCACTTCCTAATCGGAGCACGTGACCGCATTAATCTCATTGCTGACCCCGACAGCTTCCAGGAGACGAACGCCGAACTCTTCTCGACAAACCCATTAGGATTTGCCAACTACGACGATAAAGTCGCCATGCTGCGTGAGAAAACCAAACTCAATGATGCAGTCGTTACTGGCTCACTCACCATTGAGGGCAAGCCTGCGATGATCGCTGTTATGGACTTCAAGTTTTTTGCTGGATCTATGGGTTCCGTCGTGGGCGAAAAAATCACCCGGGCGATCGAACAAGCGACCAAAGAAAAACGCGGTGTTATAATTGTATCGGCATCCTCAGGTGCGCGAATGCAGGAAGGCATGCTCTCGCTCATGCAAATGGCAAAAACATGCGCAGCACTGGCACGACATGCAGATGCCGAACTCCCCTACATCTCACTTATGACCCACCCAACAACTGGAGGCGTCACAGCATCATTTGCCACAATCGGCGACATCAACCTCGCCGAACCCAAATGCATGATCGGTTTCGCAGGGCCGCGTGTGGTTAAGGAAACCACCCATCAAGACTTACCTCCGGGATTTCAGACTGCCGAATTTATGCTAGAGCATGGACTCATCGATAGTATTGTTCCACGCCGAGATCTGCGCGAAAAACTTGCGCAGCTGTTAGGTTATATGCTGCCCTAGCGTATCCAATATCGAGCATTTATTTATTGTGATACTGGATACCCATCCATCCCAAACAAATGATCTATAAAGATGCGATCGATTGGCTATATTCCACCCAGCAGTTCGGAATCAAGTTAGGGCTGGATCAGCCACGGAGACTGCTAAAAGAGACACTGTGTTTTCCTAAAGCCGGCGTAAAAGTCATTCATGTAGCCGGAACCAATGGCAAAGGATCTACCTGTGCTATGATTGACTCTTTGGCCCGTGCCTGCGGCACCCGTGCCGGATTGTTCACCTCTCCTCACCTGCTCCATTACGGCGAACGCATTCGAGTAAATGGTGTAATGATTAGCGAATCCATAATCGCTGAATACCTTACAGATATTCGCAACCATGTAGCCAGCTGGGAAAACCACCCGACATTTTTTGAAATTACCCTTGCTGTTGCGATGCGTTATTTTCGCGCACAAAACTGCGAGCTCATCATTCTAGAAACAGGTATGGGAGGGCGCCTAGATGCCACCACCGCTGTCCCCGCGGATATCGCTGTGATCACACCGATTGCCATGGATCACTCGCAGTGGCTAGGCGATACGCTGGAGAAAATCGCCACTGAAAAAGCTGGCATCATCGTGCCCGGCAAACCCGTCATAAGCGCTGCACAAGAACATACCGCACACACAGTGATCGAGGAAGAAGCGAACAGAAACATCTCGCCCATTGAGTTCATTGATCACTCGCTTGAAGGTTATCACATCAACCTTGCCGGACGTCACCAACGTGAAAATGCCGCTCTTGCTGTGGCCGCCTGCGACCGAATCAAATTACCTCTGAACTCGGATATCGTGCGTCAAGCACTGAGCGAAGTTACATGGCCCGGGAGGTTTGAGAAACTCGACAACTACAATATCATACTTGATGCTGCACATAATCCCCACGCTGCGACTGCCCTCGTAGCCACATGGGAAGACCAATATCCAAATCAAAAAGCACACATTATCTTTGGAGCCGTAGAACAAAAAAACACGGACAAGGTGCTCGCTATAATAGCCCCAATCACAGAGAATCTACATCTAACCCCTACAAATTCTGCACGCACTCTCACCCTAGTGGACTTACAATCGGCTCTCCCCAGTGGTATAGCTTATACAGTTCATGAAAGCCTTGATAATGCTCTGAGCGTCGTGAATGATTTGAATAAAACTACCCCTGCGTTAATCTGCGGCTCCATCTTTCTGATTGGTCAAGCCAAAGCACAGCTCATGGGAACCGACACCCGATCAAGTGAGCAATAACACATCCATGACATTCCAATCCCTACTCAGAAAAAACGAAATAGGCGCTAACTCCTACCTCGTTGAACTCGAAGGACATCGTGTCGTTCTAGATTCCGGCATGCACCCAAAAGAAGAAGGTCTGGACTCGCTACCCGCACATAACCAACTGCAAACAAACAGCGTCGATTCAATTTTTGTTTCTCATTCACACCTAGATCACTCTGGTTCGTTACCCGTGCTAATGCAAGACCAACCAGATGCCGAAGTTTACATGACTCCCGCGACATCAAAATTGGTCGATGCCTTGTTACACAACTCAGTCAACGTCATGGAGAGTAAGCGCGTCGAACTCGGCATCAATGACTACCCATTTTACCGCCACCGCGAACTAGACCGTTTGGAGAAACGCTGGCGTACATTCAATTACGAGCGCACATTCAACCTGAATGATAATCTGCGAGCCACCTTCCACGATGCTGGCCACATACTTGGATCAGCGGGAATCATGTTAGAGACACCAGGTCGCCGCATATTCTACACTGGTGATGTGCAATTTGAAAAACAAACACTGATTCCCGGCGCTGATCTTCCAGATGAAGATATAGATACTCTAATAATTGAGACCACACGAGGCGCTTCTCCACGCGACCCAGAATACACACGTGACGGTGAGGAGCTCAAATTAGCCCAAGCAATCAACAGCTGCCTCCAAGGTGGTGGATCCGTGCTAATCCCGGTTTTCGCAATGGGAAAAACACAGGAAGTTCTGACAATGATTGACCGCTTCAAGCGCCAAGGACTAATCCCTGATGCCCCCACATATATCGGGGGGCTAAGCACAAAGATGACACATATCTTTGACGATTTTGCCGATTCAACACCGCGCAACTTACCCGGATTTCGCATCCTCGAAGACATGGAGATAAAGACCGGAGGAAGACGCAAAAAACGTGCCCCCATTGTTTACCAACCGGGCGGCATTTACGCCCTATCCTCGGGCATGATGACGGAAAAAACTGTTTCTAACAACTTCGCGAGAGGATTTATCAGCAACCCAAAGAACTCTTTGCTTTTCGTAGGTTATGCTGATCCAGCTACACCAGCTGGTCATATTCGTGCAGGGAAACGTGGTGACCTAATCAATCTTGACCCTGAACAAGACCCCGTGCAGTTCAACTGCCCAATGCATGTTTTTGACTTTTCTGGTCATGCCACTCGCGAGGATTTGTTAGCATACATTCTTCGCGTCGCTCCCAAAAAAACCTTTTTAGTTCATGGTGATATTGAAGCGACTGAGTGGTTTGCAGAGCAGCTCAAGGAAAAGCTTCCTGACTGCGAAACTATAATACCACGGCCGGGAATCAAATATGAGTTATAAGAGGAAAGCTATCGATCGCAATATCACTGGGGCTTCAGCCTTTCCCAATCCTGCCTAGTTGCTGGCCCTTTCTGATACTCCATCATAATTAGCCACTTACCCTTTTCCTTGACTAACAACGCATCGAGAAAAACATAATCTTTACCAGATTTGCCATCATCTGTGGAAAATTCATAGAGCAAGATACCTGATTCAAATGCAGTTGTTGCATCGCGAAAACGCTTCTGAAAGCGGAAGGAAGCGCTAGATTTACGCTTCCCCGCCTTGGTATCATCAAACTCTTTTTTCCACCTCTTGAGAGCTATACTCAAGGGATAACTCACTTTTTTTGAGCCACTGACAAGCACAGCATCGGGGTGACATGTTGCCTTGTAGGATTTAAAATCACCTTCTTTGACCGAGCGAGATACAATCTTCCAGTAGGTGTCGATGCCTTCGTTGTCCGCATGCGCACATAGCGGCAGCAACATAAACAAACTCAAAAAATAATTCTTCACAGCGTTATATGTTAAGTTAGCGCATTGAGCGCTTGATCAAGATCAGCTACAATATCTTCAATATTTTCAATGCCTACACTGAGACGAATCAATCCTGGTGAAATGCCACCAGCAAGCTGCTGCACAGCATTTAACTGACTGTGAGTTGTTGTTGCCGGATGGATTGCCAGGCTTTTAGCATCACCCACGTTAGCAAGATGGAGGAATAACTGCAAAGACTCGATAAATTTTTGCCCCGCATCGCTACCGCCTTTTAACTCAAAAACAACCATACCACCACCCTTGCCTTTCAAATACTTTTGGTTGCGCTCATACTCGGGATCATCCACGAGACCCGGAAAGCGTACCCACTCGACGGCTTGATGCTCTTTAAGATACTCAGCTACCTTGAATGCATTTTCACAATGCCTCTCCATGCGCAACGGTAAGGTCTCTATCCCTTGCAAGAACTGCCATGCATTATCGGGTGCAATACATGCCCCAAGATTTCGTAGTGGTACAGTGCGCATTCGCAGAATATACGCCAGCGGAGCAAGCGGGTCTGGCAAATCATGCCCCCAACGCAATCCGTGATATGACGTGTCTGGCTCGTCAAACAGCGGATGCTTACCACCAGCCCAATTGAATTTCCCTGAATCAACAACTAGACCACCAATCCCAATTCCGTGCCCACCAAACCACTTAGTGAGAGAATGCACAACAATATCTGCACCATGCTCAAGTGGATTTGTTAGGTATGGCGTCGAAAATGTCGCGTCCACGATTAGTGGCAGCCCATGAGCGTGTGCAATATCAGCAATGGCCTCAAGGTCAGCAACTTCAAGAGCTGGATTGGAGACAGTTTCACAAAAAAGCGCACGTGTCTTTTCATTGATTGCAGCTTCAAAGTTAGCCGGAACAGACGAATCAACCAAAGTCACATCAATACCCATTTTGGGAAGAATATCGTTAAATTGTGTGTATGATCCACCGTATAAATTACGTGCTGAAATAATATTATCTCCACTCTCTGCAAGGTTGATAATACTATTGAAAATAGCTGCCGTGCCGGAAGCGAACGCTAGGCCAGCCATTTCATGAGCCCCTTCTAACAGACAAACTCTTTTTTCAAGCACATCCGTTGTGGGGTTCATTAGACGGGTGTAGATGTTACCCAACTCCTTTAAAGCAAAGAGGTTCGCGGCGTGCTCTGTGGAATCAAATACAAATGCACTGGTTCGGTAAACCGGTGTAGCACAGGCGTTGGTTGCTGGGTCAGGCTGCTGACCACCATGGAGGCATAGAGTTTCGTGTTTCATTGTTATTTATTTGGTTAGCGCATTGATGCAAATTTTTGACGTAAAAGATCTCTTGGTTTCAGGTTTGCCGCCTCTGCCTGAGCATCTTTAAGCCACTCGTTTTCAAGTTCGTTTTTAGTTGGGCGGCGACTTTCGAGATAGACACCAAATTTCCCTGGTGGCATAATTTCGGTTTCTTCAGCAAGCTGCATTGCCTCGGCAGTACATTCCATATTACGTTTCGTTTCATCGACAAGATCAAATGCTCCGCCTTTACGAGGATTACCAGAATCAAAAGCTCCTGGAAAAAACATCGTACACTCAGACAAAGTTTCGACAACAGCAAAACCGGGATGAAGGATAGCCCGCTCAAACATCTCATTCATATGCTTCACCTGCGCCGCATGAGTGCGCGCAATGAAGCTAGCACCACTTGCAACCAGCTGTGCCATAGGATTAATTGGTCGGTCAACAGAACCACGCGGGTCGGTTTTAGAGCGACGACCAATTGGCGTTGTAGGGCTAGTCTGATTTTTTGTTAGACCATACACTTGGTTATCCATCACCACGTATGAAAGATTAACGTTTTTCCTGGCAGCATGGTTAAGGTGATTACCTCCAATCGAAAACCCGTCACCATCACCACCAAAGACAAATACATGGAGGTCAGGTCGCGATAATGAAATACCAGTAGCCAGCGGTAGTGCACGACCGTGAATAAAGTGTATCCCATGTGTATTCACAAAGTAGGGAAAACGAGATGAGCATCCAATACCAGCAACACAAACGATTTTCTCATGAGGGATGCCCAGCTTTTGAACGACGTTGAAAAAAGACGCCAATACGGCAAAGTCACCACAGCCAGGACACCAAGTCGGGTGATCGGCTTTCAACTGCTTCTTTGTAAGTTTTTCTGCTGGAACGGTCATTAAAGATAAAAAATTACGGGTTACGACTTGAGAGCATAAGTAGCGGCATCGACGATCTCTTGCACACGAAAAGTAATACCCATAGTCTTGTTGATCGACTTGATTTTTGGATCACATGTCACGGCTCGGAGAAGCGTTGCTAGCTGGCCGATCCCGTAAACACCAGAGTCATTCATCTCGGGCACGAGCACATGCGAGAAGTTCTCAAAAAGCTCTCCTAGGTCAACACGCAATGGATGTATATGCCGAATATGCAGTGCTCCCACTTTGTGGCCAGCATCACGCAGTTTACCCGTAGCCTCACGTATGGGACCATAAGTCGAACCCCAACCAACAATCAGAATATCACCCGTATCATCCCCGAATATCTCTGGCCTAGGCAACGAATCTGCCAGATTCACCAACTTATTACGTCGCTTAGCCGTCATAGCAGCATGATTTTCAGGATTGCCCGAGGGGTGCCCCCACTCGTCGTGCTCTAGCCCAGTGACAACTGGATACTTACCCTCCGTTGAGCGTGACCCCGGAGGCGAATGGCGTGTCAGCTGATCAATTGGATAGGGCTTGAAATCGACACCCCGCTCGTCGAGACCAAGATCAACATCATCCCAATGTTTCTCGAGATCAGGCTCAGGAAAGGCCTCAATACGTGTCGCAATCGCCTGATCAGATAGAATCACAACAGGAGTTGAATACTTGCGGGCAATTCTGCACGCCTCGACCGCTGTGTAGAAGCAATCCTCAACATTCCGAGGCGCTAATACAACGCGGGGGGCATCGCCATGAGATCCGTAAATCGCTTGCATTAGATCAGATTGCTCCACGGAGGTGGGCATTCCGGTAGACGGACCACCTCGCTGAATATTAACGACGATAAGTGGTAGCTCAGCCATCGATGCATAACCTATAGCCTCTGCCTTCAGCGCAAGTCCAGGACCAGATGATCCTGTGATGGCAAGATGTCCCGCATAGGCAGCGCCAATCGCTAATGAGACAGCCGCCAGCTCATCCTCACATTGAATGAACATCCCCCCGTATTTGGGAAATTCCGAGCGAAGCTGCTCCATGATCGTCGTCCATGGCGTAATAGGATAACCTGCTCCGTAACGGCAACCTCCAGCAATCAAACCCATGGCGAGCATAGTATTACCATCCGTTGAAAGTCGTTTTTCTTCAGCATTTTCACCAGGCGCCATTGGCATGTGATCAATATCATGCACGGGCCACAAATATCCCGCGTCAAATGCAAGCATCGCATTGCGCAGGATATCCTCGGATTTGCCTCCAAATTTCTTGCTAATGATATGTGTGATTTTCTCACGATCGAGCTTGTATACCGCACACAACATACCGAGGACAAAAATATTTTTTCCGCGGTCCTTGGCAGTACCTCCGATAGCTTCGATGGTTGCCGATGTGAATGGCACACCAATATGAATGATGCCTCGCTCCTCTGTGATCTCCTCCACCTTGTCAGAATCATAAAAACAAATCCCCCCATCTCTCAGAGAACTAAGGTGATTTTGATATGAGTCTTGATAGAAAGCCACTAGGGTATCTGCCTCGTCGCCCGGATGTAGCACTTTTCCAGACCCAAGGTGCACTTGGAAGATTGATGGACCGCCGGAAATTGTCGACGGGATCGTCATGTAGGTCATTACATCCTGCGCTGTCGATCCTGCCAATTGGGCGAGAAATGCGCCAATGGACTGGATCCCGTCTTGAGAGTATCCTGCAAGGCGAATGACAGCATTTTTTAAGCTGTCCGAGACGGGTAAAGCGGTAGGCTGGCTCATAGATGCGATTTCAAAGGATGCCCTATTATCATGAGAAAAAAGAATAGCAAAGAAAAGAAAAGAGATCATATTCTACAGCTGCCATTCACCAAGCTTGACCCAGCTGAGATGATAACTATGCTCCGAGCCGCATGGCTTTGATTGTCCAAAAATACGGCGGCTCATCCGTCGGCAGCCTCGACCGCATTCGCAACGTCGCCACCCGAATCAAAAAGCTTCGGGACGAAGGTAATGACGTTGTTGCTGTGGTTTCCGCGATGGGTGGTGTCACCGATAAACTCATCGGCATGGCAAACAATCTAAATGCCGCCCCACCGGAGCGTGAGCTCGACGTGCTTTTATCAAGCGGGGAACAACAGTCGATTGCACTCGTCTCGATGGCATTACAAAGTATGGGGGTGGATGCCGTGTCCGCCACAGGCCGTCAGGCAGGCATCAAAACAACTGGTAGCCACACACGTGGACGAATCGACGAGATTGACTCCACCATGATGCGTAACTGGCTTGATCAAGGAAAAGTTATCATTGTCGCTGGCTTCCAAGGCATTACCCATGATGGACTTATTCATACGCTCGGGCGTGGCGGCTCCGACCTCACAGCAATCGCAGTCGCCGCCTCATTAAAGGCTGACCTTTGCCAAATCCTTACCGACGTCGATGGCGTCTACACCTGCGACCCACGCGTGGTTCAAAACGCACGCAAGCTACCGAAAATCTCCTACGATGAAATGTTGGAAATGGCATCCTCCGGCAGCAAGGTCATGCAATCACGCTCTGTTGAATTTGCCAAAAAATATGGTGTTGTCTTTGAAGTTTGCTCAAGCCTAAACGATAACCCAGGAACTATAGTCACCGAAGAACATCCCACCATGGAAGCAGTAGTCATCCGAGGAGTCTCAATCGAGCGCTCCCAAGCCCGCGTCACTATCACCGAAATCCCAGATCTACCCGGTAATTCGGGAAGAATTCTCGGATGTCTTGCCGATGCCGAAGTAAACTTGGATATGATCGTCTCCAATATTGCCAGTAATGGTATGGCTCGCCACTCATTCACCATGCACACCAATGATCTAGGTCGTGCCCAAGCAGCACTCAAACCTGTGATAGGAGAAATATCCGATAATGCCCAGATCGAGACCGAAGCCGGTCTCGCCAAACTGAGCACGGTAGGTATAGGAATGCGCTCGCACTCGGGCGTGGCGGCCAAGATGTTCCAAGCCCTCGGCAATGCAGAGATCAATATTGGCATGATCTCAACGTCCGAGATTAAGATTGCCGTCACAGTCAATGAGACGAAAATCGAAGATGCCGCTAGGGTTGTACATGAGGCATTTCATCTGGACAAAAAACCATCCACCTGAAAATTAAGGATACCGACATGGCGCACGTGAGGAAAAACCAAACAAGCCGCCAACCTGCAAGATGAATCACACTGAGCAAGCACCGATCTCAGTGGTTCATGGGCCATATGGATTATTTCGCAACAATCATAAGTTAATGGTGATGCTAGTCACCCTACTTGTATCGAATGTATTCCTAACGGTGTTTTCAAGCGGTTTCCTCAGCTACCTTCAACTATACAGCGAGAAATCCTATGGAAATGCGCTGTCTAACTATATCACAAAGCTAGATCAGATCACTATATTAGTATCTATCGGGCAACAGTCGGTCTACTTTGCCATAGCAATTGTTTCATGCGCTTGGATCAATCGCGTCTGCAAAAATGCATGGCTACTAGACGCTCCTCACATGAAAATCACCCCAGTATGGTCGGTGGTCCATTATTTCATTCCTGTGTTAAATTTATGGAAGCCATATATGGCAATGAAAGATATTCGTCGCACAAGTTACGGCAACGACCACAGTTTGGGAAAAACCCTTCCACTATGGTGGACCATGTGGCTTCTTTTCAACATAATTACTTTAGTCGTCGTATGGTCGACGAACAATGCTGATAGTCGGGAAAACTATGTAATGGCGAACAAACTCAAACTAATTAAACTCCCAGTCGAGGTTGCTTTGAGTATTTTTTTTAGCACCATTGTGATGAATGTCACCCGCACTCAAAAAATGCGTATTTTACAATGGTGTTAAATCAAAGCAATGCTACCTATTACCTAATTTTTATGTAAGAGTCATTCGCTAAACCGCTGTATACAACAGGGGAAATATTGCTTTTGTAATTTCACTGATGAATTCCGCTACTCACATCAACAAGTTGTCACATGTCATACTGGGCTTGATCACATCGGCTACACTCAATTGTTGTGTCAAAGAAACGTCAAACTCTCTTGAACACACCCCCCCAAATGATACCTCCACAACATCAAATCATCGAAAAGTAAGTTTTAATGATGAGGTCATGCCCATTCTCTCGGACAAATGTTTTCACTGCCACGGCCCAGATGCGGATAACCAGAAATCGGATTTCCGACTCGATACCGAGAAACACGCCAAACAGGCACTGAAAGATGGCGGCTGGGGAATCGTCGCAGGAAGTTTGGAAAAAAGCAGCGTGCACGAGCGAATCCACGCGACAGGAGAGGACATGATGCCTCCTGCAGACTCGAATCGCACATTAAGTAAGGAGGAAAAAGCAATCATCGATGCCTGGATCGTGCAGGGCGCCGAATACACCGAGCACTGGGCATACATTCCCGTGCCGAAGGAGATTTCCGTTCCAGAAATAACTCCATGGGCACGTAACGAGATCGATCAGTTCGTCCACGCAAAATTTGCCAAGCACGGGTTGAAACCCGCCGGGGAAATCAGCAAGGAGAAATGGCTGCGCCGCGTGACATTCGATCTGACCGGACTACCCCCGACTGTTGCTGAGCTGAATGCCTTTCTCGCCGACAAAACCGCCACTGCCTACGAAAAAGCAGTCGACCGACTATTTAAAACGGATGCTTACGCCGAACGCATGACCAACGAGTGGATGGACGTGGCACGCTATGCCGATAGCTTTGGTTACCAGACTGACAGAGCACGTTTCGTTTGGCCATGGCGTGATTGGGTGATCGGCTCATTCCGAAAAAACCAGAGCTATAGCGAGTTCATGACATGGCAGCTTGCTGGGGACCTTCTCCCCAATCCGACCCGTGAACAAATTCAAGCAACCACGTTCAACCGCTTGCACTCACAAAAAACTGAAGGTGGCAGTGTTCCGGAAGAGTTTCGTGTTGAGTATGTGGCAGATCGCCTTCACACCTTCGGCACTGCTTTCCTAGGGCTCACTATGGAGTGTTGCCGCTGCCACGACCATAAATACGATCCTCTGCCGATGAAATCCTACTATGAGATGTCGGCATTCTTTGCCAACATCGATGAAGCTGGACTTTATCCTTATTACGATTCGGCAGCACCCCCACCGCCAGTGCTGCCACTGACCACCGAAGCTCAACAACAAGACATAGCAAGCAAAGACGCGGCTCTTAAAAAAGCAGAGAGCAATGCAGCCGCCACTAGACAGTCCGAGCGACAAGCATTCGAGGCATGGCTAGCCGACCGCCCAACGCATCAAGCATGGAAGGGAATCCTCACTCACCTAACGTTTAATTCAGCCGAAGCAAACAAGCTTCCTAACAGCGCAAACCCTAAAGCACCATCACCCACCAATGCCGCCAACAAAATTGTGCCTAAAGGAGTCGACGGAAACGCAGTCAAGCTCACCGGCGATCATGCCATAACAGTTGGAGGAGTGCCCAAAGTGAACCGTGAGGTGCCCATTTCATTCTCATTCTGGATCAAACCTGATGAACACCATGAGCGGGCGGTTATTTTCCACCAATCCAGAGCATGGACAGACTCGGCAAGTAGAGGATACGAACTTCTGATTGAAGATGGAAAACTCAGTGCCGCGTGGATTCACTTCTGGCCCGGCAATGCATTGCGTCTCAAAACATCTCAACCTCTGCCTGTCAAGAAGTGGACACATGTCACCATCACCTACAATGGTTCTAGCCGTGTTTCAGGACTCAATATTTACATCAATGGATTACGTGACTCCGGCGAAATTATACGAGACCAGCTAACAAAAGGAATTCTTGGCAGTGGCAGCGGCAAGAGTCTCTTTATTGGACAACGTTCTCGCGATAAAGGATTCAAGAACGGGCAGCTCGACGACTTCATGGTTTTCTCCCGCGCGCTTAGCTCGATAGAGGCCAAGCAAATGTGGAATAAAAAATCACTAGATACACTTATCGCCAAATCACCTGCCTCACTAACAGAATCCGAAAAAGAGCAGCTCTTCGAATACTACCTACAGAATCATTCCCCGGCATATGAAACCACGCTGAAGGAATTACAGACCGCCCGCGCAGCACGCTATAATACCTACGACAAAGTCACCGAGATCATGGTGATGAAAGAAATGCCCAAGCCAAAGAAAACCTACCTACTTAATCGTGGTGCCTACGACGCTCGCGATGAAGAAGTTTTTGCAGGCACACCAGACGCACTCCCCCCCTTCCCCGAAGGATTGAAAAAAGACCGACTCGGACTCGCCAAGTGGCTGCTATCTGACAACCACCCGCTGACCTCGCGGGTCACAGTGAACCGCTACTGGCAAATGATCTTCTCACGTGGCATCGTCGCCACACCAGAAGACTTTGGCAGCCAGGGTGATAGACCCACTCACGCAGCGCTACTCGATTGGCTCTCCAGAGACTTCATGAATAGCGGCTGGGATGTTCGTAAACTACTCAAGCGCATGGTGCTCTCAGCCACTTATCGTCAAAGCACGGTCACCACACCAGCAATGCGTGAGAAAGACCCAAAGAATATCTATCTATCGCGCGGCAACGCATCTCGTTTAAGTGCAGAGATGATCCGCGACCAGGCACTCGCCACCAGCGGATTGTTAGACAATAAAGTCGGGGGTGCCTCAGTCCGTCCCTACGAGGTTGCCCATGGCCTCAAACCGATGAAGCCGGATATGAAAAACGGCCTCTACCGTCGCAGTCTCTACACCTGGTGGCAGATCACTTCACCTGCCCCTGTAATGACCACGTTCAACGCATCGAAGCGTGCTGTGTGTCGCGTCTCTCGCGATGTCACCGCATCACCGCTGCAAGCACTTGTTCTACTCAATGGCCCGGAATTCGTCGAGACACACCGGGTATTAGGAGTTAAAATACTTACTGAGTTTCCTAAACAAGAACAGGAGCCAGCAATGGTCGAAACCCTATTCCGCACACTCACAAGCCGTGTACCGGACAGCTCCGAAAAGGAAATTTTCCTCAAGCTCTACCGTGACCAACTTGCCTATTTCCAGAAAAACCCAGCCCAAGCCAACGCACTTCTTAATGTAGGAGCCACACCAAAATCAAATCAGATCGATGACGCCCACCAGGCCGCAGCCACCATCCTGGTGAACACGATCTTCAACCTCGACGAATGTCTGCTGAAACGATGAACCACTGCACCGGATACGATTCCCCCATCGGCATGAGCCGTCGCCATTTTCTAAACAGCCTCGGTATGGGCATGGGTGGTCTAGCACTCTCCAATGCCCTCAGTCCGGAGGCGATTGCGCAGGGCATTCTCGACTCCCCGCAATTCGCGCCCAAGGCAAAACGTGTGATCTTCCTTTTCCAATCCGGTGGCCCTTCACAGGTTGATCTTTTTGATCACAAACCTCGACTGATTAAAGAGCACGGTAAAGAGCTCCCAGACAGCGTGCGTAAGGGTCAGCGCCTCACTGGAATGTCTGGTAATCAGGCTACCTTGCCGCTGGTCGGCTCACCTTTTGAATTCAAACAACACGGTGAATCAGGCACATGGATAAGTGACCAACTGCCGCATATTGCGAAGATTGCCGATGACATATGTGTCATCAAATCCATGCACACGGAGGCAATCAACCACGGCCCCGGGATCACTATGATGCAGACGGGTTCACAAATTGCCGGTAGGCCCAGCATCGGCTCGTGGCTTTCTTACGGCCTCGGATCGGATAACGAGGATCTTCCATCGTTCGTGGTGATGAATACCAAAAACAAAGGTGGCCAGCCTCTGGTATCACGCCTCTGGGGCAGTGGGTTTCTTCCGGGCAAACATGACGGCGTGCGTTTCCGCCCAGATAAAAATGCTGTGCTATACCTGAATCGCCCCAATGGTGTTAGTGCAAGCACACGCCGACAGGCGCTCGATGCGCTGCAGGCACTGCACCACAAACAACTCGCTAAAACATCCGACCCCGCACTGGAAACACGCATCGCACAGTATGAAATGGCATTTCGGATGCAGACTTCTGTCCCGGAAGTCACCGACTTTAGCAATGAATCAGAAACTACTTACGAGCTCTACGGAAAAGACGCCAAAACCCCCGGCACTTATGCCGCTAACTGCCTGATGGCTCGCCGACTCGCCGAACGCGGCGTGAAGTTCATCCAGCTCTACCACCAAGGCTGGGATCAACACGGTAGCCTTGTGAAAAAACTTGGAGTCCAGTGCCGAGAAACCGATCAGGCGTCCGCAGCACTCGTCACCGATCTTAAGGCTCGCGGAATGCTCGATGATACCCTCGTCATCTGGGGAGGAGAATTTGGCCGCACCAACTACAGTCAGGGTCCACTCGGCAATAATTTTGGTCGCGATCACCACCCGCGCTGCTTCTCTATCTGGATGGCGGGCGGTGGTATCAAACCAGGCGTTACCCACGGAGAAAATGATGACTATGGTTACAACGTCGTCAAAGACGGCGTTCATATCCACGACTTTCACGCCACCATGATTCATCTACTTGGTATCAATCACGAGCAGCTTACATACAAATACCAAGGCCGCCATTTCCGTCTCACCGATGTACATGGACATATCGTGCAGAACATCCTCAGCTAAATTATTTGTGGTCTTGCTTAAAAACATCACCTCTGGCTTTACAAATCATACTGCACGAGGAGAATAAGGAATGCGATTTATTGGTCCATTTTGGGGTGTGACAGGTGTTTGCCTTCTCATTGGTAGCGCCATGTATCGATTGTCAGGACATGCATTTGAAGCACTTGAAATGAGTCTCAGCAGCTGGCAATGGATCGTGCTTGTAGGATTTACCATGTTTATGCTTGTCGCCGAGGGGTATCGTGGTTTTCAGAAGAAATTCTCGCCGCGAACTGCTGCTCGCGTGAGATATCTCAGAGACAACCCAACACCACTTCACGTTCTTCTTGCACCTTTGTTTTGCATGGGCTACTTCCATGCTAATCGTAAGACACGTATCACCGTCATTATCCTGACATCGGGAATCGTATGTCTTATATTACTCGTTAAGCTCGCCCCCCAACCTTGGCGCGGCATCATTGATATTGGGGTTATACTGGGACTAACCTACGGCGTTATATCATTCCTCCTTCTGACGGCAAAAGCTCTCACGCAAAAGAACTTCCCCCATTCGCCCCAAGTTCCAGAATAATCAGATCCTCAGGCACTGCTTCTTCTCATTAATTAGCGGCATTTCTTTCCGATCAGTAAAGATTGTATGCCGGTGTATCGAAATAAGCAGTCCTACAGATATCAATGTAAATATCAGGTTAGTCCCTCCATAACTGATGAATGGAAGTGGTAAACCCGTATTAGGTAACACAGCAGTGGTCACCCCGATGTTCATCATCGCAGGAATAACAATAATACTGGTAAGCCCGACAGCCATTAGCCTGCCGAAGACCTCCTTCGCATTCATGGCAATCGAAATACCAAGCACAACGATAACGACAAAACAAAACACACTTCCAAGTGTGAACCACAACCCCAGCTCTTCACCAATGGCAGGGAAAATAAAGTCTGTGTGTGCCTCGGGCAAATAGCCATGTTTCTCAACTCCATTGCCAAGACCAGTGCCATTAACCCCTCCATTGGCAAATGCGTAAAGACCATGCAATTGTTGGTATCCATCTCCTAATCGGTATTTATCAGATTCAAGATCAAATAGAGCATGTATTCGCCCCATGCGCTCCTGATTCGCTTTAATCACAATCGTCGCCCCTGCAATTGCAATCGCACCCGCAGCACCAAGATACACAAATCGGGTTCCTGCACAGAACATGATAACGGCACCCGCAGCACCAAGGGCCATAGCGGTGCCCATGTCTTTTTCAAAGAAAATCAATAATACAGGTATACCCAAAAGAAGACCCGGTAGCACCATTCCTTTATAAAAAGTCCGGTTTTCCGTCTGAAAATGCGTATACCATGCCGCAATTGCCATGATAACAAATATTTTCGCAAGTTCGGACGGCTGAAACTGTGGTAGCCCAGGTAACCGAATCCAACGCGACTCGCCTTTCACCTCGTGAGCAATACCGGGTATATAACACAGCACCAACAGCAGGCATGATATTACAAAAAATACAACCCACCATCGACGCAGCTTACGGTAATCGTAAGCCGATACAGCTATCGCCGATATTAGCCCAAGACTAATCCATATCGATTGTTTTTTGACTAGAATATAGCCATCCACTTCGTCATCCCAAACACTCGTACTAGTTAGCATCACTAGCCCAAGCGTCACCAAAGCAGTTACAGCTAGGCAAAGGTAGATGGCGTTTTTACGTCCCATAAGTTGATATGGTTATTAATACTGAAAATGATATGACTATGAATCCCCTAGCACTAATCAGTTAGCAGGAATCTTAATCTTCCTGCCCGCATACAGCTTATTGGGATCTTTAATTTTATTGAGCTTTAGCAGTGAATCACGTGACACCTTAAATCGCCTCGATAGGCTCCAGAGAGTATCACCACTCACAATTGTGTAGCTTGTCCCGCTTTCTTTTATCCCATTCGAAGCCGCCGCAGTAGAACTTTTTGGATCCACAACCACAGCCTTTGCAGCATTACTCAAATCAACTTTGTCGCTAATTTTTATATCTCCTTGCGATGTGACTTCACTATTTGATTGATCACTATTAATGGCCACAACACTTGATTTTAGTGGCGGCAGCTTAGCCTTCTGCTGCATGGCGGTATTGATGTTAGAAACAGAAACCGGGCGAGACGAAAGCTCAGCAGGTAGATCTAGAACTACACCAGCACGAAGTGGACGATTATTATTGAGTGCACGCAGAGCCGTCTCATCAACGTATCGAACCTGAGCAATACGTTGATAGGTATCTCCAGTAAGCACGATATAGCGCCCAAGGCTCTCTACTTCGGGCTCCGGTATGATTGCAGGCTTGGATACAGCAGGTGCGGGATCTACCGTCACCGCTGACAGATCGGAAGCAGCCGGCTGAGTATTATTGCTTTCTGCATAGCCATCTCCTTCTTCGTTACTGAAGAATGTGCTGTGTACGTATATCGCACCAATCGCTACAACATGTAACACAAGAATCACTAAGAGGGCACGCCCAATACCCACGTTTGGGACATCAGATTCAAGTTCAACATGAGCATCAACAGCCGTGGCTGTAGCAGCATTTAGACGACGTTTGCGCCCAATTTTAGCGTAGAGCACCCGGTAATTCGACCCAGATGTCTTGTTTCTTTTTGTTTGGATGGTTTTTTTCATAACGATTTATTTAGGTATGGGGTTATTAGTATATGTGGTGAGAATGGTTATAATAATAGCTTATTTAAGATCATGTGTTAGACGGCGAAAACAATCGCCACGCTCCTCGTAGCCAGAAAACATGTCAAATGACGACGTCCCCGGCGAAAAAAGAATGGTGTCTCCAAATTCGGCCATATTAGCGGCAACAGATACAGCTTCATCAAGCGATGTAACCGCTACGCATGGTGCAGTAGCTGAAATTGCTTCAAAAGTTTGTGCAATCTCGTTAGCTATCTCACCAAAAACAACAATTCCTTTGGTTGTCGATTCAACGCGTTTTAATATATTTGAATAATCTAGCCCTTTCTGTTTACCGCCAGCAATCAGCACGATCGGACGGCCTTGTGAGCGCAGAGCACTATCCAGCGCATGCAGATTAGTCGCCTTGGAATCGTTAATATACTCAACACCATCAAGTGTTCTTACCAGCTCACAGCGATGTAATGGAGGCGCAAAGTCTTGTAATGCCTCCTCGGCTGTTGATGCGCATACGCCGAGCACCGAGCAGGCTGCAAAGGCCGCCATAACGTTTTCAGCATTGTGCAACCCACGCAAACGGGTGCGCGAAAGGTCTAACACTGGATCACTACGAAATTCGATCGTTGTGCCCGATAAGGTATAGTCGGCAGACGCCTCAGTTGAAAATGTTTCTACAATTGCCACTTGATCGCCAATGTCTTCACCCTCGCGCACAATCACTCGGTCATTTGGAGTAAGATTTTCAAACACACGCATCTTCGCTTTTTTGTAGGCATCAACGGTGGAGTATCTATCCATATGATCCGGTGAAAAATTCAACCACACAACAACTCCAGGATGAAAATCACGAATTGTTTCTAACTGAAATGAACTAACCTCAAGAGCCAACACATGGGGAGGATTATCCATCAGGATCATTTCCGAAACTGTAGGTCCGTAGTTACCACAGGCTCGACAGTTGATACCAGCATGATTAAAAATCCGTTCCACTAATTCAGTGGTGGTGGTCTTTCCATTCGTTCCGGTAATGGCAACGATTTGCCCAGTGTAAAACCGATAAGCAAATTCAACTTCCCCAATCACCTCTCCGGCATTAGCTGCATAGGCACGCACGAATTCAGTCTCGTAATCAATACCGGGCGAAAGCACCAATAAATCACACCTACTTTTTGTTCCCGTATCATGACTCGCCTGCGTGACGGTTTGCACCCCCTCGGTAATTCCTGTAATGGAATCACACGAATCATGCACAGCCACATTAGCACCCTCGCGCATTGCAAGCGCCGCGGCATCTCGGCCACTCTTGCCAGCACCGAGAATAATAACGTGTTTGTTTTTAAGATTCATGTTAGACAATTTTCAATAACGCGATCCCCATCAGACCGCTGAAGATCGAGATAATCCAAAAGCGAATAATTACCTGGCTCTCGTGCCATCCACGTAATTCAAAGTGGTGATGAATAGGTGACATCGCAAAAATACGTTTACCGGTGAGTTTGAAACTTGCAACTTGGAGTATGACGGACATCGCTTCCATGACAAATACCCACCCGATAATCACCAGCAGCAACTCCTGCTTTGCACATATTGCAGCCGTCGCAAGCGCACCGCCAATTGCAAGTGAACCAGTATCGCCCATAAAGACTTTTGCTGGATGACAATTATGCCACAGGAATCCAAATCCCGCACCTACCAGAGCCATTAGAAAGACGGCCAACTCCGCCACATGTGTGTTGAAAGGAATAAATAAATACTCCTTAGCCATGTATGCATGCCCTGTAAGGTAAGCAATAACTGCGTAAGAAAGCGCAACGGTGATAGTACAACCAGTCGCAAGACCATCTAAACCATCAGTCAGATTTACTGCATTAGAACAACCAACAATAACAATTGCGAAAAATGGAACACAAAACCAACCCATGTCAAAAAGAGGCTCCTTAAAAAGTGGGAAAGTCACCTCACTGATCATCATCGGTTGGTCAACAAGTACATAACCCATACCCATCTCCTTGGTCTTAAGCAACAGGAATACAGCAGCCACGCAACCAATGAGAAACTGCCAGAATAGCTTGGTTTTCCCACTCACACCATCAGAGCTTTTTAGCTTCACCTTAGTGTAGTCATCTACAAAACCCAACAGGCCCAGCGCAAGCATCACACAGCTAGTCACTGCCACGAATGGGTTAAGTGGGCGTCCGCATAGCAGAACGGCAAAGAGAACGGCACCAAGAATCATAACACCACCCATGGTTGGCGTTCCCGCCTTACCCCCATGAAGCTCATTGAGCTTATGCACCTCCTCCGCAGAACGGATCGGCTGCCCAACTTTTAATGAGACTAATTTCCTAATCACCCAAGGGCCATAGATTAGGGAAAAAACAAAAGTCAATAAACATGCCAATCCAGCACGAATCGTAAGGTATTGAAACAGATTCAAGATGCGTAAACTGTAAGCCCATTCAGCCCCCGCTTGATTTGCAGAATTCCAATATTCGTATATCCAGTAAAGCATATTAGTAATGTGTTAGTCCTCTGGAAATGCTGTGTGCATTACATTTTCCATACCAGCCATACGGCTTCCTTTGAAAAGAACAAGGTCACCATGTCGACAGTGATTCCTCAGCCAACTGGCTGCAGTATTTGCATTTTCAAAGTGCTTTGCGGTGTCATCTAAAGCAACGGCACCCTGATAAATCTTATCTGCTACAGCTCCCACACTGACAACTTGTAGATGCCGTTCAGCAGCAATTTCTCCAACTCTTATATGTGCCTGGTCAGTTTGCGCACCCAGCTCCGCCATCATCCCTAAGACAACTACTTTGCGTGATCCGTTATGAGTCTCAAGATCAGCTAGGGTTTCAATAGCCGCTGCTACCGAGTCTGGATTGGCATTATAGGTGTCATCAATTACGGTGATGCCTGTTGATTGATAACGCCGAAGACGACCACTTGTCAGCAAGGTAGCCGCGAGCCCTGCAACAATTTTTGTGGGCGGCACACCAAGCACATGCGCTGTGGCAGCAGCCAGCAAAGCATTATTCACCATATGTTTCCCACTCACCGGAATCTCAGCGGCTATTTCCTCTTCTCCATCAATACAAAGCTTAAATGATGATCCGTCTGCGGTCATCTTGAGCTCCTCTGCACGCACAGCACCTCGACCATTACCCACCACCATGAACTTTGCGGGGGTGCGTTCGATCATGTATTCCGCGAAATCGCAGCTCGCCGGCAGAATCAACATCCCCTGCTCTGGGAGCGCGCGTGCAAGGGCACCCTTTTCCTCAGCAATTCCCTCACGTGTTCCAAGATTTTCAATATGTGCCACGCCGACGTTAGTAATAATTCCGATGTCAGGGACCGCTATCTCACATAGTGGCGCAATTTCACCAGCATGATTCATTCCCATTTCCCACACACAGACGTCATCTGACTCATCAGTCGAAAGTATACTCAGAGGCAATCCAATATGGTTGTTATAGTTACCTTTGGTCGCGTTAACCTTGAAGTGCTGCGACAATACAGATGCAGCAAAATCCTTAGTAGATGTCTTGCCGTTAGAGCCAGTAATTCCTACGACTGTGATATTCAATTGCGTCCGATACCATAGCGCAAGACGCTGCAATCCATAAAGAGTGTTCTCTACCAGCAATACTGGCACAGCCAACTCATCAACTCCTTCAGGCAGTTCATCGAGCATCAAGCACACCGCTCCATTTATGATGGCCGAATCTATAAACGCATGACCATCGAAATTATCGCCTCGAAGCGCTATAAAAAGAGACCCTGCTTGCTGGTCTCGTGTATCAGTGTTAACAGCACTCACCAGCTTCCCAGAATCAGAACCGATCATCTCAGCTCCAGTTGCAGCGGCTATTTCTGTAATGGTGAGTAGTTTCATATCAAACAGCTTTTGAATTAATCGCACGATAGGCAGCACGACGATCATCGAAGTCATGGCGCTCACCCATAATCTCTTGGTAAGTTTCGTGCCCCTTCCCTACGATCAGTATGATATCTCCCTCGCTGGAGATGTTCACGGCAGTCTGGATTGCATCCATACGGTCACAAATACTCTGGAAATTTTTCCCTGCCAAACCCGTCTCAATTTCGCGGATTATTTTTTCCGGATCTTCAGATCGCGGGTTGTCGGATGTAATGATGCAGTAGTCACTCCCCTCAGCAGCAGCAGCACCCATCAATGAGCGCTTTGTGCGGTCGCGATCACCACCACAACCAAACACAGTAATAAGTCGATTGGGTTTCAACTCACGCACTGCAGCACAGGCATTCTTGATCGCATCTGGCGTATGTGCATAATCGACAAACACACTAGCACCATCTCGACTACCAACGAGTTCCATCCTACCATCAACTTGAGGTGCGTTAGCAAATGCTCTTACAGCATCACGTGGTTTGATCCCGACTGCAATGCATGCAGCAAGTGCAGCAGCGCAATTAGACACATTAAATCTACCAATATATGGCGTTCTAACAAGGTAGTCATGCCCTTTATACTTAATGTCAAATTCCGTACCTCGCACCGTTTGCACCTCACGACCAATGCGTATATCAGCATGCACGCCATGCCCGTAAGTCAGAAGAAAAAGACGCCCCTTGAATTCTTCGGCAAGTCGCTGTCCAAACGCATCATCTAAGTTAATGACAGCCGTTGTTTTCTTTTTCCCAGGCTGCACTTCTAACATCTCAAATATCCTGCGTTTCGCAGCGAAATATGCGTCCATCGTGCCATGATAATCCAAATGATCCTGACTGAAGTTGGAAAAAACTGCCGCATCCAAGAATAGCCCATCAGTTCGCTTTTGCTCAAGCGCATGAGAGGAAACCTCCATAGCAACACCACGACAATCGTTATCCGCCATATCTCTCAGAGTCGACTGCAGCTCCAGCGGACCGGGCGTTGTATTCGTTGCAGGACGAACGGTCTCACCGTCATTGACTTGAACTGTTCCTAATAACCCAGCACGCAACCATACAGCATTCATAATAGCATGAGTAATGAATGCTGTTGTGGTCTTACCGTTAGTTCCTGTTATTCCAACCATTTTCATAGCAGCCGAAGGGTGATCGTTCCATTCACATGCAAGCGCTGCAACAGCGGCTCGCGCATCAGGAACGTGTGCCCAGGCTGTTTTTTCATCTACTCTAGTTGCAACCTCAGAAACGATTGCACACGCCCCTTGTTCGATAGCTTGGGGAACAAATTTCTGACCATCTACGTCGCTACCACGCACCGCCACAAAAATACTACCGGGCACAACTTTACGAGAATCCGAGATAACACCAGTCACTTCTTGATTAAGGTCCCCAGATAGAGTCGCCTTGGGTAAAATAGTTAATAATTGACGTAAATTCATGCGGTTAGTTACTTGTATGTGCAAGTGGTTGAGAAGTGTTCTTTGGCTCTGTCGGTTTGAGCCCCATGTGTTTGGCCACGCGTGTAGCGACCTTAGAAAAAATAGGGGCAGCAATCGTGCCACCGTAACGTTTGACCTCATCAGTTTGTGGATCATCTACGACAACTACACAAACGAATGCAGGTTTTTCGGCGGGCATCATACCGGCGAATGACACAGTGTAGCGGCCTTGGAGATATCCCCCATCAGGATTGATTTTTACGGTCGTCCCTGTTTTGCCTGCAGCAATAAAGCCATCGACCATAGCGAGCCTGGCAGTCCCCTTTACATCGACCACAGTTGCAAGTGCATGTCGCATTTTTTGTGCAGTTGATTCTTTAATCACACGGCGGACCGGAACCGGCTCATAACGCTTAATAATAGCTCCATTGTTAGCCATTACAGACTTCAAAAGCTTTGGCTCCATCAATGTACCGCCATTAGCAATTGCAGAGTAAGCACAAGCAACTTGCAGCGGAGTGACACTTACCGCATAACCGTATGCGTTACGGGAAAAATCAGTTGGGTTTCCTGTGTTACGGACCACGCCGGCGCTTTCACCCGCCATTTTAATATTGGTCTTTTTACCAAAACCGAATTTATACAAGTAATTAAAAAACTTTGGGCGTCCAAGTTGTAATGCGATTTGATACGATCCAATATTGGAAGATTTTGCCAGAACTTGTTCGACTGATAACTTACCGTATGGATGGTGATCCGGAACCCTAACAGAACCCTTCCTGTATCGACCATAGTGACAGTATATTTGTGTGCTTGGACTTATAATACCTTGGTCCATCGCACCCGCAGTGGCGATAATTTTAAATGTTGATCCCGGCTCATAAATAGCTTGAGTGGCATAATCATAGCCATTTTTCTGTATATTTTTTCGAGTATTAAGATCAAACGTCGGACGACTTGCCATACCCAATATATCGCCAGTGTTAGGATTCATCAAAATAATAGTGCCTTTACTGGCCTGATATTTCGATAGGCCAGCATCAAGTTCTTCTTCTAGAATAGACTGAATCCCCATATCCAAAGTGAGCTGCACATTTAATCCATGACGTGGCGGCACCATTTTCTGCGGTTTAGCAACAGCAAGTAAGTCATACTTGTCACGATGATTTCTCACATAGCCATCCCTGCCAGACATATAGGAATCCATAACTTTTTCTAGGCCAGCACGACCTATGACTAGTTCAGATGTATCCGCAAAATCCTGCCCAACAAAACCAATGATATGGGCTGCATTCTTTGGCATTACATACCATCGCCTCTGTAACTCCTCGAATACAAAAGCATGCACGATGCTACGATCGCTTGCCAGCTCCTTTAAATTATCCGCCTCATCTTCAGCCAAATCCTTTCGAATAACCACATACATCTGATTTTCTTTTTCGAGTTTCATTGAGGCCCTCAATGCAGCAGGCGTCATACCGAGCGGACGAGCAAATGTCTGAATCACATTTGCAATATGCTTCTCAACTATTTCCTCAGGTGCCACATCATTTTTAATTTGTGCCGCCCGCTTCTTGATTTTTCCGTTGCGTGTTTTCTTATCCCACAAAGCCCACTCAGCAGTCTCTCGAAGTTCGCGGTTCGCCAAGGAAAGAGTGGCTAATCGGATATCACGGAGAAGGTTTTTATCGAGTGCCATGCGCGCGCGTGGTATGTTACGCGCAATGAGTTGGCTATTCGTATCAACAATACATCCTCTTACGGCTTTCAGTGTTTCCTTACGAACCGATACTCGATTTGACTTTTCCGCATAATCTTTTGCACGCAATACTTGTAGGTAAATGAGTCTTGCCGATAATACACTTAACCCAATCACGAAGATCGAGCATGTGAACACACAGCGGTTATTAAATGTAGCGGGATTCATCAGGGGCGTGTCTGGGCGATGGATGTGGTCTGCCGGCTGACTTGAGCTTGCGCCTTGCCTGGCTGATGTGCATGAATAACCTCAATGGCACTTACTGGGACTAGGACGAGCGAAGATTTAGCTCGTTCAAGATCGTCACGTAGCTGGTAGATATTGAGTTTTTTGTCTATTTTGACCTGCAAGCTGTTGATTTTATCTTCGTGATCCTTAATACGCCGCTCCGCCTGATCCACATCACGCATTACGTCTACATGACTATTCTTGAGCCAGGCATGAGTCACACCACCCACCATCAATACAGCAGCAGCTAATATCAAAACCACAATCTCAGCTATACTGAAGCGACGTTCTTTGTTGCGATGTTTATTCATATATGGGTCTGGAAGGTTAGATTTTTTCAACAACGCGCAGTTTGGCACTACGTGATCGTTTATTCATTTTGATTTCACTTGCACCAGCGATGACAGGACGACGAGTAAGGAGCTTGTAACAGAAATCAGGATTAGGGCGGGGCTCAGGCCATTCTTTACGATCAACTTGAGATTGTGATGCATGCCTGAAGAACTGTTTTACGATTCTATCCTCCAAGCTGTGGAATGTAATCACCGCAAGCCTTCCCCCAGGCTTCAATAGAGTCGCTGCGTTCTCCAGCAAGGAGCGCAGCACACCAAGCTCATTGTTCACAGCAATACGCAACGCTTGAAAAACCCTCGTAGCTGGATGGATTTTTCCACCCCTAGGAGAAATGGACGTTATAAAGTCAGCAAGATCAGTGGTGGTGGTAAATGGATTTTTTACGCGGCGTTCACAAATACGGCGGGCCAGTTTCCCCGATGCCCGCTCCTCGCCGTACTCGCGAAAGATACGCTTGAGATCGTCTTCCGATGATTGATTAACTACGTCTGCCGCAGTTTGAATGATAGTGCGGTCCATACGCATATCCAGCGGGCCTTCTTTGCCAAAAGAAAATCCGCGAGATGCTTCGTCCAGTTGCCACGAGGAAACTCCAATATCAACTAGTAGACCGTCAACTTTCTCAATATCTGTATCAGCAAGTAGTTGAGGCAGGCACGAAAAATTACCACGTAGCGCGGTGAACTGATTCCCAAACTCTAAGAGCCTCTCCACAGCATGATCAAGTGCTTGATCATCCTGGTCCACGCCTACGACATGTGCACCAGCCTTGAGCATGGCACTGCTGTGCCCTCCCCCTCCAAGAGTCCCATCGATGATGGTCTTACCCACAGCTGGGACCAAGAATTGTAATACCTCATCTAATAAGACAGGCGTGTGATAGGAGTCATCTTCAGACCGTGAGGTTTTTTCCATTGATTTTGCATGAAGCCAAGCAGAAGCATCAAGATGCGACTCCCTTGAAGCCGCCTCAACTTCAGCAGTTATTGGCTTTTTTTCAGTAAACAACATGAACTCACATGGGCAAATTGTATGGTTGTATCAGCGTTTATCACAGTAAATGGATTGTAATTGTTGGTTGCTTACAAATCGGCTTAGAAGAATTGGAACTCGGCATCCAGTTCCTCGAGTGTGGATTTGCGTGCGGCCTCAAGCTTGTTATAGTTTTCTTCGTTGAAGATCACAAAATAGTTACCGCGCCCGCATAGAATTAGCCTATTACCGGGAGTCAAACCGGGATGGTCTAATTGTGCTTTGGGAATACTCAGCTTACCTTGATCGTTCATGTAAGTCTTGGTGCTGCGCTCGAAGAGTGCCCCCAACATCGTACGCTTTTGGGCTGGATTTAGCCTTTCACTATCATTGATGTCACGCTGCATCTTGCCAAACTCGGACTCGGTGAGGACTTTCAGAGTTGGCACTTTCTCGTCATGCGCAACCAATAACCTTAAAATACCATTAGCAATCTCCGCGCGCCAATCACTCGGAATGGAAACACGACATTTCGTATCCATTTTGTAGGGGTAAAATCCCCCAAGGCTATGATTAGCGGTGCTCATTAATACACTGATTAGCTTTATTAGGTCACTTTAGTACACAACAACACACTTTGGGTCAACCTCTAAAGAGACTAATTTTTAGTTACATCAGGTGACCACAGAAGCCTCATGATTGATGAACGTTAACGCAATCCACGAGACCGAACTCAACATCATGTTGCCAGTTTTCCGATCAAGCGATCTGCTAATGAGCAGAAGCTTGTTCCATTTTCTTGCCGCACATTCATCGTAGAATTTTACCCAAAGCGCCCTATCCAACCTTTTCGGTACGGTTCTAACCCACGTTACTCAAGTCTGAGGGATAGCTTGCTAGGTTGCTAAATTTGAAACGAAGAATAATTCACAATCTGTCCACATATTATCCACAACTACATCGCGGCAGATCCTGCTTATTAACAAGTTGCACACACTGGTTGGTCATGCGGCCTCATCATGGGCCAAATAATGTTGTGTATAACTTGTGTATAACATCGTCCCTATTGTGGACAAACAGGTATCAAACGATGTTTCACATATTGTTTAAATCAACTTCATCATACGCAAGGGCTGTTAGTAGCTGTTGTTAAGTGCTTTAAACCTAGCACATCCCACCCATCTAGCTCGATACCATTAACACCATACTATCAATGACTTAAGTATTGATCACGTAGTGAAAAACATCAAAAGTCAGTATCAATTAACAGCTTACTCGCAAGTTACTATACATTTATGGCACACCGGGAAAGTGGTTTACATACTTGATCTTAAAATCTGGAAAATGGTTAACGATCTGAATCTTATAGTCTGGGCAACTAGTAACGATTTTCCAAAGACCCGGTTTATTGGCAAAATGCCTGACTTTTTTTACTTTCAGATCGGGGAAATGATTCACCACCTTGACTTTATAATCGGGAAAGCTGCGCACGAATTGGATGCGCCCGTGAATTTTTGAGAGATCGATATTTTTGGCTGCCATGTGGATTCGACCTCCAGTGATGGCGATTTATTCAATTCCACAGAGGAACCTACTCCACATTCTCTGCCAAAGGCACCTCCTTGGCTCCAGCCCAGAGGTCCTCGAGGCCGTAAAGGTCACGCATTTCCTGATGCATGATGTGCACCATAACATCGATAAAATCCAGCACCACCCAACGCGAATCAGCATTGCCCTCAGCATTTTCTGGGCGGACTTCGTATTTCTCAATGAGTACCTTCTCCACGTCACGCATAACAGCACGAAGGTGGGGTAACGACGTGCCTGAGCAGACGACCATGAAATCTGTGAGCGTTGAAATACCGGTGAGGTCGAGAACACGAATGTCCTCGGCTTGGATTTCCTCCGCTGCGCGAGCGCATGCGATGGCGAGTTCTTTGCCTTCAATAGCCATGAGTCTGAGTAAGTGCCGATAAAAAAGCCGCCTGTTACAGGGTGAACACGCGGCGGATCAATCGAGTGGTGAAATCAAAAAGGGAAATGGAGCATAGCGGATTCGAACCGCTGACCCCCTGCATGCCATGCAGGTGCTCTACCAACTGAGCTAATGCCCCTTTTTCCTTTCACACATCACGACCGCCGCTGGGCGGCAAACGTTCTGCGGAGGCGGAGTTATCCCACGGCGCGGCTGGTGGCAAGAGGATTTTTCAGATGATGCTAAAATTCCTCAATGATATTGAGCATCTTAATGGTCGCTTGAATGGCGGCCTCCGTCTGATCGGCATCCAAGCCTCTGGTTTTGAACCTCTTACCGTCCATATCCCAGAGAATCGTCGTCTCCACGAGGGCATCCGTGTGTCCACCAGGAGGAATCGTCACCGAGTAGTCCTGTAAGATAGGGTGTTTCTTATCGAGACGCTTGTAGATTTTCCAGAGAGCTTTGACAAAGGCGTTGTACTGTCCGTCGCCCACGCTGGTTTCCTGGTAAAACTCGCCTTTGATTCTGAGGCGCACAGTAGCGATGGGGTTGAGCCCCTGGGTGAGTGAAAGTGAGTAGTTCACTACTTCGATATCGTTACCCGCTGTTGTGGTGCCAAGTACATCGGCGATGATAAATGGCAGGTCTTCCTTGGTCACTCTTTCCTTTTTATCACCCAGTTCGATGATTCTCTGGGTCACACGTTTAAGATCGTCTGGCTCGAGGCTCATACCAAGTTCCTCCAAGTTCTTTTGGATGTTTGCTTTTCCAGATGTCTTGCCAAGCGCGTATTCGCGAGTACGCCCAAAGCGTTCCGGCAGCAGTCCATTGTAGTAAAGATTATCCTTGGAATCACCATCGGCGTGGATACCCGCCGTTTGGGTAAACACAAAATCACCGATCACCGGCTTGTTGGCAGGGATCCTAACACCTGAATATGTCTCAACAACTCGGCTTACTTTATTGATGCTGGTTTCATCGATATTGGTCGATTGCTTGAGCTGATCATGGATCACTCCAATAACGCTGGAAAGCGGGACATTACCAGCTCTTTCACCCATACCATTGACGGTTGCATGGACGCCGTGAACCTTTGCCTTCAAAGCATTGAACACATTTGCTGCAGCGAGATCGTAATCGTTGTGCGAATGAAAATCGAACCACTGATCAGGGTAGCGAGTGATCATTTGTGAACAGAAATCAAGTGTCTGGTCTGGATTTAAAATACCCAGTGTATCAGGCAGCATGAAGCGTTTGATCGATGTGTCTTTTAGCCCATCCACCATAAAGAATACGTAATCAGGTGAGCTTATCATCCCATTCGACCAGTCTTCGAGGTAGATGTTGACGTCCACATTCTGAGAATCGGCGTAGGCAATCAACTCCTTGATGTCAGCGAGGTGCTGCTCGGGTGTTTTGCGCAACTGAAGCTCAACATGTCGCTGAGAGCCTTTAGCAAGAAGGTTGATGACACGTCCACCAGCGCTGGTGATCCAGTCAACGGAGACTTTCCCATCAACAAAACCAAGCACTTCGACGTGATCGATCAATCCGTTTTTCTTTGCCCAAGTAGTGATAGCATTGACGCATTCGAACTCCCCTTCGGAAACCCTCGCGGAGGCCACTTCGATGCGATCCACCTTCACATCTTGTAGCAGAATCTTTGCGAGACTCAGCTTTTCATGCGCAGAGAAAGAGACCCCGGAGGTCTGTTCACCATCCCGTAGGGTGGTGTCCATGATTTCAATTTGCATAATAGGAGAGTGTTTTTTTTGACAGGATTAACAGGATGACTATGATTTGGTGCTACTATTTCCTGAGTCTGATAGGTAATGCAGGCTGATCCTGGCTTTTTCGGCGGTGCTTTCTCTTGAATTGGAGGCTACTGGAGCCGAAGTTAATGAGGAGGCCAACGTCTAGATTTGTCGCGGTGAGATAGTTGACCACTTGAACTTCGTGAACTGGCAATATGGATTCCACAGCTTTAAGTTCAATAATTAGTTGGTTTTCAATTTGAAAATCAGAGCGGAATTCACCCACCACGGTATCATCATAAACGACGTTGATGGGTGTTTCTCTTTGGTAGGAGATGCCGGTTTTTCCAAGCTCGTGAGCAAGAGCATTAGCATAGACACTTTCAAGAAAACCTGCGCCTAGTGAACGATGAACTTTCATCGCACAACCAATCACAGTTTCTGTCAGCTTATCTTCCATCGGAAAAATCAAAGTCATCCTGTTAATCCTGTCCAATACTTTGCTATGACAGCTTCCTAATAGAAGCTGGTTTTTTCCCACTCTTCAATCTTATCCTTATTGCTCAAGAGGTAGTCGATGTCATCGTAGCCATTCAGCAGGCAGTTTTTCTTGTAAGGATTAATATCAAAACCTTCAGAGTCACCTGTGGCATCGATGGTGATCGTTTGATCGGGAAGGTTGACGGTGATGGCAGTTTTTGCGTCGGCATCGATCGCCACGAAAAGTTTGGCGAGGAATTCCTCTGAAACCTGCACAGGCAGCACACCATTGTTGAGTGCATTACCTTTGAAGATATCAGCAAAGAAACTGGAAACCACAACGCGTAATCCGTAACCAGCAATCGCCCAAGCAGCGTGCTCTCGGCTCGATCCACTACCGAAGTTCTTGCCTCCAACAAAGATCTCACCGCTATAAGTGGGATCGTTGAGTACAAAATCAGGTTTGGGTTGATCTTGTTTATCATAGCGCCAGTCGCGGAAGAGATTGTCGCCAAAACCTTCCTTTGTCGTTGCCTTGAGGAAGCGTGCTGGGATGATTTGATCGGTATCCACATTCTCAATAGGAAGTGGAATGCAAGTGGACGTGACAGTTAGAAATTTTTCGATAGCCATGTTTGTGAAGGTAAAGGGGTTAGACAAGTGCAGGTTCTGATGATTCGAGGAGCGTGCGAGGGTCGGTCACCTCTCCAGTCACAGCTGCTGCTGCAGCGGTGAGCACGCTCGCGAGTAGAGTTCTGGCGCCGGGCCCTTGACGACCCTCAAAGTTACGGTTCGATGTGGAAACGCTGTAGAGACCTGCAGGAACTTTGTCGTCGTTCATAGCCAAGCAGGCGGAACAGCCTGGCTGACGCATCACGAAACCGGCATCGGTCATGATTTTGATTAGACCCTCTTCCTGGGCTTGCTTCTCGACGCGGCGACTACCGGGAACGATCCAGGCGGTAACATGGTCAGCTTTTTTCTTTCCCTTGATGAAGTCACAAAAGGTTCGAAGGTCTTCAATGCGTCCATTAGTGCATGAACCGACAAATACATAATCGATTTTTTTACCAATCATCTGATCGCCGGGTTGGAATCCCATGTAATCCATCGACTGCTTAAAGGACGCCTGACCTGCTTCATCAATGTCACCAAGTGTGGGAATGGAACCTGTGATGCCAACTCCCATTCCTGGGTTGGTGCCGTAGGTGATCATCGGCTCGATATCAGAGGCATTGAAGTTGAATGTTTTATCGAACTCAGCGCCTTCGTCAGTTTTCAAAGTTGCCCAATACTCAAGCGCCTTTTCCCAATCTTCGCCTTTGGGGGCAAATTCACGCCCTTCAATGTAGTCAAAAGTCGTCTGGTCCGGGGCGATAAGCCCACCACGCGCACCCATTTCGATACTCATGTTGCAGAGTGTCATGCGCGCCTCCATGGAGAGTGCCCTAATGGCAGATCCTGCAAACTCAACAAAGTATCCGGTGGCGCCACCCGTGGATAGCTGGGCGATGATGTAGAGAATGATGTCTTTGGATGCCACCCCCTCGTCCAGATCACCATCGATATTAATGAGCATACGCTGAGGCCGCGGCTGAAGGATACACTGGCTAGCCAGAACCATTTCCACTTCGCTGGTGCCGATACCAAAAGCAATCGTACCGAAGGCTCCGTGTGTGGAGGTGTGGCTGTCACCACAAACGATAGTCATTCCTGGAAGTGTGTAGCCATTTTCTGGTCCCACAACGTGAACAATACCATTTTTGTTGTTTCCTAGGCCATAGAGCGTGATCCCATATTCCTCACAGTTCTTCGTTAGGGTCTCAACCTGAAATTTGGAAATGGGGTCAGTGATTGGCTTGTCCTGGTTCCAAGTAGGTATGTTGTGGTCCGGTGTGGCAGTTGTTTTACTGGGCCGCAACACACCAAGCCCACGCTCTCTAAGCCCATTAAAAGCTTGTGGGGAAGTAACCTCGTGGGCGAACTGACGATCAATGTAAAGCTGGGTGGGCCCATCTTTGACTTCTGATACAGCGTGTGCGTCCCAAATTTTATCGAATAAAGTTTTTGCCATAATAATTAAAAAGTTTGTCACGCATCCCGTAAGACTCGCGGGGGCGGATATAATGAAAGATCGGCCATAGGTGCGATCATAAAGTTGAATAATTACGTCAACAGCTGAGTATCAACAACGAAGCTATCTGGCAACCGTATAGAGCCAACCCCTGATTTCTTGAGTCACCCCAATCGTCGCATTTAGCCTCTCATTCTTTTTATCTTGCCATGCATCTGTGGCATAGACTGGATGGGTTATCCAAACATTTGGCATATCAGTATCCAGTAAATCTCCCTTTTTAAGAGATTCCCACCAGAGCTTTGCTTTGGAGTCCGTATTCACCATCTGCCATGAGTCGGCACTTATTTGAGGCGCTTGCTGCATTGTTTTCAAGCCAATGACAGCAACACAGCTTTCATCATCTGACAAACAGCGTTCGCGCAACCAGCTTTTCTGGTCAGCAGGTGAACGATCAAAGGGCAGGAAAACAATTCGTATAGTTCTGGATGGTTTTTCATTCGCCAGAGACGACGCGAGCATCATTACTGTTGCCACTGTATTAGAATCCGCCACCTCTCCCTCTCCAGCATAACTAACCGCCATGAAAACAACTTCTTTTGCTCTCTCTTGCCCCCTGATGTCTACCCATAGACTTTTAAAAAGTAGTCCGTAAGCCGCTTCACCGCTGTCTTTTCTGACTATAAGCCCCAAATTTTTCGGGCCTAGCCGACTCTCGATTGTGACCGCAGCCTGGCGAAGCCCGATTCTACCCACTTCGGTCTCCGAGGTCCGAAGCCCAATAAGCACGGTGAATTTCCTCACCATATCCTCTAAATCAGATATGCGAATCCCAGTGGCTATAATCACATTTTGTTCGTTCGATTCCTCCTGATGCTTAGCAAAATACATCCACATAAAGACAATGGTGCCGATCACCACTCCCACAGGAAGAATCATGATTAAAACTTTATAAATTCGCGGCGAACGGTCTTCACACATGACAAACTATAAGAGTGTTGCAATTTCAGATGCAGCACGGCGGTGCGCACCTAGTTCGCCCAGCATTGCCGCCGTGGCTAGTAATTTTTTGGAAAGTTTTTCTCTGTCCACTGCTTCTGTGAGCAGTTGCGTCAGGCACATTTCGAGATGACCGGAATCTGCATCTGCCTGAATTAGCTCATCCACCACTTTTTCTCCCGCAAGAATATTGACCAACCCAATAAATTTAACCTTCACCAGCATCTTGCCAAGAATGTAGGTAGGCCATGCAACTTTGTAGACCAGACAATAAGGCATTCCAAATGCTGCCGCTTCCAAAGTTGCGGTCCCACTGGCGACTGCACCACAAGTAGCACGCTGCATGAGCGAGTGGCTGTTGCCTATCTTCAATGCGATAATTGAGCTGTCAGGTAGTTTGGCTGCTTGAATGATTTCACGCATCACTAGTTCCAATTTTTCCGATACGGCGGCTGCCTCAAAACGCACATGCGGATGATGCGAGTGAATTCTTCGTGCGGTTTCCACCATCATTGGGAACAAACGAGCCACCTCACGTTCACGACTACCCGCGAATAACCCAATCAAATTTTCCGATCGCACAACATTCTCTTTTTTTCTCTCCAGCTCATCAACGAGCGGGTGACCAGTAAACACGGTTCGCAGACCAGCAGATTCAAAAATTTCTTTTTCGAAGGGAAAAATGCACAACATCAGATCAAGCGTCTTAGCCATCTTTGTAATACGTCCCTTATTCCATGCCCACACTTGCGGGCTAATGTAGTAAACTATCTTTATTGCCGGCAGCCTCTGTCTCATGGCATCGGCAAAACGCAGATTGAATCCTGGATAATCGATCAATACAAGCACGTCAGGATCAGCGGCAACGGCATCTTTAAGCATTTCAGTGAACCGCGCCTTAAACCACTTGTAGTGTTTAATTACTTCTACAAAACCCATCACTGCAGCGTCCTCTACCCAGTCAGTCATGTTTTCTCCACCAATTCGACGCATATCTGGCCCACCAACACCGAGGAAATTCACCTCAGGAACTAATTCTTGCAGGGACTCCATGAGACAAGCACCATGGGTATCCCCACTGACTTCACCCGCAATAATGTAAATGGACTGACTCACTGACGAAGCTTTAGCGCTTTACGAATAAACTTCAAACTTCAAACTTGAAACCTCAAACTTTCTTTATGCGCATCGATATCGTCACTTTGTTCCCAGAAATCGCTCTGGCTCCCCTGAGCGAAAGCATCATCAAACGTGCCCGGGAGGCCGGAATTGCTGAAATAGAAGCACACCAATTACGTGATTGGGCGACGGGCAAGCACCGTAAAACAGATGAATATCTCTGCGGTGGCGGTCAAGGGATGCTGCTGAAACCCGAGCCGATTTTTGCAGCAGTTGAGGAACTAAAAAAAGAGTCCACAACAGTCCTGTTAATGACCCCTCAGGGGAAACCTTTTAAACAAGCTGACGCCATGCGTTTGAGCAAAGAGGAACATTTAATCATTCTCTGTGGGCACTACGAAGGCGTAGATCACCGAGTGATCGAAGAATTAGTAGATGAGGAAATATCCATCGGCGACTACGTATTAACCAACGGCGCCATCGCTGCTGCCGTGGTAACGGATGCCATAACACGTCTACTCCCAGGTGCACTGAACGATGCGCGATCGCCCGTCGATGAATCATTCTCCAATCCCAATATGTTAGAATCTCCAGCTTACACGAAGCCCAACCTGTTTCGAGGCATGCAAGTCCCTGAGGTATTACTCAGCGGCGATCACGGCAAGATTGAAGCATGGAAAAAAGAAAATGCACTGCAGCGCACACGCAAGAATCGACCCGACCTAACAGATGAATAATATCAGATGCCTAACCCCTACAACATCGAACCAACAACAGCTGGATATAAGCAAACAAATCATCCGAATCTAAAAGGATGTGAGGCACTCATCTGCATAAGAAAAAATCTACTCCATGTGAATCTCGACAGACGAGATATCGCGAGAAACATCATCAGTCTTTTTTGAGCATGTTATCAATTTTAGTCACCAGTTTATGTGGACAGCGACCACGTTGATATTTATTCCACATAACATTGCGCAGCTTGAGCAAGAGTTCCTCTGGAATAGGTTCGTAATGATGCCACGACTCATCTTCAATCAGCTGAGAGTATAATTTCCACTCTCCAGCATGGTAGGTTGCTCGGTAAACCATCTTACCGTCCTCACTATCTTCACGCCACTGGTGTTTCTGCATGCCAATATTCTATGCCATGATCAGTGAAAATGAACAATCGAATCCTAAAAAAATATTATCGTTCTTGGCATAATAAAGCGCCAAACGCCGCTCGCTAAAAACACAGCAACCATAACCTTTTCATAACCCCACTGACTCAAACTAATTATTTAATCGGACACCACGATCATGCACACTGCCGTTAACCCAACTGTAAAATTTTGGATAAAAATATCGTTTGCGGGTGTGTCACCAGTTACTGACAACAAGCACAAGCTATCGCCTATGAGTTAGACCAAAATTTGATCAATCATTTTTTAATCGTATTTTTCACTCTAATACTGACGTAGCATTCATCTACTGGATGCAAATTTATAGATCAACATGCTCGATGAATCGACAAGCCAACGTTTTCCGGTTTCCACAATCAAAAATTAAACTCACTATTTCAATTGATCCCTATAGTCGCCAGAATTCTCGACTTTATATACCCTGCATACTGCCAAATATGCTCCACACAGCTAAGTTACGGCAAAAGCCTTTGTAACGTATGCCTCGGAAAACTTGTACCCGTTGAGGCGCCGCTGTGCTCACAATGCGGCGAATGCTTTGACGGCGACATAGACAGCCAGTTCACATGCAATAACTGCCAGGGACTTGATTTTTCATTCAATTTTGCTAGGGCAGCCTATCGCGGTGACAAATCATCACGCCAGCTCATCCATGATTTTAAATACAGCAGACAAATACACCTGGCAGAAAACCTTGCGACACTAACAAGTCTAGCCCTTGAGGACTCTCGGTTTCTCCCGTTTTTAAAAAACGGTATCTTGGTTCCAGTACCTCTTCATTGGTTAAGGCAACGCAAACGGAGATTCAATCAGTCAGAGGAGATCGTAAAACATCTCGCCCGCCAGATAGATATGCCTTGGGCAAACATTTTAAAGCGCACTCGAAACACCGAGACCCAAACGCGTTACAATCGCAAAAAAAGGCTGCAAAACCTCAAAGGAGCGTTCCAGCTAAGACGCAATGGGAAAGCACTTATTTCTAACAAGATGGTGATTCTCGTTGATGACGTGCTTACTACCGGATCAACAGCTAACGAATGCGCCGTTGTTTTATTAGAAAATGGAGCCAGCAAAGTAGCCGTACTTACACTCATACGTGGATAGGTTCATCTAAGAGAAATCACTTTTCCCATACGCCAGCGCTGAGCGCCTCACACGCGGCTTTAGTTTCCGCATCTTTTTTACTATTACCCTCACCCTCGCCGAGTTTACGGCCCAGCCAGACGACTTTAACCTTAAAACTTTTCTGGTGATCTGGGCCACTCTCATCAATCACGATATACTCAGGCCCCTTAGGAGCGAGTGCCTGAAGTTTTTCTTGGAGCTCACCTTTTGGGTTTTTTTCTTCTGGCGAGGCGACAATTTGATCAATCCATTTCTCACAGACCTTATTAATCACATCACCAGCGGCATCCAACCCCCCATCGAGATAAACGGCACCAATTAATGACTCGAAGGCATCTGCCAGTGTCGAAGTTCGCGTTTTACCTCCTGTAGCTTCCTCCCCCTTACCCATCATGACGTATTCACCCAGTCCAATATCTTTAGCAAACTTACACAATGCATCTCCTGATACGAGTCGGGCACGCAACTTTGTAAGCCTGCCCTCAGAAAACCCCGGGAACATCTGATATAACCGCTGTGTCAAATGCAACTGAATCACTGCATCACCAAGAAATTCCAACCTTTGGTTATCGAAATGAGGCCTTTGCGTCTCATACGCCAGACTAGGGTGCGTAAGAGCCTCCGCCATAAGAAGCGAATTCCTAAATTTGTAACCTATGACAGTCTCCAGCATAATTGATAAATCTTATCTGGGTTGATGATACCAACGGTCTTATAATCATTTAAAGCCCTAAGACAAAAAAGATAGTGGGGTGACTGACGGGGATCGAACCCGCGACAACCGGAATCACAATCCGGGGCTCTACCACTGAGCTACAGTCACCATCAATTATAAACACGACGACCCGTGTGGGTGCGTTGTGGGCGTGGGAATAAGGGAATTGCTCAAAAATGCAAAGTTAAAAATTAACCTAATTCTTAAAAAACAGCACACTAAGACAGAGAGCCTCTCGACCGTACCCTATTAAGCAAAAAGAAACTAAGAATAGGATAAATCGACATAACAATGGCTGTTCCAACACCAATAACAACGGCAACAGGCCCAGTCATCATATCCATCGCGGAAGCTTGTTCACCCCCGATTTCTTCGAGCCGCTTACTCACCTCCTGCATTGCTGGGTTTTTAATTACCACCACAATTCCGATAGCTATCAGTTTATGGATAACAGACAAAGCGCTGTAAATATTCGAGATCTTCAATCCGCGGCGCCGGTATTTAACGAGTTTTAAGCCCGCAAAAATCATCAGCACAGCAAGTACAATTGAAAAACAGGAAGAAATCACATCCCATTTTTGAGTCTCGTAGACGGGTTGCATGGCACTCATCATGCGGTCTCTCATTTCATCAGGATAGCCAGAATACTGTAATTCCTGTATTTTATCGGTAAATGCCGCGCCCACAATTGCAAACAAACCAAACACAATACCAAGCCCTCCAAATACCAAATGAAGAATTCCAAAAACCTTGGGGATTGGACTCTTGCCCAGATCCATAGGCTCGTTTCCCTTTGTATCAGAAGTAGGCGCTTGGTAGGGTGACATCGATTCGCTAGACATGCTTGAACCATAGATTATCTGGTAAACATACGTAAAGCACCATCTTCCGGCTCGACACTCGCCCTTGTTCACTCCAATCTCCGCGCGCCATGAGTGAACGCTTGCCCAGCTCTGCAGAAGCCCTCAAACAATTGATCGCAGGAACCGCCAAAGTTCTCAGCGAAAGAGAACTGCAGGAAAAACTCGATCTAGGACGACCCTTACGGATCAAGTTCGGAGTCGACCCTACCGCTCCTGATATCCACCTCGGCCACACCGTTCCACTGGAAAAACTACGCCAGTTCCAAGAGCTAGGCCACCACGCCATCTTGCTTATCGGTGATTTTACCGCCACTGTTGGCGATCCCACTGGCCGCAGCACAGCTCGCCCTCCGCTCACCAGAGATGAGGTACTGAAAAATGCCGAAACCTATACTGAACAGGCCTTCAAGGTGCTTGACCGAGAAAAAACAGAAATTATTTTTAATGGCGATTGGTTCCGTAAGATGAACTACGAGCAAATCCTCAGGCTCAATGCACAGGTCACTTTACAACAAATGCTTCAGCGTGAAGACTTCAAGGAGCGCGTCGCAGACTCCAAGGAGGTTCGTCTCCACGAGCTCCAATACCCAATCATGCAAGGCTGGGATTCTGTCGAGCTTCAGTCCGATGTTGAAATCGGTGGAACCGATCAGTTATTCAACATGCTCGTAGGTCGCGACCTTCAAAAGGAAGAAGGACAGCATCAGCAGTCCATCATCTGTATGCCTCTACTTGAGGGGCTTGACGGAGTGAAAAAGATGTCAAAATCCGCACATAACTACGTCGGTGTGAACGAGAACCCCGTAGAGATGTTCGCCAAGCTCATGTCGATTTCCGATGACCTCATGGATCGCTACTACACCCTTCTTTTAGGTCAAGAACGCGACAGCCAGCTACACCCAATGGAGGCGAAAAAACAGCTCTCTACAAAAATCACCGCACGATACCACGACGAGCAATCCGCTATCGAAGCGCGCATGACATGGGAAGCTCGCTTCTCAAAACGCGACACCGCAGCTGGCGCCACTGACATCAATCTCACTGACATCCCGGCAGATGCTAACGTGCTTACTCTCGCAGCCCATGCCTTTGAAGCAGGGTTCAACCTGAAAAAATCAAACGGCGAGCTACGCAAACAGTTCATCACTACCGGAGCAGTTCAGCTTAACGGCAAAAAACTTACCGATCCAATGACTGCCATTAGCCCAGCAGCGGGCGATATTCTCCGCCTGAGCAAAAAGCACTCTGTAAAGTATATTTAGCCTTTTATCTTAACTCTTTTATCTTACTTCTTCCCCCTATGCACGCATACGAACTCTTTCAAAACGTCAAGCCATCGATCGTTCAAGATATGTTTCAATGGTACCGTGACGAAGACCGCAACCTTTACAAAACCGCACTCAACAGCCTCGCTACAAACCGGAAGCTGAGACTCGCTTTTTTACAGAAAAAGCCTGTTGCCGATCAAATCGAGTGGATGCACAAAACTCTCCAGCTTAAAACCAGCGACATGATCGGTGAGCACCTCCTGCAGGTTTATTTCATGAAAGGTCAGGAAAGCATGTTAGTGATCTTCTGTGACTCCATGGAAATACCACATGATGGCAAAGGCCAAGTCGAAGGTGTTCTTCCCGAGACTCTGGATGCCGGCAAACTAAAAACTGCCGCAGATGCCCTACTGGAAAAAAACGATCCAGCACTTGTCTCGCTCTACCTTCACACATTCAATATACAAACCCCCGATGGATGGAAAGAATTGAGTGAAATCTTGAAAAATGACGAGCGGTTGAAGCTCAGCTAGAAGTCATCACAGCCAAGTGGGGATATCTAAGCCAAGCCCCTGTTTTTCAACGCTTTCCGTGTGTTACGCCTTGACCAATCACGTCCAGCACTAAATAGTCATAGGCCGCGTCACACTGACACGTCAAACTCATCTTATTGACGAGACCTGTGAGCTGTTGCAATCCGCTCTCAGGTAAGACGAATCCTCAATTTATTTAACTTATTCACATTTAACTTTTTAACCCAAATTTTCATTTCATGTTCAAAAAATTCTTTTCACTCCGATCCAATGATATCGGAATCGACCTCGGCACCGCTAACACCCTAGTTTATGTCAAAGATCACGGTATTGTTTTACGCGAACCCTCAGTGGTCGCTATCAATTCTGGCACCAACGAGGTGCTCGCAGTCGGGGATGACGCCAAACGCATGCTCGGCCGCACCCCGGGAAACATCGTAGCTATTCGCCCACTGAGAGACGGTGTAATTGCCGACTTCGAGGTCACCGAGGCCATGCTTCGCCATTTTATTCGCAAGGTGAACAACGGCCGACGCCGGTCCAACCCGCGTGTAGTAATCGCTGTGCCATCCGGTATTACTGAAGTAGAACGAAGAGCCGTAAGAGAATCTGCCGAGCAGGCTGGTGCTCGCGAAGTTTATCTCATAGAAGAGCCAATGGCTGCAGCCATTGGGGTTGGCCTCCCCGTTCAAGATGCAGCAGGTAACATGGTTGTAGATATCGGTGGCGGCACGACCGAGGTTGCTCTCATTTCTCTCTCAGGCATCGTTTACAGCCGAAGCGTTAGAACTGCAGGTGACGACTTAGATGAATCAATTGTGCAGTATATGAAGCGCGCCTATAATCTTATGATCGGCGAACGTACCGCCGAGGAAATCAAGATCCGCCTCGGCTCCGCCGCTCCCCTACCCAAGGAAACGAGCATGGAGGTCAAGGGTCGCGATCTCGTCGCAGGTCTCCCAAAAACCATCACCATCACATCTCAGGAAATTCGCGATGCCATGAGTGATCCACTCACGACCATAGTAGATGCTGTCCGCACAACCCTTGAACGCTGCCCGCCAGAGCTTGCAGCCGATCTAGTTGACCGCGGTATCGTATTAGCAGGCGGGGGCGCACTCTTACGCGGACTCGACAAGCTTTTACGAGAGGAAACTGGGCTGCCGGTTCACGTCGCCGAAGACCCTCTAAGTGCCGTTGCTGAGGGAGCTGGAAAAGTTCTCAGTGAAATATCATTCCTACGCCGTGTAGCCAGCACAACAAGTAGTAGTAGTTGAGCTTTTAGTAGTAACATTCTCAAGCTCGGAACATCATGAAGCCGCTGAATTTGATAACACTCCTGCTTTTTATTGCAGGTGCAGCATGGGCACTCACGCGCAGTGATGGCACGGTGCGCAGTATTCAGAATTCATACTTCGCTATCATCAGCCCTTTCCTGAAGGGGGGGTCAGGCATTGAGAAAAAAGCATTCGCATTCATTGACGAAGTCGAACATTCCAAGGCATGGGAAACCAAATACAACCTCGCTAAAGAAGAACTCGATGAAAAACGTGTGGAGGTAGCTCACCTTCGCAAGCTCGAGTTAGAAAATGCCCAACTCCGACAAGCTCTCAAATTTCAGCAGCTCACGCCCTTCAAGGTGCTCGCTACTAAAATCATCCGCCGTCAGCCTTCAACCTGGTGGCACACCGTCACGATTGATCGCGGCGAACAACAGGGCATTGGCGTCCAGCTCCCAGTCCTCTCCCCCGAGGGGCTTGTGGGTAAAGTCGATGCACCATCTGCAAACACATCCACCGTGATCCTACTTACAGACGAAAGTTGCCAAGTTTCAGCGAAAGTTGATGGCACTCCGGAAGTAGGCATCCTCAGCGGGCAACGTGGACTTACAGGCGACAATCCGTCACTTAAGCTTCGTTTCCTCAGTAAAGACGCCACTATTGAACCCGGCATGCTCGTCTTCACGACGGGTCGAGGGGGGCTCTTTCCTCCTGACATTCTTCTTGGTGAAATCAAGTCGTTCGAACCCGGACCCTTGCATGGAGAAGCACTCGTCAAGCCTGCGGTGGACTTTGCAACACTACACACTGTGTTCGTAAAAATCCCTGACTCACCAGAGTCACAAGCAAGCAAGGCGAATCCATGATCAAATATATCATCAGTATTACTCTCTTGACCCTTGCTGCGTGTATGGTGCAGCAATTTCTTCCCGCCATCGGAGGCTTACATGGCGCACGTGTTCTTATCCTCCCTCTCGTTTTTCTCTGTGCAGCTGTCAGCGTAAATTTTGCCAGTATGCTAATGCTTGCATTCATATGCGGCTTCTTATGGGATGCACAAAATGCACTCGGGCCATCAGGCGGCGATATAGAAATTTATACGAACCCAGTCGAGAATCTACGCTTTGGTTACAGCATTATTCTCTATGCCATGATGGGCCTACTCATGCAGGGGATCCAACCTCTTTTCAAAAGAGGGAAATGGCATATATCCTCTCTGTTAGCTGGGATTGCCATTTTTTTCTATCTGTTTGCTGAGTTTCTTCTCATTAACTTTGTTCGTGGGGACTTTGTATTCCCGCGCGCTGCATTCTACAGAATCTACCTCACGAGCGCCCTCACCATGCTGTTCTCACCCTTCATCTTTTGGCTGATTTTCCAACTCGCGTCTGCATGTCATCATACCATTCGGTATACTGGTCTAAAAAAAGAGCACCGATATATCGACTAACTATCTTCCAACATGGAACCACGCTACCGCCTAAGACTATACCTCCTTACCGCCATCATCCTTGTCGGATTCGGTGCGTTGTTGTCGCGCCTGTATCAATACCAGATAAAAGAACGTTCAGAATTCCTGCGGCAGGTCCCATCAAACTACACGGTCACTATTCGCGAACCAGGTATCCGAGGTGATATCACAGATCGTAACGGCATCACACTTGCAACAAATCAACGTAATCACGAGGTCGTATTCAACTTGGAGGAGATCCGTAACGACTATAAACGCCACCTCATCGAGACCAGAGGCAAAGACGACCCTCAGGTTAAGAAGTTCCGCCAACTTAAAACCCACGAAATTGTCAACATTTGGGTTCGCCCAAGACTCGCCATCCATGGGCTAGACAACAAATATAGTTCTAATGCCTTAAATACTCATTACATCACCCACGGCGGCCTAGTCCCATTCACCTTTCGCGATAATTTAAGCTACGATCAATTCGCTCATTTCGCAGAACACAATCTCGAACTTGCTGGAGTAAATATCCGTATCAGTCCCAGGCGTGAATACCCTTATGGCTCCCTCGCTTCGCACATTCTTGGGTATGTCAAACAATGGGAAAAGGGAGATATACCCGATGATGCAAAACGTAAGTTCAAACACTACACAGGCGATGGCAAGGGTATCGCAGGCGTTGAAGCCACAATGAATTCACACCTTACCGGCTCCGAGGGCATCAAAACCATACTCAAAAACGAAAAAGGTAAGATTCTAAGTATGGTCGACTATATCAAACCAGACGTTGGCTCACGCGTTGAGCTCACTATTGATTCCCGCGTTCAATACTTAGTAGAAAATATACTGCGCCGTGTAGGCCGTGCCGCCGCCGTCGTGTTAGACCCCAATACCGGCGAGGTTATTTCCATGGTATCTGTTCCAGACTTCACCCCAAGCTACTTTGTCCCCAGCATCGATCCGGAAGCATGGAAAAATTATACCTCAAATCGTGCAAATCCATTGGTAAACAAAGCAATCAACAATTTCACCCCCGGATCCACCTTCAAGCTCCCCACTGCAATCGCAGCTGCTATCCATGGTCACGCATTTGATCATGAAGACTGTTCAGGATACGTAGCATACGGAAACGTCAAGATTCGCTGCTGGAAACGCAGCGGCCATGGTCGTCTAGACCTGCAGGAAGCAATTCAGCGATCATGTAACTGCTATTTCATGGAAATCGCTAATAAAATCGGTAGTAAAAAAATGTTGAGCTCGTTCCAGCTCCTCGGACTGGGACTCAAGACCGGCATTGAATTACCCTCGGAATCTTCAGGTTTTATTCCTGGAAATCGATTCTGGAGACAACAGCTTCACCCAGGTTCTGCCGTCACTCCAGCTATCACCGGCATGATGTCCATCGGACAGTCGGACAGCGCCGCCAGCCCTCTTCAAATGGCAGCGCTGGTTGGAGCTATTGCTAATCGTGGGCAATATTACAAACCACGTATCGTCAAACGAGTCATTAATCCGCACAATGGCGTTGTCGTACAAAACCAACCAAACCTGAAAGTAAACTTGCTCCAAGAAGGTCTCAAGACCGTTCACGTTGAGCGTATTCGTCATGGCATGTTTCTTGCAGCCAATAAATTAGGCGGCACCGCACGCCGTGCTGCTGTAAAAAACCGAGCCGTCTGCGCTAAGACGGGAACCGCTCAAACAACTGATATGGGAATCAAGTCAAACGACGCATGGACAGTTGCTTTCGCTCCATATGATCGTCCACGCTACGTCGTTGTAGTTGCCGTAAAACAAGGTGAATCCGGCGGCGCTGTCGCTGGCCCACTCGTACATCTGATCATGCGCGGCTTATTCGCGCGTGACGAAGGCCGAGAACTCCCACTCGCTAAAATGACAGAATACAACGGTGATTTCCTAGTACGCAAAGAAGTGGAACTGACCGATCAAGATAACTTGCTCAACATTACTTTCGAAGACAACGGAGAAACTGGCAATGAGATTGAGAATATCATAACTAATTCCCCTGCCCCAGTAATGATCCGACCTCGCTTACCTCAACCTACCATCCGACAACCGATCGACGAAGAGGGCTCCACAGTCCCAAAGGCAATCATCATTGAAGAATAATAAACTTCCCCCAATAACAACTCTCTACTATCTACTAACTACTTAAAAAAATGATTAAACGTATCAAAAAAGCTCTTGGTATTGAAAACACCACGCCCATGCAAGGCACTTCACTCGTCATCAACTCAGAAAAACTCGAACGCCGCGTTGCCCTCATCGAGGAAGGCTCCCTAGAAGAATACAATCTGGAACGTGAAGGAGATCTCAATATCGTGGGCGGTATTTTCAAAGGCACTGTTAAAAATATCGAACCTGGCTTGAAAGCCATGTTTGTTGATATAGGCCTAGAAAAAAATGCATTTCTTCACTTCTGGGATGCTATTCCGGCAGCGCTCGATAACGGCCTCGAGGAAATTCAACGTGAGGGGCAGAAAAAAAAGAAGAAAAAACAAAAGCGTATCACTTCAAAGGATATACCCAGCATTTATCCCCAAGGGTCTGAAATTATGATTCAAGTATCTAAAGGTCCCATTGGAAATAAGGGCCCTCGCGTTACAACAAATATCTCAATGGCTGGTCGCTACCTCGTATTAATGCCCTACTCTGACCAGTTTGGAATCTCTCGTAAGGTAGACGATCCAAAAGAACGTCAGCGGCTACGCCGTATTATGCAAAAGCTTCAGGTCCCTGAAGGCATGGGCATCATCATGCGCACTGTCGCTACTGGCCAACGCGCACGCCATTTCGTGCGTGATCTTGCTATTTTGTTAGAGCAATGGTATGCAGTTGAAGATAAACGCATCAACCAAAAGGCGCCAGTCTGCTGCTTCCGCGAACCAGGTCTTATTGAGCGTAGTGTGCGCAGTTTTCTTACTGATAATGTAGGCCAAGTTATCTGCGACAATGAGAATACAACCAATGAGATGCGCGAAATCGCAGGGCGTATTTCACGTAGAGCAAAACGCCGTATTCACCACCTTCCATCCCGTCAGTCAATTTTTGAAAAACTCAACCTGCAGAAACAAATTGATGAGGCATTCTCACGGCAAGTATGGCTCAAGTGCGGTGGTTACCTCGTGATTGATGAGACCGAAGCCATGATCACCGTCGACGTTAATACAGGTCGCAATAAGGGATCTAAAGATGTCGATAAAATGCTACTAGAAACAAATGTCGAAGCGGCTCAAGAGGTTGCCCGCCAACTGAGATTACGTAACATAGGTGGTCTCGTCGTTGTTGACTTTATCGATATGCGTCATCGCCGTGATCAACAGGCGGTTTATCGCGCCATGAAAGAGCGGCTCAAGCGTGACAAAGCAAAAACTCAAGTACTACAAATTTCCTCTATCGGACTGATGGAAATGACTCGCCAACGTCTTAATGAGTCACTTCGAGACAGCTTGATGGAACCATGCCCATACTGCCAAGGCCGCGGCAGAGTGAAAACCCCAATGACCATGAGTGTAGAAGTCCAGCGCGCGCTAAACACCGTAATTCAACGCGGTGAGGGCGGCCTCGGAGATCTTGTTATCGTCGTAAATACAGAGGTGCTGAATCGCTTCAAAAATGAAGACTCAAACCTTTTCGTCGAACTTGAGCGCACGCACAGCGGTCGCCTTACTTTCCGCACGGACCCCACGTTAAACCGCGAGCGTTTCGCTATCATTGAGGCAACGACTGACAAGACACTCCATCAGGCGTAGCTATGGAAAGCGCTCATTCATAATCCCAAAATAGAATATTCTAACTTGCCAGATAGAAAAACCATTACGATCGACGAAATTGTCACTACAAAAAAAAATGATAGTGCCAAGCAAAAGGGTAATGCAAATTGGTCACAGGCCACAAGCCAAAATCCTAACAGCGGTTTCTCCCCCACCCCAGAAAACATCTTCGCTGATTTGCAAAAATCGCTGCCATGGAAAGCACGTTTGACACTCTGTCTAACCCGCTGGTTCATGTCACTACGGGGAAAGTCATACGGTAAGCTTGTAATTATACCAATCACTGTCATCGGCGCACTGATGGCGATCCCGCTTGGGCTCTTATTTCTTTGTTTTCTGATCACCCGTTCTTTCTTCAGATCTTTAAGGTAGAAACGTCAATCATAGTATTCTGTTTAGTTAACAACATAAACGTTTCTTTTATGCTGAGCGCTTCATACAGACGATTTTTTTCATGGCGATTACTCCCTCTTACTCCTTGACTTGATGCCACGATGGTAGACGCTTCAGAGTATTGCTACTCATGCTGACTATGCGCCACTTACTTCCTCTTGTCGCCATTTCTATTTTACCACTCGTATCCTGTGCTGAGGCACCCCATATGCGCAGTAGTATGACCATCACCAAGCCAGTGCAGGTAGGTGCCATACCAAGAAAACCTGCTCCCACCATTGGCGCGCCACGTGCGATTGTAGTCGACTTCACGAGTGGACGTGTCCTTTACGAAAAAAACGCCCGCCAGCGATGTGCCGTTGCCAGCACTCAAAAACTCATGACCGCTCTGTGCGTTTTGGATAATGGCAATATTACTCGCAAATTCACTATCACCAAAAGTGACACTTGGGTAGTCCCTACCAAACTTGGTATTCTTCCCGGGCAAGTCTACAGCAGACGTACATTGTTAGGCGCGTTGCTTGTAAAAAGTGGTAATGATGTCGCACGCGCGCTAGCACGCAGTGTAGCCGGTAGCGAGGCCTCATTTTCCAAGGTAATGAACCGTAAAGCTATAAGCCTTGGCATGAAGGACTCGAATTTTCTGAACCCTCATGGCCTCACAGCCAAAGGTCAGTATTCCACCGCAAGAGACATGGCAATCTGCGCACGTGCTGCTTTTAGCAGTAAAACATTACGAGGGATCATGAACACACGAGCTTATACCTTTCGATTCTCTAATGGCCGATCCAAGCGCCTAGAAAATACAAACAGGATTCTAAAGAGATTATCCTATTGTAATGGTATGAAAACAGGCACCACAAGAGCATCAGGAAGATGCTTGGTTTCCAGCGGCACCTTGAACGGTCGCTCCGCCATCGTTGTCGTGCTTGGAGCCACGTCTAAGACGATCTGGGACGACTCAGAAAAACTACTCCGCTGGGCATTGGAACGACCACGATCTAATTAGTCCCCTATTCCGCCATGCGACCACCCGAAGACGAACTCATAAAATTTGATGCAGCGTCACTACGGCGACATATTCCAGATCCGCACGACGGACTCATTGATTTCGCATCCAACGATTACCTAGGCCTCTCAAAACACCCCGCAATCAAAGCAGTCTATCTATCCACTGTGGAAAAGCTGGGTGTAGGCGCCACTGCATCACGTTTGATCTGCGGCACTTCTAGCTCACATCAGGAGCTAGAAGATAAACTGGCTACCGCCAAAGGCACGGAGGCTGCTATCACCTTCGCCACAGGCTACGCGACATCCACAGGTGTAATTCCCGCTGTCCTTGAAAAAGGCGATACAATTATCATGGACAAGCTCTGCCATGCCAGCTTGATCGATGGGGCACGCATGAGTAACGCCACAATTCGTGTTTTCCCACATAGCCATTTGGGAAAACTTGAAAAACTATTAGAGTCCACAGCCCAAAAAACTAATACAAGGACTCTCGTGGTTACTGAATCCGTTTTCAGTATGGACGGAGACACCACGCCGTTGGCTGAAATTGTTTCTCTTTGTAAAAAGTATGGCGCTTTACTCATGGTCGACGAAGCACATGCCCTGGGTGTCATAGGAAAAACCGGTATGGGGCTGGCTGAGCAGCTCGGCTTGACAGATGAAATTGATCTACACATGGGCACGTTAGGCAAAGCAGCCGGAGTGGCGGGAGGCTACATTGCAGCAAATCGACAGTGGATTGATTTACTCATCAACAAAGCTCGATCATTCATATACTCAACTGCTCCACCACCGGCACAAATGGCAGCAGCCGGAGCAGCTCTAGACATCATACAAAGTGAGGAGGGACGTCAGTTACGCGACAAGCTCTGGTCTAACATCAAGCAACTAAAACAAGACGCACAGTCTGCGATCATTCCTTGGATTATTGGTGACAACAGGTCTGCCATGCAAAAAGCGCTTGAGTTACGCTCATCAGGATTTCTGATTCCCGCGATAAGATACCCCACAGTTCCAAGAAACTCTGCCAGATTAAGGATATCAGTAAGTGCAGTCCATAGTCAGCTAGAAATCAATCAACTTAAAGAACTCATTGATTAAATGACACCTGACCAGAGATTATCAAATCATCCCGATTGGCGGTCGTATAAATCACGGTATAGCGCACTGCTTTGATAAATATCCTCATGAGGACCATCAGCAACAATACCACCATCCTCAAACACGAGGATACGATCGCAAATCTTAATAGTGCTAAATCGGTGCGCAATGATGAAGGTTGTGCGCCCTTGAACCAAATCCTCAAGCTCTGCTTGGATCCTTGCCTCGCTCTCGCTATCAAGGGCAGAAGTCGCTTCATCCATGATCAGAATAGGAGCATCTTTCAGAAATGCTCGCGCGATAGCGATACGCTGGCGCTGACCACCAGAGAGGTTTGATCCTTTTTCCCCAACTGTCGTCGAGTAGCCTTCACCCCCGTCCATCTCAGATATAAACTTATCAGCGTGGGCTTTCTCGGCAGCTTTAATAACCTCTGCATCACTGGCCCCAGGACGACCAATACGAATATTCTCCATTACGGAATCATTGAATAACACCGGGCTCTGAGAAACGATCGCAACTCCATCACGCAACTGCTCCTTGGTAACTTTACGAACATCATGCCCATCCACACTGATGACGCCTTTCGTAACATCGTAAAACCGAGGAACCAAACTCGCAAAAGTAGTTTTACCAGCACCACTTGGCCCAACCAAAGCCACCACTTGCCCCTGAGGAACGGTGATATTGATGCCCTTGATTACAGTCTGATTGTCTCTATAGCCAAAGGAAACATCATCAAAACACACCTCGCCCTTCACAGTATTTAATGGCAGAGGCTTTTCCGGATCTGCAAGCATAGCATCATGATTGAGAATATACTCAACACGGTCAAGTGATGCCAAACCCTTCTGAATACGTGCACTGACCTTACCCAAGACCTTAATCGGTGCATAACAAAGATATAACGCCATTAGCAAGGGCATGAGATCTTTGTCGAATTCCATTCCCGATCTTCCCGCATAGAGAATAGCTGCCGCAATGCCGAAGGATGAAATGATCTCCACTGAGGGAGAAATCATATTATCATATTTGACCACCTTCATTCGTGCCTTGAATAATTGCAGAACTTTAGTTCGAAATGCGGAGATCACTTTCCTCTGCATGTTGTATGCACGAATTTCCTGCGGCGCCTGAATACTGTCTGTGACCGAGGCCGAGATAGTTCCCATCTCAGATTGCACTTTTTCAGCTTTAGATTTGAGCCTTTTCGCAAAAATTCGAATGGGAAAAACACACATCGGTATAGTCGCCATACAAACCAACAAGAAGAACATCTCACCGCGCTCAATTGATTGAACCACCAGATACGTTATAGCAGAAATCAACACCATCGGTTGCTTGATCAAATCATTAGAAATATTGACCAACACATTACGCATCATTTGTGTATCCACCATAAGACGGCTTAAAAGGTCGCCACTTTTGTTTTGCTGGAAAAACCCAACCGAAAGGAACTGTAACCTTTTAAATAGCTGCACCTGAATTCGCTCAAGCACTCGCCCACCACAGTATTGGATAAGGTAACTGTTGACGTAGTCACAAAGGCCACGGGCAAAAAATGCTGCGGGCAAAATTAATGCCACAGGTATTAATTCCACCCACGAAATCTCATCACCCCTAAACATCTCAGGAAGGACAGTTTTCATCATGTATGGCATACCTAGGCCCGTCGCCACACCAAATCCTACGCCAGATAGCACCGCAAGCAGGAAATACCACTTCACCTCGAACAGGTAGCGATAGTATGGGAAGAAACGCTTCATAAATTAAGTGCGGCAGACACGGACAGATCACCGCATCGCTGTGTGCTGTTTACACTAGATATCTTGATGGGGCAAGCCCGCGCAGAGCACCGGCATAATCGCAATAACTTCACCATAAGTCTGTCTAAACCTTGAGCTACTCACGCGCGCCTTGTACCTTAATCAGTTGCTGGAAAGAAGCTTCCTTCATCGTTTTCACTTCACCATCGATTCTCAAATATGTTCGCTTCCCGTCGATGGGTGCAGGGGTATGCATGATAATAGTCGCCGAATGGTCCGACGTCCTGAAACCAGGGATATAGACAAGCGGTCTATCTTCGCCGTCTGCATGACAGCTATTCAACATCGTAAGGGTGTCTTGTTTAAGATATCCTTTCTTAACCAAGTCCTCCAGTTGCTCGGGGAATTTACCTTCATCTATATCATAATCAATAAACAGGTAATACATTTTCTTCATGTTAGATACCACTTGGACAAGCTGTGCTTTTTTCTTTTGTTTAAGAATCATGGGGGTCGCTATAGCTGCCATTGCAGAAATGGGAGCAACACTACTCATCATCCCATAACCTTTGTCTGGCATGGGAGAGTTACCCACGATCAAAATACCGCTTTTCGTGTTGGCAATACAGCACGCGTAGCCGTGCACCACATCATTCGCGGACAGGTTCGAAACCCCTAACAACCCATCAAAAAGTGCCGTTGCTTCACCATCCTTTGGCATGTTCTTTCTAACCTGAATGACCTGCTCGACAAGCTCTTTACAAAAATCTCTCGAGACATAAATAAGCCCATTACCTTTGGCTGGAAACCCTGTGGTTGCTGACTTAAGGTCGTCGCTACTGGATAATGTAGTTTTCCCTGATCGGCATTTCTCCAAGTAAGCTTCCGACAAGGAAACCAAAATGACATCTTTGGATTCGTCCAATATGATCACAGGTTTGAGCTTACCCATGGGCGTATCCATTTCTTCGGGTGCCTTGACGATCTTGAGTCCATCCTTCTCGCTGACTTCGGCATCCGCCTCGATATGCTCACCAAACTGCCTCCACAGCCACATTCCTCTCTCGATACGTAAGGTCACAAGCATTGTTGGTAGCTCGACCTGCTCGGACACATTCCAGCGCTGCTCCCTGTCAAGGGATATGACCAGTGTAGCACGTATATCCATCTTTCCTAATAAATCACCCACCGTCATCGCGCTATCAGCTATTTTCTCCTGCATCGCCTCAAGAAATCCCTGCTGTGTCTGTTCATCAAATGCAGCGCTCACAATCAACATCGTTTGCCTGAGGCGGCGCAGATTCAGCTCAAATTCAACTACCACATCTGCGTCGGCAGGTGCGAAATCTCCCGCTCTCCAAGCAGTTCCCTCATCACCCATAAGCGAGAGAACGCCACTGCGGCTCCCTCCAGTTTGTATGAACAACCGATTGTGCCATGCACTTTCATTCCATCGTGAACTTCGCCCCACAGCATCAATTTTTTCTAACCCAAGGTCATTGACTAAATTCACCACACTCAAATTCAGCGGCACTTCATCGGAAGTTTGTCGCGCCACATCAAGCAGTCCGTCCATGACTTCGGCGAGCTGTTTGAGATCCTCATCGATATGAGTCACTGATAGATGAGATCCATTAGTCTCAAGATTACTGGCCACATTTACCAATGCGTTGTGGAAGGATGGAGCTTGAGCACTATCCAATGATACTAATTTTTCATTAGCTGATTCACTCGCAGTTCTGGTATTTCCAGCTTGTTGTTCTGGGCTCTTATTGCAGGCAGCAAAAATAATAACAGCAACAGCGAACACGGTCAGAAGTTTTCCCATACAATCAGTCTAGCTACGCAACAAGATTTCCGTGAAGCAAAAAAGCGACAACCTATCGGTCATCGCTCTTATTAAATTTGATTGATGAGCTAAACCTAGATCAAACCGGCTTTCTTCAGCGTGACATAGGCACCATTCTTATTGATTGTCTTAATAGCTTTAGCACTGAGCTTGAGCTTTACATGACGTCCAAGCTCAGGAACGTAGATACGCTTGGTGTGTAGATTGGGAGAAACTGAACGTTTTACTACCTTGGTGACGTGCCGACCAATACCACCCTTCTTCTTAGCGAGACCAGAGCGGTGAACTCTACCACCTACACGGACACGGGAACCTCTGATGCTGCATACTCTGGCCATTACTTTAATAAATATTGAATTGAAAAATAGTTAATTGCGGGCGGCGAGAAATACACTTCGGTAGCTATCAGTCAAGAGAATTAGCTATCTTTTACTGATCTCGCATATTTTTTTTACATGCTTATGCATACGAGGCAACAAAATGGTGATTACAAGCAGCCCACCAACCACAGCTCCCATGCAATCCGCGATCCAGTCGCCAATATCGTTTGCTGATCTACCGGGCGTAAATGACTGGTGATACTCGTCCAGCCTACCAATTAGGCAAAATACCACTGAAACCATCGTGAAAACAAGAAACCGAGAGCACTCAGGCCACTTAAGCCCTAAAAAAGCAGCAAATGCTGCCCCCCCGCAAAGAAAATAAGAAAAATGCGCAATTTTATCCAAATGCGGGATCTTGGGAGCACTCTCTGAGCCCGGACTGCTTGCAGACAAAAACCATAGCGTAACCGTCCAAATAGCAAGCATACACATATATGCCGCGGGCCTCAAAGGAAGCCACGCGGCAAATTGGTCAATTTTGCGGGATATATTCACTATGTCCCGATTTAGCTGTTTTCAACTATTAAGCAAGTCCCTCAAGAGTAGACTTGAGCTGATCAAGCGTCACGTTTGCACCCGTGATCGTCTCTTTCACTTCACCATTTTTGAAGAAAAGCAGACAGGGAATAGAACGAACGCCATACTTACCAGCAAGTGCTTGATTGGTATCAACCTCAACTTTACCAACAGCAGCGGTGTCGCCAACTGCGTCAGCTAATTGATCAATCAGCGGGGATATCATTTTACACGGACCACACCACTCTGCCCAAAAGTCTACAAGCACGGGCTTGTCTGAGTTAATCACTTCAGCATCGAAATTGTCTTCATTATATGTATTTGCCATGGCGGAAATATGTACAGCCGAGTGGATACGTCAAGAGCCGCCCGCAGAAATTTCCACGAACGGCTCATGAGAAAATGAAAACACCCAAACTATAGGGGTAGGTTGCCAGTCGAGAAAGCCAACCATGCAACTAAGCCACCAATGAGAAGCAAAATAATTTGTATTACCATATCGTTAAGTTAAGTTCTTATGTTTGTTTGAATTAGTAGAAACATGTCAAAGCAATTACTCGAAGAGCTTTCCCCAGTCACCATCGACCCAGATACTTGCAGTGGCGATCTGAACGCCAAGAACTATTAAAGCAGCTACTAATGCTACGACCGAAAGCCCTGCTGATGCACCCTCACCGGGCTCATCGGTATCATCAGTATCCGCAGTGCGAATAGTTGCAGGCTGAGTGGTAGCTACCCCGGGAGTCATTGGCTGCGTTGGCAAAAGCTGAACAGTTGCCTTGGGAAGTGCCTGGCCTGAACCACCCGATAAATTGCTAGTAGCAGGACCAGTAGCGCCAGGTGTGCTGAGTTTCACCGTGGGAGCTGGAGCTGGAGCTGTAGATGTACCACCAGCTTGCAATTGGACGGTCGGCGCTAACGAAGGCGGCTTGGCTGGAGCTGAGCTGGCTGTTTTTAATGGAATCGTTGGCGCCGGTGCTGGTGGCTCGGGCCTTGAAGGTGCGCTTGGAGGGCTTGGTGCCTTAGGGATGTTGTCGTTGTCGTCACTCATAGGTAGTTTTGGTCTCGTTGGTGCAAGCATTAAGATTAATGCTCTGAGTAGATTTAAGCATTGTTGAAAGGGACATGTCAAACCCACAGCGAATTTTTTTACGCTAATTATTGCCCTTCTATCAAAAGCAAAGCATCTGACATCGTCGCAAGAACCACTGGCACAAGACCAGCACGGTAATGTCACATCACCCACTGAACATACATTTGTGCAACCATAACAACCACAATTTTCATTATGAATGATAGCTTGCTAACATTTTGAGGCATGATAACTTCATTGTATTGACTATGCGGTTACACGTTTATTATACAGTCTTGTCAATTTCGCTCGCTTTTATGCTACCTGCTGGAGCGCTTGTGCACCGCTCTTATGATTCGAATAAACACGACCCGTTCATTGGGTTTCCTAACCCCACGGCGCGAAACCCGAATTTTATTTTTAGCCACTTAGATTTCACGGGAGTTGGCTGGAAAACATCCGATACGCGCTTATTATATACGATGGTTTCACCTATTCACTTTGTAGGTGCCTCACATGTAGCTCCCAGCGCCGGTCAAACGATACGCTTTTTTGCTCCAGATAACACCATACAATCGTTCGTGGTAGATTCAAAAACTATCATCACTCAATCAGAACAAACGGATTTGCTAATCGGCAAGCTAACACAAGCCATACCCACCAACTACAACATCCGTCATCATCCTTATTTGAATTTAACCAATGACAATGCCTACTTGAACGAGCCCTTGGTTATTTTGGGGACGCGAGGCAAGGGAGGCAGTCAAACATCAGCAGCATTTGCCAATGTCTCGGTAGATGATAGAACCACTAAAACTATCAGCAGTTCCTACCTCACCCTGGGCTTTGACTCTGATGAAGTCCATTTCGAAACAGGAGATTCTGGAGGGCCTACGATGATCGAGCATGATGGTGTGGCCACAATCATCGGCACGAATAGTGCATTTGCAACAGCTCCTTTCTTGGGGACCATCGTCAATTACTCCAATTTCATACCTTTTTATATCAATGAACTCAATGCCGTCATGGAAACCGATGGATACCGCATGACAAAGGCTATACCAGGCAGCACAACTCTAAAATTAAACCATCAAATACCATCCGAGACCATACGCGCAGGTCATCCTTTTGATATCAATCTAACGATCAATAATACCACTAACATACTCGCTGAAAACCTCAGATTAACAAATACCTTTTCTCACACCTCCAACGTCAGCAATGCAATTGGTGCAGACTGGTTTGACCAATCGATGGCGAATACTACGATTGCCCGTAGGGCGAAACTCGAAAGAGGCATTAGTAGTAACTATGTTCTAACGCTTACAATCCCCGCTGCGGGTGTGACCCAGCATGGAGTCACATTTTCATGCGATCAATTTCCTGCCATTACTCAAAATTTTGATATAAATGTGATCAGCTCCTTTGTAAGTTTCGTGGCAGAGCTTACTGATGCTACCCCCACGGGTGATAGTGATCTAGATGGCATTGGTAATTTATTAGAATATGCCTTTGGGGGTGACCCATCTACACCATCACATTTGCTGGCAGAGACCAGCATTCCGCTACTCCCAGAGCTTAAAATGGTGAATGGCATCATACAGCTGTCATACCTACGCCATAAAGATTACGTGGAACGCGCTATCAGCTACGACCTTAAATCAACCATCACAATGGCAACCGGCACTTGGGCTAATGCTTCTTCGCTGATTACCAAAACCACAGTGAATTCGATAAATACCGAATTTGAACAAGTCACTTATGAACTTTCAAATACCTCAAATCATCAGTTTTTTAGAATCGATATTACACTCAACGAATGAGCTAGGCTAGTGTAAGAAAAACCTTACTCACACACTAATCTAAATCGACGGTGGTTATTTTAAATCAACAATAATAGAAATATAGCAGCCTATCGAACCGAAAACACTGAACTAACTCTTCATTAATAAATTATAATTTATCAATGAAGAGGGAACAGTAATATGACGTGAATGGATACAGTTCACACTAAGCATTTTCAGCAGCCATCGATTCTTTAACTTTCACCTCAATTTCAGCGTATAACGCATCATCCTCCTTCAGGGCCACCTTGGCAGCGTCGCGTCCTTGAGCCAGCTGGTTTCCAGAATAGCTGAACCATGAACCACGTTTCTGCACTATATCGTATTCCAACGCGAGATCGAGCATCGAACCAACTGAGGAGATCCCCTCATTATACATAATATCGAATTCAGCCTCGGTAAATGGTGCTGCCACTTTGTTTTTGACGATCTTAATGCGTGTGCGGTTTCCGGTTACGGTTCCATCGGTAGCCTTTATCTGCCCAATACGACGAATGTCGACGCGTACTGAAGAGAAAAATTTAAGAGCCCTGCCACCAGGGGTAGTCTCCGGATTACCAAACATAACACCGATTTTTTCACGGATTTGGTTAGTGAAGATACAGGTAGTGCGTGCCTTGGAAATAAGGGCCGTGAGCTTACGCATCGCTGCGCTCATTAAGCGGGCCTGTGTGCCCACTGTACTGTCACCTATTTCACCTGCGAGCTCTTGCTTGGTAACTAATGCAGCCACAGAATCGAGAACGACTACGTCGATAGCATTGGAACGTACCAGTGTTTCAACAATCTGAAGTGCTTCCTCACCAGAGTTTGGCTGCGAGACTAACAAGTCATCAATATTTACACCGAGTTTGGCTGCATATGCAGGATCGAGTGCATGTTCAACATCGACAAATGCTGCAAGCCCGCCGCGTTTCTGTGCCTGAGCGATAACGGTAAGAGTGAGGGTTGTTTTTCCGGACGATTCGGGCCCATAAATTTCGACAACACGACCGCGAGGAAACCCTCCAACTCCAAGAGCACGGTCAATGAGCAAATTACCGGTGGGAATGACGTCAACATCGACACGATGACCGTCGCCAAGTCGCATAATAGCGGTTTCTCCAAAATCTTTTTGTATCTGAGATATTGCAAGATCGAGATTTTTCTTTCGCGCGGCTGCAAGTTTTTCCTCGGCAGCAGAATTTTTATTAGTAGGCATTTTAGACTTAGTTTTAGTAGTAGAGGAAGTTGATGTAGCCGGAATACCTTCGGCTCCATTGGCCACTTGGGCAGTTGATTTGCTGGCGGAAGAATTGGCTGATGTGGTTTTAACGGTTGCGGTGCTCATGACAATAGTTTGTTTTAATATTCATCACATATATCGCATTGTTATGATACGTCAACACAAAAAGCTGTTCGAAAGAATAGTGTTATATAGAACATGTTCGTATGAAGCAAGTTATGACGCAAAAAAAATCTGGATAAGACAATAATCATGCGCAAGGTCTGGGCATGGACATTAAAATTAACACTTTTACAGGCGGCATGGCAGAGACAAATGCCTACCTGCTTCAGCGTGATGATAGAGCTATTCTCATAGACGCGCCACTGGGCGTATGTGATTGGGTAGATTCATTGGGCGTATCGCTGACCGACCTGCTGTTAACACACCAACATTATGATCATGTTGAGGATGCAGCGGCATTATCAGCTCAGGGGGTGCGACTTCATGCATATTCTGCATACTCACCAGAGCTCACACTGGAACTATTACTAAAACAATCAGGTATCCCCCTCAAAATTGAACCATATCAGGTAGATAATGTGCTGGGTAATAACGCAGAACTCGAGGCAGCGGGTTGGCACTTCCGGCTTGAGCATGTTCCCGGGCACGCAACGGATAGCTTGGTTTTTTTGACTGATGACCTCGTCTTTGCTGGTGACACCTTATTCGCTGGAGGAGTTGGCCGTGCTGACTTGCCCGGTGGCGACATGGATTTGCTCACTCAAGGCATCCAAGAAAAAATTCTAAATTTGCCTCCTGAGTCACGGGTATTTCCAGGACACGGACCGCAAACCACTGTAGGAAGAGAAATTGAATCCAACCCATTTCTGTAATCGATCAACAATACGCGAATATTCACCCTCTTATCCCATTATGACAATAAAGATCGTTTTTTGACACAGGACCTCTTGCGTTAGGCGTAGAATAATGTCACCATATCGCTGAGTTACAGCTTTTATCCTCCATAGTCATCGCTGGGCTCACTCTATCTATTGGCGTGATAACATGGCTAAATAGATAACGACTCCGTCTATTATCAGCAAATTACAACTAAACAATACAATGGAAGAAACATTCGCAAACCCCGATTTCGGCAAAGATTCTCCGATGAGTGAAACTCACGCATCTCAGAAAGCAGCGGGCGACCTCCGCGCAGCAGCATCAGATAAAGCAAAGCAGATCACCCAAGACGCTGGTGCCAAAGCTCAACAGCTCAAACAGACCGCAGTAGATAAAGCTCAACAATTTCGCGAATACGCAGGCAGTAAGGCCAACGAGATAAAAGAGACTGCAGGCGTTAAGGCACAACAATTCAAAGAGGCCGCAGGCGAACAACTTCAGCACAGCCGTGTTAAGGCTCGCGAAGTACATGCCGATGCTGAAGAGTATGTCCGCCAACACCCTACAAAATCTGTGCTCACTGCACTGGGTGCAGGCATTGTCATCGGCCTGATTTTACGCCGTTAGTTCAGTCAATTCAAAACTTGATTACCAACTGCCAGCACAAAAGTGTTACGTGCGTCTGCATTTCACGTATCATACATTGTTTATTGCGCCGCATTTGTCGTTTTGATCTGTATTCTGTTTGTTTCTGGTCATGAAAGAAAATACTCAACAGCAACAGGACCCATCTCCTCAGCTTGATCATTCAGGCAGAGACGATGATCCCTCAGGAATGTTGAAGCGCGCCGTTTCCGAGTTTATCTCTGCCCGTGTCGAGCTCACGGCTATCGAAGCGAGAGAAGCAGCTGAGTTCACTGTGCGTAAGTTAGTCTTGGCTCTCGCATTCGTAGCCTGTATTTTTATCACTTGGATATCCACAATGGCGTGCCTTGTCGGCATTTTTGGCGACTGGGCAGAAAAACACCTCGCTAATCACATACCCCACACCCACGGCTGGGTAATCGTGCTTGTTGCCCTGGTTATCATCCACGCTATCGTAGCTTCGATTCTCTTAATGCTACTGAAGAAAAAGCCCTCTGCTCCTCTGTTTGAGCTAACTCGCCAAGAAATAAAAAACGATAAGGTATGGGTAAGAAGGAACAAATAGCCAAGCGCAAACAGGAGCTCACCGCGAAGCTTTCTGAGAACCGTGTGCTCATCAATACTGGCCGTAACAACGTTAAACAGATGCTTAGCGTAAAAAAACAGCTGCGGAATTTGGTTCTACGTAAACCTAAAGCAATTTTTTTTGGATCCGTCGGCGCAGGACTGCTCGCCACTTTAGCGCTCAAGCGCCCCAAAAAAACACATAAGAAAAAATCATCAACCATAACTATGGTACTGCTCCGCTGGGTCTTATCTCTCATGCAGCCGGCAGCTAAGACATGGTTGATAAACCGTGCCAAAATCATATTGGCGCAACAGCTAGAAACACGCCGACGGAGCCAAACTCAGACAGATTTATAAGGAGCCGCAAAGACGTTTGATTTTTCCACACGACATCTTCGCTTTCCCCTTTACTCCGCATGTCTGATACCGACACAATACATCAGCATGAGATTTATTGATTTTAGTATTTTATTTTCTCTGTGTATTGGCTCGCTCAACGCACAACTTAACGCGCCCCATAAAGAGGGTGACGGCTTGCCCGGCTCCGACTTTGCCGACATGCCAAAAACGCCTAACAGCATTCGCGTCGATCACGATGGCACAATGGAGATGAACTCCAAAAAAGGCACTCTTTTGTTTATTGGTAAAGTGAATGTGAAAGGCGATAACGGAGTGGAATTGAAAGCAAGTCGCGTATCTGTAAACACCCAAAAAGAAACAGCATTACTTACCGGACAGGTCTCAGTAAGACAAAAAGCGACGACTCATCACGACGGCACTATCAAACCAGGCATCCAGATGTTCGCTGACCGAGTTTCCTTAGATGGAAAAAAGAAAGTCATCACACTCACTGGAAACGTCAGTATTTATCAAGGGGCAACACTACATCGTAGTCAACGTGCCATTTACGATTACGGTAACAGATACCTCGATACACGCGGCCTCGCCAGTGGATTGGGACCCATTCTTTTGGAATCTGATCGATTTACTGCAATAGAACGTAACGGTAAAAAAATCTTAATTGGGGGAAATGCCAATATCACTACACACGATGTCAGCGAGCCAAATTTCTGGTTGAGATCCGATCGTACGACCATTTATCCTGACGAAAGAATCATCTTTAAAAACCTGCGTATTTATGCCGGAGATACTGCCATTTTTTGGCTTCCCTATTTATCGCAGCCGCTTGATTCAGACCTTGGTTATCATTTTATTCCTGGAGCAAGATCAAACTGGGGGTTTTTCCTGCTAAATCGCTACGGTATTATGCTTGGCGGCGTAAAAGACGAGGAGACCGGTGCACGTAATGATGCATGGCTTCTATCACAATGGAATTTTGATATCCGCTCCCGACGTGGCCTAGGAGTTGGTGTGGATCTGTTCGATATGCGCCTGGATGACAATCCCAATCTCGGCTGGCTCAAGTTTTATTACCTCAATGACATGGATGCCTCACTTGAGCGCTCTGCCGAACCTAGAGGATACGTAAATGAAGATCGCTGGAAACTTGAACTCAAGCATCGTGCCGATCTGCGAGAACAAGGTGAACAACGCACATATCTGGACTTTGATATCACCGCCTTGAGTGATCGGTTTTTCCTAGAAGACTTCGAACCCGGCACCTTCAAAATTGATCCTAATCCAAATAATGAAGTGGGTATATTTCACCGTCACCCAAGTTTCTTAGCGGGTATCTTTACACGCCTCAGACTCAATGATTTTCATCAAACTGACACACGCCTGCCAGAGCTTTTTATTGATCAAGTAAAACGGCCAATCTTTGGCTCCCAAATCCTTCATGAAGGTAGCACCTCTTGGGGAGTCTATGACGAATATCTGGCAGATTTTGAAAAGAATAACCTGCGCGCGGAAGCTGCATTACTCCCTGCCCTGCACCCACGTAAAACAGAAATCATGGGTTTGCTTGCCGACCGCGGCTACACCCGCTTTCATACTTTCCATGAATTTACTGCACCTTTAAATGCAGGCAGTAAAATTGTAGTTGTACCGCGTGCGGGATTTGGTCACACACGCTATTCAAATATGGATGGATCCAGCAATTTCGACCGAACATATTTTTCTGCAGGAGTAGACACCTCGATGAAATTTTCTCGAGCCTATCCAGAAGTGGTAAATAAGAAATGGGGAGTCGAGGGGCTACTGCATGTTTTTCAACCCTATATCAATTTTTCTCAGCTCTCCACCAATGATCTAGATTCATCATTCTCGGGAATAGAAACCCTCACAGCCTCAACACGGCCGCGACCACTCGAAGCTGGGCACTTCACTGCTACCGATGACTTAATGGATTGGTCAATCATTCGTTTTGGTGCCCGTAACCACTTAATGACGAAGCGTGACGGCGATACGCACCAGTGGCTGGTTATGGATACTTACACAGACCTTTTCCTAAATGATCCAGAATTCGACCGTAACGTTTCAAACCTCTACAACGATATTACTTGGTCTCCTCTTCCATGGATGCAACTTGAACTCGAAACTCAGTTCCCTATCGCCAGTAGTAATTCTGATTTCCGAGAGTTCGCAGGAAATATCAAATTTATGCCCTCTGATGCCTTAGAGCTGACCTTCGGATATCGCCAACTCAATAATCATCCAATTCTTGAGGATAGCAACCAAATCACAACGCGTGCCTACTGCAGAATCAGCGAATCATGGGGACTTGGTTTTTACCAACGCTGGGAGCTAGATAATGGCACGCTGGCTGTTCAGCAATATTCTGTGTATCACGATTTTGACAGCTGGACCGCGTCTCTCGGGCTCTTGATAAGAGATAACAATGACGACCAAGACGAAATCGGACTGATGTTAAACTTCACTCTGAAAAATTTCCCATCAGTCAGTATGCCTCTCACAGTAGATAGCGAGTAAGCCTCGATTACATAAAAATATACAATTTTCACTATGGACATATTATCACCACAGCAACTAATCGCGCGCCTAGAATGGCGCTATGCAACCAAGGATTTTGACCCTCAACAAAAAATCTCATCAAAGGTATGGGACAAAATTGAGGAGAGCCTCGTACTGACCCCATCATCTTTCGGGCTCCAACCCTGGAAATTCATCAGCGTCACAGATCAGTCCACTAAAGAATCGCTGCTAGAGCATTCATGGCATCAACGCCAAGTGACCGATTGCTCACACATGGTAGTTCTTTGTGCTAAAGACAACATGACTCCTGCCGACGTAGATGCTTGGTTGGATCAACTATGTAAAGTCCGCAACGTAAGCCGCGACACACTGGAAGGGTATGCAGGAATGATGACTGGATTTTTTGCTAAAATGTCAGCTGAAGAAATCTCAGCATGGTCCAAAAACCAAGTCTATATCGCTCTCGGTCAGTTAATGGCAGCAGCAGCCGTAATAGGTGTGGATGCATGCCCAATGGAAGGAATTGTAGCTGACGAATATAACCGTTTGCTCGGTTTAGAAGGTAGCGGATTTTCCACCTCTGTGGGATGCGCCATGGGATATCGAAGCATGGACGACAAGTATGCGGAGCTGCCAAAAGTACGTTACGATCATGATCATGTCATCAAAAACTGCTAATCATTAATCGTGATTCGCGTTATCCAGATGGCGGGCGATGCAGCCCCTCACTCCTGACATTATCGAAATAATTATTTACGATGGTTTCGAGAACAGCCTTAGCAAGAACCTTATCCTTGTCCTGATAAGTGACATTAACACTGCCCTCACTCACCTTGACGGAAAATTTTTGCTGGAGGATGGTCTTTGCAGCGTCAACACCCGAGACGCCCCACACACTGACAAGCTGGTGCTTTTTGACGACAGCTTCCATCGCAGAGTCGTCTAAAATGACTGCCTTAAAGGCTGCTTCATCGAAGCTTGCGTTGGCCGTTCCGAGCTTTCCTTGAAAACGAAATTCTTGGTTCTGCTTGTTCTTATATTTTTTATAAGCCCAAATGGCTCCCGCTCCACCCACAAAAGCGATAAACAACAAGGCAACAATAGAAATGATCGTTTTTCGAGACACAATTGGAAAATACACCATTCAATCGTAATGCCAAGAAAAACAGACCAGCAGCAATTGACTTAAATGTATTTCCCAAGGATCGGGCTCAGCTTTTGCATCGTATCTTCAGGCCAGTCTTTTCTAGCCGTCATTAGTGCTGTTGCGAGAGCATCATGCTCAGGCCAGTAAGGATCTATTGGCACCTGCCCAACCGCTCTAGCCACGATTCTTTGCGCATTTGCTGCATTCGCATGCAGATTCTCAATAACTGTCTCAACACTGACATCCCTCTCGGACTCATGCCAACAATCGTAATCTGTCACCATACAGAGCGTAGCTAAGGCAATCTCAGCTTCACGGGCGAGCTTCGCCTCAGGTAGGTTTGTCATGCCAATAACATCAAACCCCAGGCTACGGTATGCCTCACTTTCCGCCCGAGTGGAAAATGCAGGACCGTCCATATTCACATACGTACCACCATTATGAACAATGCAGTTTTCTTCCTTTGCTGCATCCTTCAGAATGGCACGCAAACCAGAACTAATTGGATCTCCGAAGCCCACATGCGCTGCAATTCCTCCACCAAAAAATGTGTGCTGCTCACGCCGACTGGTGCGATCATAAAACTGGTCAGGCAAAACAATCTGTCTTGGAGGATAATCTTCCTTTAAGCTTCCCACTGCCGTGACGCAGATCAGCCAGCGCACGCCAAGACTTCGCATCGCCCAGATGTTTGCCCGGTGATTGATCTCATGTGGCATCACCGTGTGCCCACGGCCATGGCGAGGAAGAAACCAAACTTGCCGACCAGAAATCTCGCCCCCGATCAGAGCATCCGATGGTTTTCCAAAAGGAGTAACGATCACTCTCTCATCGGACTGCTCGAATCCTTCCATTGCATAGAGTCCGCTGCCTCCTATAATTCCTATCGTGTGCATTATTATGTGCTGTGGTTTGTTAATTTCTGATAACTTATCGACACTTGAGCCAGATTATCTGACTCAATCATCCATTAACCATCATATCCTTGAAACATCTGGCAATATGACAACATGCTTGCTAAAATGTGACGTATCACAAAGCTCAAAACTACTGTCGTCGTTACGAGAAAAGCATAGCCAAATCATGAGTATCTGAACACTGAAATCTAAACTCTGACACATTTTGCTCCAAAAATCCGCCATCATCACAACACTTTTTATAGCCTCCGTTCTGGGTGCTATCTCATTGTATGGCTCGAAGCACTCCCCCGTCATGCACTCCCCCGATCACCAAAGCACGCTCAGTGATAAAGATTACTCCCGAGGGCATCTCCGGGAAAAGGATGTCATCTGCCGAATGACCCCGCGCATGAACAAAGAGCTCGCTGAAAAAGGGCTGAAACTTGGGTCACCTGTATTCATCCGCATCTTTAAGGAATCACATGAACTGGAAATCTGGATGGAAGATACCAAGACCAAAAAATTCAAGCTCTTCAAAACATGGAAAGTAGCTGCCATGTCCGGCAAACTTGGGCCCAAGCTCGCAGAGGGAGATTTACAAGCACCCGAGGGGTTTTACTACGTCGCCAAATCGCAGATGAAACCAGACAGTAAATTTCATCTGGCATTCAACATTGGCTATCCCAACAGCTACGACCGAGCGCATGCCTACAATGGCTCATTCATCATGGTTCACGGCAATCGTGTGTCTGCCGGGTGTTTTGCAATGACAGATCCGGGCATCGAAGAAATCTACACCCTCTGCTGCCAAGCTTTGACAAACGGGCAGCCTTTTTTTCGAATCCACGTCTTCCCATTCCGCATGTCCGCCACACGTATGAATCACGCGAAAAGACATCGCTGGCATGCATTCTGGACTAATCTCAAAGAAGGATACGATTGGTTTGAAGAAAAAAAGACACCACCAAACGTCGCGTTGAAGGAAAAGCGGTATGTATTCAGATAGCTCAGAGCAATATCATGTCCACAGCCGCTTGTTCGCAAAAGCAAATCCAGAGCCAGTTTTTAGGTAGGACTCAAAAGCCAATGCCTGCTTCTTGGATGAAAAAGCTAGATAAGTCTCTAGGCTCCATGGCTTGCAGGGCTTGGTCGACACATTCTTCCCGTCATTGTGATCTTGCAGACGAGTTTTCAAATCCTCGGTAAAACCTACGTAGCGTTGGGTAGGATGACTTATACTGCGGAGCATATAAACATAATACATCGTGCTCGCCATACTACCCAATCGCCCTACTTCGCCAAGGCTACGAAGGGCACCCATCGCTTTTTTATACACCACCCTCTACGACAATAATAGGCTTCACGCATAGTGGCCGCGCCACCCGAAGCCTTGGCGAAGGGTGGCAGAGGGAATGGGATTCGAACCCATGGTAGGCTATAAACCTACACTCGATTTCGAATCGAGCGCCTTAAACCAACTCAGCCATCCCTCCTTTCACACGCATCCCTGAAGAACATGGTCCTCTGGAACGTCATGCATGCTAAAACGAACTCATGAGAACGTTCCTGTATGCGGAGACACTTGCTACGCCCGAACCCC
>Ga0206131_10000154_pt1 | contig 95248 bp, 91 predicted proteins | sample Helgoland_Spring_FD_148636 | JGI IMG/M metagenome (GOLD analysis project Ga0206131, IMG submission 148636) | Pelagic subsurface seawater microbial communities from Kabeltonne, Helgoland, North Sea - Helgoland_Spring_Bloom_20160517_1 | ecosystem: Environmental > Aquatic > Marine > Epipelagic ... | reverse complement strand
GCAACGTAGCCAAATTGACGGGGACCTCTTTAGAGCCCATACTACCACCCCATAATGGAAACATAATGGGGGAACTCGGTTAATTGCCGAACCCAATGGTAAAAAAGTATGGGATTAGACAATCCGCAGCCAAGCTCCTAAGTCCGTTATGATAGGATATGGAGAAGGTTCAGAGACTAGACGGTTACGGGTCTTAAATGAAGGTTTAATCAACCGGATAAGGCACAAGGTATAGTCCGTCCCCTTAGGAGACTTTGGGGTTTTGACAGCATATACGCAGTCAAAAACAATGGAGATGAATATGCATATGCCACAAAATGTGTTGGCAGAAACAGAATTAAAAAATTTAGCAGCAATTCCATACCAAATGATTAGTCCAGCAGGAAATGCGCCAATCATAGGAATTTATCAAGATTCGTTATTAGGATCATATAGGATAACACGACCCAACATTAGCTTCACCCCACGTGAAGCAATGAATTTGTTGATGATGTTTCCAAAAGTGAATGTAGAAGCTCTTCGTGCAGATACATCAACTAGTGATGGCAAGATTTCCACATTTGATATAATGTCTCAAATCTTGCCCCCACTGACAATGAAATTTAAGACCAAGTTATTTGACGAGGATGGTGGTGAAGATTATGCAACATCCAACAATGTATTAGAAATCCGTAATGGAAAGTATATTCGTGGTCAAATAGAGAAATCGGTGTTAGGTTCAGCGAGTAAGGGTATTATTCATAGAGCCAACAATGATTTTGGCAATATGCAAGCGTGTAATTTTATAGATGACTTACAAAATATTGTAACTGAATATATGAAATCAAGTTCGTTTAGTGTAGGTATTAGTGATTTGGTAGCTAATCGTAAAACGCAAGATAGCATTATACAAGAAATAGCAAAACAGAAACAAGAAGTACAGGCATTAATTGAACGTGTTCATCTTGGAACATTTGAGAATAACACATCATCTTCAAACAAAAAAGAATTTGAAACCAATGTAAATAATATTCTGAATGAAGCAACAAACAAAGCTGGTCAGATAAGTCGCAAATCATTAAGTAAGGATAATCGTTTCCTTATGATTGTGAATTCTGGTTCAAAGGGTACATTGATTAATATTTCACAGATGATTTCTTGTCTAGGTCAGACAAATATTGATGGACAACGTATTCAATATGGTTTTGACAACAGAACATTACCTCATTTCAATAAATTTGACGACTCTCCAAATGCAAGAGGTTTTATTGAGAATTCCTATATTTCCGGATTAACCGCACCTGAACTCTTCTTCCATGCAATGGGTGGTCGTATTGGTCTTATTGATACAGCAGTTAAGACTTCTCAGACTGGTTATATTCAACGTAGACTAATCAAGGGTTTAGAAGACTTGAAGATTGAATATGATATGACTGTTAGAAACAATAAGGGTAAGATTGTCCAGTTCGCATATGGTGACGATGGATTTGAATCAACCAAAACAGAAAACCAAATAATTCCATTGGTAGGAATGAGCGTGGAAGACATTTACCTACATTATGATATAATAGGTGTTAATGATCAGACGTCTGAAACTATTAATGTATATACAAAGGGTGCATCTAGTCTTGTTAAAAAACAAAAGGCTGATACAAAAGCAAGATGTGCAAAGTATATTGAAAAGATGATTTCAGCCAGAGATGGAATTGTAAAGTCAGTTTTCCAAAATAAGAATGATAATGGTGTCAGATTACCAGTTGCATTCCAAAGCACCATTGCTAACATACAAGGGCAATTACATTTGAACTCCTCCACCATTATTGATATCACTCCATTAGAAGCATTTGATTTAATTGAAGAATGCTATAATAAGTTGAGTAAGATGCATTATGTAAAACCAACTGAGTTATTTGAAACAATGTATTACTTCTATTTAACACCAAAGGATTTATTAATAAATAAACGTTTCCATCGTGCAGCATTGGTATTGTTATTAGAGACAATTACATTAAAATATAAGCAGTCAATTGTTCATCCAGGAGAAATGGTCGGCGTAATTGCAGGTCAGTCAATTGGAGAACCTACTACACAATTAACGTTGAACACCTTTCATTTATCAGGTGTAGCAAGTAAATCTAATGTTACTCGTGGCGTGCCAAGAATTGAAGAAATATTACGTCTTACAAAGAATCCTAAAAATCCATCACTAACTATCTTTATGAAGCCAGTAGATGAACATGATAAGGACAGGGCAAGCCAATTTTCAAATATGTTAGATCATACTCGTTTAGTAGATGTAGTGAAATCAGTTCAGATATGTTTTGACCCAAATGATAAATCAACAACTATCCTTGAAGATCGTTCATTAATTGAACAATATTACGAATTTGAGAAACTGAAAAATGAATGTTTGGGTACAGATGAAGTGTCCGATGTAAATCAAGGAAAATCAAAATGGATTATTCGTATGGAAATGGACACCGAAACTCTTCTTGAAAAAAATATTACAATGGATGATATTCATTTTGCAATTAATTCAAGTCATGGAGATGATGTATCATGTATATATTCTGACTACAATTCTGATAATTTGGTATTCCGTTTCCGCTTAAATGATAGATTATTAAGTAAAAAGAAAACTAAGGGAGTGCCAAATGCATTAGATCAATCCGATGAAATCTATATGTTAAGAAATTTCCAAGATAATTTGCTGAACAATATTGTATTAAGAGGCATTTCTGGAATTAAAAATGTATTACCAAGAAAGTTACAGAACAACGTTTGTAAGGAAGATGGTAAATATGTTCGTAAAGATATTTGGATTATGGATACAAAAGGTTCAAACTTAATGGATATGTTAGCAATTGATTTCATTGATACAAACCGAACATTCTGTAATGATATTCATGAAACATTCAATGTATTAGGTATTGAAGCTGCTCGCCAAGTATTATATAATGAGTTGGTTGAGGTAATGGAATTTGCGGATGTATATATTAACTACCATCATCTAAGTTTGTTATGTGATAGGATGACGTCAACTGAAAATATGGTTGCCATATTCAGATCTGGTATCTTGAATGATGACATAGGACCTATTGCAAAATCAACTTTTGAGGTTCATACAGAAGTATTATTGAACGCAACACGACATGCTGACTTTGATCATATGCGTGGTGTTTCCGCAAATGTAATGATGGGTCAGATGGGTGTATTTGGTACAGGTTCGTTTCAATTAGTTCTTGATATGGAACAAATGAAAAATCTGGATGATGTTGAAGTAAATATGAAAACAAATAATCAAGAAATTGAATCCCTATTTGGTTCAATAGAAGATCAAACTGATGCATGTTCTAAGAATAACTTGATTATTCGTAATAATTTAGAAACGATTAAATCAAATAATACTACTATTTGTGAAGATGATGGATATGATGCAGGGTTCTAAATACAATAATAAAATTGAACAATAAATAACATAATATTTTTATTATACCCTTGAATATTATGAATACACAACAATTTATTGAAACATCACGTAAAGTGCATAGTAACAAATACACGTATAGCAATACAGTATATGACCGGAGTTATATTCAGGTATGCATAACATGCAGGAAACACGGCGATTATTATACATTACCCAATACACATTTGCGAGGTACAATATGTAATAAGTGTCATCGTGAGAAACAATTGAAAAAGGTCCTTGAATATTTTAAGTATAGTTGAAAAAAGATATAAAAAATGAACTATTGTATATAATGTGTGGGGGCACACAAATTATTGTGTTGTGTTGTGTTGTGTTGTGTTGTGTTTATATAATAACTTAACCGGGCTTAGCTCAGTGGTAGAGCAATAGACTGTAGAAATAAACAATCTTATAGTTATCTATTGGTCGTCGGTTCGAACCCGACAGCCCGGAAAATGATAAAATAAAATTTTATCTTATCATTTTCGTAACAAATATTTTTATTTTTCAATAGAAAGCTTATATGTATTGATATAAGTATCAAATGTTAGATTATTCTCAGCATATTCATTATTATTTACCATATTACTAAACCCTACAATTTCATTTAATTTACATGCAGGTGTAATCAGATGATACTCTGGTAATTCTTTATTATTTACTGGACTGCGTATACAATAATAATTATCAATTATACGATCTCCTCCTAATACAACCCATTGAACCGACAATCCCAGATTTGTCAATGGTTTTTGTGAAAATAATAGAATTGGTAAGTTGAAAATAGACGCAATTGCCCATAAATCTAAATTAGTAATATAATATTCTTCACTCATAATTAAATCGTCTAACTTGATTTCATTTTTAATAACCCGTTCAATTATCTTGCGCTTACCATATTGTAACTGTAAAATGCGAAGAAGTTTAGAACGATTATCCTTAATATGTTCGTTATATTTTCTACATAAAGCATTCTTGATTAATTGTATAGAAACGAATCGGTTTGTGTGTTTATTTATAATATCAATCAATGCATAATAAGTACAATTATATGTATTATTAAAAACAATTTCCTTTGATTTTGGTGGCAAAACCTGTTTCCAATAACTAGATTGGTTACCAATAACTGTTGGCATGGTTTCTTTAATGCATTCTGCAATAAATATATTTGAAGTATCATTATTGCTAACACTTTCGTTTTGTTGTTGAATGGTAACTTCGGTGGAATATTTTTGATGTATAGACGGCTCAGCCATATCATAAGTAATATTATGAATATATTGATTTGCCTTAATTGGTACTAAATCATCCAGATAATTTCCATCAAGTAATGTTTGAAGTAATAATAATTCATTCTCATTTAATTTGTACTCGGAACTACCAATATTCAAATGGCGTTTGGGTTCAAGAATAAACAATCGTATCCGCTTATAACGTAATAATTCATCGGAAATTCTTTTATAATATATGTCATTATTCTCTCTGTTTGAAACTAAATTTATATTTGGTATAACTAATTTACACTTCTGATCATCATCTTCTGAAACCAAACAGTATTGGTTTTTAGTATATAATTCTTCTATCTCTAATATGCTAGACATTTGACTTAGAACCCCAGGTTTATATTTGGCGAATACAACTATATCTTTCAATATATACCGTATAATCATTTCCATTTTTCTTAATGCAATTTGATAAGTATATTGTTTGTTATTGAGAAGATTCAATATTTTATCACGAATATCATAATTTTCATATTGGCTCAATGCAATTCGTAAACTAGTTCTAAATGCAGTGTAGAATTGTCCTTCCAATTTAATATTGCGTATAGTATTCAATCTAATATTATCTTCTTCGCGATTAATGGCTAGTTGTTTATCCACATCTACATAATTATTATCAGAATATCCGGTTGAATATAATACTTCAATACCATCATCGATATCATTTGGAATAGGAGGATCTACTTGTATAAATTGATTTGTTTCCGTTAGTATGCCAACAATGAGTTCATCCTCTACTATCTTTAACATGGGTTTGCATAGGATAGAATGATCAGATTTGCTATTAATTTGTAAAAGAGCATTTATAGTAGTTAAATAATTTGTATACACAATATCATCTGATTGTTTAATATTAACATCATTAATTATTGCAGATGGGAATGATGGAATAAATACTTCCCAAGGATTTTCGTTTATATCTTTAACCATAAATCCAATTACTTTGCCACGATAATTAACAACTTGATTTTGAACATTATAATTATAAAGTTTCAATAAACGCAATATGTCATTTGCTAATAAATTAGTCTTATATTGATATTGTTTCGGCATACTGGCGCGAGGTTTACAATAGTTACTAATTACATTTTGAATATTACTGAGTATCTTCTTTAATTCTGGTGTAGCAATTTGTTGAGAAAATGTTTCCTTTGAGCTAATTATTCTACCAACTTCATTATTATCATCCTCTATTATTTGATATAAATATACAGGTTCATAATAGGCGTCGTGTTTTAGTAAAATAACGGTTTCGCGGCGTTGATCGTATATTTTTGACGAGTAAGAGTTAGAGGGGCATATTAATTCTACATTATCAGTTATGTCATTATCCATTATTTGTAATAATACCAAATTTAATCCACTTGGGAATAATTTTGAATTAACTGAACTAACAATATCCCATATATACGTATGATCAATCCATGCATCGTCATCGTTTAAATAATTAAGAAACTGTTCAAATGAAGCAACTGTGTGTTCATAGAAATTCATCTCTGCATCTATATTATTGTCCAATCGTTTATAAAAACTAGAATCCTCATATTTTAATAAGATTTCACGATCTATAATGATTTTTTTTGGTTGAAATAATGTAACAAGAGAACCGTTTTGGAATTGTAAATACATATCAAGTGTTATAGAATTTATCATTATTTCACGCATTTCTTTAATGGATGGAGTCGGTTGATTATTTTCTTTGTATTTATTTACTGATGCATAAATATCTGCTATACAACCAATGAATGATTGATGCTCATTTTGTTCTACACCATAACGTAAAAATGTGGGAACATTTGATTTAATAAGAGCAGGATTGTTTTTTGTAATAACTTGTTTATAATTAATGTCTAAAAATAATTGTATTGATGGTGGTAAAAATCCCCAACGATTCTTAGGGATTGGATATTTATCGAACCCTACCACATATAAATTAGAAGTTTCTGGAATTTCATTTATAATATTCTTAGATTGCTCCTTATTTGCAACAACTACATCAGATGGTGCGTCTATATTGTCATCAGTTATGTTGTATTTATCTCTTGCCTTTTTTAACTGATTAGAATTCCACGATTTACCAAAACAACATGGAACCCCATGTGTCGGATGACCTTTTGTTTTAAGACCAGGATTATGTTGAATATATTTTCCATTGTTATCAATATGATATGTGTTATCAGTAAATTCATGTATATATTTTTTCTCACACTTACCATTCGCAATATCTTGTTCAGTAAGAGGTAGATTTGTGTTTGTGCACCAATACCGAGGACATATAAACCAATGTTTGTTGTTAGGGTCATTACCATATTCTAATGCATAACCATATGCATCTCTATTTGATACATCAATGCGTTGTTTTTCATCATTAGTTAATATTACTGGTTGTCTACCTAGATTTGCTGGACAAGTTCTAGAATAAGCATCATATTGTCCATCCTTTCTTGCAAGTATTAAGTTTGGTTCTAATCTACGCATTTTATTATAAAACATATTAGTGTTTACCTTTTCTTCTGCAATAAACGCGGTTTTTTTCTTTGCTCCACCATTCATATTACTGGTCTCTTCACCTCCATCTTCATCATCTTCATCATCTTCATCACCTTCATCTTCATCACCTTCATCTTCATCACCTTCATCTTCATCGTCAAAAAATATAAATCCATCGTCATCGTCATCGTCATCGTCATCGTCATCAGTTAATTCGGATGTAGATGTTATTTTATTAACCGACGGTATAATAATATTTGATTCCTCTTCTGATTGAATATCTTTACGTTTCGTTTGACAAATCTTTTTAATTTCATCGCCTGATACGTTGGTTGTATCTGGCATTGTCAATATCCGAATAATACTATCAATATAAATGTCCATTAATTGAATATAACCAATATTATCAATATTAGTAATTGCAAGAGTTATTCTATTCTCAATTTGACTACTTCTTAATAAAGCATTAAATCCTTGGTTCTCTAATATGTCAAATGATTTGTTCACATAACGCCCATTCACTTGATGAAAATCATTCAAGTATTTTGCAACTTCCATTAATGATTGTTCTTCTGTCATATTATAATTCAATACAAGTGCATCAATAACAGCTCGTTCGCTGTTAGTACTTTGATATATATTTGTAATCATACTTTGTATGGAATTCATCTTTTTATAGTTATCAACACGTTTATAATTCATTATTAATGGACCAGCAGGACTATGTTCAGTAATTTCAAACAAACTGGTAAGGCAGGTTAAATACTTATTAAAATTAATTGTCTTTGAGTTCAAACTAGTTTCAAACAGATAACTAATATTTCGTATTTCTAATAATGAATCTTCTATATCTATAAATGTATTAATTTTATACCCAATAGACTTTAAAAATTCATTGAAACGGTCAAAAATTGTATTGATAGAATCCTTTAAAAAAATATTTAACTTTTCACTTGATATAGGATTGTCAAATCCACATTTAATATGAATATTACCATTATAACTTATAGTTAAATATAAATCAGTAGGTAAATTATCACACATAGTTTTTATATATAAGACAATCTCGCGTGAAGATCCTATCTTTGATAAGTTAATAATTTGTTGTCGTTTTAAATATGGAATTTTTTGTCCACTTTTTGACAACTGTTCGGAATATAAACGATATATGTTCTCTTGACGAGAACCAGGATTATACTTTATAAATGGTAAATCAATTGTAGAATGAATATTCTTAAATATAACTTCTAGTGGTAATATAGTTGCCATTTCAGGATGCATAATCAAATCAATATCGGTTATACCCTTTTTAATATTAGACAATTCAGATGTACGTAAATTATATATTTTATAAAGTGAATCAATATCATTATTATATTGTTGTATTGTTTCATTATTGCTAATTTCAGAATCATTCATAATCAACTGTTGTTTCATTGAAACAATATCTTCTTTGGAACTTATATCATGACTTGCTAAAACCGGAAAGTACAAATTAATTATATATTTATTATCTAGTCCAATAGTATTTGCATATTGGATGACATCATCTACGCAACATACATATAATGAATTATTCACAATAGGTCCATAATTTAATAGTAAATCCTTTTCAAACGTAATAAGATTATTTTCGGCTGTTTGCTTAAATGGTATTTCCACAGATGATATATTATCATATGGGTTTGCTGGATATAATAGGTCTCTATAACTAGTAAATTGTTGTCCAATAGGAATGTCAATATCAATAACGGTATTATTAATCGGTAGATATTTGAATAATGTTTCATAACTATATGTTTCTAATTCGGGTATTTTATCAATAATATTAGGTTGTATATGTAAATTCTGTAATAGTTGTGCTAACATATTAGGTTTGAAATCTATTTTATCATTGTGAGTGATTCTATTATAAATATTAAATAAATCTATTTGTTGCTTTTTATTTGCAAACAAATATAATTCAGGATAAGAAATAGTATATGCATCCATTTCGGCTAGAATCTTTCGTTTAATTGTACGAATAGTATCATCATAATGAATAAATGCATTCGTAAAAACAATTTGAGTATTATTTAATTCAATATCAGCAATCTCAATATCGCTAAACCAATCATTTAAATTTAAAGCAGTTTCTTTATTGCCATTAAAAATAATGATACGGTTTATCTTGTTATCTTTATTTAATTGATAAATTTTATAGGTTTGTTCCTTCGGAATATTAGCCGTCGTTCCAAATATAGATGTTTGAATCGCTTCCATTATATACAATCTAACCACATATTTGTATTATTTTACTGTAATATTATTTGTTATGTACGGTTCCATATTTCATCTACTAAACCGTATTTTATACACTTATCTGCTCCCCACCATAAATCGTGCTTTAATACTTCATTTAATTCTTTTCTTGGAATAGATGCATTTTCTTTGTAAATTTTTTTTATCTTATCCATAACCATTTTATTATTTTCAAAATCATCTTCAAGTTCTTGCATTTTACCCCAATAACCTGAGGATAATTGATGTATTAACATATGTGCATTGTTACGAATATAACGTTTATTGCCAACAACACTAATTAATGTACCAGCGGAAGCAGTTGCTCCTTCAATAATTGTATGAACAGGCACTTTGCATGACGAAATTACATCAATTGCAGTTAATGCATCAAATACAGACCCACCATATGAACTAATATGCAAATACACGGGAATAGGTTCTTCTGTACATAATTTATGTGCTAATATGATATTATCTAACTCTATTTTACGTATATGAGTAGTCAGCTTAAATACCGAATCTCTATCAACTTCCGAATGAAAGTAAATATGATTATTTTCTTTTGTGATAGTCGTGGTTGAAGTATCATTGTCATAATCATCATCATTATTATCATCATTATCATCATCATTATTGTATTTTTTTTTTCCGTTTTTTGTAATATTACTTCTGGTATTATACCTTAATTGATACATTGTATATTATTATAATTATTTGTTGTTAAACAGTGGTTGTAGTTGTAAAATATGTAAAAATATATTCAATTTTTTACATAGTTTTGTTTTTCTACAATCTAAAAGGAAGCATTTGGACGATTATTCTGTTTCATTACTTCATCAGTAGACATCTCACGTGTAGACATACCACCACGGACCCAACCTTCAAGTGCGGCTTCTTCAATTGTGTTAGATGCATCTTTCACACGGTTTTCCATCTTTTGATCAGTAGGATATAATGCATATTTTGCGAATGATTTATCCATAATGGTAGATGTGCTCTTCTTATCTGCGATCATCTCACCTTGTAATAATTTTGATTCTAATGTAGGGTCACAACTACCTCTACCAAGATATGGTACAGTAACAAATGGGCGTTGAAATAATTGTAATTTTTCAACTGCATGGTCCTGTTCAGTCTTTAATTTAAGAACTGATTCAACATCAACTGCATCATTATGAATTCCTGTGCCGTGTGTAATTCCACTGAACATAACTGCTGGTTGTTTTGTAGCAAAATTAACATGACCATTAGATGTTTTATCGCTAAAATAGTTTGTTAGTGTATGGTTAGAGAAATTGGTATTATAAACATTGCGCTGTGATTGATCTGTAACATCGGAACCAATGCGATCTGCGTTATTAAATAGATATGAACTAACGGAAGACATTCTAGTTAACTTATTATATTATAGTTAGAGAATGAAATTTATAAAATCGCAATTTAAATGATTTATATCAGTTAAATTACTTGCTAAATACTAATGCAGAGAGGCTCTTAATAGTTTGTATAATTAGAAGCATTTTTCGCACAAGCAAAATTATTACCTTCTTTACATGAAATCATGCTTCCGTAGCAAAATTCAGCGAAGGATTGTTGATCATTTGGAATTGTGGTACTTGGATTTGAGTTAAACGGGCGAAGTGATTGCTCAAATACATAATTATCCCCTAAATCCTTAAATAATTTTTCAGCAATATCGGGTTGTCCTGGATTTGCATCTATAACAAGTTGTTTTGCACTGTTTACAATTTCATTATTCACTTTATTATTGAATGCGGGAGGTGCTGGTTTTTTATCTGGATTATAATCATAATCAGAAATCATAACATTACTAAATGGATTACTAGAATCCGGTGATAAGAATGCATCCGTTGGAATTGCTTGATTACTTTCTTTTAAATATGCAATTGCTGGACTTTCAAATCCCTCTTTCACTTCTTCTACTGTTTTTTTTGTATTCATTTTTTTCCTCTCTTTTTCGTGATAATGGTGTAATACAAAGATAGCACCTACGGTAATTGATCCTACTATTAATGTTCGTATACTTCTTGACAATAATGCACTTACTAATGTCATAATAATAACACTTCGGGTCACCGAGTTTAATTTTTGTTCATAAGTCATATCTTCTACTGGAAAAAATTCAAATAGGTACTTTTGATTAAATAATACATTTGGATTTTCAGCCCAGAAAGGAATATGTTTTCGTCGTTTAGAAGGTACTATGGTGCAATCTCCAATATCTGCATCACAATTATCATTACTATTTGCATCTATATTTGACATTGTGTCAGTTGTATTGGTTGATTTTAATTTTGCTGATACCATTTTATAGTTATTTTGTATATATATGGTGTTGTATTTTTTTCTTAGTAAAGGCGTTGTATTTTACAGTTGTTATAGAAGTTACTAAATATTTCGGGTGCATTACTGTATTTTTGTCTTAATACATTTATTATCAATTTGAAATGTATCACAAGGTTCATCATTTGGTATAATTTTGAGTATACATTTTGATTTTTCACCATATAACGGTTCGGTACAACCATCTTCTATGCGTTTCTTATTCTTATATGTTTTATTTTTGGTTAATGAGATTGTACATCTAGAACGAAAATGTTCATAACGTTCTCTTATGTCATCATATGTTAATCCTGATTTTTTTCCTAACATATCATTTACTACTTCATGTAATCGGTATACATATTTTGAAAATGTATCACGAGATTTCATATGACCAATAGTTAATGGTAATGTTTTTAAATTTTTAGAAAAATTTTTACGACATTTACCACATGGAAGAATATGTTTAAGACTAAATATATAGTGTCTATATTGTTGTTTTTCTTTATTGGTTGGATTCACTGGATAGTTAAAGCTAATAGCATGTAATGTATGCCACATACTTGGTCCCCATACAGTTGTTAGCATACCATTATTGCTTTCATAATCTACCAAAGAATATGTTTTAGACAACCGCAAATTAGGTTTTATATATTTCTTAGTTTTATTATTTTTTACCATTTAGTGTACTGTATAAAATACGGATAAATAAATATATTACTAAATTTTACTGGTTTAGTCAATAATAATTCGTTGTTATTGTTTCAAATAAATTCTCAAAAGTCTATATAATGGCAGGTCTTGTTGAAGTTGTTCAATCCTTAATCCGTCCGTATAATAAATATTTATTAATTGCCTTCTTTCTTATAATTTCTATTGTTCTTTCTTATTATGCATACAACAAATTTTATAAAAATACAGTTGCTAATAAATTTGCTGATGTTGCAAATGCAAATAGACGAAACAAAGAAGTAAATGTTATGTTTTTTCATGTAGATTGGTGTCCTCACTGTAAAACTGCACTACCTGAATGGAATAATTTTAAGAAACAATATAACGACAAAGAAATAAACGGTTACGTTATCAAGTGTCAGGATATTGACTGTACAAGTGAAAGCAGTGACGTTACTAGTCTAATGAACCAATATGAGATTGAATCCTATCCTACGGTCAAACTTCTAAAAGATACAAATATTATTGATTTTGATTCAAAAATAACTGCAAATACATTAGATCAGTTTGTAAATACAATGTTGATAGATTAGTACGTTTACATGCAAAAATAACAAATAACAAATACGCGAATCTGTATTTGTTATCTATTCGGTTCCTATACTTAGTGATTTTACGACTTTTTGTTTACCTTGTTCAATTAATTCAATACGAATATTTGGATCACTTGTTGTGTTCAAGATATCATATATTGATATTGTCGGACCACTTACAAAATATTCATATGCAATTGACACAGAAGGTGTAATTGTGATAGAAGTTATATATTTCTTTATTACTGTGACAATATAATCAAAAAGCGATGAATTAGTTGTAATAATATCATTGCCATTATTATTTGGATTATACCCTATACCAAGTATTTCATCTGGATTAGCTCCATTATCAATACATTGTTTTACTGGATAATTTGAAAATAATGCTCCATCGCAATAACATTCATTATTTTTAAAGAATGGTGAAAATATAACTGGTACAGAACATGAACTATATACAGCATCTATTAATTTCCAATCGGGATGAGTTTTATATGAAATATCGGTTAATTCAAATGTATTTACATTTGTAGCGAACATATGTATTTCTATATTTGTTATTTCATAATATTCTAGTAACGTTATATCAATTGCTATATCTTTTCCACTGAATAATGGTAAGAAAATATCGGCAATAATATTTATATCAAATATCCCTCTACGTTGTATTGATTCTAATATTGAATACAAATTGAATGAAAATACTTGTTGCCATGGTCGTTTAATCAAATAATCATCTAATGTAACCCAGTCATAATTTAACGCAAGTATTACAGCTAATATTGTTCCAACAGAGGTTCCATATATAGTTTCAATATTTTCCAATTGCCATAAATGTTGGTTATGACATTCTTGTATCGCTCCATAGAATGCAAATCCGGCTAGACCGCCACCCGAACAAACTATATGTTTGATTATTTTGCTATCTCTATCTTCTTTTTTTTCTGTATCAGATGATATATTATTTTCTTCACTTGTCATATTTACAATATTTACGTATTTTAGTTCTATGTTTTTTCTTACCCATATATAATAATATGTCAATTTTCATAAATACAGATGAAGATGACCGTGTTCAAAAAGTAAATATAGATGACTTATTTGCAAAAAAACAACGCAAAGACCAGAAACAGTTAAGTATATATAATAAATTATTAAACCGTGTTCATAAACGAATTAATACAACCGCACGTAGTCGGTCTACCGACACACATATTTGGTTTATTGTTCCTGAATATATATTTGGAGAACCGGTATATGATAATGCGGATTGCACTGGCTATTTAGTAGCTAATTTAGAAACAAATGGGTTTCATGTTCGGTATATGCATCCAAATACATTATTTGTTTCTTGGAGTAATTGGGTTCCTTCATATGTACGAAATGAGATAAAAAACAAAACAGGTCTGGTTATTGATGAGAAGGGTAATATTAAAAAGAAACCATCTGATGATGATGAAGATGTAGAAGACGAAGATATTAACATGCGAATGTTTAACGATAAACAACCAGCTGCATCTGACAAACCGAAAAAAGAATATAACGATACGAATGATTATAAACCAACGGGTAAATTCGTATATAATCCAGAAATGGTTGAAACATTAGAAAAAAGAGTTTCATTTAAATGATAATTTTTTTTTGTTTTTATTAGTCTTTGTATGTTTTCTTTTACGGTTTTGACGAGGGGTTTTTGTTTTTTTATTACCACCCTTCTTAGAAACAACTGGTGGTGGTGGTATAAATTTATCTTCAAAGGAATCTAAAATGCTAGACGATTCACTCGGTTCAGCAGATTTTTCTGTATCTGTTGTTGGTGATTCTGACTTGACTTGTGGTTCTACTGATGCAGCAGATTTTTCTGTATCTGTTGTTGGTGATTCTGACTTGACTTGTGGTTCTACTGATGCAGCAGATTTTTCTGTATCTGTTGTTGGTGATTCTGACTTGACTTCTGATTCTGTTGATGCAGTAGATTTATCTGTATCTGTTGTTGGTGATTCTTCTTTGATGGAATCTGATTCTGTTGTTGCACTTTTTACAACAGGCAATGGTTCCCATCCATCTGGTTTATTTTCAGTAATCTCATTCGTTTTCTCGTTTACCCAATATACATCACCATCCAGTTTAGTTTTTTGGATCCATGGAGTTGATTCTGATTTTATTGGCGATTCTCCTTCAACCGGTGGAACAAAAATACCTGTTTCGTTATCTTCAAATAATGCACCGGTTTTATTGTCTGTTTTCATCCGCTCTTCTTCCGCCTGTTCAATTGATTTATCAATTAGTGACGAAAATTTGGCAATAAATGGTTCAGATATTTTTTTTTCTTTCGTTAATTTTTGTTGAAGAATATTTACAAAATCTTCACTAAACTCGTCACTATCTATATTGTCTTTTAACTTTTGAATAATTGCATTTGTAATCTTATCTGTAATCTCAGGTATTTTATCGGCTAATAATTCACACGCTCGGTCAGATATTTGTTGAGATAACGATTCGCCATTAGATGCAATAGCTGCGGTTATCGCATCCGTTGCTTTATGTTTAACAAATGTAAGTGTTGCCATTATTAGATTTATAATTATAAAATAGACGGACAAAAAAATTGAATGCGTTTAATTTAAATTATTATAATCAACGTTGATACTAATAATTCATGAATAAAATTGCAATCCAAAAAACTACAAATACAACCCGTAAGACACTGAAAAAGAAATCAGATGTTTCTAATAAAGCAAAATGTAAGTTATGGAATGCATTTGATGTAGATATAAAAGAGCTTACATGCGAAGATACTACTAAAAGTTCTAACGTTGAATGTGTATACAATACAAAGGACGAAGACGTATGTAATCTATGCAAATCCTCCTTAATAATAACAGAAGATGGGTTTCGTACATGTATTAAACCAGATTGTGGTGTTATATATACAGACACATTAGACTTCTCACCTGAATGGCGGTTTTATGGTGGCGAAGATAAAAATGCAAAAGATCCTACACGTTGTGGTAATCCAATAAATCCATTATTAGTGCAATCGTCATTTGGATGTAAAGTAATGTGTAGTAATAAATCATCATATGAAATGAAAAAAATAAGAAAATGGACAGAATGGCAATCTATGCCACATAAAGAAAAATCATTATATGAAGAATTTCAGTTTATTACGATTATGGCACAGAATGCAGGTATTCCAAAAATATTTATAGATGATGCCATTGCTATACATAAAGATATATCTGAGCAAAAAATGTTCAGAGGGCTAAATCGTGATGGGATTAAGTCTGCATCTATTTATATTTCATGTAGACTCAATGGGTGTCCAAGAAATGCACATGAAATTGCTGAAATATTCAAATTAGATAAAACTAGTGCTACTAATGGTTGCTCAATTGCGGTGAATATTCTTCATAATATTGAACGCAATATTGATCCTGCACATCAAGCCGATTTATGCATAACATTACCAAGTTCATTTATTGAACGTTATTGTAGTAAATTGGGTATCAATGCAGAATTAACTATGCTATCAAAATTTATTGCATTCAAAATTGAACAAAATAATACGATTACGGATAATATTCCTCATGCAATTTCAGCAGGAATAATATACTTTATTTCACAAAATTGCAATTTGAATATTACTAAAACCGATATTAAAACAATATCAGGGGTTAGTGAAGTTACAATTAATAAATGTTTCAAGAAATTAGACACTTTAAAAGATGCATTGCTACCATTGGCAGTTTTAGATAAATACAAATAAACCAATAAGATATTATTATATTTTTTTATTACACTATAATATAGGATGGAAGCATATATAGCTAATTTATTGCGATCTAAAGAAGTGAATGCAATAAAAGAACCTGAACCAGTAGTAAAACATGAAGAAACCAAACCAATTATAAAAACGGGAAATATGTCTATGGAAGATTACATTTATAACATGGCGGTTAATGAGAAAGTTACTAACTCTGATGATGAAGATGAACCTGAACTAGTAGTAGAACCCGAACAATCCAAACCAATTATAGAAACGGGAAATATGTCTATGGAAGATTACATTTATAACATGGCGGCTAATGAGAAAGTTACTAACTCTGATGACGAAGATGAACCAGAACCAGAACCAGAACAAGTAGTAGAACCTGAACCAAATAATCCAAATATACCAAAATTAATATTTATAATTCCATATCGTAACAGAGAACAACATTTACATTTCTTTAAAGAACATATGAAAAAAGTATTATCTAATATGAAAACACATGAATATAGTATGTATTTTATCCATCAACAAGATGAACGTGAGTTTAATCGTGGAGCAATGAAAAATATAGGATATCTTGTAATCAAGAAAATGTATCCTAATAATTATAAAAATATAACGATCGTATTTAATGATATTGACACAATGCCATATACTAAAAACTTTCTAGATTATAATACTGTTCACGGTAAAGTGAAACATTTTTATGGTTATAAATTTGCATTGGGTGGAATTGTTTCTATAAAAGCCGGTGATTTTGAAAAAACCAAGGGGTTTCCTAACTTTTGGGCGTGGGGATATGAAGATAATACATTAAAACAGCGAGTTGATGCAACAAAACTCGTTGTAGATTATAGTCAATTTTATCCAATTATGGATGGCAATATATTACAATTAAAGGACGGATTGAACCGTATTGTAAGTCGTGGTGAATTTGATAAATATAGAACAGGAACATCTGATACATTCCATGATATCTCCAATTTAGTCTATAATATAGATGAGACAACAGGATTCATTAACGTTACTAATTTTACAACTACAACAGATGTAAGTGATGTTCAAACTACGAATTTTTCATTAGAAAGTGGTAATGCTCCATTTAGGTCAGGACGTAGAAGACCCAAATTTGGAATGATGTTTTAGGTGTTGTATTCATAATATTATACTATTATTGGAATAAATTTGATAGCTAGACCCACTTCGTTTACAGTTTCCCATATACCAGATATTTTGACAATCATGTTTATATTTTGATTACTATTTATATTTGGCATAGAATGACATTTTATATTACCAGAATATAATCGTCTGGATAAAACGGTTGATATATTTATCTTCAAATTGTTTATTTTCCTGTAAAAATCTAATATTTGATACTCTATATTTGTTAATTCATTTATTATATTTGAATTTCCATACATTGATGGATTATATTTTAAAAATACCTCTTTATCATGATTAATAATACTAATAGAATTGAAATTTAGATTAAAGTAAATTCCTCCAATGGACACATTATCAGTTGAATAAATTATTTTAGTAAACATACCGTCAATAATTACATTTCGTTTTTTATCTGCACAGTATAAGTCAGATAATTCAAAGTCATTTGGATTCAATACGATATTCATTTGTTAATTATGTAAATGAATATCTGTTTATCTTGTTTTGTGTAAAAAGTAATTAGAATGACTTATTCATTTGTGCAACATCTAATTCATTCTGTAATTTATCTATTTCTATCTGTTTTGTTTCAATCTGACTATGTAATGCATCCTTTGATTTTTGTGCAGTTTCAACACTTTTATTTGCTTTATCTAAATCTATTTTCAATATATCAACTTCATTCTGCATTGTTTTCAAATCAGTTTTAGCAACCTTTTCCTTTTTTGTAGGTTTTGCAGTTTCCATACCTTCACTATAATTACTATTACCGTGTTTGATAATGAATAATGAAATGAGAGATATTAATGCAATTAAAATTACATTACGATATTTCAAGAATGAACTCATATTATAATATATATTATAAATATATATTATGTCTCCAAATTCTAACATAGGTCTACGTGAAATGATATCTTGGAAAGGGCAAACGTTTAATCAAATATCAAGTTCTATTCGTAAAAATGGTGAAATTGACGAAAATTTAAATGTAACAACTAATATTTTTAGAAAACGAGGCGGTCTACCGTTAAAAATACATCGTCGTGAAATCAATGTTCCAAGTGAGTCAAGTTGTAATGAACGTACATCTACCCGCATGGATTTAATAAATGGACCAGGTGGAACTATTACAAATTCTATTATAACAAATAATGTAGGTGGTTTAGCTAATACGTTAGATATTAATTTAACTGAAAATACTTGTGAACGTCCAGGTACTAAATATAATTCTGATTGCAGTTTAATTAATTCAAATGTAGGTAATACTCAAACAAATGTTTTACGTAGATTACGTAGCGGTGGAATGATAAAAAAACAATTTGATTTATCAAACGACAAACAAACATATTATACAAATAATCATCAATATATCCATAGTAGAAATCGTAGTTTTAATCAAAACCAATATTATTATATACGCAGTGGTGATGCTACATCAAAACCAGGTGACAGTTTATCTAGAAATAATTTATATAGCACAAATACATTGACTGATTGTAAAAAGTTCTATAATCCATCTGAAATTAACTTTCAATATGTATGGGTAAATAAACAAACCATAGTTGATGGCGTTAATACAACTATACCAGATACGGTTACGGTAACAGTTCCATCGGGTTATTATGATATAACAGATATAAATACTGTTTTGTACAATACTATGACTGCAAATTTACATTATTATCGTCGCATTGATAATAATTCAAAGGTATTTTTATTAAAGTTTAATTTGAATGAATCTATAAATAAGATTGAATTAGTTGCATCACCTATTAGTGCCGAAATAGTCGCTGCAAATAATTATGGAAAGGCAATTGAACTAACCGAACTAGGCCAATTTGAAACTGATAATTGGATTACTCCAACTATTAAAACAACTCCACAAATTATAATTAATGACTCTGGATTTAATAATATTATTGGGTTTACAAGTGGAACATATCCAAGTACAAATGAACATAATATTGACCAAAATTTTACAGGTGTCAATGAACCATTAATCAAACAACGATTTAACAACGTTTATTATAAGCCGAATAATCCACAATTTGCTCAACAAGGCGCTGTATCATCCAGTTCTAGAATCGCCAGAAAAAAATATGACGCAATTACGAATGTTGCCAATTCATATACAACTGCATACGGGTTACATGTTGCAAATGCTCTTGCATATGGTGTTCCAGCGAATGGATATACAATCAAAGACAAACTTGGTTATCCTAATCCTAATACCCCAGTGGTTACCAAGACAGGCGAAATGCGTTTTTGTCGTTAAATCTGGTTATACATAGTAAATATATCGTGTTCAAAGTTATATTTACTCAGGCATTTTCATAATTTGACAATTGATGATAAGATACTTTGTTTCTGGTGCACCAATATTGGCATTTTTGAATATTATTTCGTATTAATGTCTCTATCTTATCTGGTTTCTGTTTATTGTCAATTAATGTAATTGTATAATATATATTTTCAATCTGTTGTTGACCAAAAACCGCATTATATTCACTCATTTTTGTCAAAAAAAGCATAGGTACATTACTATTTAAAAACCGGGAGATGAATACATTTGGTGGTACAGACATCATTTTGTCAAATCCTTCATACAATGTGGAATAAAACTGTTTTGTTGAACTATATAAGAATCCTTTACATACAATATATTTCTCTGAATTTGCATAACGACTTGTATATGGTTTAATTATATATACATTTTCATAAAATGATGATAATATATGCAGTATATCTATTGTATGTGACATAAAGCAATCAAATATTTTTAATATAAATGAGCCTCCCTTTGATTGCATAACAAGTGCATAACACATTTGGGCAAATAATAATTTTGCTATGTTAATCTCTTGTTTATTAAAATCAACCGAAAAGTCAAATCCTCCATCTGCTGTAATTAAGTTCATAGAAGAACCGTATTTTTTTTTACAATAATCAAAGTTTTGTAATGATAATATATTTCCTGTTTTATCTTCACCCGTCTCTATGAATACATTCTTATTATTTTTTAGAAAATTGTCTGTTTTTTTCCAACTAGGTATATTTGGATCATTCAGTTTATCTATAATTGTCATGCCTGTATATACATCATGTTTACAATTGCGCATTTTTGCAATAGCTTCAATAAACCCACCTGGTCCTTCTGCTAAGTGGAATGAACGTATTGGTTTAGAATCAAAATGTAAATGGAATGTATTTACCATCTCAATCATTTTAAAATAGGAACGGGATAATGGCGTATATTTGGATACACATTTCTTTTTAAATGGTACAGTTGTGTGTATATATTCATATGGATTTGTATATCGTTTAAATATATCCCAATCATGTTCAATTCGTTCCAACTTGATTTTTATATCTGATAAATAATAAGATAGTGATTGAGAAACTACTGGTTCGGGTATATGTTCATTGTATTCACATGTAATATTCTTGTATAATAAAAAATTACTTCTAGGTAACAAATAATATGTCATCGCAATAATAGATATCTATTATCGTTGTTTCATTTCTATATCATTTTGTAACCCGCAAGTAATTATATGTTTTTTATGATTGGTATTTTTATTATTTAACGTTGAGATACTGCAAGATGACTCGGGATTGGCTTATATTTGCTATATAAGTCAATTATATCAATATGGTTGATATGTGGTAAATCAATATTATTATGGATATTGAATATCTTGGTTTTGATAATACGAATATTATAGATAGCATTGAAGTAATTCATGATTATATTGGATTTATTGTTATTAAAATAATTTAGTTACATTGTGTTGGTTGATGAAAAGTTTTTCAATTTTTCATGATTACATTGTTATGACATAGAATGTTACAAATGTGGAAATCTACTTTTTATCTGATGAATTCTGTATTATAATTTTTGATTTCTTCATTTTACGGGCAACCGGTTTTGGTGGTAGAGTTTCTTCTTTTGTATCAGAGTTATCTTCGTCATCCTTGCCCAATATTTCATTTACAGTTTGCTCGGTTTCCAAATTATTTTTTAATATCATATCTGACATCTTCTTTGCATCTACACTACGAATCTTTTTAAAGACAAAGTATCTGTTCATAAATGAAATTCGTTTTTCCTCAGCGGACATATACATGGCAGTTCCATAATCATGTTTCCGTTTTGTATTCTGTTTCAGTTCTTGCTCCATATTGGAATATAGTTCTGAAAATAGTCCAGTTCCATCAGGCAAATCCATTGTTATGGCTTCTTCCTTTGTTATCAATATAAACCCATAATCTTCCATAATCCTTGTGAAATACTCAAAATTAACAAGGTATTCGCGGAATGTTTGATTGATACTTTCTTGATATACATTAATATCGTATCCCAAGCTCATCTCTTCTGCTGGAAACCCAGTTTTATCATACATTTTTGTAACTTCGTATATTTTACGTCCATTTTTCATAATAGTCATACCTTCTCCTTTAATCTTATCTTTTAATAAGTTAAATACGGTTTCCCCATCATAACATGTACCTATAAAATGACCACCTATTTTTGTGCATTCGGTAAGATTTCGTATAAAATGATGGAAAGTGGTTTTATCTTCAAAGAAATAATGCATGGCGAATTGACAAGAACTTACATTGAAACCAGCTTCTGCAATACCATATTGATTATATACACCTTTTCCTAATAAACCAATATCCTTGGGTCCATTTCCAAACACTGCTTTAACGATTTCTTTATCTTTATCTGTTTTTAGTCCTTCACCATTGCGAATATTATTACTACTATCACCTCTTACAAATAACGCTTTAAATATATTTTTATTTTTTTTACATGATTTTAAATACCGAGCACATGCACCATCTAACTGATTATGAATGTTATCTTTTGAAATATCGATACCCAATACAAACTTTAAATTGGACATTCTCCATTTTGACATGTCACCTGCCTTTCCAACTGCATAATCAATTAATGTATCACCACGATTGGATACACCAACAATTAAATGTTTCTTTACAAATAAATTATGAAAATCACGTAATCCTTGAGTACTGGTTTCATCATCTGAACGATTATAGTATACTTCGTCATTGCGTTCGTTCATTGGAATATTCTCACCGGTTGATAATACTACATCTGTAATCGGATAATGAATTGACCGCCAATTACTATTTGCAACATGGTAAGCATTACCATATTCGGGTTTTCCAGCACGTAATTTTGCAATTTTATCATAACGCACCCTAATCGGTACCCATTTCCATCCCTGTTTGTTTTCTTTTTTATATTTAAATTCAACAATCATATTGTCTTCAAAGTATTCTCCTTCCTCCGTGAACATATGTTGATTATTACCACTTCCACTTAACATCATATTACATATATGAGCAGTTGGATCATATGGGTTTGTAGGTTGAAATGGTACAGCTTGGTATGTATCTGCGTTATCAATGTCATCCGGTTTTGGAAGATTATCGTTTAAAATATCTTGGCAAGGATTAATAAAACCATGTTTCTTTTGATCAAATCCACAATTCAATATTATTGTTTTGTATTGATTTATTTCACTTCCATCCACCATATTACGACCATCTTGGAATATATTATGAATTTCTTCACGACCATTATTATCACGTTTTACATATACCAAGAAATCAATTGTATTAAATTCTGGTGGTTTCCACTTGAACGAATGTTCCCAAGTTATTTTTTTCAATGGTCCCACACCACTTTCAATATTTCCACCAACAGGATAATCAGCAGGAGTAAATATTAATCCATCGGTATTATATTCAAATAATCCATCTTGGATATCCGACAACTTTTTGGAACATGCTGCAAATATGGTTCCATATTCAATATCTGAACAAAATGTTTTAGATTTAATCACTATATTTGACGATGTTTCTTGATTATTTTCATCAGACATTTCTAACACAGATTTTGGGTTTAATAAATCGATTAATTCTTTCATTATATCCAGTCTATATCTTGATTCAGTAACCTCGCCTTCCTCCTGATCTATATCTTCGGTTGTTTTTATAAATGGAAATTCACGTACGGATTTCGTATTAACATAATATACATCAAATGCAGTGTAAATATTTACCGAGTTTCCAGTTTTATCACTTACTATGTGTTCACCATCAAGTAAACTATTATATATTGTCTTTTCACTTGTTTTTGAACCAGTAAATATAACGTTCATGTTTGTATCAATCATATATATTTTACCGTCACTTGAAACATATAATAACATACGATCACCATCAGCCTTTTCTGTAACAGTATAATGTTTTCGTATATTTGTTATACTAGATCCTTCTATGGGCTCAACTATATTTTCTACTTGTAATGTCGTTGATCCAGGACCTACAAAATCTTTATAATTAACACGCCGATTTATATATTTATCGGCATATAGTAACTTCAAATATTTTTGTAATATATCTTCGCGTTCAAGGTAAGAGATTGGATATTTTGTACCTTGTAGACCACTAAGTACTATACGAATACATTTACGTAATGATATCATTAAACTTTCTACTTTATTAAATTCCGTTCCTTTTCCTACACGTGAATTATCTATTTCTAATTCTATTTCATAATTTTCTGGATTATTAAATACATTCGCTTCTTGGATTGTATATGCAGGGATATGTATACCCTTAGTAGTTTTTGATGATTTTACGATACTGATATCTACAAAGATTGGATAGTCAGGGTGTCTAAAACGAACACGATTCAAACTACGAAAACGTTTCTTTGAATCGGTCCATTTAGATATTATATTACGTGCTGTATAAGATTGAACATTAAAATCTTGTTCAGTTTGATATGATACACGAAAATTATAATCATCCATATCTACTTTGTCAATCCATTCTCCATTTTCACGCTTAGCTGTAATTTTTTGTGTAAATTTTATTTTATTTAATAATGTGGATGGCATATCAATAACTTTTTGTAAACTATTTGTGCGACAATATTCCTGAATCAGGTCTGATCCTACAATTTCGGCACGAGTATTGGACATCTTAATTTTACCTGTACGATTATCAGTATATTCGGTTTGAATACGTAATAATTGAATACCTTCAATATATTCAGATACAAATCCACATGATTTTATTTGTTTTACAACATTATCATAGTCTATTTTTGTAATAGGACGCGATAGTCGTGAATTTGTTCCAAAACGTATCTCTAATTCATGTGTTTTTCGGTCAAGTGAAACCGCAGGATTATTTTCTAAATAAGAACGTATTATATTATTAAATTCTTCCTTTTTATCAGCAATTTCCTTTACAGTTCTTGATGTTTTATTATTATGTTGCGGCGGTACTGTATTCATATTTAATTCTGATTCTTGACTCATAGTATATTATATAGTAAATTCATATATTATTTTATATGAATTCAATTTTGTAGTTAGCATGATATTCTACCACGACAATAATTCGGATAATTCCGAATAAATTTCTGCCTTTTTGTATTTTCGGTTGCAGTCGTATATATTTAATTGTTCTGCAATTTTGATCAACTCATCGGTTTTATAGTGCGAAATTGCTTTTAATGGTCGTGATGAACTGTCTAAACATATTAATTTTGTATCTAGTTCATTTATTCGTTCAGTCGTTATTGCCTCAATATCAACGCTGAAAATACCATTATCTCCTTTGTAAATTATATAAGTCGGATTTTCAATGTCCTTTGACGATATGTATTTCAACATTGTTTTTTTTATTGGATCTACCAAATACACGTTTATTTTATAGTGAATGCACATTGCTAACATACAATTTAAATTAGTTGTTTGTTGTAATGATAATAATTCAGATAGTGTCATCTTTGATGCAATCTTTGTCATTTTTATGTTTGTTTCTTGAAACTTATTCATATTATTTTGCATAAAGCTCATAATATTCTTATTTACTTCTAATTTTTTTACACCATAATTACGAACAATTTGTATATAATCACTGTACCCATGTGCTATTATATATATACACCAAAATAAACTGTCTTGGTGGTTCGGTGTAATTACATCACACTTCGGTGGTTCAACTTGTATAGATTTTATTACATTTTCTTCTCTCTTATTAGAAGGGATTGTCGTAGGTTTATCCGATAACTTATATATATATGGTTCTAACTGTTCAATAATTTGTGACAATGCGGGTGGCGGATTGTCATAAAAAAAGATTGGATTGCATGTTTCTGTCATTATTTACCTGCTGATTAAGTTATTAGTTAATGTATTATTGTCTTTATCTTCTTTTTCAGAAAACAAAGTCGTTTTGAATTCGTTCTTCTGATATTCCACAGTCGCAAACGTTTCTGTCTGGTCATCTACATATTCAATATATTTTGTTAGTTCTTCTAACAAATCGTCTGGGACAAATGACAAATTTACAAACACACCACTCTTATTCTCGTTTAATTTACATAAACGCTTAGATAATATCTTCAAAATTTCGGTTTGATGGTATTTGCTCATATTTTCTATATTGCTTTTTAATTTATCTAACGTTTCAACATTTGATTGCATATGGGATTTATATATACTTATAATCATTATTTTATATTGTTTGTCTTACTGTTTATCTACAACAACTTCTTTCAATACATTCTTGATAATTTTATCTTCAAATTTCCTATCTTCTTCCTTCCCATAGCCACCTAATGCCGCTTTGTAATATTGGAAGTAGTTCTCATATTCATCTGTTCCTATTTGGTCTACCTCTGGTTGAGAACTATCAAACCATGGTTTTAATTGTCTATAATTCTTATTCGCTACATTCTTGACTGCTCTACGCAATAGTGTCTTATCTGTATCTCCCTTCTCCCATGCGTCATCATTTTTTATATACATAGTTTCACGTTTCAAATCAGTACAATGCATAGGTCTTGTATGCATTTCCATTCCCTTTATGCGTTCTACCATGACCGTAGAAATCCCGTCTACAAAGCCGATTTCACCTGTTCTAATAAAATCTTCCATAGTAACTTCAATGGAATTGATAAATTCATTCATCGTAATAGCATCCTTACATGTTTCATTTAAAAATACATTGAGGTTGAATTTGTTATTATTTGTAGTGTTATTTGTAGTATTGTTAGTTATATTGCCTGCATTCTTTGCTAGCTCCATCATTGTTTTGTTCTGTTCAATTAGCAATGATCTCAACTCTTGATTGTCTTTCAATAATTCAACCACCATTTTTGTGTCTAATGTCGTTTCAGTTGATAATGGTTGAAATGTTGATTCTTCTTCTTCGGTTTGAGTCTGATAGTTATTACATTTTGTTTTGTGTTTACATAATGATGACATATGCTTATATTGTTTTCCACATCCACATGAATATGTTTTGGGCATTTTTGTATTAGGATTTGTTAGTCGTTCATGTTTATCAGTTGATATATGTTTTATATAATTACTATTTTTACTGCATTTAAAGTTACATATTTTACATGTATATTGTTCGGCATTTTCGGCATTTTCAATATTAGTCATAATGTATATATAATGCTAATGAATAAAATGCCTAAATCATTTGACCCATAATATACTTTTTTTGTCAGTAACGATTTTTATCATGAAAAATCGGGATTTGCTGCATATTGGTAACAACCCGTTTTTTTAAGATGTTTTTTACAAAACTATTCTGGGAAAATGAAAATTGGACATTTATTTTTGTCCATTTTTTCTGAGCGATGCCATTTCTTTTCAGAGAATTATCAAGAATATACAAATAAGGAAATGTGGGGGGAACCGTCCTCATTTATCTACAACCACTTCTTTCAATACATTCTTGATAATTTTATCTTCAAATTTCCTATCTTCTTCCTTCCCGTAGCCACCTAATGCCGCTTTGTAATATTGGAAGTAGTTCTCATATTCATCTGTTCCTATTTGGTCGACCTCTGGTTGAGAACTATCAAACCATGATTTCAATTGTCTATAATTCTTATTCGCTACATTCTTAACTGCTCTACGTAGTAGAGTCTTATCTGTATCTCCCTTTTCCCACGAATTATCATTTTTTATATACATTGTTTCCCGTTTCAAGTCTGTACAATGCATGGGTCTTATATGCATATCCATTCCTTTGATGCGTTCTACCATTACAGTAGAAATCCCGTCTACAAAGCCGATTTCACCTGTTCTAATAAAATCTTCCATAGTAACTTCAATGGAATTGATAAATTCATTCATCGTAATAGCATCCTTACATGTTTCATTCAAAAATACATTGAGGTTGAATTTGTTATTATTTGTAGTGTTATTTGTAGTATTGCCTATTTTACCATCTTTGACTGCTTCCAATAGTTGATTATTATGTAGTTGTTGTTGTTCTAATAACACTTTGTTTTGTTGTTGTTGGTCAGCTAATTGTTTTGTTTGTTCAATCATCAAATCTTTGAAATCTTGATTTTGTTTTAGTAGTTCAATGACAAGACTTGTATCCATATGTGAATTCTCTTGTGTTTTTGCTAATAAAATACTACATATTTTTTTATGTTTAGATAACCCCTGTCTGTATTTATATGTATTGCCGCATATACAAACATGTTCTTGTGTTGTCGTTGATTGTAGTGTATGCTTTTTTGTTTTGCAATGTTTTGAGAAATCACCTTTATTGTCACAAGAGTAATTGCACTTGGTGCAAATATAAGGTACTCTGGATTTTTGGAGTTTATCCGCATCCATTGTCAAACGGATATGTTTTGCAGTCATTAAATGTTTGGTATAATCTCTATTGCACATCGTATTATAGTTACAATGATTACAAATATATTTGAATGGACTTTTCAAAGAGTTTTTGTCATCCATATGCATCCTTATTATGGATGCAGATTTTATCCCTAAATAGTATGACCCATAATATATGTTTTTAAAGTCAGTAACAATAAAAATCAATAAAAATACAGTTTTGCTGCATATTGGTAACAACCCGTTTTTTGAAGATGTTTTTTACAAAACTATTCTGGGGAAATAAAAAATGGACATTTATAAATGTCCATTTTTTCTGAGCGATGCCATTTCTTTTCAGAGAATTATCAAGAATATACAAATATGAAAAAATATTGATAATGACAATATAGTGTATTTTCTATTTTTCTAAGTTCGTTAATTGTGCAATTGTGCATATATAAGGATCGTTCAATTCATATCGTATTCCAATTACCTTAACTGTAATTTTATCATTTTCTTTAATATCAGCAAACTCCTTGCTTGTGTAATGGTGGTCACGAGCGATAAATACCACTAGTGGAACTACACCGGTTTGATCGGTTACTTCTGCATGGACACCAGCTTTCGTAATTGTCTTTACATCGCAGTTGATTGTCATACCTTCCACTGGATGACATATCATACAAACAAACACTGTTTGAAATTCAATACTATCTCCATTAACGGTTCCACATGAATAAGTTTCTACTTTAACAGAGTTCGGTTTAATAAAACCTTCTGGTATGCAGCGTCCCTCGGTATGCTTAGAAATCCAACGTTCTAAATTCTGTTTAATGTTCTGTCCAACTTCATTAATAGAGAGGAATACTTTCATAGTAAGCATTTCTTGGACATATACACTATCTACATTGTTATTCGTATCAGTAGCATTATATTTGTTCATCTTAACTAATATAATAATATATTATCTTTTATGTAATTTAATTATTTACTATTAGAATTCAATTTTCCACAATCACTTGTTCATTTCTAAAATTCGGTTTAATATAGCTTCTTCAGGATTAAAGAACCATCGTTTATTTTCCTTTTTTGTATAATCATAATGACGAAGTAATAATTCCATCATGACACATAATCCATTTTTGTAAATCTTATTCTCAATTGAAACTCCATTTATAGTAATATTATTGTTAATAGATTTTTCTGAATATATATCTTGATTATGTATTTGATTTAATCTATTAATAATATCCCGTTTGCCGGCGTTCTCACAATAAGCACCTTTGTTATTGCGTTTGTCACGAATATTCTTCGTTTTGAATACTGTATTATTATTCTTAAATATACTCATAAAGCCAATGATATTATTGTAAGTATCATGTTTTGAAATGAACTTACCCAAATCGTCTTTGAAATCTCTATATTCAGTTGGGTCCAATTCAATCCACTCTCGTGATTCAACTTCACTTTGAACATAAATATTGAATGTAGCTTTATCATTTGTATCTGACGTAATTATTATACCTTGAAGAGAACCCGATCTAATCAATTTGGTATTAAAATAATCTTTAATAATGCTCTCAATATATAATAATGTATCTCTACTATCGTCGTATAAATATTGTATTAATATTAGTTTATCTGCATTAGATAATGTATCTATTGCATGATGGATTGCATATCTAATAATATTATCATCACTTACTTGATGAAATAGTTTAAATTTATGAAATACATTATTCAAATGTTTATACCAATCAACCTCACCGCTTTCCAATGATTGTATATATGTTGAAATATGCAACGGGTCGTAATCATCTTTCATAACAATAGCACTATTCATATTATTTTTGATTCCTTGTAATACATCAGTATATGTACGAACCGATTGTAAATTATCAACATCATTTGATATCTGAGAACTTGTTTTTGCTTTCCCTTGTTGTTTTACGGGAAGTTCTAATTGTAAATTAATAGGCTTGTAATCAATAGGTGTATCTCGTTCGAATATAGATGCATATTGATCTGTAATTTCAATGGGTTGAAATGCATATATATCACCACGATTCGTTAAGTATCCAATACGTCCATATTTATCCGTTAATTGTTCATTCTTATTGTTAATGAACCGAGATAATGCAAAATCAATATGTTTTTCATCATAAGAATAGTCTATGTTCTCGTTGGGGATTTGAGAACTGATATTTTTAATTTGATTTTTGTTGGGATCATTTACTTTTATGTTAATAGAATTAATTAATTCAGTACGACGATAAAATATCTTTTCCTTGAATAGATTACGTATTCGTTTCACAATAGCACTGTAATTAATTCGTGTATGTTCTTCGTTATATGTATCTATAATAATATCAGAGGGTTCAATATCAGCAGTAGGAGAACATGTAAAACTACAATTATCCATATAATCACACATATCAGTAAATATACGATCACCTACCTTATATTCAATAAGAGTATCATCTTGATTACTGGCTAATTTAATTTGTATGTTTTTATTTTCGGTATTTTCTAATAACTTGTCTATGGTGAAATTAGTCTGCCCGATGTTTAATACACAATCAACTGATATTTCCTTTAATAAGCGAGTTATAATACCAATATGTTTTGCTTTCCTTTCTGCAAACCGATATACATACATATCAGCTGTTTCTTCTTCTCCCTGTGGTTGAGTAGCATGCAAATAAAGTTCAACATTACGATCTTCAAATGGTAATCTACAATGACTAAGATTTCTTACACCACGCCCAATAATTTGTTCAATTCTATTCATATTATACCAAGGTTCCATAATGTGTATTTGACGAATATTTTTGAAATCAAGACCTTCGGCCGCAGCTTTGGTAATTAAAATAACCTTTACGTTTTCACCATTTGCATTTTCGGGATTGGTAATATATTTCATATCCTCATAATTGTTAGGTGAGTATCGTTTATCGCCAGTAATCATAACATAACGTGCTGGTTTAAACTTGTTATCATTATTCGCTATGAATTCCGATTTTGGTTTCATTGTAATAGAGTCAATATACTCCGATGGTGGTTTTTTAAATAAAGAACGTGTATATTTTGCTGAACCAAACCGAGATAATCCCATCTCTTCTAATGCAAGTGCCATTGGTACAACACCACCATCAATATATTGCGAATAAACAATCACAATTCCAGTAGATTTGGCAATTGTGTTGCATATTGTGGAAAGTTTATTACTATATTTATGTAAATTATCTTTATGAAAAATTCGTCCATGATTTTTTAATATATTTTCATTATATTCATAATCATAATGCATTAAGTCAGTAGTTTTATGTTTGGTTACCTTTGCCAATCCGTTTTTACCGACCATGTTTTTTACTATGTTCTCCATATTGATATCCTTTATATTTGAATTTTGAATTAGAATGTCAAGTTCCATACTAGGATATACTATGTCCAGTGATTGGAGTGGTTTTTCAAGATATGTATATCCGAATGTTTCCATGTTCTCAAATGTAGGCATAATCTTCGTTTTACCGAACTTATCTGTTACTTCAACATTGCGAGAATGAAGATAATCCATAATATATTTATATCCATGTGTTTGATATTCACCTAGATTGTTCATATATAATGGAATGTGTTTCAATGGTTCATCAATTTCCTTTTTGTTCATTTGTAGCTTGGGGTAATTATTGGTATCCACCAAATTTTCAGGTGAAAATATATCAGGATATATACGATATGGAAATGTATATGGGTTCTCGCCACGAACATAGGAAACATACCCAGTGAGTTTGCGTTTCAATAAATCTTTGCCGTTCTCTGTTATTTTACCATTATTATTTTTTTCTTCTACAAAGTTACCATTGCTGTCAAATACCATTGATTCCGTAATAATACTTCTTTTATCCACACTATTTAATATATTAGTTAACCAAATGATCTCTTTATAGCTGTTGTACATAGGTGTAGCTGACAACATTAATAAACGTATATTTTCTGCATATTTACAAACTTCCATTAATAATGAGGCTGTTTTAGTTTTGTCTTTATTGTCATCAGTAGGACGAATATTATGAACTTCATCAATTATAATAAGACGATTATCAAAAAACTTTCGTATTTGTCTAATTTTTAATTCTTTTCGTTGGGCTGTGGTATATTCGTTGTTACTTACAGGTAATACCTTTCGTTGTATGAAATGGGCGATCTCAGTATAACCTACAAAAGAATAGTATTTCTTAATAATTGAGTTGATTTGAATTATAACCTTTTCTCTTGGAATGCCACGCATACTGGTGGGATTTATTTCTTTAATTAATGCATTGCCAATACATGTATTTAAATTCCATAATTCACCATCCGCTTCCAACTTACGTTCATCAAATAATTGTAAACGAAAATTGTTTTGAACATTTGGAGAAGCTATAACTAAAATGCGTTGAGTTAATCCAATTTGTTTCATAAATCCACGCATCTCTTCTGCAATACCAATAGCACTACATGTTTTACCTGTACCTAATCCGTGATATAATAACAGTGCATTATACGGAGTTTGGAATGAAAGAAAATTTTTAACAAACATTTGATGAGGCATTAATTCAAAATCAGCATTACATAACATTTCCGAATGGGCTTTTATGTCTCTAATTTTACCATCATACATAGTATCATTAAATTCCTTGCGTTTTGCAATTTTGATATTAAAATTAGGGTCATTTAATTCAGGGTATAAAAAGTCAAGTTGATTATCCACAGGACTTGTATTTTGTTCAACCAATTCTTTATTGAATAAAAAGGCATTTCCTTCCTTACTATCTATATTATCAGGGATAACGCCAATTGAATTCTGTATAATTTTATCATCATCTGTCATATTTATATCAAAGTTAGTATTATCGGGAATAGTTGCTTTATTCACAATATCATCTATTTCATAAATGCTTTCATTGGGTTGGATTGATTTTTCTAGTTCTTCCAATGGTTCTTCTGTGGGTTCTTCTAAGGGTTCTTCCAATGGTTCTTCCAATGGTTCTTCTGTGGGTTCTTCCAATGGTTCTTCTGTGGGTTCTTCCAATGGTTCTTCCAATGGTTCATCTAAGGGTTCTTCCGCGGGTTCTTCTATGGGTTCTTCCGCGGGTTCTGGCTTATTATTTTTCATATTTTCAATGCAAAGTATCAAATTTACAAGATCACCCTTTCGTCTAGCATCAGAAGAATGTTTTTGACCAGTAGGTTCTCCTTTTAATCTAGATAGTATATCACGTAGTTTTTGACCAGACATTTTAGTAAGTTCTTGAAAACGTAATTGTTCAGTATCATTCGCGGGTGTATAATCAACAGAACATCCTAGTACTGTTTTTGTAGCAATTTTAGTAGGTATAGGTTCACATTCATTAGTAATCGGATTCCTACGTTCACCACGTGGACATCGCATTTTTGCATCAGGTGTTACTTCTGAATCTATATTATTAGACGGATCAGATCCACCTAACTGGCGTCTACGATTTCGTGTATGTTTATTGGAACTAAGTCTTTTTTTCTTTGTAAGTTGAACCATCTTACCTTATTACTTTAAAATATATGTATATAATTTTACACATATATTTGATTTCTATGAAAAACCCAAAGTTACTAATTACAAAAAGTGATTTGATAATGAGTAAGTGTATGGTTTATTTTTTTTAGCATAGATAGTTTTTCTAAATTGTAGGGTCTTATACATTGTACACATTCATCATATGTTTTCCATTCCATGCAACTAACTTCGGATTTTTCATAATTATTTAGATTTATAGATGGATGGTTCTTAACAAAATTTAAAAAATATTTATGTTTATATGATTTATAATTTGAACCGGTAAAAGTTTCTTCATAAGGAATAATATTTTGTACCAATATGAGGTTTGGTTGTTTGATTCCAGTTTCTTCACTGAATTCTCTTAAAGCACATGCATAGTCATTCTCTTGATAATTTCTCCTTCCTTTTGGAAATCCCCATTCTGGTTCTGTCCATTTACCAAAATCGTTACTTTCTTCAATTAATTGATTTAAATTATAAGGCTCTGTCAAATAATATACTCCATTTCGTAATGAATTGAATTTGTTTTTTGATATATGTTCTTCATGTTTATATTGTCCTGATATTTTACAATCACCCCATATACCATACCATAGCTCATCAAAATCCATCGTTTTTAAACGTTCTTTTTCATGAACTGTCATTTGATTAAGCATATTTAATATATAAAATTTATTATTAACAAAATATTTGCCTCTCATAAAATCAATAAATCCAAGCGTATCCTTCCTGCGTATCATTAAGTATTCAATACATTTATTTGCATTATATCGGTATGCAATGACACCCAAACTGGTGATGGGCATTTTACATTGATTATAAAGATGACCTTGTTTCCCACAATTATTACAATAATGCTCACTCATATTAACTAATTTAGTTTAACCTATTTGATTAAACCCTCAAATCTTTATATAACTATTTGATAATAGGAAATGATTTTTGATCCAAATGTATGGGGACCACATTATTGGTTTTTTTTACATACAGTTGCCGAGTCATATCCAAGAACACCAAATCAAATGACAAAACGAAAATATTATGATTTGATACATAATATGCCATTATTTATACCAATTACAGAGATGGGAAATAAATTTAGTGAATTATTAGATAAATATCCAGTAACGCCTTATTTAGATAATCGTACATCATTTGTACGTTGGGTTCATTTTATACATAATAAGTTAAATGTATTGCTAGGAAAAAAAGAAATACTTTTAGCAGATGCATTAGAAAAATACCGAGCAGAGTACAAACCAAAACCTGTATATTTACATGAGAAGATACATATTAGACGTCAATATATACATATAATATTGATATTGATATGTTTATTTTTGATATACTTATATTATGAATAATTTGAAAAAGTCTCTTGGTAATATAAAGATAAAGAATGCGAATAGAGCTCATCATAATACTAATAGCAGGATTTATTATTGGAAATATATATACAGATGGTAAATATACGAAACTATTATTATCGGGTAAAAAATATTATCAAATGGTAGGTGTTGCATTTGGTGCGTTAATGTTTTATATATTAATAAAACGAAACCCACTAAGAGCCCGTGAAATGGTGAATATGTCAAACGAATATATCAAGTATCTACCGATTGATAAAAATGCATCAAACATCATTTCCCCCATACTTGATTTTACATCAAAGCAAAACTTTGCGTCAGATGATAGCAACTATCCCATTTTACCTATGGTAAATAATAATCAATATGCATCCGAGAACAGAATATTAAATTCTGGTAAGAAGGCAACAAAAAGATCTGTAAGTGAAACAAAAAAGAAGTTTGTTGCATCAAGACAAGACTGGAAATGTGCCGACTGTAAAAGCCAATTGAATGCTTGGTTTGAGGTAGATCATACGGTTCGGTTAGAATATGGTGGTAGCAATCACGTTGATAATTTAGTAGCTTTATGTCGCGAATGTCATGGAAAGAAAACAACAATAGAGAACTTATAATTCAAAAAATAGATTATAAAATAATATATTATTGTATAATCAAATAGTAATGACATCCGTTTATTATGAAAATGTTGAACCATTTATAAAAACGATATTTTATGCTATAAGTTATGTATTTACCACATTTATTGCAATTCCAATAGCATATGTTTTTAATGCATTAATCGGTATTTTTAAACATGTACGTGACACTCTTATATCAGATGCATCTGATACTAGTTATATAAAATATGGTATTATAACCATTGTATTAGCATCATCAGCAATTATTCTTAATATGGCTGGAAATGACGCATCTACATCTATGTCTGATATTTATAAATATTTGTATCCGATGGTTACGTTAATAGTCGGGTTTTCAACTTATTTGTTTATTAGTACATCAATTGGATTAAATTGGAAAACTCTTACAATGGCATTTGCAATGGTTTTAATTATATTTGGAGTAGCAGTATATTATTACACTGGACAAAATGCAACAATAACAACTATTGCGTATCTAATGTCTGGAATTATTACATTTGGTATACTGGTAGGATTAGCAATAATACTTTATTTTTATAGCAATTACTTAAAAACAAGAGAGGGATGGACAGGTTTCTTTATTCATTTACTATTTTATATACCAAGTTTAATACTGGATTTCATTGAATATATAAAGTCTGAAATAGGAGCGACATCAAATGTGGTATATTATCTTTTCATTATAGAACTTCTGGTTGCGTTATTATATATTTACATACCATCATTAATAAGTAAAATCAATATTATGGAAGGAACACCATTATTAGCAGATACCGCATTTTTAGATATTAAAAAGGAATTAGGTAGTGGTTATCAGTATGCTTTTAAAAATATAGGACAAAGTGATACAGCAAAAACGACATTTAAACGATCGTATAGTATTTCAATGTGGTTGAATTTAAATATGCAGCCACCGAATTATGCATCTTATGCAAAAGAAACCGAAATATTTAATTATGGTAATGGTTTGCCTAAAATAACGTATGTGAATAATATTGATACTGATGGTAATAACTCACCCGACGTATTAAAGGTATATTTTACGAATAAAGGTGAAGATGAATCACGTAGTTATAAAGTAAATATAAAATTACAAAAGTGGAACCAGATTGTTTTTAATTATACATCTTCACAAGTAGATCTATTTATAAACGGACATTTAGAAAAAACATTTATATTTGATGGTAATGAACCAGAATATAGTGCTAGTGACCTTATATCACTTGGCAGTGAAAATGGAGTTGAAGGTGCTATATGTAATATAAAATATCATTCAAAACCACAATCAAAAAGACAAATATCATCGTCTTATAATTTATTAATGAACAAAAATCCTCCTGTAAATATTTTATAATGATTTAATATATAATGACTCCTGTTACAATAATTCTTACTGTAATTATATTACTTTTGGTATATGTGTTATATGCATATATGACAGGCACTGTTACAAACTTAGCCAAATCAACGTCATTATCAGTTGTAAATCCACCAATTACCGATATTGCCGGATCAAGAAATACCCGATATGGTTATACAATCTGGGTATATGTGAATACATGGGACAATAACTCAAAGAAGACTATATTCAGCCGTAATAATAACATACGCGTTTATTTAGATGATAATAGTCCAATATTGAAAGTACAACTTACAATGAACAATCGGAATGCTGATAATAATGCATATGTAACGGATGAGATGATTGTTACCAAAAATTTTCCTTTACAGAAATGGGTATGTATATCAGTCAGTGTGGATAACCAATTTGTAGATGCCTATTTAGATGGAAAGTTGGTAAAATCACACAGATTTTATAATAATGATAGCGGTACTATGCCAATCGTTCCCCCTGATGCATCGAGCGCACCAATTAATTTAGGAAATTCTAACGGAAGCGTTTTTGATGCGTACGTAAGTGAATTTAAACGTTCAATTGTTCCTATTGACCCAGAAACTGCCTGGAATAATTATTTAGAAGGCAATGGAACAAACGCAGTTTCACGTGCATTTTCATCATATGGAATTGATGTTGCCATATTAAAAAATAATGTGAAACAAACATCAATTTCATTTTAATTAAACGGTAAAAATATATAGTATATAATTCTAATATATAGTATATAATAGATGAATTTTCAACCAAATGCACAACCAACTGGATTAATGCCAACTCCACCAATAGCTCAACGTTTAGGCGATTCATTGGATGGTGCAAAGAATGCTTTGACAAGCACATTTGATGATTTCTCCAATCAAGCAAGTGCAGGAGTAGGTGCTACAAGTGATTTTTTAACTTCTAATACAATAATTGCAAAATTTGCATTTATACTCCTATTGTTGCTTGTCTTTTTGATATTATTTAATTTAGGCATTTCAATTATAGGTTATTTTACAGAACCATCGCGTGACCCCTATATTATTAATGGATTGATTGATGGTACTTTCTCAAAAGTTGTTCGTCAGGATCCAAAACAAACCGATTCAGTTCAAGTATTTAGATCAAATGATGAATCAAAAGGTATGGAATTTACATGGTCAACATGGTTGTATTTGAATGATTTAGGTACAGTTGATGGAAAATACCAACATATATTTAGTAAAGGTGATGGAAATATTAACACGAGTACCAATTTAGCATCTGTAAATAATGGTCCAGGTCTATATGTTAAACCATTAGAGAACACACTTCATGTTGTAATGAACTCTGTATCTTCCACAGATGAAAATACTACAATTGATATTACGAATGTTCCAATAAAGAAATGGTTTCATGTAGCATTGCGATTACAAAATACGGCATTAGATGTATATGTAAATGGTGTTGTAGTAGAACGTTTAGTATTTACAAATACACCCAAACAGAATTATGGCGATATTTATATTTGCCAAAATGGAGGATTTGCAGGTAAATTATCAAACCTTCGTTATTATAGTCGCGCATTAAATGTATTTGAAATTAATAATATAGTTTCGTCTGGACCCAATATGACAGTTGCAGAAGATACGCTACCCAGTGGTGGATTTAAATATTTATCAAATATGTGGTATTCATCCAAATACTAATTCATAAACACTCCTATGCAATACATAAAATATATATTTTCAAATGGTAATATATATTTTTTCAGATGGCAAATGTTACAATGAATATTGATACAATATGCAAATTAAGACGACGACAACAACAATTTGCTATGCCATCATTTCGTGCAACTCCAATATCTCCCTATCCGGAATTTACACCACACCAATTGAATATGAGGCGTAAATTTGAAATATTACAATATCCGAGCAACAAAATGGCTTCACAAACAAACAGTTTGACTCAGCGACAACAATTTGCAAAAGCAATAACTGGAAAATATCAAGGTCAATCTTATACAACTACTTATACAGATACAATAGACTATACATTTGATGAACGATTAAAAATGGACATTCCTTCCATTAATAGAATAAGTTCATTAGCTGTTGTAGACTGTTCAAACGATGACTTAATTCCAACTCTTAGCACATCATCCGATGTGCCCGGTCCAGCAATTACTATATATAAAGACCCGACAGTTCCTCTTTATAATTACGCAAATTCCTCTGATGAAAATTATGCAATAACGGATTTCATTGATGAATCAATATGGAAAACTACCACCATTCAAGAAAATACAGTTGTTACATATAAGAAAATGCTACGAGACGAAGAAATAATAATAGAGGAAGCAAATGATACTACTATGTTGTCTCTATATATTACAGATCGTGTTAAAAATACAAGGTCTGTATATTCAATGCAAATACCAATTAGTTTTTATTTCAAAGGGACATATAAGGGATCTATAGCATCTGAATTTAAAAATATAACATTAAAATTATCAAACACTTCTTTAAATCCACAGGTAGTATTCATAGATGCACCTGTTCCCAACACTGACTTAATAAGTGAATTTCTTAATACTGGAACAAATGTAGCTGAAGTATTATTTGATGTTCCAGCCAATGGACAAGACTTTGAAGGTTCATTGTATGCAGGAATGTTATCAATAACTAATATCAACTTGTTAACTGAACCCAGTTATATATATGATTTAAATATAAAGCCAGACATAGAATTCGATCATACAAGTAACACTGAATTTCTTAATGATTATGATTTTGAATATGGATTATATTTGAATGCAACAGATTCGGGTAAAAAAGAGGATGGATGCTCAATAGAATCTGCACCTAGTTCAAATGAATTATTGCCGATTTATGTAACCGAAACAACCGAAACAATAGTGTAATCAATATTCCACTCTACATAATGGACATTGATCACATCGGTCAGAACAAGTAATGCATATAAAATGACCACATATTGGAATTTTTAAATTATCTACATCAATAGATTCATAACAAACAGGACAATCTTCGTTTTTATTTGTATTTGCATAGAGTGATTTTATAACTTCGGTTAATCTATGGCTTGTGGCTAGTTTTATTTTAGTTTTTTCAAAATCGTTTTTAATACTATTGTACCGACGTTTATAATGACAATTATCAACTTCAATTAAATTCGTTACTTGAAGTTGATCATCATATAACATTTTCAAATAATTATATTTAACAGTCAAGCTACATTTGGTGTCAGTAACAGCATCATTCAGTTTCTGAATTTTATCTTGATTAATATCATCTATTTTACGTAATTGATTGCATTCATTTTCAAGTTTTTTAACGTATGCAATCATGCTATATGACCACCTTGAAATACTATCATCTTGATTTGTTTTAATATCATATTTCAAACATGGTTTAACTGAAACGCTAGTTGGCACTGTTTCTATATGATCAACTAGATATGGTCGGTGAGATTTATAATACAAAGCTTGCACATGAGCGATTAAATTATCATTATCTATACTAATCATTGTTATTTGTAATGACGATACTACTTGACTGTTTATTGACATTGTATATGGAAGAAAATAATTATTGAATGTTACATCTATATTCAATATATCATCTGTAAAATCTTGTGTTTCATAAACGCGTTGAGATGGCAATTGTTGTCTATCTTTGGTATGTTTATCTATATCATAAATATTAATTCGCTTCGGCATTTTAATATCATAACAATGTAGTTTTGTGGATTTATTAGTAGTTGTTTGAATAAGATTATATTCAATATTATATGTATTTTTCATAAATGTATGAATAGCCAATTTACATTGATCATCTCGTGTATTTGGCATAGTAGAATAGATGTATTATCTTTGTTATAATAAGTTGTTAAATAAAGTTATTATAATAAAGTTTTTCAATTTTATATAGATTATTCAATATTCTGAGTAAGGGTTGGATTCAAGCATTGATGTTGACTTGGGAATATTTGACCAGACATACATTTAGTTTCTTGACCAATTTCTACACAACTTCTACGACCTTGATGGTCTCCTACTAAACACCATTGTTTTTTATCGGTTCCGATAGGTGTTTGTATATTACTATTAGTATCGTCGGCATCAGGTATACCCGTTTTGATTGTAGATAAATTCAATGTATTGTCAAACATTTGTTTTGCATTTGGATCAATCATTGATTGACTGCTATTTTTTAATAAATTTCCAACGGATTGAACTGTACCACTCGCAATGTCAATTCCGGTTTTTGTTGTTTCCGCAACAACATCAGCAGTTGTATTAATTACTGCACCAGTCGTATACCCAAATAAGGATAATACACGATAAATTAATGGCTTAAATATATTAATAATTGCTTGAAAGAAATTACCAATCACTTGAAATACATTACCAAAAATATTGAGTAAGTTTATTCCTAAAAGGGAAAATATAAGTAAAGCAAGCAAACTTATGATAAGGAAATTTTTATTCAAAACGATTCCTCCATTATTTGTTTGAATGCTAAGTTTAGGAGAAGATTGCATTGGTGATGTTTCCATAATTGTAATATATATAAATAAATATATTATTTAGCGTTCGTTTGTATTTGATGAAAATTTTATTACTTTATAATAAAATGGGTCTGTTTAGTTTTATTGAAACCTTCTTTTTTGTGAGTTTAGCTATTACATTTATTCTTATTTTACTCTTAGTATATCATTTTAGACAACGGTTTAATGCATTGGAAGAGAAATCTGATACAATGTTTGAGCTAATTAATAATATTGTTTCTGAGTTAAATGCCGTTAGGAATGAACAACATGGATTTCCACCAGAGCAACCAAATATTATGTTTCATCCGGAGAATACAAACCAAATGAATGTATATTCAGAAGACATGCATAATTCAACATATGAACAAGTTGACGAAAGTGGTAGTGATGACGAAAGTGGTAGTGATGACGAAAGTGGTAGTGATGACGAAAGTTATAGCGATGACGAAAGTGATAGTGATGACGAAAGTGTCAGTGATGAATTATCAGTAAAAGTAATTGTATTAGAAGACAATGATAATGAATTATTATCTGAATTACCCGATGATACATTTGACAATTTGGAAGACTCTGAACATAATGTTATAAACTCACCCGAAGGTTTACAAGAAATTCAACCAATAGTCGTTGATAAGTTGCAAGAAGATCATTTAGAAAATGTCGTCCAAGAGGAACAAAGTTCAATAGAAGAACATACTAATGACGTATATCGTAAAATGACCATACAAAATTTAAAGGCACTAGTTATTACAAAGGGATTATGTTCAGATCCTAGTAAAATGAAGAAGACTGAATTATTAAAAATGCTTGCCGATGAAGTTACCATCTAATGATTGCAATAAAAATATAATATATATCGTTAAATTATATATTATGTCATCAAACTCAGTGAATGAATTAACAAATTTAGATAGTGCATACCAACACGTAAATTTTACTTTTCCAAGAACAATGTATCCAGTTCATACAAATGCCCAGTATAAACAGGTTCCCCCTATTACTGATAACAATAAACCCTTATTATCTTCTTGGCAACCAGAGTCTGAAAATAATAATGATTTAATAGCAAGATCTGGAATACAAACGAATTGGCAATATCGTAAATACTTAACCGATAATGCACCCGATTTAATGGAATATAATTACCGTGAAAGTAATAACGAAAATAACATAGCAGTTAGACAAATGAATCCACCCAATATTCAATGTAACGAAGTGAAAGGATATACACATAATCCCCGAATGCAACAAGATATATTAGATACATCTCATCGCTACGGACAACCAGGTAGTGATTTAAAGAATGCGTATCTAGCTAAGTCAATCCAAGAAAATCTTCAAATAGCACCAATTGTTATTCCAGAAAATGTCATACACCAACGTTACAAATAATTTAATTTTTGATAATCAAACAATATAAACTACCAATGTTATATTGTTTATTCTCCTATGAAAGTAATTAGTTTTGATGTAGGAATTAAGAATATGGCGTATTGCATATTTGATTGCACAAATAGTGATTGCACCATAGCGGGCTGGGACGTATTAAATTTAATGGACGAGCAACCCAATGACCATATATGTGATTGTACCATTATTCCAAAATCTAAGAAATTACAACCGAAACCTTGTACTAAAAAAGCAAGGTATTACAAAAATGATAAATATTATTGTGATAAACATGCCAAGTCGTGTTCTCAATATATAGTTCCTACAAAGGAAATGTCAGTTCCATCTTTGAAAAAAATGAAGGTTGCAGATTTAATACAGTTAGGTAACAAATATTTGATATTCATTGATATACCCAGCACGGATAAGATGTTAAAAAAATATTTATTAGAAAAGATAGTAAACTATTTTAATAAACATTGTTTTGAGCCGGTTAACTCAAAAAAGACGAAAAATGCATCCCAAACAGATCTTATTGATATTGGACGTAATATGAAGATTAAAATGAATGAAGTTGAAAATATACAAGAGATAACAACCGTAGTCATTGAGAACCAAATTTCTCCTATTGCAAATAGAATGAAGACAATACAGGGTATGTTAGCACAATATTTTATAATGACAAATGAAAATGCAGATATTTACTTTATATCATCTGCAAATAAGTTGAAACAATTTGAAATCCCGAAACCAACTATACTGACTGATGAAAACTCTGTTAATGAAATACATAAAGTGAATCCAAATTATAAAGCCCATAAGAAAGACGGTGTTCATTATTGTTTAGAAGTGTTAAATGCAAACCCTAGTATATCAAGTTGGAAATCCTCGTTAGATACAAAAAAGAAGGATGATTTGGCAGATGCATTTTTACAAGGCATTTGGTATTTAAGAAATAATAATATTATTATATGTGCGGAGGATTTAAAAATAAAACTTGTATAAATATCATAAGATGGAAGTGATTGATTTAGGTGCTTTAGACGATTTGGACCCTGTATCTATTGATATTGGATCATCAAATAGTAACTTAGGGTCTGGAATTGAGTTACTAATGAACGATAAAAAGATATCCTCCAACAATTCTAATTTAGATTTAGGCGAATTAGATAATTTAGAAAATGAATTGAATAATTTATCTAATCCAAAAATGGAATCTACCACATCAGATACAAAAAGTTTTGGTGGTATGGCAGCAGATTTATTTGGATTTGGTGATAAAGTAAAAAAGGAAGAAAATCATAACGATATAAATGATAATGCGGGTGGGTCAAACATAGGTCAAGCCACTCGTGATAGTATGGGTAATGCAAAAACATGGGATGGTTTTTCCAAAATAAACGAAATCCCTCTTAATGCAGAAAAGGCAACCACTTTAAGTGAACGAGAAGTTCGTCGTAAGAAACGTGCCATGTTGAAGAAGTTAGAAGATTGGTATGAAAAGGGATTAATCAAACATAATTCTAATTTCAATATGGATTCTGCCTTTGATGAAATTGAAGATGAATATGAAACCGCTTTGGAAGATAAACGTAAAAAGGATGGTGTGAAGTTACAGGGGTGGTGGTTTATGACGTTTATTAATTCATTGGAATATGCAAATACAGTATTTAATCCATTTGATTTGAACTTGGATGGTTGGGGTGAGCAAGTGAATGAAGATATTGATAGTTATGAAGAAATTTTCGGAGAATTACATGATAAATATAAGGGCGGTAAAATGGCTCCTGAAATTTCCTTATTACTTCGCGTAGGATTCAGTGCAGCTGTATTAAATTTTTCAAACAAGGCATTATCAAGTGCTACACCTGCATTCAATGATGTGATTAAACAAAGTCCCGATTTAATGAAAATGTTTACAGATGCAACTGTAAATAGTATGAGCCAAACATCGCCTGGTTTTGCAATGGCAAATAACTTTATGCAAGATACTGCTAAGCCTAAGGGACCGCCACCACCAGCACCAGTTGAGACACAAAATATGCCTCCTCCACAACGTCCAGGTATGGTATATACCGGAGAAGCACCCAATAACAGACCAGATATTAATGCAAGTAGAGGTACCATGTTTAGAGAACAAGGTGTAGATATGAACAATGAATATAATATCAATCAACCTGAAAGCAGCATTAATACACCTCAGCAACCTTCTTCCAGACCTGAGATGCGTGGACCACAATCAAGTAGCATAGACAATATTTTGTCAGGGTTAAAAACACGTAATGTAAATATTCATGAACAGTCAGGTCCACCTGCATCACAATCACTTGATGATGATTCTGTAATTTCAATTGCATCGTTGAAGGATATGCAAAATACAAATATGCCCAAACGCTCTAATAAAAGAAAGAACCGTTCAGATAAGAACATCGTTTCATTAGATATTTAATTTCATTTTATTGATTGGTTTATTTTTGTAAATCAATCAATACCACTTTTTCGGAGTAATACTCAATATATCAGAATGAATACCTGGACCATTATCGTTTATTGCTCGTATTGCTATATTATATGTTTTACCATTTACAAGACCATCAATCACGATAGGACAATCTATTTGCTCAGGTACGACATCTCTGAATGTCTTGCCTCCATCTATGGAATACTGGTAATTTGTTATCTGTTTTCCACCATTAGAACTTAAACTAAACGTTATATGTGCTGCATTACACCCGGGTATAACATCTAGGTGTAGAGGTTTTCTTGGCGACATTGTTGCATTTATATATCGGGTTGTCCATGTAGTTATTGAACGATAAATTAATTTATTCATAAAATAGAAAAATATTTTGTTCGGCTAAACCTTATTATAATTCCAAATCAATCACGACAGGATAATGGTCAGAATTATAGGTACCACAATATTCATCATAACCATGATAGATGTATGTATTCTTTATTTTGGTTTTTAGATTTGGTGTTACCAATATATGGTCAATTGTAGAGAACTCATTTGGTGTTGATTTACAGTCATTATTTTTATCCCACCAATCCGAATAACGCTCTACTTTGGGAATTTCAGATGCGACATTATATAATTCATATATTTTGGTATTTTTTCCACGAACAATATCCAGAACTTGTGAAATGGGATTATTATCATTTGCATCTAACGGATCTTCGTCAAAATCATTGAAATCACCCATAACTATTACCTCATACCCTTTTTGTATATACGGTATAATCACATTCTGGATAACTGTTGCCTGTGCTTCACGCTTGACACATCGTTGTATATCAGTTGGATATGCTAACAAATGTAATCCAATGAAGAGAACTTGCATATCTGCAAAATGAAATCCTGTAATATAGTGTTTTGTAACACCTTCTGTACCAGGAGTACCGGTATAATTGCATTTTGAAATGGGTACTGGATAATTGACACGTTCTTCTGAGCGGTATAGATTGAATGATGGATTGATTTTAGTCATCATTCCCACATTTTGTCCAGTTGATGTATCTGATCCTTGTAATAAATAGGAATTATAGTCAGATGATGTTTGTTTGATAACTTCATTGATTTCATCACATCCTTCTACCTCACACATATTCATTATATCGGGTTGGAGTTTATTAATTACAGTTGAAAGATGAGTAATATGTTCTTTTGCAGCAGTTTCGTTTTTCCAAGTACAACCATCACCTGGACAATCCGCTAATTTATAATAATCTGTAAATAACCATTCTACGTTATATTGAACAATACGAAGGTGGTTTTTGTCTTGGCGACGGTCTTCATTCGGATTTGTGACGATGGGGCAAAATGTCTCAGCATAAACAAGGTTGGTTGTTAAAAGTGCAATTGCTGTAGTAACTGCAATAAAAATGTGAGGTCCAAACATCTTATCTATATTGTTCGCCTAAAAGAATTTGATGGATATCCACTTCAATAAAAAACCATTTGGTTCGTTTCATACTCAGAATCGTCCATGCAGCTAAAATGGGTATAAATCGCGTGCAACAAAATAGGAGGCAGTTTAGGTTGAGACGGGAGATTTGCACATGCATTGCAGAATGTTGTCAGTCGCTGCATATCACAGTTGAACAGCGATCGGTTCAAATTCACACAAATGACTGGGCATCTTGGTTAGATACTGAGCATAACAACCATTGCGTTTTTGCCAAGCAATCGTTTCGGGCGTTTCTTTGTAAAACGCCGACTATATCACTATTTCTTCTTATTTACATTTTTTTTTGGAAAAGTGCTAATTTCTTGAATATCTATATATTTTTTTAATTTTTCAAATTTATCGTTATTAATATCATATGATATAAATTTAAGATTTTGATTTTCTTTAAAATATAATTCTATTTCCAAATAAAATTTATTTACAAATTCTATAAATCCTTTATCAGTTTTATTAGTAATTATCTCAATATTGTATGTAAATAATCTGTTTAATAAATTACCCCAGCGTTTGAATGAAGATAACATTTCTTCTGGATTTCTTTTATTAAGTATAAAAATAGAATTTGAATTTTCATTTATTATTTGTTTATAATCAACTATCTGTGGCCAATAACAATTATCTTTGTCTACACATACATCCATTTGAGTTATTACATCAGTATCTAAAAAATCACATAATAATGGTTTTTTATTTTTTTTATTGTTTTCAATCATTTTTCCAATATATTGATTTCCCTTCTTCCAATGATATGATTTATATCCTAATTTTTCAAATAATTCTTGAAATGAAGAAGTACCACTTTTTGGCATACCTAACAATATTATCATATACATATAGATAAGATTAAAATCTGGATTAGGTCGGCGTTTTAAATGATCAAAGGTGTAATGCAGCTAAACGATGTTGCCCATCAAGGCATTCACTCTCGTAATAAGTTTCATCACCAGATAACTTGTAGAGAGTAAGTGATTGTAGCATTGCACCGTGCGTCCAGACGTGTGTAATGTATGACCTAAACTTTTTCATTGGCCACTTATATGAACGGTTGTAACTTGGTCTTAGGTTGATACGATTTTTTGCAAGCTTGGCGCATACACAATCTACCGTAGTCGTTATGGGGGTAACCTCAAGTTTGGTAGTTGGAACTACGATATTTATCACAACATCAACCGTTGCGTGAGCAGCCGTAGCATTCGTATTGATAATCATGTTTGATGACATTTTTCTTGAACTCTTGAAATTAACCTGTTGATTTACTTTGTACTTTTATGCATTATAAATATCATAAAAAAAAATTTCAAATTTTTATGATTTGTATGATTTGTATGATATTTTTATGATATTTTTGTTTTCTTATATTCATATAGGTCTTGTATTCCCATGTCTATGTTACAAACATTGCAAATCGCTAATAGATTTTTTAAATCACTGGTACCACCTTTTGTGTGTGCGATAATATGACCGGTATGAAAACCGTGTTTACCAGAGTGAATCTTATGTAACTTACATACACTGCACACACCATCATTGGCCTGACCATATGTTTTTTTCCACACTATCATACGGTGTTTCGGCGATAATTGCTTCCTATCACATACAGGTTCTGTTGTTAATTTTGGTCGTTCTGTTATGTACGAATCTATAAGCTCGCCGCATATGTTGAATATTTTGGTTTTGAATTCGGGTGTATTGAATATGTGTTTACGCTCCCATATTGTTCTCAGTGCTTTGATATCATTAGAATTAATATCAAGGTGCTCTTGTGCTTTTTTATTGAATGTAGCGTTGAAACCGTTATCTGCACACGAAGAGATATATGTATTTATTATAGGATACCGACATTGAAACTCATCGTTAGTCATACAAGCTACTCTATGCAATAATGCATAGTATGCGATCGGCGATAATTTAGTTTTATTACTAGTATCGTGAGTTTCGGCAATAATAACCATACGCTTCATCACAATCATAAATTTATTAAATTCTGCCTGACTTGTTACTCCAAGGTGCTTGGTATTTCTTTTGCTGAGTTCGTCTCCTAATTTTTTATCGGTGAGTGTAACTAAGTATTCGATTACTTGGTCGGGGTTTTTTACTATATGATAATCGCGTATCATATGTTGGACACGATATTTGTATGGATTACAAGTTACAATAAGACGAGATTTTACAAATAGCCTTTCGATCTGGTTTTCATATATAGCATTTGTAAGGTCACTATTAATATTTCTGTATAACTCGCTGTTAGTTACTTTGATACCATTTTGTAACGATAAGAATTCGGCTTTACGCTGATCCAGTGTCATATAGTCATTATGAATGACAAATTTTACCTTAATATTTAGAAACAAATTTCGCTCTTTTTTATTATAATAATCGTCGCACATATACATCGCAGATCGGTTGTTTAGTTTCGCCCACGTTCGAGTATGCTCGTTCTCTTTATAAAATAGTACCTTATTACTATTTTTTATCCTAATATATATCATATTATTTTTACTAAAAGAATCAATATGTGGTAGAGGTCTGCCACTGAACCAATACTTAAACACGAATAGTCTATGCTGTCCATCAATCGTTTCATATTCTAACTCTGATTCACCTTGCAAATTGTATAGAGTTATAGGCATATTGATAGTTCTCTTGTAATATGTGTCCGTAATATACCGAACCATAAGATCGACGCTCCATGATATATCGCGTTGATAATAAGGATGAAGATCGATCGTATCTAAATATGTTTTCATAACATATTTAAGATCATACGAAACATCATCTATTTTGAGTGGCTCGTCCACTGGATACACATCGGTGTATAACCCAATATCTTCATCTATAATAGGAAGGTGGTGATTTACTTGGTCATTCATTTTGATTTACTTTGATGCATTATAAAAATCATATAAAAAGTTTTCAATTTTTATATGATTTTTGTTACAAATTATAATGTCTTTTTATACATTGCTAACATTTTCACTTTTTGGTCATCATAATTAACGATAGGTTTTGGATATTTGATATGTTTGTATTTCGGGTTCTCGCACATAGTGGACCACTTGTGAATATCTGATGAATCTACATGTGACAATTCTGGAACCCATTTTTTAATATACTCAGCACGAATATCATATTTATAACTCTGTATCCAAGGATTCATATCACGGAAATACGGTTTCATATCCACACCAGTTCCACTAATGCCTTGCCAATTACCATTATTAGAAGCAATATCATAATCAGTGAGTTGCTGTGCGAAATATTGTTCTCCAATACGCCAATCTATTAACAATGTTTTGATTAAAAAACTGGCTACGGTCATACGACCACGATTATGCATATATCCAGTTGTATTCATTTGCCTCATACAAGCATCTACCAATGGAAAACCAGTTTGACCTGACTTCCATTTCTCAATATTGCCTTCATTGTTACTCCATTGTATTTTACGAAATTTGGGTTGATACGAAAGACCCACCACTTCTGGGTAAGCATAGAGAACGTGGGCAAAGAATTCTCGCCATATAAGTTCTCGTATAATGCCACTATTTATACCAAACTTACGTTTTACTCTGTGATATACTTCACGTATAGAAATGCAACCAAATTTAATATAAGCAGATAAATGAGTTGTTTGATGAGTAAAGAAATCCCGACGTTCATCATAATCGGATTGTTCTCTTAAAGCAAGTTCTAATAGTAGTTTTCCCTGTTTCCTTCCACCATGAACTAGAATATCATTGTTTCGTTTTACAAACAGTTTTGTAGCTTCTTGTAACAAAATTTTATTGTCTATACGAGAACCTGTATATTTGATGAAGTTGAAAACACGCTTGATTCTGGGCATTTTTACTTCATAATTTTTAACCTTATTATAAAAAGGAGTATATTTTTTATAAGCTTCGTTACTTCCATCAGATACGACAGAACCAGGTTCATATAAGTAATAATCCGAGAACGTCTGGCAAATAATATCTAATTCTTTACATAGTTTCTTGGTAGATGCATCACGTTCCACAGCATAAGGACTATAATCACGATTAAAATAAATAGCATCAATATTGAGAACTTCAATCATATTCCTTAAAATAGCAATTTGATCACCATAATAACAACCAAGTTCTCCACCTTTACTTTTAATCTCTGTATTTAGATTTACCAAACTCTCTATCATAAATTGTATCGCATTGGATGAACGGTATTCATTTGAACGCCCCACTTGTTCTGGTGTAAATATGAAACAAGTATATAATTCATCAGACATTTCTAATGCTTGATTCATCCCGTGATTGTCTTCAATACGAAGATCACGATGAAATAAAAATAATCCACGAGTTGTTTTTCCCATAATCTATATTATAAGAAGAAATATAATTTAATCCTTATATTTTTTATATACATCTAAAAATAAATATAAATAGTTTTTCTTATGTCTATATCATATAGATAACATGTCAGCGTTCTCTGAAATATTTAAATTTGTAATGAACTTATTTCAATTAGGTATGTATTATGCCAAAGAAATCGTGAAATTGTTAATAGGAAATTTACCTGAAATTCAATTAAATGATGCAAGTATGGGATTTCTAACTACATTGCTTGGTATGAAAAGTAAAATGGAGGTAAAAGGACAACAATTGTATAATGAATATTCAGTCGTTCGCAAATGTACAGATAATATAGTATATTTCAGAGATTGTGGCAAGGCATTATGTATGGATTATCGCATAGAACCTCTCCAAGACAATTGGATATCAGTTTCACATGTTGAAAAAAATAATACCGATATTTTCTTAGAAACGGGTGATGATTATAATGAAAAATATTATTTTTTTAAACCAGCTGGTGATATAGGGTCACCATTAAATGATTATTATAAAAAGGGGCTAGATTCTATTTGTGATATAGCAAAGGGTTGTTCAAGTTCAACCAAAATGGAGACGTTGATTACTGCAAAAATAGATAATAAATACACATTCTTTTCTATTTTCCATAATAGTAATATTGAAGAAACGGAATACAAGTTACCAACTGGAAATGGTAAAAAGCAATTTATCAGCGTTGAATACACGCATCCAGAAATGCCCAAAGGTATTGTCATGGAATTAAATACAAATCTGTTTTACGAAAAGAACCATTTATTAACACCTACCTTTGTAAGAAGATATTTAGAACACCAAGAAGAACCTTATATATTTGATACTAAATACGTAATTAAGATAATGGATACAAACATTAATACAATAACTATCAAACCAAACCAATATATACAATTAAAACGAATGGGTTATGACGTTATCAATGTATATTCGGATGATGATATGGATAAACCTGAACCTGAACCTGAACCTGAACCTGAATCTGAACCTGAACCTGAACCTGAACAAAGCGAATGCAGTGAAGAAGTGAATGAGGAATCTAATTCAGAGTCTAATTCAGAATCTGAAATTATCGGAATAAATGAAATTGAAATAGTAGGTGATTTGGAAATAGCCGAAACAGAATTTACCGACGATTTAGAAGTATCAGATAATGATAGTACACATTCATCAAATGAAACTGAAACATCCTAATAAAATTTAATAAACAAATAAATATATAAAGATTTTTCTATATATAATATACGGGTGTAACTACAATGGATACAGTGAGTATTCCTACCCAACAACATAATTTGAATGGTAAATGGAATATGTATTATCATTTACCACACGACAAAAACTGGGAATTATCTAGTTATTCGGTAATTATGAGTGAGGTTGAGACTGTTGAACAAGTAATACAATTAAACGACAAAATCCACGATAATATTATTAAGAACAGTATGTTGTTTGTAATGCGGGAAGGTATTACACCCATGTGGGAAGACCCAAAAAATAGAAACGGGGGGTGTTTTTCATATAAAATATTGAACAAACATGCACCCGAAGTATGGAAAATATTATTCAGTTTATTGTGTGGAGAAACATTAGCAATAAATAAAGATCATAGTTCACATATGAATGGAATAACAATTTCACCAAAAAAGAATTTTTGTATTATAAAGATTTGGATGGATGTATCTATATTTCAAGATCCAAATATAATTTCACCAATAAATAATTTATCAAAACAAGGTTGCTTATTTAAAAAACACGAACCTGAGTTTTAGATATTACTATATGACGTAAGTAATATCTAAATAATTATACAGAAAAACGAACACGTTTTTGACATTGTTCTGATCTTGACAAATAGGTACTATCCCATAAATAATGGGATATGCCATGAACGCCAAATGCAATACTAAGTAATACCAATAATGTGATTTTTTGATAAATATCTATATTTTGAAGGTTTGCAACATTCCATATTACAAATATTACAGTTGTAAATAGCAAAACACCATTTAGTATATGAGCATAACCATACGGTGTTCCTAAATAAGAATACATTATATAATCACCAAATATATTGTTTTAGAAAAATAATTGTTTTAGATCATAAAATTGAATATAATGAAAATAATTATATTCAACTACAACAAATCAAATATGAAGGTAGAAGCAAGATATATTCAATCATTAAATCGTGAAATACCATATTTAGTAGGATCTAATGCACAGGATAACTTTGATATTATTGATGAATCTGATTCAATAGATATATGGTTCCACATAGAAGGACAATCGTCATGTCATGTAGTCGCAAAGATGCCACAGGATATTAAATTGAATAAAAAACAGAAATTACAAATTATTAAACAAGGTGCATTAATTTGTAAGCAAAATTCAAAATATAAATCATTACATGATGTACCGATCGTATATACACAAATTGTGAATATAACCAAAAAGGATAAGATAGGGCAGGTTGAGACGCAAAATTCAAAAATTATCGCAATTTAAGAAGGTGGTAATGAAGCTAAACACATACGTATCTCACCTAATGATGCAACATCATACTTAATAATTAAAGGTAAATCGTTACCGAGATACATTTCAAGATGACTACATAGAGGTGTACATTTAATAAAATGAGATAGACTTTTTAATGAGAATTCGCCTTGTATAACAACAGATGCATCTGATTTTTGAATAAAGTTCATATTTCCTTCGGATTCTGATCGCAATATACGTGAACTAGCAAAATTACCTTCACATGAAAATATTAGATCTGTACCAACGGATTTAATTTCAATACGATCAGAAATACCATTTAAATCACGAATGATTTTTTGAAAATCAGATGTAGGAAGATTAATAACAGTAGAATATTCAACGTCGGGAACAAACAATTCTTCTGTTTCAGGTTCAATTAAACGTAGTTTTTGACTATAACATTGACGAATGTCGCCATTATCATATTGTAAACCCAAATGAGATACGATTCCGTCATGATAATCCGATTTATCAATATACATAGATAACGTATCGTCATTTGACATAGTAGAAATGACCTTGAATAGATGTAGTGTATTTGCACATACTATGATTTTATCGGGATGACATACATATTGCTCAAATCTATTTGATTGTAAAACAACATTCACCAAAATTGTATGAGTTTTATCAAAATTTATAATTTTCATACGATCTTTCGTGAATGTAATCGTTGCATCGGTCAATATATCCTTTATAGCAGTAATCATATTTCGTATAGGCTGTATTTGCACAGTTTTTATTGTTAATACATTATTTTCCTCGTTCATACTGAATGAATGTTATAAGTAAAGTAATGCGTTTGTTTTTATATTTTATTTGAATATATGTATTTTACATAAAATTCTATTTCGTCAAACATTTAGAAAATATATACATCCATATATATATAATGGCTATTGCACTTAACAGTGAAAATTATCCAGCTCTTAATGAAAGCATTTTAACAACAATAAAGAGTGGCAAATATGCTACAATTAGCGTGTTTACCAATAGTGAAGGTACTATATATGCAAGTGATTCACATGGTCAAATTAAAGATCGTGCAGTTATGAGTGCAAGTTATACAGCATCTTATAAAGATAAGGATGGTGTTGATACCAATCCATTTGTAGTAATCAAGTTTAGAGATGAACCTGGAAAAATTTATGGTACATTTATTGATTACTTTACTACCGTTGATTACGTTGATGATCATTGGTATGTTTTAGGTGAAGTTAATGTGCCTCAATTTTCGTTTTAGAAATGTAATTACAAATAATTAATTTCCAATACAAAATACAATAATACGGTTATGCAGTCATTATTATTGTATTATATAGTACATATAATCCATATATGTAGTCGTATATATATAGTAATGGCTATTGCTCTTAATAGTGAAAACTATCCTTCTCTTAATGATAATATTTTATCTACAATGATGTCTGGCAATTATGCAACAATTAGTATATTTACAGATGCTTCTGGAACTATATATGCAGAAGATGTTAATGGTGAAATAAAGGATCGCGTTATACTAAGCGCTAGTTATACTGCCTCCTATATTGATCCAAGTGGCAATGCAAACGACCCATATCTAGTGATCAAATATAAAGATCCTGCTGGAACTCCAATAGGAACATTTATAGATTATTTTACTGCAACAAATTATGTAGTTGACCATTGGTATGTTTTGAATGAAATACCAGTTCCTTCATTTGAATTTTAATATTGTAATCACTATACCCTATATATTGTTACTATTGATTATATTACTAGCATGCAATGTACAAAAATACCATTTTATACAACTCCACTGCAAATATGTAGGCATTAGTATATATTTGTTATGTCAAATAATATATATTATTCGGTTGATGATTATTCAGATACCTTTTCAGATGACCAATCTCAAACATCAGAAGTTATATACGAAAAACATAGAGAATGTCATAATTGTAATCATTGTAAATCAAAAAATGAACATAAATATGAAAAACGAAAATGTAAACCCGAATGCAAATCATGTAATTGTGGAAAATCTCACAAACAGAAGGACCGCTCATATTGTAATTGTAAAAGTAAGGGCAGACGTTGTAGTAAATCAAAAAAAGCATGTAGTTGTGAGGAAGAATGTTCTAATAAATATGTGGTTATAAAAATTCGTTCATGCAAGTAATGTGTATATTACAGATACCTATACAAACTTATAATTGTAATATATATAATTATAAGATTACAGTTATACAATGCATATATGGTAACACATATTAATAATTGCGTTTGGTTTAGTATGTTTAAGTATATATATATAATCTTATATATGCCTTATTCAGATAGTGATGATGAAACCCATAGTAGGTGTAGCGAACGACATTCAGAATGTTACCATCCAGACACTGTTAGCAAATGTAGAAGAATCAGTAATAAATCTAAATCATGTCGCAAAGTAGTAAAGATCAGTAAGTGTGGCAGAGATGGTAAAGATGGAAAGGATGGTCGTGACGGCGACGATGGAAAGTGCGGAAGAGATGGTAAAGATGGAGTAGACGGTAAAGATGGAGAAGATGGTCGTGATGGTCGTGATGGAACTGATGGAAAAGACGGTCGTGATGGTTCTGATGGTCGTGATGGTCGTGATGGTGAAGACGGTTGTAGTGGTATTGATGGTTGTGATGGCAAGGATGGTCGTGATGGCGAAGATGGCAAGGATGGTTGTGATGGCAAGGATGGTTGTGATGGCAAGGATGGATGTGATGGCGAAGACGGACGATGTGGTCCAATGGGTCATACTGGACCATTCGGACCGATTGGACCTACTGGTAGTAGAGGTCGCGATGGGTATAATGGTCACGATGGTTGCGATGGACCCAAAGGTTGCGACGGCGATGAAGGACCTACTGGACCCAAAGGTTGCGATGGCGATGAAGGACCTACTGGACCCAAAGGTTGCGATGGCGATGAAGGACCTACTGGACCCAAAGGCGAAGATGGCGATGAAGGACCTACTGGACCCAAAGGCGATGAAGGTGATGAAGGACCTACTGGACCCAAAGGCGAAGATGGCGATGAAGGACCTACTGGACCCAAAGGCGAAGATGGCGATGAAGGACCTACTGGACCCAAAGGCGATGAAGGTGATGAAGGACCTACTGGACCCAAAGGCGATGAAGGTGATGAAGGACCTACTGGACCAGCAGGACCCACGGGACCCAAAGGTGATAGTTTTTCACCATTATTTGCAGATTTCTATGGACAAATGAGTAATAGCGGCGTTAATGATAATCCTTTGGCAATAGATCCAGGAAGTGCCATTAGTTTCCCCAAACCACTCATAAACCCATTCGGAATATTACGAAATGGTACAACTACAACCGAATTTGTATTACCCCCAAATAGTATATTTGAAATAACATTCCAGGTTACAATACAAAATGCGGGTGAAATAGTTGTAGTATTAAATGGAAATGAGTTAATTGAGACCGTTGTTGGACATCCAGGAGGAGGTGCTACCGTAGGTATGTGTATAATAACAACCCCACCTACAACAAATTCTATTATCAGTTTAAATAATCCATCAAGTGCTGTTCCAGGTGGATTAAAAATAGACGAAGCATCTGGTGCATTATCTGAACCATTATCTTGTCATATTATAATAAAAAAGATACAGTGATTTATCTAGTTTGAGTGTAAAATTGAAATATAATTCCTATTACATATACAATCAACAACATACTAAAATGAGTAACGACAAAATGAATGAATTTTTCAAAGAACTTGAATTGCAGAATAATATAGAAAATTATTTACACAATAATATAACACCAAAATTTCCAAAAAGCACAATTAATTATAATATTGGATTATCAAAAAAATTGTATCCGTTAATGGAAGAATATATAAATAATCAGATTCCAATAATTGAGAAAATAAATATTAACGATGAAACTAATAGCATAAAGCAGTCAATAGAATCTTGTAATAAATTTATTAAAATATTAACCAATAACCCTCCTGAGGTAGAAACATGTCCAGTTTGTATGACGGAATTTGAAGAAACAAATTATGTCATACCAAAATGTAATCATAAAGTATGTGCAATATGCTTCACTAATAATATTAAATATAATAAACAAACCGGTGATTGTTGTGTATTATGCAGGAAGAGAATATGTTAAAAATTGTTTACCGAAGAGGTATGTCGGTTTCTTCGTACAAATCCAAGTAAAAAAGTGTACACCTTTTTATTTCAATAGTGCATAATTCTAATTACACACTATTTCATACAACACGTTTTTTTGGTCGTTTAATGACTTTATTATCGTTAATTCTTTGTTTTAATGTTCGTAATTTATTGAAATCAATTTGGACATGAAGTTGTTGTTCTATGTCACAAAAGCAAGCTTTGCATATTATAAAATAGGTATTGTTATAATGAGGGTAAATAGTAGAACAACTTTCGCTGCTACATACACATTCACTACATTTATTACAACAGTTAATGCTTGTGTATTGGTTACATTCGTTACAATTATCGTCATATGGAATATAATATGGCGATAAGGTGTTTGATTTGTATTCGTTATTCATTTTACATACGTGTATTGGTTGTTACAATGATTAAGTATTAAAAAGTATTCAATTTTATACCAAATAGATGCGATTATTTTACAATTCTATATGCACCGTTTTCATTTACTAAACGACCAACATATTTGGGTTCAATGCCAGGGTTTGTACGTGCTTGTTCATAACTTTCGTATGTATACAAATCATTCGTATCTACGTTCAATGCAAATTCAATACCTTGAATAGTTATTTGTTGAATATCCCAATCAATATATTTTGTATCCGATCCCTGTTTATATTCTTTATCCATTTCAAATGTAGGATAAGAACCAAAATCATTGGACTCAACCTTACCATAACCATAACATATCATAGGTTTTTCTTTATTACTGGATCCTTTGGAATATAATGTACAATCCACTGCGGTTTCTTTTACTGACTGTAATATTTGATTATTAATTTTTTGTTTAATGCTTGCAATTTCATATAATGTTTCATCTGTGGTTACTGGTGTAATACGATCAATTCTACTAACATCTCTTCTACGTAGTTCAGTATTTTTTTCATCTTTCTTTTGTTCATCACTAAGTGTGGTAATATATAAAAATACTTGTACTGTTCTCAATTCTTCTGGTAAATCTTGGTGACTACAAATACGTCTTGCACGACCAACAACCTGTTCTACACGTACCATATGCCAGTATGGTTCTACTACATGTACATAACGAGTGTTTTTTAAGTTGATACCCTCAGCACCAGAGGAAGTAATCATAAATATTTTAATAACATCACCATACATATTGTTTTCTGCGCGTTCTTCAATCTTATTCTTTATTTTAACGGGAACTATATTCCAGTCGCCATTATATACATTACGAATAATTTCCTTTTCCTCAGGCGTTTCAGTACCAGTATATAAAACAAATGTAGGTTTTCCTTTATCTGATTCATTCTCAACAATTTCCCATGAATCACCGTTTTTCTGTATTTTAAATTCAGCAAAACCATTTGCTTCTAATATCAACTTCATTAATCCAATACCTTCAATTGTTCTAAAATGACTATATAATAGATGTAATCCACGATAATCTTGATTCATTATGTTCTCTAATATGCTATGAAACTTTGGACTTAGCATTTGTAAATTGTTGATTGACAAATATTTGCTACGAGTTGTTTCAGGGTCAATTATACTGATTTGAGATAGTGCATTTTCAATTCGTTTGGCGTAATTATTTTTATCAACTTCTGTAATTATAGCTTCGTCATCAATATTAGAATATACATCAGCTTCCCTAGATACTTCCTCTGGAACAATATCCATAGTATTTTCATCTAGTATCTCTACATTTCCATTTGGAATTGGGCGTTCAATCTCTTCTGGAAATACAAAATTACAGGCTGCTCTTGAAAAAATACGATATGTGGATGATATAGTGAATAATTCATCATCCGCTGGTTTCTTTTGAGCTTGATTTCTTGAATTTTTTTCACGATCAGCCTCCACCTTTCTTATTTTGGAATATACTCCATATTGATATGGTGTCATTTCAGATTTAACAATATGATAATTATCACCTTCGTCTGTGAGTACATACTGTGGTAATAAATTTTCTTGTGCACTCCTGAAATAAGAGGTCAATCCTAATATACGACGTTGGAACAAGTTTATATTTTTCGTTTCACCTCTCTCTGCATTGACAAAAGTATCTAAGAATTTATCGGAAATATCAGGAAGAGCTTTATGTAGTTGAGGTTCATTTGGATTAATAGATAATTCTAATCCTGCGGCATTTAATGTGGCTATAACGTTCTTGATAAATGTATCGTCAGATATATTACCAGTATCATCTAACCGAACGCCACCATAACGTCTGAATTCATCATCTGATCCGCCGTTTTGTTTAGTAGAGACCTTTTTTGTTTTATTATTAACAACAATACGTTCATTACGCTTTGTTCCTTTCAAAGCTCCTTTTTTCTTTGCGTTTATAAATCCATATGGATTACGAGTAATTATCAATTTATTAGCATGGTACTTGACAAAATCATGCGCACGTATATTTGCCTTATCAAATTTGTTTAATATAAAATTTGTATCAACCCTTTCTTTTGTGTTAACAATTACATCTATAGTCCATGTTTTAATATAACCACGTAAAATATTATATAATATGCCTATTTCATTTGGATAATTAATAATAGGTGTTCCAGATAATAATACGATGCGTGCATTCGTTGCATTCATTAAGTAATCATATAGAATAAAAGATACTGATTTTGGTGATTTAATCTTATTCACAATTCTACTGACAAAATTATGTGCTTCATCAATAATTACTACTGAATTGTCAAATGGGTTTACTGTTTTATCATTAGAATATTTATTTACTATTTTCATAAGATTAGGTGCATTATAACTGATTGGAACATACTTTGCATGCATCATCTGTGCAATTTGTTCATCAAGAGCTTTCTGTTCTTCAACAGTTCGGGTATTCATATTAGATGGTTTTTTTACATTTACTAACCAAGCACCACCATTTGTCTCAATTGTTAATCTCGGCAACGAAAGTGCTTTTGATAATATTCCAATATATTCTGGTTTGCCATCAATTGATACGAATTCCCAATATTGGTCCTTTTTATACATGTCATCACCACATTTTTGCATTTCACTTAAAAAATTGGTTTTTAATGATGCAGGTGTCATAACAAAAACTCTTTTATCAGTTTTCATTCCTTCCGCAATAGCAATTGAAGTACATGTTTTACCCGACCCTAATCCGTGATATAATAAAAGACCACGATAAGGTGTATATAAGTTTAAATAATCACGTACGACTTTTTGATGAGTCAATAGATCAAACCCGAGTGACGGATTTCTATCACAAGAGATTGTTTCTGAATTTGTAAGTAATTCTTTACGTCTTGTTTCAAATAACTTTGACATATTTTGTATAAAAAGTTTACGATTGTTCATGTAATAAGGGGGTGTAATAACAATATTTTTCTCACGTTGATTTGGTAGTCTATCTGTAATTATCTGACCACGTATAATAGCAGTTGTTAAATCAACATCATCATTTTTATCAGTGAACTCTTGTATCTTTGCTTTTGCTTTTCTTCCTCGTTTCTTTTTTCCTTGAATCGCTTCTTCTATTTTATCTTGAACTTCATTATCTTTTTGCTCATCATCATAATCAACCTTATCTTCAATAACATCTTGGGTAATATCTGGTTTTTTTGTCTCAATCAACTGTTGAAGTTCAACAATTCTTTTTTCCTCATCAACCAATTCACTATCCTTTTCCTCATCAACTGAATCGCTATCCTTTTCCTCATCAACTGAATCGCTATCCTTTTCCTCATCAACTTCTTTATTGCTGGTATCAACTAAACTAGTCGTTGTTGATAATATTACAGCATTAGATGTTTTTATAGGAACTGGTTGAGAAATCAACGTAGAAATTGGTTCAACCTCACTAGGTAAATCTTCTAGTGGTTGGAGTTTTATACGTTCATCCTTTACTACAAATAAATCCTTATTCTTTAATCCATCAACAATATATTGTCTATTTATCGTACTAGCTTTTCTAACATCTGCTATTTTATAAGCTAGTGGCTTAACCGGTCTACGTTTTATATCAACTTGATTTATTTCCAACAGTTCTAAATACGTCGGTGGAATGTTCATTACTTATATTATGTATAGAGTATTATTACACATTATATTTTATTTCATTTTACATCAAAGTATTTGAATTATTTGTAATAAAACAATATTATGAATATTGCTATATACACTAATTATTAAAATTTATTTAATTTATTGATAGCTTCTTCGCACGCGATTTGTTCAGCTTTCTTTTTAATTTTATGAATACTTCCACCTAAAAAGACAAATATTTTATTATATTGAGACATATGTTGATGTATATCATTATAATTTGAGAATCGGTTAATATCCACAGCATTTTCGGGTTTCATATTATGTATATGTTGCCCTAAGCATAAAAATACACCCATATGGTAACCTTTATCCGGATCATGTTCAGAAATCTCAATATAATGGGGTGTGACTTTGAACTCCTTTTGTATTTTTACTTGTAAAATGTTCTTATAATTGTCATCATTACGAATTAATGAAATCCAATCAACATGTTTTTCAAATACAGATTCAATAAATACTTGTGCCATTTGAAAACCAGGTCCAGATTTGAATAAATCACGAAACCAATTATCGTCATCATGTACTGATATTTTATTAAAATCTAGAAATAATGCACCAAGAAATGATTCAAATAAACAACCTAATTTTTTTAAATTAGTTCGGGTTTGTTTAGATTCAGCATGTTTTGATAAAACTAACCAATTATGTAATCCCATTTCATATGCAATTCTTCCAATAGACTCATTCTTCACTAACGCAATTTTTTTTTCTGTCATAAACCCTTCATTTTCTTTTGGGAAACGCTTATATAAATATAATTTAGTTATACATTCCAATACACCATCGCCTACAAATTCTAACCGTTCGTTTGATTTAGTATATAATGGCAAACACGTTTCTGGACAATCTAATACAGTAATATTATTTTCTTTATTTTCAATATCAGGTCGTTTTGTATATGACCGATGAACAAATGCACGTTCATACAATTTGGTATTATATACTGGCGCATTAATTCCATAATTTAATAATATATTGCGAATATCACTTTCTGAAATTATTTTATTTAGGGGGTTATAAGGGTCAAATACATATGTATCAATGCCGTTTGCGTTCTTTTCTAATCGGATGTCTTCGTCCAAATTCATATTATTCAAGAAATAAGATGAAGCTGTTATTACATTATAATGCAATATAACGTTTATATTATTTTTTAATATATATTTCAGTTCGCCAGAGATAAAAATATTTAGTAAGTATATAATCATGGTACTAAGTGGAACTAAGAAAACTAGCTCTATCGCTAGCATTACTAATCAAAATACAGGCGGTGGTATGAAGAAGGCAGGGTTCCCTGCTATTGTCGGTCGCTCTGCGGCAGTCTCTATTGCACTTCACCAAACTTCTCAAAACTCTACGGTTTTAAAGAAACCATTGGGTAAGGATACCAGATTTGTATTTACTCGTCCTATCGGAAGTCTTCCAATGAACTTCCATTAAGCGTAATAATACTACTTAAATAATATAATAAAGGAGTCATACTTATTATATTATTAATTATGAAGGTTATTGTAGATGAACGAGAAACCGCTTTATATGAATGTTTAGATGCTGTTATGTATGCACAAAGACGCGCTGGATGTGTTGATCTTGAACGGGAAGTTCTCCCACTTGGTGATGTTTTAATAAAAACAAATGAAGGGAAAGAGGTTCTCATAATTGAACGTAAGACGTTTCCGGATTTATTATCTTCTATAAAAGATGGAAGATATGAAGAACAATCATATAGGTTATTAAATTCAAGTGGATTTCCACCTCATTCCGTATTCTATTTATTAGAAGGTATGTTCTCACAATTACGAAGTAGTACTGAAACGAAAATTATTTATTCGGCAATGACCTCTTTACAATTCTTTAAAGGATTTAGTGTCCATCGGGCATCAACTGTACGTGAGTCCGCCGAATGGATATTATATATGGCAGATAAAATAGATAGAGAATTCGGTAAAGGTAAAGTACCATATTATTTAACAAAAGCTTATAATGGTAATGCGGATTCATCTATTACAACTAGTGTATCTACACCAAATAATGTATTATATCCATTCTCTAACCAACAATCTTCATCAGATGAAGGTGATATACATACACAAAAAGATGAACAAATAACCAGTTCAAATTATTGTACAGTAGTCAAAAAGGTAAAGAAGGATAATGTAACCCCAGATAATATTGGCGAAATTATATTATGTCAGATACCAGGTATTAGTTCTATTACCGCCATGGCAATTATGAAACATTTCAAAACATTTCCAGTTTTTATAGAAGAATTACGAAATAATCCACAATGTATTGAGAACCTAACAATTGAGAATAATGGAAAAATACGTAAAATTAACAAATCATCTATTGAAAATATACGACTTTATCTAGCAAGCCAACCACAAATAAATAATGAAACAATTATTGAGAACCCTTAACCCTTTCCATATAATAATATTATTGTATGGAAATAAAACGATTTATAATATATCTACTGGACCTTTACCATTAGCAACGAGGGATGGATAAAATGCAACTTTGGGCTGATACAATAAGGGCTTTGCTACCTGTCTATCTTTATACTTACCACTAGCAACTGCATTATTTGTGTATTGTATTCCCGCCCAATTTTTTGCCATAGGATCATCACTTACCAATCCTTGTTCAGTAGAATCATGAATTTGATCTAGATTTGTGTATACACCAATATATTGACCTTGTGGATCAAAACCAGGATAATTATCCTTATTATAAGGTGCATTTAAACGGTTCGCATCTGAAACAGTTACAATTGGTTGACTTATAATCGTATTTGATGCAGGTAATCCACCTTGTAAGTCAAATGGGCTTGGTCTCATACGATACACATCGTCACCCTGTGCATTATTCTCTTGTTGTAAATATAAAACGGGACAATTTATTCCCTTTTTATTTTGTACTTCTAAATAACGAATATAGTCATCTAAACTACCAAACTGTATTGGGTTCGTTCCTTCTATAATTGGTTGTTTTGTATTGTATAATGCCAATACTGCGCCCTTTTGGACAAGCATATCTGGACAATTTGTTACTTGCGATTCGTTGTTAGCCTGTGTTTTAGCATTATCTAAATTTTCCGTTATATTTGATGTAGATAAGGTTATATACATTCCAAGTAGGAATACCAAACATACAAATAAGATGAAGACTTTGCGAATATAGGACATTGTGAGTATAATTATATAATAGGTCGGGAAAAGAATATATATTTAGATTATTATATTCGTTTAATTTATATAATGGCAAAAACAATTAGGAAAAAATCAACAAAAAGCAAAAATAAACTAGCAAAACGAAAGGCGACCATAAAGAACAATAAGCTACTGAAAAAACCAAGTAATGAGATTGTCTTAGGATTGTTATATGCAGACTGGTGTCCACATTGTATAAATATGAAATCAGAATGGGAAAGTATGAAAACAATGTTACCTCAAAATGTTGAAGTGATTCAAATAGAAGAGCGAAACCCAGATAAAACAAATATTATCTCTCGTATTGAGAAAAAGTTAAATGGTAATCATATAGAAGATAAAGGATATCCCACTATCTTTAAAGTAAATGAAAACAGAGTAGAATATTATGGGGGTGAAAGATCTGCCCAGTTAATGGGTGGTTGGGCGATAACTAATATGAATGGTGGATTTCAAGCAAGAAAGCATGGAAGTCCATACAAATATAATAGATCCAAAAGTAAATCTAAAAGTAAATCTAAACGTAAAGACTAAACGTATATCAATAAAATTGAATAATAGATTATAATAAAAATAAATTATTATTCAAATAACCTAAAACATATTTTGCAATTAGTAATAAGTTAGACAATGTCATTGGTAACCAAGTCAAAAAAAACAGTTATAAAATCATTTAAATTATTTGATTTTAAGGTATATGACGAAGTTGCTTCACAAAATGATGGTTCAGATTCGGGTTCTGACGGCGATTTTAAATATAAACAATATAAGGATGACAAAACATTCGTAATACAGATGTTTGGTGTAAATGAGAAGGGTGAAACATGCTGTGTCTATGTTGATGATTATAAACCATTCTTCTTTGTAAAGGTTGGTGATAACTGGTCCGAATATGATAAGAGAAAATTCGTGGACGAATTAAAGGATAAGGTTGGTAATAAATTCAAGGATTCAATTATTTCGTCTCACTTAGTAGATTATAACAAACTATATGGTTTCTCTGGTGGTCGTAAACACAAATTCGTAAAAATAATATTTCAAAACTCAGCTGCTATGAACAAAGTAAAAAATTTATGGTTCATATATGATAATGAAACAGGAAATCGTAAACGGGTTAATATTGTATCTAAAAAAATACAAACAGAATTATATGAGAGTAATATTCCTCCACTATTAAGATATTTTCATATTAATAATATTAGTCCATCTGGTTGGGTATCATTCAAGTTGAACCGTACTGTGAAGCCACCTACGAAAACTACAACGTGTAATTACGAATATATTATGTCATTGAAAGATCTCAACCCATTACCAGAAAAAGTTGCACGAGTTCCTTATAAAATATGTAGTTTTGATATTGAAGCTAGTAGTAGTCACGGTGATTTTCCAGTTCCTATTAAAACATACAAGCGGTTTGCTATAAATTTGGTAGATGTATTTATTAAACAATCTGCATTTTTAGATAATGAGATGGCAAAGACGTTATTAAAACGGTGTATTTTAACAGCATTTAATTATGATAAATTTGACGATGTTGATTTGGTTTATCCAAAGACTCCTATACTAAAATCGGTTGTTTTGAAAAGAGTTGAAATCTTATACAATACACCTATTAAAAATGCAAAGGACGCAACAGATCAAGATAACTCTCATATTCTTCTCATTGATACTATGTTTGAAGAAATGCGTGAAAATTTAAATAGCGGAGGAGGCGATGGAGAAGACGTAGAATATGGAGAAGACAATGTGCCCAAATATAATTATGCAAAATACAAAAAGAAGGTAAGACTTGATAAAAAGACCACAATATTAGATGTTATTGTTGGTGATAAATATGATAGAGAAGAAAAAATACAGTTGACAAATGAAGTAATGACATTGTTATTTCCACAATTAGAGGGGGACAAGGTTACATTCATTGGATCCACATTCTTGAAATATGGCGATACAGAACCATATTTGAATAATTGTATTGCACTAGGGACATGTGATAATGTCCCAGGTGTTGATATTGTGAGTGTTAAAACTGAATCCGAATTATTATTAAAATGGGTAGATTTAATTCAAACGGAAAACCCTGATATTATGATAGGTTATAATATATTTGGGTTTGATTATGAGTTTATGTTTCGTCGTGCTCAAGAGAATGATTGCGAGCGTAAATTCTTGAAATTGTCTCGTAAAATAGACGAGATTTGTGCTAGCGAAGACAAAGACCGAAATTTAGTAATAGAAAATACTAAAATGCAGATAGCGAGTGGTGAATATGATCTAAGATATCCAAAAATCACGGGGCGTTTGCAAATTGATATGTATGCTTATTTCAGACGAGATTTCAACTTATCATCTTATAAATTAGATGATGTAGCTGGTCTCTATATTAGTGATAGTATTAAAAAGATCGTATGCAATACTCATTCACAATATGGTGATGTTACCGAACTATATAGTAAAAATTTGACGGGTCTTCATATTGGAGACTATATACATATTGAATTGGGAGGAGTAACCATTGATTATTATAAAAATGGTAAGAAATTTCATGTAATGGATATTATACAAAATAAAGAGGTAACTGATATAGTTAATGGTGAAGAAAAGGTAAATACATATAATGTTATTATTATTGATGGTCATGAAGATATAACAACAAACCGATCGTTGAAATGGGGTACAGCAAAAGATGACGTAACGCCACAAGATATTTTCAGATTAGCAAATGGAACTTCTGCTGACAGAGCAATTGTTGCAAAGTATTGTGTTCAAGATTGTAATCTGGTTCATCATTTAATGAATAAGATTGATGTAATTACTGGATATACAGAGATGGCAAGTATTTGTAGTGTGCCGATTAGTTTCTTGATCTTTCGTGGGCAGGGTATAAAACTAACAAGTTTCGTTGCGAAAAAATGTCGTGAAAAAAATACACTTATGCCTGACTTAGAAAAGACTTATAAGGAAGAAGGTTATGAGGGCGCAATTGTTCTTCCACCAAAATGTTCTATGTATATGGATAATCCAGTTGCGTGTGTTGATTATTCGTCACTATATCCATCTTCTATGATTAGCCAAAATTACTCACATGACAGTAAAGTATGGACCAAGACGTATGATTTAGATGATAAATTAATTCATATAACAGGTGAACGTGATAAAGATGGCAATTTCATCTATGATAATCTACCTGGATATCAATATATTGATATTGATTATGATAATTTTGAATATTTACGAAATCCACAAAATCCTTTATCACGAAAAGTAAAGACAAAGGTTGGGAGAATGACATGTAGATGGGCACAATTACCAGATAATCAAAAATCAATTATGCCATCTATTCTAGAAGAATTATTAAAAGCTAGAAAGGATACACGTAAAATGATTAAGACCGAAAAAGATCCGTTTGTGCAGAATATTTTGGATAAACGACAACTTGGATACAAAGTAACTGCGAATTCATTATATGGTCAGTGTGGTTCAAGGACATCTACATTTTATGAGAAAGATGTTGCTGCATCTACTACGGCAACAGGTAGAATGATGATTATATATGGTAAACGTATAATTGAAGAAGTATATGGAAATCTAATATATGAAACCAAATCTCATGGACAAGTTCGTTGTAGAGCGGAATATGTATATGGAGATACAGATTCGGTATTCTTCACATTCAATCTTGAACACCCTGAAACTGGTGAAAAAATTACGGGCAAACCTGCATTAGAAATGACAATTGAAATTGCACAAGATGCAGCGATTTTATCAAGTAATTATTTAAAACCACCAATGTATTTAGAGTATGAAAAAACGTTAATGCCATTTATCTTATTATCAAAAAAACGTTATGTTGGTATGTTATACGAGGAAGACCCTAATAAAGGGTACTTAAAATATATGGGTTTATCAATTAAACGCCGTGACTCATGTGATTATTTAAAAGATGTTTATGGTGAAATATTAAATATTCTTATGAAAGAAAATGATGTTGGTAGTGCTATAAAATATCTGGATTACGCGTTGAATGAGCTAATTGAAGGAAGAGTCAATATGGATAAATTAGCTATTACAAAAGCTTTACGGGGTGATTATAAAAATCCAAATCAAATTGGTCATAAAGTACTAGCAGATAGAATTGGACAACGTGATCCTGGTAACAAACCAAAACCTGGTGATCGTATGAAATTTGTATTTATTGTAAATAATAATCCCAAAGCTCTTATGGGCGATAAAATAGAAACTACGGAATATATTGTAGATAATAATTTACAAATTGATTATACACATTATATTACAAACCAATTGATGAAACCACTACAACAATTATTTGGACTTGCATTAGAACAAATTTGGACTATGCAAAATAAAAAGTCAGCAATTAAGACATACCATAAAGAGGTTGCTGTTTTAGAAAAAGAACATGGTCATGATTTTGAATTATTTATGAAAAAGAAAGAAAAACTATCTAGTGCAAGAGTTAAACTATTGCTATTTGACAAAGTTCTTACCAAAATATATAATAAAAAAAATAATATTCAAACACTTAATGCATTCTTTGTTAAAAAATAATTATACCAATCATAATATAGTATAATTATTCCAATATTTTTATTATTCAACGGATGCGTCGTCTTGTATATCGTCCTCCATATAACTAGTAGTAGTCGTAACGATAGGAATATCAAAATGATATATTGTATTATTAGATAGATCTCTTAGAGTTGATCCAATATTTTCTGTAAAATAATTTGCCATTATATTCGTAATCTCAGTTGTTAGATCTTGCATTGTAGACTCTATTGAACCATTTTCCGGTTCTATATCCATTGCATCATCATTATTATTTGAAATATCAGATGGAGGATTATTATTTGAAATATCAGATGGCGGCGTAAAATCCCTTATATCATACCTACATACAGGACATCTTACATGATTATTGAACCAATTGTTTATAGCTGCTGTGCTAAATGTATGCCGGCAGTGTTTAATTCTGGTTATAACGTCATTGTCTGTGAAATCTTCAAGTGTTATTGGGCATCTTGACGGTTCATCCACGGTTTGGTTGAAAATGAAAATCTCGGTTGCATTTGTTATTTGCAATATGCTTGGTCGGATTACTACATCTTCCATATTAGATTGGGTAACTGTATGTAATGGACCGGTTGTTCCTGACCGAAAATTAAATAATCTTGTAATTACATTAGGTATAGTATTTGTGTTCTGTGTAGCACGTGCATTAGGTATAGTATTTGTGTTCTGTGTAGCACGTGCATTCGGTCTAGTATTTGCATTCGGTCTAGTATTTGCATTCGGTCTAGTATTTGTATTCGGTCTAGTATGTGTATGAAGGTTCTGTCTAAATGGTGGAGTACTTGGTGGTATTGGTAGGTGTATTTCACGGTCTAATGATTGCATAATATCTAAATATGTATGGATATTTTCATTATAACCATGCATTATATCTCGCATAGAATGTATTGCCGCATTATAAGAAGCCTGTGCTTCTACTCTTGTTCTATAATGTATTTCATTTGGATTCATATAAATAGTTATTATAAAAGATGTAAAGATTAGTATCTATATAGATTTAAATATAGATATAATAATGGATTTATCAAAATACTACAATAAAGGTATGACTGGAATGGCAAACTTAGGAAATACGTGTTTTTTGAATGCAAGTATTCAAGTATTAAATCACACATATGAGCTGAACCAACTGTTGGATAATAATATGATTCAAAAATATATCAAGTTGAAATCAGACGATAGTAAGATATTGAATGAATGGAATGATCTTAGAGAGGTTATGTGGAGTGGAAATGGGGTAGTATCACCACGGAAATTCGTTCATAATGTCCAAATTGTTGCAAAAAATAAAGATAAGGATTTGTTTACAGGATATGCTCAAAATGATATGCCCGAATTTTTATTATTTATTATTGATTGTATGCATAACAGCATATCACGACCAGTAAATATGAATATTTCAGGTAATCCAAAAAATAACAGGGATATTATGGCTACTAGATGTTTTAAAATGTTAAAGGATATTTATGCAAATGAATATTCTGAAATAATGAACCTATTTTATGGTATGTATGTCTCTGAAATTATTTCAAGTGATATGAAAACGTATCATGCAATGAACCCCGAGAATTTTTTTGTATTGGATTTACCTATTGTGAATGGAAACACGCCATTAACTAATATATATAATTGTTTTAATGAATATATCAAGTCAGAAAAACTAGAAGGAGACAATGCTTGGTATAATGAAAAAACGAAGAAAAAAGAGGATGTAGTAAAACAATTATCCTTTTGGAATTTCCCCAAAATATTGGTCATTGTATTAAAACGATTCACACCCGATGGACTACATAAAATAGGAACTAATATTGATTTTCCAATTAAAGATTTGGATTTGTCACGATATGTAAAAGGATATAATCCAAAATCATATGTCTATGACTTATATGGTGTAAGTAATCATTTTGGTGGAATATCTGGTGGTCATTATACTGCATGTATAAATAATGCGGACAATAAATGGGTTCATTTTGATGATGAAAATATGTCTATTATTACTGATGAAAAGGAATTAGTGTCACAAAATGCCTATTGTTTATTTTACCGAAAAAAAAATAAGTAAATATAGTATAAAGTAATGCCAACAAACGAGCCTACGGATATTGTAGATACTGAGTTTACTGATGATGAGGCAAATAAAAATGATATAGAAGATATTGAAATGGAACCTGATTCAGAATCTTCTGACAATAATGAGATGAATGATACAAATGAAGATACTGTTGTTGATACTGATATTAAAATTATTAAAGACATTGGCATTGGTATATTTCAAAAATCAACCTTCATATTAATAGCATGGTTTTTAGTAGTATATATTTTAGCCTATTTTGTATTGGGAATGTTTTTTAGAAATTCCAATACATCAAGCTTGCAAGTAAACTTAGGAAGAATGTTTGATATTTTACTATTTTGTGGTATATTGTTGTATGTAATTACATATTATTATTCTGTTCCTGAAAACAAATTTAGTGAAGATATTGAAACTACATTTAATAATGGTATTGATTATTTAAATAGTCCATATTCACTTATAACAACCTCATTGTTTATTGTTATGTTATACACTATTATTTACCTATTTAGGATTCCAATGTCCGCCGAAGCAAAGCCCATATTTATATCTTTAATTGAGAACACATCTTGGATTGCATTTTTGATAATAACGATTGTTACTTTTTTCAAATACATTTTGGGAGTTTCTTTGGATGATTTGTTTGATAAATTAAATCCATTTAAGAAACAACCAGAACCGAAACCTACTGCACCTGTTGTAGTTGAACAGAATGAGGTCTTTAATATATCAAATAACTTGTATTCATATGATGATGCACAAGCCATATGTAGTTCGTATGGTGCCAAAATTGCAACCTATGACCAGATAGAGAATGCATATAATAATGGTGCAGAATGGTGTAGTTATGGATGGTCAGAAAATCAAATGGCGTTCTTCCCTACACAAAAAGGTACTTGGGATAATTTACAGAAGGATCCCAAGACAAAAAATAATTGTGGACGTCCAGGTGTAAATGGTGGCTATATAGCAAACCCATATCTCAAATTTGGCGTGAATTGTTTTGGTAAAAAACCAAAAGCTAGTGAAAATGACCTGAATAGAATGAATGCCAAACAAAACCAAGTTTTTCCCAAGAGCAAAACCGATAAGGAACTTGATGAAAAAGTAAAAAAATGGAAAGACGACGCAGATAAAGTATTACAGATTAGTTCTCATAACACAAATCAGTGGTCACGTTATTAGATTGTATTTTACAAGTTGATATCAATAGAATTTTGATATCAAATGATAGTTCTTATTATACTACCTTTTTTCTGAATATATCAACAAGATCATATGGTGTATCTTTTAAATATAATACAATGAATGTCAAAATTATGTTATTTATAACTCCACTATTCATATCTTCTATTTTACTATGTTCTGCTTTTGTATTAAATAATATATCATACCATTCGGGTCCATAATTATTTTCTCCATTCTCTTGGTGATGTTGGCAATGTACATCTGCATTGTAGATATGATAATTAATCAAGTGATACGTCATGAACATAAATGACCATATCAATATCATATAATAATTTACAATACGGAAACCGATAGTGTTCTCAATCCATAACATAACTGGTATCCAAAATAAACCTCCAATAATAATTACATTTACCAAAATTTCCAATATTTCAACACTAATATCATCTTTGTATTTTGAATTATGGTGTATTGCGTGAATTTTTCCGATTGGACTGTTCTCATATTTATGCATTATATCATGTACATAATATGTCCATAATGTAATTGCTAAATAAGTTAAGACTGTTCGTATTATACAGTCATTTGTCTTGTAATTAATAATAAATCCTATCAAAATAGTAGTTATATACATAACCATATTTACATCTATAAATTTTATTGCATTTATTATTAGACCATCTTGATATGAATATATGGGTGAGTATTTTAATTTGTGTAACATAGCTAATATAAATGTATATTATTCTTCTGACAAAAAAGTAAAAAAACAATGCTTTAATAGCAATAAGAAGATTTTTGCATGTACTGTTAATATAGCCATAAATAACCATTGAACTGTCATTTCTCCTCGTTGTGTGCTGTTATAATTCAGATGTATATCTTCGCTTACTGTATCAATCATGGTATGTCCTAAATATCTATCTTCAAACATTGATATCGGACAATCATGAAAAACTATATTTATGGTCAATATTGATAATAAAAACATACTCACCATTACTAAGATGGATATATCGTTGGTTAATAGTGTGATTAATAATGGGGCAATGAACATTATCCAGTGCATTGATATCATAGATAATATTAATTTGTTTTCATAAACCATACGACTTAGTTCATTAATATTATATTTTCTTATTTTGGATAGGAAATCCATGTATATTATTTAATTATACTAATATATGTTCTCTATTACGAGTCTAATAATTAGATTTGCGATTCTTATTTACGACCACGCGTTGTGTTTTTTGTAACCTTGTACTTTTCTTTTCTACTATGTTGTGAATGCCTTTTTTTGTGTGAAATATTATCAAATAATGTATTGAACAGGTTCTCGTCTACTATATCAATATTTTGATTTGTCTTATACTTTATAGGTGCGTCATTATAGTTTGAATTTATTACAAGTCCAGCTGGTATGGCTAGATGTTCTAATCGTTTCATTCCTTCTTGTAATAAAGAACCTCCTTCTTGTCCTCCGTTCATATTTGGAAAGAAGTTAGTAATTGGATAAGCACCACCTGTTAAATTGTTTGCAAAAGATGGTTCAATGATCATATTTATATATTCTGGTCATATTTATAATTTATTATAAATACGTTTAATATCCCGACTTGTTGTTATTTCTCGGTTCTCTTTTACATATTTAATAATATATTGCACATGGGTTTCGTCCGGTATAATATCTGCTAAACATTTTTCCAAATATCCAAAGGTTAATGGTGTATATTCTTTCTTTTCACATATACGAAGTTCTCCATCACTTATTTTTATATTGCCTGTATGATTGTTATTTTTCATATACATGGTTATAACTGATGATGATTGTGATTTGATATCTCGTAATGCCTTTACTTTCTCATTTATTTGTTTCAATTGTGCTTCTGCGAGAACCCAGCGTTGAACTTCGTGTATTAGTTCTTTTTTGGTTAGCTGTGGTTCTTGAATAATAAGCGATTTTTCATTTTGATTAATATTATCCATAGTTTTTTATAATATTATCATATCTCTAAATGTATAGATGAACTAATAACCTAGGGTTTGTTATATACCATACCACCTTCCTTTAATGCATCCTTGAACATATAACCTGGGTTGAGCTTTTTTTTGTTATTGTAGAATTTAGTAACGAATTTAGTCCAAGCGGATGTCTTCTTCTTTGTTTTTCTTTGCTTCTTTGATTTTCTTTGCTTCTTTGTTCTGCGTTTTTTTCCTCCGAATAGATTATCACCAGTAGTAGCAGCAGGAGCACCAGTAGTAGCAGTAGGAACGCCATCATCAACAGTAGGAGCAGCAGGAGCAGCAGGAGCAGCAGGAGCACCAGTAGTAGCAGCAGGAGCACCAGTAGTAGCAGCAGGAACACCAGTAGTAGCAGCAGGAGCACCAGTAGTAGCATCATCAGTAGTAGCAGGAGCAACCACTTTTTTTACTGATTTTAGCATGCTATCGAAAAAGCCTTCTTTATCATCTTCACCAGTAGTATCCCCACCCTTCATCATTTTTTTAGAACCCTTTCTATGCTTTCTTGTATTTGTATGCGGCATTATATACATTCCGCATATTATTTTATTTATCTAAATAAGCAATCTTTGATAATTTATTTGATAATTTCATTAATAAGAACAAATTGGCTAAAATGATGAATACAAGAAATATATTATAAAAGCAAATCACCCAAATATAGATATTCACTTCATTGTATATGGTATCAAATATGGGCTTAATTATTTCACGAATGTTATTTTTAATTTCTTCATTAATAAAAAAATCAGCATAACCTTCTATCTTTCGTTTTTTATACATATATTACAAAATACGCATAAATAAGTCAGTTGCATCAAACGTATCATACATAAACAATGATAAAATTGAATACAAACAAATAAGAATACAATCATTAATCATTATACACAATGTCAGTAAATACTAAAATTACATTCAAACACGCTATTGATGTTATTCGTAGGTCAATATATCAAAAAAATTATGCAGCAAATCCATTGGGACGTTGGAAATTATATACAAATAAAAATATAAATTTAGTGGTTGATTATTCAAACGAAGACCATTGTGGAATTTGTTCTCAATATATTGAAAAAAAACGTATAGAAACTATAATAAAGTTAGACGATTTCAATGACGAATATGAATATTTATTATCAAATACACAAGATCATTAGAACGATAATTGCCGAAAAATTATATTAAAGACTACCTATCTATATTGTATAATGGAGAACATTTATAATACAAATGAGGATTTTGATACCTTTGATTTTAGCAAACTTGAATTAACTAAACCCATTCCTCAGGGAAATACACATTTGATAAAGTTTTTAATTAACAGTGGCAACCCATTATATGTTCAACCTCCTAAATGTACTACCAAACAAGGTATCGTTAAAGTAGGAAAACGATATTACAGTGACCTAATGTTTACAAATGAAAATGCATCTTTTATTCATTGGATAGAGAACTTGGAATTATATTGTCATCAATATATTTTTGATAACAGGGATAGATGGTTTGATAATGAAATGGAGCTCCCTGACATAGAGAATTACTTCACTTCGCCAATCAAATTATATAAATCTGGTCAATATTATACATTACGGTCTAACATACAAACTGTTTTAGACAAACCAAAATTAAAAATATTTACAGAAGACGGTTCAGAAACCGAATATAGCACCATTAAAGATACAACCAAATTAGCCACTATTATAGAAATACAAGGTATCCGATGTTCTGCGCGAAGTTTTCAGATTGATATAGAAATTAAACAAATAATGGCATTGAAACCAGAAAATTTGTTTGATACATGCCTTTTTACACCTATTAACAAGCAACCCGTATCAGACACTTATTATAAAACGAATGATGAACCAATGGAAACAAATGAACCAATGGAAACAAATGAACCAATGGAAACAAATGAACCAATGGAAACAATTGTTGAAAATAGACTAATTAGTCAAGAAGTAGAACCAATTGACAATAATGTAGAAGAATCCGAACTATTGCCGAAAGTAATTGCACAAGTAGAAGACGACGTGATTGTAGAAACTGTAAATGAGAGCGAAGAAGATTTAGATTTAGGAATAAGTGTAAATACAGAAAATAATGATGAAATTGTTGAACAAACTACCGATGATATATTAGAAACATTAGAAGAACCAGTCCATAGTATTCATAATACCATTAATTTGGATGGAATGGAAGAAATCACATTTAATTTAGAGGAATTGCCTGAAAATGATCAAATTACTTTAAAAAAACGAAATGATGTATATTATGAATTATACAGAGAAGCAAGAAAAAAGGCAAAATATGCACGTGAATTAGCACTCGCTTCTTATTTAGAAGCAAAAAATATAAAAAACAAATACATGTTAGATGATATTGACGATAGTGACGATAGCGATTTAGAATCAGAATATGATGATGAATAAAATATCAGAAGCCGAAATGTTCTATATTTTAGCATATTTAATTTAATTCAATTCACATAAAAAATTTTGTCAGTCGTTTATATAAACAAAACATGTTTAAGGGAATTAAATCTGCTCTTCAAAGTTGTTTCACAAAGGAATTCGTTTTAGTAGTTCTTATTTTCGGTGTTCTCGCTTGGGGATTATTATCTTACTCTGACCAAAAGGTTACTTACTTAGATGCTATGCAAGACGGTAGCGGTGATAAACAAGAGGTTGACCTAGTAAAAGATAAGGTGGTTTCTAAGGAAGTTTCCCCATCAGCTGCACCTGATGCTGGTTATGCATTAAAAGAAGTAGCCAACCCTACTGATTTATTACCACAAGATAAAAACAGCCAATGGTCCGAATTAAACCCTTCTTCTATGACAAATGTGGAGGGGCTAACTGGTCTAGCTGCTAAACATATAGGTATGGAGAGTAGCAGTTTACGTAACGCAAATTTACAATTACGTTCTGATCCTATTGTCCCAAAGGCTGATGTCGGACCATGGAACCAAAGTACGATTGAACCTGATTCTCGTGTAGAATTAGAACTTGGATCTAGACAATAAGTATCTTTTTACAACTAGTAAATTGTAATTATAATATTGACAATAATAATAAATCATCAATATTATATAAAGAGATGGACAAAGGAGATATTTTAGGATATACCATTATATTATTGATATTAGGCATATCTGGATATACATATTATGACAATATTGAAAGTTTCAAATTAAAATGTGTAGTATCCTCCGTTGATGGAAATAAATATTGTGTTCGTGATCGTAAACGTATAACCGATGCTGCTAACTTATTAGCAAAGGTCACTACAAAATGTCAAGAATTAGTTGATTATATGAACAATAATCATGAAGATAAACCATGTGTTAAGCGTTTGGTTAAAGGATTTAATTCAGATAAAATTATGGAAACATTACCTACAAGTAGTTATACTGCATATAGTGAGAACAAAGGTGAAAAAGTAGCATTCTGTCTAAACCAGAAAAAACAAGACAATGAAAATCTTATTGATGAACATACATTAACATTTGTTGCAATTCATGAATTAGCACATATTATGACTGAATCAATTGGACATAAGAGTGATTTTTGGACGAATTTTAAATTCTTATTAGATAATGCTAAAGAAGCCAATATTCATAATCCAGTTGATTACAAAAAAAAACCACAAGAATATTGTGGTATGAAGATACATGATAATCCTTATTATGATGCTTAAATTATCATATAACAATATTTCCCAATTCTAATTTTTGTTATATTCATTTGTATTATATCTGGTATAAATAGGTCGGACTTTCAATAGTATAGTGGATTACACCACTATCAAATGTCGTCATTTCTTCTATAACAAAATAATCAAATGAATATTTTGTTGTTATTATACTTTTTATCTATCTATGTTTGCCATTTCCTTTTGTTGGAATTTGTTGGCTTTTTGTACCCGTACGTCAAGGCTTAATGTATTTTTTTGCGCCATATTCAACTTGTTGACGATAACCTTTTGTTTTATCATTACGACGGCGATGATAATGATTATGTGAAGATACATCATCGGTTGATAAGAAGTCGTAAATGTCTAATTCTTTAACAGCTGTATTGGTAGTTTCCATTATGAATGTTATGATTATCATTCAATATTATCATTTATTTAATTCAATTTTTTGAGTATAATAATTACTATACTTAAAATATGACTGTATTTGGTGCTAAATTTAAGCGACCATCTTTAAACCACCTACAAGGTTTGCACCAATACCAAATCCGGCACCTCCACGAGCACTACTTCCCATAGATGGGATGAACACATCAAGGATGCTGAATGTAGCAGCAGCGGTTAATGCAATGATGACAATTTCCTCAACATTGAGTTGCTTCTTTGGGATAGCAAAGGCAGCAAGAGCTACTACTAAACCTTCAATAAGGTATTTGATTGCGCGTTTTACCAATTCGTTTAAATCAAGCATGATTATATTATATTGTAACAAAAAAAAACGGTTGGATTGCAATTAATTAATGCAAAGGATTATATTTTTGCTAAATATTATTGTTATAAAAAAACTTAAACAGCCTTTGTTATATTATTTATATTACTATTATGTCTAGTTTTGAAACTAAACTACATGCTGACGGTACCCCTAATACAAAATATGTAGATCTTTGTGACGAAGATCCTCCAATTGCCGGGCAAAAGTTCGCATGCATGTCATTTGTATCACCTGAAAAAATTTTAAAAAAGAGGGAGGTTTATTTATTTAACCAATTTATAAAGAATTGGGAGTTTTCTAAATCTATGGAAAGGTATTTTGAATTCATTCATTTTATTGCCTACAAGTACAATTTAAAAGTGGAAACTCTTATTGATGATTTTAATGACTTTGTCAAGGAAGAGACTGATAAATTAAAGAAAAGTGGCATTGAAGATGATTATAAAAATTTCTTGGATAAACAAGAAGACAAACTTAATGAAACATTTAACAGGGAACATGCGTTCCAAACTTCTGTACGTGGTGTTAAAATTCGCGGTTCGTATGCAACACAGGATGAAGCCGAAGAAAAATGTAAAAAGATGCGTGAATTAGATCCTAACCATGATATTTATGTAGGACCAGTTGGTGTATGGGTTCCATGGGATCCAGATGCATATAAGACGGGAAGAGTTGAACACTTAGAAGAAGAATTAAATGCTTTACATAAAGAAAAGATTAAGAATGAAGAAATGGCTAAAAAGGAGTTTGAAGAACGCATTCGTGAAACAAAGAAAAAGGCTATTATGGAAAATATTGAAAAGGCAAAGAGTAGTGGAAATGTTCTTACTCAAACAATGGACGAGGATGGTAATCTTGTAGGAGTTAAAGAAACTGTTGATTTTGATAGCAGAGAACCAGTCATAGAAACTGCACAGTTACGCGACGAGGTATTAGCAGATGCAGACAAAGAAAGTGGTGAAAAAGAGTAATAGGTTATAATAAATAAAACATCATAAAATTGAATTTAAGTTACTTACATATGTATTGTAACAATAACATAGGAATAAATCCAATAGCTAACTTATAATTATGAATACATTTTCGCTTATCGCTAATAAGTTAAACTCATCGAATAGTGATACGCTATATAATTTTGATCTTGCAGGTACATGTACATTAAAAGAAGTAAGTGATCATTATAAAACAGATTTTGATAATACCATTAATAATAATGATATTATATATACAAGTTCTAAATGTAACTTTATCAGCCTTATGCTGTTTAAACTAATTCATAAATATGATATACAATTAATAGACAAAAATATGAATGGGATTTTAATTACAAATACTTATGATATAAACGGTTTTAATAAATTGTCTAAGTTTCAATTCTTTAAAATGATAAATGATATCACATTTATTCCAAAAGACGTAAGAACGTATATTAATTCTTTATATATACGTAGTCAACGTCATTATAATGCATTTTGTAGATTAGCATACCATTTTAAATTCAAACGTTCGCCTGTTATAATTAACACTGATTTATACTTAGCGAAATTATCATCTGATAATCCAAATGTTATTACAATACTACACAATAAACAACGATATTTATTTAATATTACGGATTTAATTAAAATTATTACAAGTTCATTATCTAATTCGCCATATTTTGTTTCCGAACCTCTTGCATGCAAGAATCCTTATAATAATTTACCATTCACAATTGCTGATTTATATAACATTTATTTTCAAGTCAAACTACGCATAATAAAAATGCCTATTCTATTATATCAATTCTTTCTGTGTAATTTCAACTTAACCGTATTTCAACGAAATAATCGTACATTAATTAGAGAAACATACATTCGTCAATTTATTAATAATGAAGATAAAGATGTGTTACTTGACTATATTTACGATATGCTTACATATAATAATGAAATACAAATTGACCTTGAATTTCCAGATGATATACTTCTTGATATATTTAAACCATATCTTACTTTGTATCTCAATATGTGTTATTCATTAGATATGAGCGTTAGACGACAATCTAGAATTATTATCAAACATAAGTTGAATGAATTTAATGAATTTAATCCAGCTTTTGGACGAAAAATAATTTTGGTTAATAATAAATCAAAATGTCGTGTAAGTTATAATACAAATCATATATCATATGACAAAATACCAGATCCATATGATAAATATAATCTTAATAAATGTTATTATCTAAAATCACATACTTCACTAGCAACTTCATCCTATATGAATGATGACGAAGATGATGACGAAGATGATGATGACGAAGATGATGATGATGATGACGATAATAATGACGATGATGATGACGATAATAATGACGATGATGATGACGAAGATGATGATGATGACGACGATGAGTTAAATAGCAATAATCCCAATATTATAGAAAATGTTGCTAGTATAAATATAGATGATGCAAATATTATATCACTATCTAATGAATTCAGAGAATGCTTAGACAATGATAATAAATATAATACTCTAGAAAGTCTAATGGATCATTTATGTCAAACAAATTTGTTTGAACATCAGCCATTAACAATAGATACAAATATTATAGAAAATGTTGCTAGTATAAATATAGATGATGCAAATATTGTTACCAATCAATATAATTCAGACGAAGATGATTATTATGAAGAAGAAGATGAATCAAAATATGATCCATAAAATACTATACAAATAATATTACCACTTACTTTTTTTTACATTAATTGCAGGTCCAGTACGCTTTTTTCCTTTACTCGGATCATATTCATCCTCATCGTCGGAACCCATATTTTTAGATATTTCCCAAAACTCTTTTGATCCTAATTTAAAATCGGGTTTTTTCTCTGCTTTATACCAAAAAATTTGGTCATTCAACTTATTTGATTTTGCATTATTATTGATAACCAAACATTCATAATTTTCGGTTGTTTGGTCCATAACGCCACAAAATGCTTCTAATGTAGGAAACATACTTGCATAGTTCTCCCATATACGTTTTCTATTGGTAAGATAAGGTTCTCTTAAAATAAAAACATAATCAATATTTGTTCTTAAATTCGGTGGAATACCTAATGGATATTGCATAGTAATAATTAACATAACTTTCCAATGACGTCCATTCATAAATAATAACCTCATCATTTTATCACGGGTCCAAGATTGATCATATAAACAATCATCTAATATAACAAACGCTCGGGGATCTATTGTTGTCCTACGATATGTTTCTATTTCCTTATTCACCTGTTTTAATACTGTTTTTTGTCGTCGTAACACATTCTCAATTAGAACTGTGTTATATTCTTCATGAATAAATAATTTAGGTACATGAGCAGCATAAAACCCATTACCTGCTTCTGTTCCTGAAATAACGGTCCCGATAGGTATATCTTGATGATAAAATAACAAATCTCTTACTAAAAATGATTTTCCCGTATCACGGCGACCAATCATAACAATAACCGGACCTTTATTCTCGTCCGGCTTAAATGTAATCTCTCGCATATTAAATTTTTTCAATTCTAATGTCATATTTGTCTATGGTATAATAACAAAGCATATATTTCTATCTATAATCAAACGTGCTAAATGATTAGTTTAAAATGATAAAAAATTTTATAAGAAACACTTATACTATTTTATACATAAAATGACAACATTGCCTATTTTTTCAATAGCTACTCACGAGAACAATCTGATTCATATAAATCATTTAGAAGAAACTTATAATCATTCAGAAGATGATTTGATTAATAACTATAATCCGTTTCGTATAACAAAACTTCAAAATTATAATCCTATATATCATCGTTTTTTGTCCTTATCGGAAAATAATTTCAATAATATTCAATTAAATCATAAATATCATATGGTATCTACCGATACGGTAAAAGATATAAATCAAAATATCATTTATAACAAGCCTGTTTTTATCAAGTATTCTCCATTATTAGACCCAATACGATATATGATTGGAAAATACAAAAATGACGGTGATAATATTCGTAGATTGCCTTTATATAATAGAATTGGGTTCTCTAAATTAGACGATCCAAATAATTCTGCATATACAGATTCTTTCTTTTATTACTTATCAAGTAAAACGTTACATGAATATAATTTTGTGCATGGCATAGATTTTTATGGTAGTTTTCTTGGTATTCAAGATAAATTCAAAATGGATGTTGTAGATGATATGGAGTATTTAATTACTTCACAATACTTTAATGATAATATAGATAAATTATTTTCTATATGTAACCATGATCATAATTCATTATATGCAAATGGATCAAGAACAAATCGTGCGAAATTAAGAATATCAAATACAAATAATCATAATATAAGTGCTATATCCATTACCGAAGATTTAACCACGGATGATTTAACTAGTCAAGACACTGAAATTGTTTATACCAATGTAACTGAACCTATTTCAAATAATTCGGGTAATACAAGTGAAACCTCATCTAGCGATGATAATAGCGAGTGTAATGATAGTTCAGATGAAGATATTAGCTCACAAGAGGATGATGGTGACTGGGAAACTGAATCAAATTCTAGTGATGAAACCGGTAGTACAATATCCAATGATATAGATGAAACTCAGTATGGCTATATAAACAACTTTCCAGTTCAGCTAATTTGTTTAGAAAAATGTACGGGAACATTGGATGAGTTATTTTCAAAACATCAAATTAACGAGGATAATGCGGCATCTGCATTATTTCAGATTATAATGGTGTTAATTTCTTACCAAAAGATGTTTCATTTTACACACAATGACCTACATACAAACAACATTATGTATATCCCTACTGAAAAAGCATTTTTATATTACAAATTTGAGAACAAAACATACAAGGTACCTACGTATGGAAAAATATTCAAATTAATTGATTTTGGTCGAAGCATTTACAAATATAAAGGTAAGATTATGTGCAGTGATAGTTTTGGACCAGGTGGAGATGCTGCTACTCAATATAATTGCGAACCTTATTACGATGAAACCAAGCCCGTTATTGAACCAAATTATAGTTTTGACCTATGTCGGCTAGGATGTTCTGTATATGATTTTATTATTCCTGATGATATTGATCCATCACTCTATGATGATTTACAACAAACTATTGTTCGGTGGTGCTCTGATGATAGAGGAAAAAATGTATTATACAAAAGAAATGGTGACGAACGTTATCCTAATTTCAAATTATATAAGATGGTGGCGAGAACAGTACATAATCATACTCCACAAGAACAATTAAACCACTCCTATTTTAATCAATTCTTATCTAATGAAGAAATACAAGCAAGTGATCTTACAGATATTGATTGTCTACCTTGTTGTGTCTAATTTTTATTACTATATTGAGAACCTGAGTAAATAATAGGTTATACAAAATGGATATTTACGTATTTGTTGTATCAATAAAATATCCATTTTGTATATTAAGATAATTATGTCTGAGATTGACACGCCACAAGAACAATGGTATTGTTATATTTTAAGGAATAAACAACAACGATATAGTCACTTGTCTTATAATGGATCAACAAATAATCCATACCGTCGTCTCAGACAACATAATGAAGAAATATCCGGTGGCGCAGTATATACACATGGACGTGGCGGTGGGTGGGAAATATATGCATTGCTCACCGGTTTTGTTGATCATAAGAACGCATTGTCTTGTGAATGGAGAATAAAACATACAAATGGGCGACCTGGAAAACGTCCCCCCCAACATCTTGGTGTTACTGGACGCATTGTTGGTTTAAATGAAGTATTGAAATTAGACAAATGGACAAGTAAGTGTTTAGTAAATAATTCTGATATGCAATATACATTGTATATTGCAAATGATGTTGTGTCTTATATTGATAGAGAACATCTACCAAGTAATATTAATGTATTCAATTATATTCCAGAATTTACCAAAAATGGTATGATCAAAAACCAGGATCACCTGTAAATATTTCAGTTGTGGCAGGGTTTAATACTTTATTATCAGTAACAATATTGAAAAAATCACTAAGTGTTCCATTAGATACATTGAATACAAATGTTGAAGCCATACTTGCTACAAATACAATTACTGCGTCACGAATTACTGTTTTTAATGGTTTCCATTCCTTTGTCACATATTTCATTTCAATTATTTTTAAAGAACAAAACAAAAATGTTATTAATAATGCTAACATAAATATTTTCTCCATTGTTTGGTAAAAATATATAAAACGGATTGATTTTTATATATTTATCTATACGCATATTCCTAAATTATTAGATGATTAGAACAACTCCTCTACATTATCTAAGACAAGTGGATCGGGAATCGTTTTTATTCCTGGTTCTTTGTCCAATACATCAAAACCACTTAAATCAATAGAATCATTATGAATTTGAATACGGTCTTCATCATCGCTTTCTTCATCTAATTTACGCTGGATTGCGCGAGATGTACTTATTTCTTCCAAACGTTCAATATTCTTTGGAGCTTCTATATTACTTACATTATCAGTTTCATCTAATACATGGTCTAAGTCATTAAATGATAACTTGGTAACAACGTTTTCATTATCAATATCTTGAATAGTTGGGACAATTGCAGGCAATTCCTCTTCCTTAGTAATAGAATTCTCAGCAGTATTTTCGGACGCGACAGTATCATTATTTGCGTTGGATTCAGGCTCGGATTCGGGCTCTTCTATCTTTTCTATTATAACCTCTTCTTCTTGTTCTAGACTTTCATCCATATAGGCACGAATAATTGCCTCCGTTGGAATACTTTCACGAATAGATATTAGAATACTTTCTTGAACAATGTTCTCAACTTCACGTGCATTTTTCTGTTGCTGTAATGGTGTAATACTTTTATCAAATAAATAGATATTTGCATACAATTTACGAGCAACATTTATATAAACTTTATGAATAAAATTATCAAGTTTCGGTATTGAAATATCAATCTTCTTCTGTTTATTTCCTACACGTATACATGTTAATACCTTTAATTGAATAATATGAACACAAGTAATCAAATCTTCTAAATAATTACACCCACTACGCTCAATAATGCGTTTTCGTTCATCTTCAATAATTTCACTGTTCCATTTAGGAATGCGGGATAATAAGTTTTGAAATGTCATTAAATATTTGGCGGCTTCATCATTGTCTAAACATAGTTTCCATCCTTCATTAAATATAGATTTAATACCATCGCTGATTAATGGTGTAAATATACTTACCAAACGAGAACACCATTCATTTCTTGATTCTTGCAAATTGGATAATACAAAATCGTCCATATCTAATTATATTGTTATAACACTTTTTAAGTCTGTATTTGAACGTAAATACATATAATCTAATATGTATAATGTTAATAGGTTCTCACTACGATACTCGGATTTTATAATTTTGAAACACATACAAATTCGTGATATCTCTTCTTTATTAAATAAAGAAGAACGTTGAACACAATCTATTAAATCGATCGCTGAATATCCTTTTTCATATAATTCATTTGCGACGTTAATTAGATCGTTATGTGTTATTGTATATTCACTTAGTGTTTCTAGTTTATCACTTATCCAACTTAAATCTATATTATTATTATTATTATTATTATTGTATGTTTGGTTTGTAAAATGAGAATGTAAATTTATTATATTATTGTTCTCAAAACGTTCTGGAATATAAATTTCACAAAAACGCGATAAAATGGGGTTTAATAATTTATCCTTGTTCTCAATCACAATAAAAAAACGTGTATTATGACTAAATAATTCTATACACCTTCTTAATGCGGACTGGGCATCTATTGTTAGATAATCTGCATTTAATAATATGATTGATTTAAAGGTTGATCCATTATTGGATTGAATATTTATCTTTGCGAAAAATTTCAATTCGTCACGTATGAACTTTATTCCTTTACCGTGTGCGCAGTTGACTGACATTACATTTTTCTTTATACTAGGTTTATCCTCATTATAAATCTTATTTATAAACCAATCTAATATTGTCTTCTTTCCTGTTCCATGGTACCCATACAAAATCAAATGTGGTATTTTTCCAGAAACATGAAAATAGTTCAATTTATCATAAACATGATTATGATCTGTCAATTGTTCCATATAATACATTGTATTAGTAGAACAGGTTTATATATTTTGAATGAAAGTTATTCTTTTTTTATCAATGATAATTGTTTTGTAAAAACATAGCGTTCTTGGTTCATTGTTCTCCTCCTTAAATTACAATTTAAACATGCAATTGTAACATTACCATCATTATGCCCTATGTCATTGTTAATGCGTTCAAGTGACCATTGGGTCGGTTCTCTTACATATTCATAGAGAACCTTTGTATATGAATTACAATAATAACACTTACATTTACATTCTACAAGCAACTCCAATATCTTGTCTATTGTTATAAACTCGCTTTCTGAATATTTGTTTTTTAAAACATCTTGATTATGATATCCTGATAATTTATATTTTAATTGTTTTATAATTATGTTGCATATTCGTTTATTTATATGTTCTACACTTCCTTCGTATAACTGTTTTACATATACATACTGATTCTCATTTGAAAGTTCTAATTCTGAAAATGACCATTCTGTATTATTCGTCACAATGCGTTTTCGGGGTATTTTCGGATCTTTTTCTACATATTCATTATTATCCTTTTTTGGTGTTAAATCTATATTTATGATTTTAGTATTTGATATACTATTGTTCTCTAATTGATCATTTATTTCAGGGACATTTATATTTATTTTTTTTATGTTCTCCATAATTAGACTATGTAAATATCTTTATGAACAGTTATAAACATATAAGAAAAAGGAGATAGATAATACTCGTTATATAATATAAAGAAGTAGGCAGTAATAATGTTCGCTGATAAACCGATTGAAACGCCCGACCTATCTAATAATATAGTACCCCCCTCATATACAAATAATAACGAAGATAGTTATAATGCACTTGATCGGTTATTAGAAAAAGAGAAAAATAGCAACAAACTTGATAATTGGAACAAAATTGACAAAACTGTAAAAACTCAAAAATTACATCAATTTGCCGAGAGGTATGGAAAAGAACATAAATATCCAATAAAAGATGTCAAGGCATTGAAGACATTTTTTGTAGATTGTCTTGAAAAAAACAAATTAAAAAAAACAAAGGATGTTGTCTATAATAAAGAAAAGGGGCAAATAACATCAATTCCCGCTTTACATTTTAATTCTAATTCACATAGTTTTACACTTCGCATAATAGACACCAAGCGTGTATCTACATTAAAATCTTTAACACCAAAACGTGTTACTGGAAAAGACGATATTGATTCATCGCAAAATTGAATGAGCGTTATCTAAGGATTATATAATAAATTATATAGAAATAATATTTTATTATAAATTAAATGGAAGATTCTGATACAGATTATAATTGGTCATCTGCGTATAGTGATACTGATACCAGTAATATAATTTCAGATACCAATAGTGAATGTATATCAGATACCAATAGTGAATATTCTTATTATGACCCATTTACACTTGATGATATCGGTGAAGATGATTACATTGAAATAATAAATGATATATACGATTTAATACACGAATGCTTTCAAAATAACTTAATACAATTATCAACGCCGACATTTTATTCCAATATTTGTAAATATGTTACTGATATTCTATATACAGAATGGGAAGATGCAGATATATGTGAAGAAGAACATTATGATGAGATATTAGAACTGGTTGAAGGGGTTATGGAAACATATTCTATTTTATGTGGAATACCTCAACGTTCTATACCATATACTATTAATACATTAGATAAACTTGATCAATCAGAAATAAACATTTTATCTGAACAAATAGATTATTTGAAATCATTGCCACAACCGGAACAACGAACACCGGAATGGTATGAATTTCGTAATGGATTAATTACTGCAAGTAATTTATGGAAAGTATTTGGAAGTCAGTCTCAAATAAACAGTTTAATATATGAAAAATGTAAATCTATTACACTTGGACCATCAGAAGTACGAATAACAAATGTAAATTCACCAATGCATTGGGGTGTGAAATATGAACCGGTAACTGTTATGTTGTATGAAAATATGTATCAAACTAAAATCGGAGAATTCGGATGTATTCAACATCCCACAATACCATGTATCGGTGCATCTCCTGATGGAATTAATATTGATCCGTCAAGTAATCGGTTTGGACGTATGTTAGAGATTAAAAATATAGTAAATCGGGAAATAACAGGTATTCCCAAAGAAGATTATTGGATACAGACACAAATACAAATGGAAACATGCGATTTAGATAAATGTGATTTTGTAGAAACACGAATATTAGAATATCCAACCGAAAAAGCATTCTATGAAGATACCAACCAAAGTCATAAAGGCATTATATTACATTTTATAAAACGAGACATGGATACTAATGATGACCCTATATATAAATATATGCCAATTGATAATGAACTTAATTATAATAGTATTCACGAATGGATTACGAATGCAAAAATATCTGCATCAACCGAAGGGTTAGTTTTGTTTACTACTATATATTGGTATGTTGACCAATTCTCATGTGTTCTTATAGAAAGAAATCAAGAGTGGTTTATGAAGGCAGCGCCTAAAATAAAAGAGGTATGGGATATTATTATTCAAGAACGAACTACCGGGTATGAACACCGAGCTGCAAAAAAACGAATTCCCAAAGTTTTTGTGGAAACGAATGACATATCTGGTGTCCATACGATACAAAATATACCAGATACTAAAAAAATTTGTTTAATCAAATTGGATTTTTAGTTTAGTAAATGATATAGACAGTAATATATATCATTTACTAATAATATGTCGGTTGATATGTCTAATGCAATGCAAAATTCTCTTATAGATGAAGAAATGTATGTAACGAAACGGTCTGGCAAACAAGAAATTGTTTCTTTTGATAAAATTTTGAATAGGATAAAAAAGATTGGTATGGAAGCCAATATAAAAATTAATTATACTGCACTAGTTATGAAAGTAATTGACCAATTATATAATAATATATCTACTACTAAAATAGATGAATTATCTGCTGAACAATGTGCATCTATGTCATCAGTTCATCCTGATTATAGCACACTTGCTGGTCGTATTATTATATCAAATCATATGAAAAATACGTCTTCATGTTTTTCTGACACAATGAAAAAATTATACTTTTATAAAGATAAACATGGTAAACATTCCCCCCTTGTATCAGAAGAACTCTATAATACTATTATTTTATATGATGAAAAAATTGAGGGCTGTCATTTTGTAACAAATAAACTTGATAACATCATTAATTATAACCGTGAATATCTAATTGATTATTTCGGATTTAAAACATTAGAACGTGCATATTTAATGCGAATTGATAAAAAAATTGTTGAACGGGTACAACATATGTGGTTACGTGTCGCAGTCGGAATTCATGGAGATAATTACAATCGTATTGTTGAAACTTATGAATTAATGTCACAGAAATATTTTACTCATGCAACTCCTACACTTTTTAATGCTGGAACACCACATCCACAATTATCATCTTGTTACTTACTTGCTATGGAAAATGATAGTATTGACGGTATTTATAACACACTCAAAGATTGTGCTCTTATTTCCAAATGGGCTGGTGGTATTGGTTTACATATTCATAATATACGTGCATCTGGTAGTCATATTCGTGGAACAAATGGCGAATCAAATGGGATTGTTCCTATGTTACGTGTATTTAATCACACTGCAAAATACGTCGATCAAGGTGGTGGAAAGCGTAACGGAAGCTTCGCTATGTACTTAGAACCCTGGCACGCAGACATTGAGATGTTTTTAGAAATGAGAAAAAATCACGGTGATGAAGATTTAAAAGCAAGAGATTTGTTTTATGCACTATGGACACCCGATTTATTTATGGAACGTATCAAAGCAAATGCGGATTGGACATTAATGTGTCCGGATGAATGTCCTGGTTTATCAGATGTTTATGGTGATGAATTTGAACAATTATATACATTTTATGAAAAAGCTGGAAAAGGTAGACGCACAATGAAAGCAAGAGATCTATGGTTCCGTGTATTAGATGCTCAAATGGAAACAGGTACTCCCTATTTACTTTATAAAGATGCCGTAAATAACAAATGCAATCAAAAAAATCTTGGCACCATCAAATCATCCAATCTTTGTTGTGAAATCACCGAATATTCGGATGAAGACGAAACCGCTGTATGTAATCTTGCTAGTATCGCTCTTCCAGCATTTATCAAAGATGCTGACGATGGTTCATCTAATAAAATTTTTGATTATGATAAATTACATACTGTTGCACAAACAGTTACCTATAATCTAAACAAAATCATTGATGTCAACTTTTACCCAACTGATAAAACAAAGCGAAGTAATATGCGTCATAGACCCATTGGTATTGGTGTCCAAGGTTTAGCTGATGTATTTATGTTATTAAATATTCCATTTACATGCGAAGAAGCCAGAAAAATAAACAAAAAAATTTTTGAAACCATTTATCATGCTGCACTAACCCAATCATTTGTTCTTGCAAGATGTGATGGACCTTATGAAACGTTTAATGGATCCCCTGTAAGTAATGGTATTCTACAATTTGATATGTGGGATGTTGATCCGTCTGAACATGAACAAAGGTATAACTGGTCTCAGTTGAAAGAAGATATTATGATGCATGGTATTCGTAATTCATTACTTGTTGCACCAATGCCCACAGCTTCCACTTCACAAATTTTAGGTTATAATGAATGTATTGAACCTATTACAAGTAATATTTATAATCGCCGTACTATTGCAGGTGAGTTTATTCTAACTAACAAATATTTAATGAACGACTTAATTGAATTAGACCTTTGGAATGAAAAAATCAAAAATGCCATTATTGCAAATAATGGGAGTGTCCAGAATATTGATGTTATCCCTCCTGAATTAAAAGAAAAATACAAGACGGTATGGGAATTGCCAATGCGTAGCATTATTGATATGGCTGCTGATCGTGGTGCATTTATTTGCCAAAGTCAAAGTTTGAACCTATGGATTGAAGACCCTAATTATTCTAATCTAACCTCTATGCATTTTCATTCGTGGAGTAAAGGGTTAAAGACGGGCATGTATTATTTGAGACGTCGCGCCAGACACCAAGCGCAACAATTCACGATTGAACCTGAAAAAAAACAATCCGCGGGTATCATTGAAGAAGATGAAGTATGTGAGATGTGTTCTGCATAGAAATTAGTATTTCAAATTTCTAAGGTTTGATAAAAAATACATTATATACATTTTTTTATGTGTTTATTTGTATTCCAGTGTCAAATATCCAATATCTGAATTATGTCTCATTTGAAGATAACAACGAAGACAAGCCAGAACATCTACCATTGAGTTATGCATTCCATCAACAATTTCACCCGTGAATAGCTTTGCATACAATTCTACCAGTTTGGGCCACTTCAAACTTGGTGGTCTTCCAGCCACACTTGTTGTTGACATTATATTACACAATGTTGTTCCCTTGCGCATTGTGCAATATCTAGTTAGTCCATTCACTTGTTCATATAATTTATTGAATAGCGTCATACATTCTGGTGCTTTGTTAATTATTTGTTCACGATTTCGCTCTATTTCTACTAATACCATCTTTTCGTCAAAATCTATATTATGTGCCACTATAACATCACATTCTGTGTATGCATCGTGTAAGTTTTTTAGGACATCCATTATATCATTACCTTTATTATTACAGATTTCATTTGTTATTCCAGTTAGTTTAGATACATACTCACCGATTACAACCGTCTTCTCTATTTTCACATAAGAATCATAAGAACGGATTAATGATTTGTTATTGACATCATATAATGCAAAACTCAATTGGATTATATGAGGATATTCTGATATCGGAATAGGTGCAATTGACCCTCTTGGTTTTCTTGGCAATAGACCGGTTGTTTCTACATCAAACACCAAAATGTTATTCCTTTTCATTGGTGGTGCTTCTATTTTATAATTCATTATGATTATTGTATTGTTTGTTACTTTAATAGAAATTAATTTAGTTATTCAATTTTTTAGTATTTGTAATATATATCTATATGAGTAACGGAAGTGGTACATTTGGTACTATTGGACAATATATACCATTTATAAAACAACACCCAAATTCTACATTTGTATTTTATTTTGGCTTTTGTGATGGTGATTATAAATTGTATAACATTGATACTACGAATGACACCAGCATTAAACCGATTGATGTTGACGAATCAAAAATATCAAATATGTTATCAACCATGGACAATCTTAGTCAGAATAAAAATTTAAAGATTACTATGAAAACTGTTGATAATCAACTGAAAATAATTGGCATTAACGTTGACGAAAATGATGCGGGAAATGATTGTAATAGTGGAATTTCAACAAATTATAAAGCGCAAATTATGGAAAAAGCAATCTCAGCAGAGACGAACATTGCAAACGCTACCAGACAATTTTTATCAAAACGAAAGGCAGAGACGATAAAACGGACAAAAAATGATATTACTAGTTTGATTGGAATTATACAGAATATATTTACTATTTCTGATGAAAAGATGGTTGCTGCTGCTGCCAAGAAGGCTGAGGAAGAAGCTGCTGCTGCTGCTGCCAAGAAGGCTGAGGAAGAAGCTGCTGCTGCTGCCACAAAGAAGGCTGAGGAAGAAGCTGCTGCTGCTGCCACAAAGAAGGCTGAGGA
>Ga0206131_10000153_pt1 | contig 95536 bp, 124 predicted proteins | sample Helgoland_Spring_FD_148636 | JGI IMG/M metagenome (GOLD analysis project Ga0206131, IMG submission 148636) | Pelagic subsurface seawater microbial communities from Kabeltonne, Helgoland, North Sea - Helgoland_Spring_Bloom_20160517_1 | ecosystem: Environmental > Aquatic > Marine > Epipelagic ... | reverse complement strand
GCTGGACTTGGTTCTGCAAATGTGTGTCCTACATTATATTGAACAACCATCCCTGAGTCATCGCCTGAGAAACCTTGGAAACCATAGTCACCTTGTATACCTTGAAACGCTTGAGGTCCTTGTACACCTTGAACGCCTTGATCTCCTTGAAGTCCTTGGATGCCTTGAACACCCTGTACGCCTTGAACACCCTGAGTTCCTTGTGTGCCTTGGATTCCTTGGATGCCTTGCACCCCTTGGATACCAGTTGTACCTTGGTAGCCCTGTACGCCCTGATTACCACGGAAACCACGAGAACCTTGGATACCTTCTTGACCGATTGTACCCTGTACGCCTTGGACGCCCTGATTACCATCAAAACCTTGGACACCTCTGAAAGAACCAACATTAACCCAGTTAGCTCCATCATAGACCCAAAGCTCATCGTCAGCCTCATCAATAGCCGCTTGCCCTGTAGTAGCAGATGCAAATGCAGTATTAAGAGTTGCTTGAGGATCGCCACCACTATCAACGTCTGGAACTGATCCAATTACGTCAAATCCTGGCCCATATGTGCCTTGCACACCTTGAACGCCTTGCACACCTTGTGTACCCTGTGCGCCTGTAGCACCAGAACCAACATCAGCCCATGCTGAGCCGTTTGATACGTAAATGTTACCATCGCTACCATAAGCTATAGCACCTGTGTATGGGGCTGGATCAAGTTGGATGGGGACTGCCTGCGGCTGACCCTGACCAATTATCCTACTTCCACTTATAGATTTAAACGGCATTATACATCATCCTCTTCAGATTGTCCTAGAGTAAATGATAGCGTTGCATGTACTGCTAAGTTGTCTGAACATTTTAATTCTAGCAGATCACCTGACTTAAAGAATTGACCGTTAAGCGGTAATGGGATAGTATCATATGCTGGGAGTTGCAAATTTCTAATGAGATAGAATTCAGCGTTAATATCTTCTCTGTGCGTTCTCACATCAACACTTACTGTATTCGCTGTGATATTGCACAAGATCAGAGGCGAAATAACTTCGCCAACGCCTGGTTCAATAGTAGTTGAACCCCCAAAGACTAGCTCTGGGACTTCATAATTTGGTACTTCAATCATTGTTTGCCAGTTGGTAGACAATGTGAAAGACTTGGCGACTGGTTTAGCATCAGGCGCTTGTGATGTTGTAATTGTTGTAATAGCCATTATAGAGATGCCCTTGAATTTGAAGCCCTTCGTGCGAGTTTTCTAACTGACGATGTGAATGGACGTCCTTCAATACGACCTGTTCTACCGTTAATTTTCAACCCTCTTGCGAAATACTGGTTGTTTAATTCGTCTGATCCAGACCATCTAATTCTACCGCCATCCTCTGAAAGGACAGATGCAGTAGCACCGATAGCCGCACCGATGTTTCTAAAGTTCAACGGTAGAGCGTTTCTGTTAACACCTGCCGATGCACCATTAAACTGGTGAGCAATAGATTCAACTAACGAACCAAAGACTAGGAAGTCTGGTGTAAGTACACTTTTTGTAAGTACGTTATCAATCAATTCTGTCACCATATTCCTATGTGCTTGGTCTGGAGCGATATTAGTATTTATATAAGTTTTCATCTGTTCCCAAGCCTTATAGAAAGAATAAAGCAGATCAGAGTTATTTGCACCAACAGTAACCCATGCTGTACCAGACCAGTGATAGATAGTTCCAAGATAGTTATTGTTATCTGGGTTCGCTCCACCTGTCGTAGGAATGATATATGCATCCCAACGTTTCATCCCAGTCAAAGCATCTCTAGCTGTTACGTTTGCAACTGTACCTTTAAAGCGTAGTTTTCTCCAATCAGTAAATGATGCTGGTGGGTTAAACACTGGGAATACGTGTTGTTGGTTAATGTTAAACAATGCCGCCGCAAACGATCTCATCGCTCTATCAGTACCTTCGATGTTATTTGCTGGATCGATGAATGAGAAGTCATTCGCCAAAATCTGTAGCAAGTTTCCACCATCACGATAAGTTTTAGGCAAATCGATAAATTTGTACTCAGAAGTAATGAAACGCTGAACTTCACGTTGCAAGAATGTTCTGTTGTTTCTTAGAATATCCTTAGCAAAGCTGTATTCTTTATCTGTGCCAATTACATAATTAGGCTCAGTAAGAGGTCCAAGGTTCTGTGATGAGTTGTTAAATAGTGCATTGTAGAAGATCAAGCCTAAATCATATGCTTGTTGTGCTTCAGCATCACCACCAACACCCTGTCTTACAACCTGTCCAGGTAGTTCACCTTTAACTGCCAATTGAGCAAGTTCACCGATTTTACGGTATGCTTTAGCAGTTGCAACACGCTGATCTTCTGGAATTCTTAGAATGTTATTCCAGAAGTAGAAGTCTGCATTCCATCTGGAAGCCGAGTTACCACCGTAGTTAAGGTCGTAGCTGAACGCATCCAAGATGTATACACTGTCTCTGCGACATTTAGCTTTGTTGTAATCAAGAACACTGAATTCTTTGTTAATCCATGTTGTGATATCATCACTTAGATTATCAAGATTGTCATCGATTTCTTCGCCCATCCAAATCAGAGAAGCATCTACCCAAGAAGTATCTGGCTCTTGAATATCAGGGATGCCATCCAAGCCATTACGACGGATTGCATTTTCGATAATTCTCACAAGCATTTGAACTGTAGTGCCTTCAGTCGCAGTTGCTGGTGTACCAACAACGTTTTGACCAGTAGCAGTTTCTTGTACAACTTTTTCTACCAACATACCCATTTCGTAGAAGAAATCGGCAGTTTGAGTTCTTTGATCGAATGGAAGAACACTTGTTGAATTGTCGAAGTACAAGTTAGCATTTAGCAATGATGCATAGTTTGTTCCGTATTGAACATCGTGTGATAGTGCATCAACGATAATACCAACATCTCTACGACATTTCTGCTTAGGATAGCTTAGACCGTTATATGTTTTTGAAATAAAGCTGATCAAGCCTTCAGTAAGAGTTGCTTTATTATCGCTAACAGTATCGATAGAAGCTTCGATTGCTGAGCCAACCATCCATTCACGATTTGGTTCAACGAGAACTGGTAAGTTAGTTGGGTTAGTTTGAGCAACAACGTTTGCAACTACTATTGCCAAGTCTTTAGCTTCTTTAGCAATGTAGCGTCTAGCTACAAGAGAAGTCTTGTCTTGTCTAATTGTATTTCCTCTAACTTCTACAACAGCACCTTTAGCCGCACTTACGAATGTATGTGCTTTCTGCGCCCCTGTACCACCAGAACCTGCATTTACAGTAATGGTTATATCAGAAATTGCATTAATTTTGATTGGGCTGTTATGTAATGGATCAGTTGTTCTTGGGTGACTGATTTCTACCGCCGCACCACTTGCATCTAAACAAGAGAATGTGAAAGAGTTAGTTGGGAACATAACGTAGTCGCCAACTTTGAAGTCGTGTCCACCACTAAGAGTGATAACCATTTCACCATCTAAAGCATTGTAAGTTGCTGAGTTTGGTGTGTAAACTCTACCTGTTCTCAATGGAACATCAATCTGACGGATCACATCATGTACAACTTGTGCCATGTGTGTGAATGCCTTCTTAGAAGCTTCTCTCTGTTCAAGAGGCAATACGTTTACGCCATCTTTAAAGTGAATCTGAGCATTATTCCAGATTGCGCTGTTGCCACCGTATTGGATATCGTGGCTGATTGCGTCAACCATATAACCTGTATCACGGCGACATCTTTCTCTGCTATACTCAAGATAAGAGAACCTATCTTTAAGGTAAGTAGTGATAGATGCGGCAAGTGTCGCTTTCTGATTTCCAATCAAAGTAGCTTCGTCGTTGTAATCGTAGTTTTCACCAGTTGATACTTCGATAGCTGCTGGGATGTTGATCAGCGAGTTATCAGTAATCAAGTCTGAAACTACAGACCACAAGTCTCTCGCTTGAGATGCGAAATCTGCGTTAACATTGCCAAATACTGCGCTTTGTGCGTACACATTGCCCGCTGTTGGTGTTACTGGTTGCTTAAGAAGAAGCGCTCTTGTAACAGTCGCAAGGTGAGCATAGAGAGCAACTGTAGGCGCTCTTTGTGCTACTGACAATGCTGAAAGTCCGTTTTCAAAATAAAGTTTAGCAACGTCCAACATAGCTGTGTTTGTGCCATGTCTGACATCATAAGTTATAGCATCAACCATGTAGCCTGTGTCTCTGCGACATTTAGCTTGATCGTATGTCAATGAAGGATAGTTAACATTTACCCATGCTGTTGCTTCTGCTTGTAAGAAGTCTCTATTGACTCTCATACCATCAGATGCATTCTTAGCAAATGCTTCTACTTGTCCAACACCGTAGTTGTAGTTAGTGCCATCAGCCGTGAAGTCATTTGTCATCACGTCGATAATATTGTTGAAGGAACCGTTTGCTCTAGTAAGTGCTACACCGCTTAGCTTTGCTTCGATGTCTTTTTGTATATAGCGGATTCCTTCTATCGTTTCAGCAAGCTGTTCCTCAATAACTTCTTGAGCGCCAGCCATACCGTTACGATATGCTTTGCCAACATACTTACCATTGTATGTGGAACCTGTTTGAACATCTCTTCTTACAGCATCAATGATGAAGCCCGCATCTCTTGCGCACTTTTCTTCATCGAATGTGTAGAATTCGTCCTCAACGAAAGCAACAACTTCGTCTTGGATGAATGTTCTATTTCTTTGTAGTGCTTCCCTAGCAAATGTTCTTGATGGAGACATAATAGGATTGCCTGTTACTGTTGGCAATTCTCTACGTTTCTTAAGAACATCGTCTTTAGAACCACCCAAACCTTCAATCTCTGGCTCATCGTCTACTAGGTCAGCTATGATGGTGACAAGTGCTTTACCTTCAGCCGCAATTGTAGCATTACCCGCAACATTTGAGAGATTTTGTGGTAGGATATTTCCCTTGACTTCTTTAATAGCATCTGCTAGTGCGCTTACGAAAGTGTGTGCGCCTGTATAAGACCCTGCCACACCAACTTGCAATGTGATGGTAGTTCCAGTTACAGAAGTAATTGGACATGCTTTGTTAAAGAATGGATGCCCTGCTTGTGGAGCCGCATCATTTTGTGGACCACTACCTGTATCACATGAGAATGTAATTCCAGATGGTGTGAACCAGATGTGATCATCGGAAGTTAATGTATGCGCTCCAATTGTTGCAACAAAGACGCCAGTTGTTGGGTCGTATGTAGCATCAGTTGGTGTGAATGACGCACCAAATACTGGAAGAACAACTTCTTCTGTGATAACATCTTCAACAACATCAGCAAGGTGTAGATATGCTAATCTTGTAGGCATACGCTGATCGTATGGCAAGATGTTAAGAGCCGCATCCCAATAGTAGGAAGCCGCATTAATTGTTCCAGCATTACCGCCATATTTCAAGTCTTCTGCAACTGCATCGATGATGTAGCCTGTGTCACGGTAGCATAGTGCTGTATCGTAACCAAGAGCATTGTACTCTTCGCGCAAGAAGTCAGTGATTTCTTGCTTGTATTTCTCTTTTGTTCCTCTGACCAACTGCGCATCTGTTTCAGTAGCGGAGTTGTATCCACCAGTAGGCTCAACAAGTGTTGGAATGTTTGTGATATCGTTAGCACGAACTACATCCGAAACGATTTCCCAAAGTTCTTGTACTTTAGCAGAAACTGCTGGCACAGAAGCTTTTCTGAATGAGTTTGCTGTTGCACTCACAAATGTGTGTGGCTTAGCATAACCATTCGCACCACCAGCATTCATTGTGATGCCAGTAGCCGTTACCGACAAGATTTCTAGTGGTGTGTTAAACCAAGGATCAGTTGTTCTTGGATGACTAATATTAATAGGTGTAGGATCAACATCTGATGTTGGGCAAGAGAATGTAATACCTTCTTGGTCAACAATGATGTAATCTCCAGCAACCAATCTATGGACACCAATCTCTACTGAGAAAGCACCAGATACTGGATCGTATGAACCATCTGTAGGTGTATATGTAGGTTGCATAGTTGCATTACTTACACAATCAGCCGTTGCACTTACGAAAGTATGAACTTTGTCAACACCAGCAGCACCAACATTCATTGTGATCGATGTTGCATCAACGGCAGTAATTACTACTGGGGTGTTGAAGATTGGATCAGTCGGGCGTGGATGACTAATGTTGATTGGCGTAGGATCAACATCTGATGTTGGACATGATAATGTAATGCCATTTTCTGCAATTACAACTCTATCACCAACAGCATATGTGTGTGCGCCGATAGTAAGGTTCATAACTCCTGTTACGTGATCGTATGTAGCATCAGTAGGAGTGCTAAGAGTGTTAATTTCTCTTGTTTGTGTTGTTACAACTTGCAACGGTGTGACTACTTCGTTTCTTACGATTTGACCCATGATGTGAGAAACAAATTCGAATGTTTCCGCTGTCGGAGTTCTTTGATCCTCAGGAAGGATACCAACCGCCGCATCGAAGTAAAGTCTTGCGTTTTGTGCTGTAGCCGCATTCGAACCATGCTGTACATCCCATGAGATTGTGTCAGCAAAGTAACCAACATCACGCTCACATTTCGCAACATCGTATGTAAGATCAGGGTGGTTAGCCGCAATCCATGCTGTTACTTCGTCTTGGATGAATGCTTTGTTAGCTTGGATAGCCGCTTTAGCTTCATAAGCTTCGTCAGAAACCCATGTTGTACCATAGTCGAGTGCATCAGCCGCTACTTTATCATTCTGCATGATGTCGATGATTTCATCGAATGCCGCATTTGAACGAGAGATTGCTGTAGCATCTGTCATGTCGCCAGCTACTTCTGCTTTCAACCAATTAAATGCCGCTACTGTTTGTGTCAATTCGTTTGCAATTACAGATTCTGCTGAAGCATTACCAGTACGATATGCAAGACCTGAGTTTACTGCGTTTACGTTCGAACCTGTAATGATATCTCTTACAACTGCATCAATGATGTAGCCTGTATCACGTTGACATAGTTCTTTATTGTAGACAAAATATTCGCTTCTCAACCAAGCATCAAGATCATTTTGGATGAATGTTTTGTTAGCCGCTAGTTGTCTAGCCGCATATTCACCTTGTGTAGTCGCAGTGACTTTAACAAGACAGTCAGCTTCAGCACTAATGAATGTGTGTACACCTGTGTAAGTCCCACCATCACCAACATTGACAGAGAATGTATCTACGTCAGTTACTGTGATCATCAATGGGAGATCGTATGCAGGGTCACCAATTCTTGGATATGTAGCTTCTGCAACGCCGCCATTATCACAAGAGAACTTGAAGCTGTGAGGCTTAAGTTGAACGTGATCACCAGTAGCAAGACCGTGTGCTGTTGCAGTTACAACGAACGCTCCATCATTAGGATTGTATGTTGCACTTGTTACTGAAACGATTTCTGGTTTCTTAGCTGGGTCAGTCCAATAAAGACCGTTAGTGTCGATGCAATCGGCATCTGCACTTACAAATGTGTGTGCCGCTGAGTATCCACCTGCGTTACCAACATTAACAGTGATTGTTGACCCAGTTACGCCTGTAATTCTTACAGGAGACTTGAAGCAAGGCTCACCTTCTCTTGGATGGCTGATTTCTACTGTTGTTCCAGCTTCTGTGTTTGCACAAGACAATGTGATGGACTTAGGGGCAATTGTAATCCACTTACCTTCTGGAAGGCTGTGCGAACCAATTGTCAATGTCATGTCACCACTTACTGGGTCATAGTCAACATCTGTTGGTGTTACTGTGCCTGTGTACATAGTAGCTGTTTTGATGCCGTTTGGCAATGCACTCACGAATGTATGCACACCAAGGTAACCACCACCGTCACCAACATTAACTGTAATAGTTGTAGCAGTTACTGAGGAGATTGTCAATGCTTTTTTGTATGCTGGGTCTGTTGCTCTTGGGTAAGCCGCTTCTCCGATTACACCTGCATTATCGCAAGAGAATGTAATGCCACCCTCTTCGATTATGATTTTGTCACCGATTACAAACTCGTGCGCCCCAATAGTGATCTCTGTGATCCCTGTTGCTGGGTCATAAGTAGCTGTCGAAGGAGTGAATGTTCCGTTAAGAACTGCAACTTCTTGTACAGAACCTGCCTTCGCTCTTGCGAAAGTATGTACGCCTGTATAACCACCTGCATTACCAACATTCATTGTGATTGTAGTATCAGTCTTTGCAGTGATTGTCTGTGGTGTTCTATAAGGTCCGTCAGTAACTCTTGGGTGACTGATGAAGATTTCTTCGCCAGTTGCAGTATTCGCACAGCTAAATGTGATGCCTTCTTTTGCAAGAAGAACCTCATCACCAACCTCAAAAGAGTGGTCTTGAATAGTCACAGAGAATATGCCAGATACTGGGTCGTAAGATGCGTCTGTAGGTGTATATGCTTTACCTTCAGTTTGCATAATGCCCATAAACTCATCGAATGAGTCATTAGAACGTTTGATCGATGCCGCATCTGTAAGGATATCGGCAGTCTCAATTTTTAGGTGTTCAAATGCACCCAATGTCTGAGGTAATTGTTCGTCAAGTAAGAATTCGGATGTTTTACCACGATAAGCTTTTCCAGATTGAATTGCCATGAAGTTGGAACCAGTCAGCATATCACGTTGGATAGCTGGCATGATATATTCATTCGTGTCACGCTGACATTTAATGCTGTCGTACATGAAGAAGTTATCATCAGCCCAATCCATCATCGTATCTTGGATGAAGGATTTGTTGTTCTGAAGTTGAATACGTGCGTTTCTTTGATCCAATGGAATAGATGCATCATTACTGAATGTGATCTCTTCACCAACAACAGATACTGCGTTGCGTGTTGCTTCCACAAAAGTATGAACACCTTTGTATCCTGTTGTGCCAGTGTTGACAGTAATCGTGTCTAATGTCGTAGCAATAATAGGAACCGATGATCTATATGAAGGATCAGAAGGTCTTGGGTGGCTAATTTGAACTTTGTTGCCATCTGTATCACAAGTGAATGTGAAGGAGTTGTCAGCAAATGTTACTGTTCTGCCTACAGTCAATCCATGTCCTTCTATCGTGATGACAAACTCACCAGTAGTTGGATCGTATGTAGCATTAGTTGGTGTGAACTTAGAACCATTATTAGCAAGAATATCTACAATTGTGTTGAACTTAGAGTATGCTCTTGTCGCACCCAAAGCAGAGTTTGCTTGGATTAGATCGTCAGTTGTTTTGCGAAGTCTTTCGTATGCCGCAACTGTTTCGTTTCTTTGGTTGCCAATTACAGCCGCACTTTGCTTGAAGTAGTAAGCATTACCTGCTGTTACAGAGTTGTAGTTGGTGTCTAGGATAGAGTCCCACTTAACTGCTGGCAAGATGTATTCTTCGATGTCACGAGCGCACTTGCCACTATCGTATGCAAAGAATTCATCGTTATTTTCGATCCAATCAATCATACCATCAATGATAAGGTCTTTGTTGTCTTGGATGTTTACACGAGCATATTCTTTTGTTTTGTTTTCGTCATCGTTGTAATCTGTCCAGATAATCGGGTTAGCCGCTTCTTCGCCATTCTTAAGAATGTTTAGAGTCTCATCCAAGGATGTGCTAATACGATTTGTTACGTCAGCGGATGCGTTTCCGAAGATATCAAGAATACCTTCTTTAAGATGTTCAATAGAACCTACTGTTTCTGTAAGTTGCTCAGCCTTAACCACTTGTGAGATAGGAGAGCTATATGTGATACCACTCAAACGACCCCAATAGTTACTACCTGTCGCAACATCAAAACCTGTGTTGTCGATGATAATACCTGTGTCACGGAAACACTTGTCTGCGTTGTAGCCTTGGTAACCAAGTCCTGGAGCGCCATCAAAACCTGTAGTTGTGTTAGCTGTTAGGAAGTCTACCATGTTATCAAGGATATCGTCTTTTGCATCCATGATTGCATCAGCAAATGTAGTGTTAGCGAAGAATAAGTTGTCATCGCCTTCTGCTGGTCTAATAATAGTTGTGGAGCCTTTAGCTCTCATTGAGATGTCACCGAACTGTGTACCAGAGTTGTTCAAAGTCATCTGACCACCATTAAGCGCAAAGAACGCTTGGCGTGTAAAGATTGACAAGGAACCAATACCGTTAACACCAGCACCGTTTTTAGCAACGTAACCTGTACCGTTTTGAGTACGAGGCGTGAAACCAAAACATAGTACGTATGTGTAGAGTGAGTCTGTGTCTAGCAATGCTCTGTCTGCAAGTAAACAACCACCACCACGTCCAACTGCCCTGTTAGGGAAATCGTCAATACCGATGCTTTCGATAGTACCTGTACCACCACGTTGGGCGTAAAGGATATCTCCAACTTCTACGTTACCTTTAAGGTTACGAACATAGATTTGTCTGTTGCTGTCAATATCAGCAATGTATGAAATGAAACCTGTAGCACCAGATGAGAATGTTACTTCGTCATCAATTTCAAATTGGTTTTGTGCTGAGTGTCCAGCAACCAAATAGAATTCTTGTCCAAGGTCGAGAATACCACCTTTAGAGTTGAATGGGTTTAGTGTTGGTTCAACATCAAGACGGTTAAAGTTAGAAAGCTGTGAACTATCTCGAATGTATGGCGAACGTCTTAGCAACGCACCTGGGCGGTAAGCAATAGCGAAACCACCTTCTGGATAATCAAAGTTATCAACTTCAAAGTCCATATATGCGAAACCTTGAACGTAACAACCAGAACCAACTAGAATACCGTTTGTTCTTTCGTATCCTGGTTTCTTACGAATTACTGTAGCGTACTGACCTGCGGTAGATGTTAATGCACAATCATCTGGAAGAACGATTGGCTCATCAACATAGTATGCGCCTGGACCGACTGAGATGTGGACTGCGTTGTCGATATCGTTACGGTTTACATCACCACCTGCTTTTTCAATAGCAAGTTCAGAGGCACGTGCAAGGGTTCTGACAGGCTGTAGGATAGTTCCTGGATATTTGTCATCACCGTCAACAGCAACGTGAATTTTAAGCGCTTTTTCTGTGTTTTTAGAAACTTCGTTGTAAAGCTGACGATAAGTCATCTTTTCAGTTTCACCAGTCTTAACGTTTTTCAGCGCAAAATAGCTGTCTTCGTCTAGTTTAGGCTCAAATGTTTTTGTCAAATTCATGTCGAAGTCGATTAGCTCAGAGCCTTCGACTACTGAGTTAGCAACTGTTGAGTCTGTAATAGCACCGCCATCAAATGTAGACTTGGTTGCGTCTAGCCCTGATGCAGACGAACTTGTGATTTGCAAGTTCTGTGCAACCACACCGTCCATCGTACCTTGGAATTCTGAATTAGCAATAGTAGAGTTCTGGATAGTGCCTTGGTCGATAGTGGTGTTTGTAAAGATGTTATTGTTGCCTGTTCCATCAGAGAAGTCTGAGTTAAGAAGAGACATATTGTTTGCAGAACTGTCATTGATAATAGAACTTGTCATTACCATGTTGTTTGCAGTAGAGTCGATAATAGAAGAGTTACTTGTTACAGTATCCCAGATAAGACCATTTGCGAAACGTGAATTTGTTATCGTAACGTTATCTAAGTCTGTGTCGCGGATATCACCATTAGAGAAGTCTGCGCCAACAATAGTTGTATTGCCAGAAATTGCTGTGTCACGAATTGTGCCGTTAGAGAAATCAGTAGTGATGATAACTGAGTTTGACATCAGCGCATCTTCAAGTACGATCTCATCGATAACGACGTTTGTGAGAATTAGGTTGTTAGCAGTACCGCCTTCAATCGAAACGTTAGCAAAACTCGAATTATCAATCTGAGAGTTGGTAAAGATGTTATTATTACCAGTACCATCAGAGAAGTCAGAGTTTAGTATTGCCATGTTGTTGGCAGAAGTATCAAGGATGGTTCCCTGATCTATAGTAGTGTTTGTAAAGATATTGTTATTACCAGTACCATCAGAGAAATCAGAAAGACTGATCTCCGAAGATGTTATGGCAATATTGTTGGCAGTAGAGTCCACCATGACAACAGCATCAATATTAGAACCTGTTACACGACCACCGTTGTATACAGAGTCAAAGATTTCCACACTTGTGAGGGTGGAAGATGACATTTGCACATTAGAGATAACACCACCTGTGATGGTGATCCTATTGAATATTTCATATTGTAACGCTTGAACGAGTTCTTTGCGTGTGATGTTTTTTGTACCATCATCGCCCTGTATCAGGTTTACAACAACAAACAAATCTTCTGATCTGGTGTTTGCGCCTGTTATCGGACCTAGTTCTGAAATCAACGACATTCTGCGATACCCTTATCTTTTTTTTCTTATTTCTTTTATTTATAACAATAAGCTTTGAAGACTGCCTTAATTTTGAGGTTTAATCCCCATTATCAAGTAAGCTTGGTCTTTATTTTCTTTCCTTGAGAAAGTGTATCTGGCATTTATTGATTTTGCTAAATCTACAATTTCACTAGGACCATTCCAAAATTCTTGGTCAGTATTAAATACTTCTTTATTCTCATCTACGAGATTAAATTCCGCATCGTAATACTCTACTTCGAAACATTCCGCTTCGTGATTTCGCCAGTAGATTTTGGAACCAAGGACTTCGCCATTTTGTGGGTTTACATAGTACCCACAACCTTCGATTTCTGTGCTTCCAGTTGTATTTATATCATGAGTGTATACCCTACAAGATTTATCTTCTAATGCTGTCAAATCAACACCGATGTGATGAATACGCCCATTTATAGTCTCATATATTTCTTTTGATAACGAAAATCCACAAAGTTTCTCGAACAATGTAATGTCGTCATCACTATTTACGTGTATAGCACATGTGACGTGCATCTTTTCGCCACGACGTGTAAAGAGAAATCTCCAAACCCTATCCTCTGGGACAATATCGATTGCTCTGTCTAATTCTGGGTAAAAACCCTTTAATTTTTGGTAAATGCTCATCTTATCCCTAACTTATCAATGTAGGTGCTAACGGAGCGCCACTGTCATTTAGCTTAAACGAATATGCTCTTCTCAATGTGTAATCAGCCGCGTTATTATTAACTCTTGAAGGTTCTAAAATTTGCGTCCAAGGATTACTATTTCCATCTGTCGAAACTTTGTATCTTAGATATCCCGGAACACCACTAGCACCTAGATGGTTACCGAAACCACTTTGCTGTGCGCCACCAGCACCAACCATAAGAACGTATTCAACGCCAGTATCTATTTCTATTGTTTGAAGGCTTGTTGCGCCTGCAGAACCACCAGCCCCAGCTTTACCTGCATTGTCTCCACCACCATACGAAATGATACCAAAGAAACTACCACCAGAAGAACCTAAGTCACCGCCGCCACCACCGCCACCAGAACCAAATTTTGAAAAATCTGCTGCTGGAGCGGCTGTATTTAATGCACCACCTACGTTACCACCAGTACCAAAAGAACCTACTGTACCAGTACCACCTGCTGTAGCGCCAAGTGTACCATGTAGCCCAGCAGTACCGCCTGATGCGCTCGTAATGAAATTGAACACGTTATTGTCGTAATCAGATTTTAATAGAATGCCTGTTGCTTGACCATCACCTGATCTTGTGTTAGGGTCGCCACCGTCTTCATAGCCATTCCCACCTGCTCCACCGCCACCATACATGTCGAGTGTGAGGTAGATAACCTTACTTGCACCGTAGAAGTCTCCTACGGAAATAGCACCTGACGTTGGGACGTTAGAATTGATGTTCGCATTAGGAACTCTAGTACCACCACGATAATATTCGCTTAGGCTGTGCGGCTCAGCACCACCAAATTCATCAGCAATGTCTTTGATTGTTAGGGGACCTGATACTTTGATAGGCATGTCTTATTTACCCACTTTTTCTTGCAATTCCTTAATGGCTTCGATAAGTAGACCGATTACATTACCATGACGGACTGCAAGAGTTTCTTCGCCTGTTTTTGGATCAGTTGTAGTGTATACCGCACCCGGAAGAACTTCTTGCAACTCTTGAGCCATTACACCAGTCATAGGCGTATCATCCCCAATATAGTTAAAGTCATAACCGCCAAGCTGAGATACTTTATCAAGAGCATTCGTAATAGGTACGATGTTCTCTTTCAAGTTTCTGTCTGATACTGAACCATAAGCTGTAATGTTTCCTGTCGCAACAATAGCTCCATCGACATTAACGCCACCAAACGTTACACTATCAGAAGTAGCAACGCTTTGACCGATGCTAATAACACCCGCAGCAAAGCCAACGCCAGTACCCGCGCTGAGTGCGCCCCTAGCTCTAGTAGTTGTAAAGTAAAGATTTGTGCCTTCAGCCAAGTTGGTGGTTTTGTGGTTGGTTAACGAACTTACTGTACCATTCACGTTACCAGTAAATGTCGCTGGAATTTCTGCACCGTTACCGTTTTCAAATACCTTTGTAGTTCCACCTGGGGCATATACATCACCAATTAATTTACCGATGAAAGTATCACTTGTCAATGTATTTGAAACGATGTTGTTTGCTGTCACATCACCAGTAATTGTATTGGCTGTAATTGTATCGGCCTCAAAAGAACCAGTTAGGATCATGTCATAACCGTACATTGTGCCTGCAGGAGTAAGTTTGAATTTAGGCAAACCAGTTCCTGTGTCGATGATAAATGCGGCCTCATCAGAATTGTTAAAACCTACATCCCAAGAAATAGCAGTATCAGTATATCTTGTCTGTGCGCCACCGTTATCATATGAGAAAGTAGTGACTTCTTGCGCAGTTGTGCCATTAATTTGGATTGGGGAATTGAAGCCAATAGTACCTGCATTAGTAAAAGATGAAACAGTATCCATCTTAAGTTCTGTGTCTGCGATTAGGTTATTAGCTTGAAAGTCACCTTGAATGAAAGCATCACCAGTAGTGACATCACCAAGTGCTGATGCGGTTACTGCTTGGTCACGAAACAGACCGACCATTTCATTGGTTTTATCAAACCAGTTCTGGAAGGTTTGAGTTGACGTGATGTTCTGTATACTTGATTTTGCCATCTTACTTCTCTATCCGATCTAATCTATCACAAACTTGCACTAGAAGTTCTCTGATTGAATTTACTTCATTGCTTAACTTCGTCACTTTTGTGTGAAGCGCTCTTTCTTGTTTATATTTATTCAAAGCGGCAACATCAGTATTGAGTACCGCTCTTGAGTTTTCATGTCTAATAAACGAGTTCATTATGTCAATGCCAACGCTCTATAATCACGTACAGTTGGACATTTGCTGATATCAGAAGTGAGCATGTCAATTCTGATAGCAAACTTCCTGTACCCTGCAAAAGTACCAGAACCACTAGTGTATTCTAACACGCCAGATGCATCTTTATTAGCCGCCGCCAGTTCAAACTTGAATTCACGGTAGTCATCTTTGTTGACATCCGAAGAGAATACATTAACACCTTCAGTCAGTTCTAACTCAGTCCAAGGAATGGTATTGAAAGAAGCACTGTCGTATACGTTCTGTGGTCTGATGTAGACTTTGATATCTGAACCACTTGGACGATAACCTGTCAACAACACATTGATATCTTCAGCATCCAAATCTTCGTTTAGTTCGATTGTTTTTGAAATATACTTAGAAGTAGTAGCCGCATCATTAGTTGCTTTATATTGGTAAGCCAAAAGGGAAGCAGTTTCTAAATCAACAATCGGCGTAGATGTAGAGTTGGAAGCATTTGCCATTGCTACAGTAATGTCGAATGGTTTAGCCCCAACAGTATCGTTCGATTTACTGAATAGAACTACACCCTTACGACCAAACGTATTATTACCACCAAATTTCATTGGCATATTGTATGACGTTAGTGTGTCTGCTGGGTCTGTGAATGTACCACTCAACTTTGTAGAAGTGATAGAGTCGTTTGACTTCATGATCAGCGGTTGGATATAGCTGAGGTTGATGTTGTCGATAGTCCCAATAGTAGCTGTTCTACCACTGATAAATCCTGTAATAGTACCACCCACCGTAAATGGCTTAGAATTAGTTGCTGATGAGCCAGATAAGAACATCTGTGAACGCTCAAGTGCGTTGTAATGGACAATAGTACCCACAACAATGGATTTACATGTCCCTGCGCCAACTGTAAAGTCAACAGGACGATCTACTGTGATTGTCGTAGGAGTATCAACACTTACAACTTCAAAGATTTCGTCTCTTGATCCACCAACATTCGTCACCAAGATTTTATCACCAGCAGCAAAACTGTCGTTAAGTGAAGTACCTGTAATCGTAGTTCCATTGATAGGCATAGAGATGTTTGCAGATGTAGAACCTGTCAAGGCTTTTTCTTCATAAACTTCTTCGCCAGAAGTAAACTTGCCATCCCAATCGCTCAATGTAAAGAACTCGTGGTCGTCGTTTGTAAATGTAACCGAACCTGTATCTGCATTAAAATCATGTCTGTAGAGGTTGAATTTCAAGTCTTCGTCTTGGTATGATTTCCATGCTCTGTTGTTTGTGGATGAGAATAGAACCCCATCACCCCAGTCTTGTACAACTGATTGGCCTTGTGTAGCTCCCGGTGTCAAGTCTAGTCCACCAACTTTTGATGTGAACACTAGGTAATTTGGATCGTTAGCATCTGGCATGATTACTACTGAGTATTCTTTCTCGACGTCCATTCTGACTGGGGCATCAAAATCAATAGTTGTCACAGCGGATGCGTCATCACTCACATTAATTTGATTTGGTGTGAGGTGTATTTTGGAGAAAGGCAATACCTGTGATGCTGGGTAGCCGTTAACAACTTCACGCAACATAACTGTAGCACCGTTAACAGCACTCTTACGTTTGAAGAAGAGGTCAACTTTAGATACGAATACACTATTTGAGCCACGTCCCATACCCTTTTTGATAAAGAATGTCTGGGCGAGAGGGTCAATTGTTACTGTACGTGCTGGAAGTGTTCTTGTAGTAATTTCTGTTCCAACATCACTATCTGGAATTCTAGTGGAAGCTGTTAATGCGCTTTTCTCAACTGAGATGTTGTATGCATGATACTCCAAATCAATTATAGAAGTAGATGCGGATTCAATACTCGAATACTGATTAACATCAACTACAGTTAGAACTCTGTCGCCAACAAAGAATGTTCCACTTGGCAATTCAAATACCGCACGAATTACACCATTAGCATCTGTTGTAACAGCCCCACCTTTTGCACCAGCACGTCTAACATTTCTGCTTGTGGTAGCATTTGTGCCTGGGCGTACAAATTCATTCACATCCACCCCATCAAAGAAGAAGTAGTGACGTGTATTAGGACGAAGCCCAGCAGCGAACACCCTAATCTCACGAGAACGCATGTAAGGTTGGAATTCGAAGTTAGAAACGAAGTCGCCCACTGACTGATTAGCGGTTGTTTCATTAACATTTAATGCAGTTGTAGCAGTTGTAATAGTATCTTGGATACTCCACTGTCTTCCACCAAGATGTGTTCTTGTAGTAGATGTAGATTGATTATTCTGCACTGTCAAAGGAATAAATTGTTGTAGGTTATCGACAAAATCACGGAATGGTGATACTAGATCGATATCAAGAGTAACTGGGTTTGTTACTGTATCTTGCGCCATGTCATGACTTGGTGACAATGAACCAACACCATCATATTTCCAGAAGTTAGATACACAGTTTCTAAAGTTGGTCGCATATGGCTGACCCAACAATTTTGTGTGTGCATTTCTGCTTAGTGTCGCAACTTCCGCATCTTCAGTTGTAGGGAAGATTGTTGCACTTGTACCAGACTTATACTTCAAGTCAAGAGGGAAAGTGTTAAGCGCTGGGCTAAGACTTTTCGTATCTGAGTGAACAGCCGCTTGATACTCTGGGTTTGCCACATCAGCGATAGATGTGTCATTGAATGGGTCAACTAGGAAGCCGTTTTTAAATCTTGTCAAACCGTTTTCGTCAAGAACATTCAAGTTTTGTGTTGATTGCTCTAGTTGGTTTAGGCTGATGTAATATTCCATCGCATCAAGTTTTCTATCCATCTTCGCAATATCACGCATAGTGTAATTCTTAACACCTCTAGCCTTAGTGCTAACTGCATAGTAAGCTTTCTGTTGATCAGCACCTTCTTGCGCAGACAACATAGGATAACCTGGAATAGTAATCTCAGATATAACAAGTTGATCAGCACCAACCTTAGGTGGCACTGGACGTTCATCTTCTTCACCTTTAACGATGGCAGACTTACCATAAGAATCCATCGTAATGGCATCAATTCTTCCCAAGTAGTGTTCTACATCAGCGGTTACGTTTCCGTTAAGCTGTGGGATAACAAAAGAACCTGTGAATGATGGTTGTACTGCACCAACAGCCGCTGTTACTACAGATGCCGCGCCTTCTGTCAATGCTGTATAGCTTGCGCCAGCACCTAAGTCAGCGTATGGTCTAAAGTCAAGACACTCTCTTAGAGGATACGCATTGCCACTTGTAGAGATGTAAGTTGGTACGTCAGATGATCTAATTTTGCCATCAGGAAGAATAGCAGTTACATCATCGATAGGATAACTGTTTACCGCAAAGAAGTTGATACCTGTTGCGTTGTTTATTTTGAAAACTTTTAGTTTAACTGTCAATGTGCCACTTGAAGGTTTGGCTCTTCCTGGAATAACTTCCATGTAAGAAAGGTCATAGAAGTTGTCTTGGGCGTTTCTTACCAAACGGAAAGTGTCTGTCCAGTCTTTGCCTGTGCTGTCTTCAACACTATCAATTGCATATACATCTGGGAAGCCCAAGCTGTATTTCGATTGACCATTGTTCCATACTACTTTGATGTATGGGTTTACCGACAGTTTGTTGAATGGCTGAGTAGAAACAATTCTTTTGTTGTAATAAACGTCGGCTGCTGGGTCTGATCCCGCCGCTAGGTTGATAGTAAGAATTGAGTTGTTTAGAGATGTGCTATAGCTTGTTACTGCAATCAAAGAGTTCGACGCATCTACTACAACAATGTCACTGTTATCACAAGCGAAGTCATCACCTGGTTGTGCGTTGATAGTAATAGAGTTGCTTACAACTGAAACGCTACTTTGTGTGCGCACAGGAACCGAAACATCAGTAATTTCTTTTAGGCTTCTTGTACCAGTATTGAAGACCATAGAAGAATTTCCAGTGTCTTTAATCATGGAGTTAGCCGCGATACTAATCGAACCACCTGTAGAAACAATACGCTCAACATCAGCAAAAGTTTTAGTTGGGTCTGTGATACTTGCGCCAAAAATGTATAGTTTAGTCGGTGTAATATTCTTTACGAAAGCTGAACCAATTTGTGTACCACCAGCGAGTTGAAGATCAACTGCACTATAATCAGTGGCAACTGTGCCATTGATCGAAACAATATCAACATATCCACCATAATTAAGAGATATCGATTGGTTTTGTTGAATGTTTGTTGTTATGACTGGATCGATAGTGATATCGACGTTGCCACGATTTTCTACTCTATAACCTTTGACGTATGCTGAACCTTTACCAACTAACGCCTTTAAGTCTGTGCCACGGCGTTCTGTTGTTACCTTGAAGTTCTCAACAATGTAGTCTCCGCTTTCTTCGTAAGTACGCTTAGCCATTTCTTCGGCAATTGAATTGAACTGGGAAACGTCTCTGATAGAAACAGCCGATCCGTTTTGATAACGAATTAATGTAAAGAAGTTCGCATCAACATCAGCAACCGCTGTTGATTTTACAACCAGTGAAGGAACCATTTTAAGTCTGTCTGCACCTGGAGCGTTTTCGTTTGTGCTTCCGTTAGCATTGTCGTAAAGGCTTTCGTCTTGCAATGAAGATACTAGAGTTTCTACTACTTCATAACCAACCGAAACATCATCTGGTTGATTGTCGTACTTAGAAACAACAAGTGTTTGCTCATCTGCAAATAGGAAGTGACCTTTTTGGAATACAACACCAGCCGCCGCTTGAATACCAAACGATTTGCCTGTTGGTGTTGGAAGCTGTGTTACGTTGATTGTTGCGACACTAAGATCAGTCTGGATTAGTGTTGAACCATCGTACTTGTAACGATTAATTGTAAGTTCTTCACCAGAAATAAATGTCTTGTAGTTGCTTGTTTCGTTTGTATTCAAATAGTTAATATACAAAGTGTTTAGGTTTGGTGGACGTGTCTCGAAACCTCTGTCTGTAACGATAATAGAAGCTTTAAGCCCAGTGATCGCACCTTCAACTTCATACTTTGTGTCGATAGACTTAGTTACGCCAGATACAATTTCATCGGCTGTTACTGGTCTGTAGCTTTCTGGATCAAACCCAGTTTTGTCAGTTAGCTTGACAAATTGCAATCCATTTAGGTTTGTGAAGTTACAACCCTTGATAATGCTACCTTCTTTATAGACGTTATCACCAAATTGTTCAACTTGGTTTTGCAAAATGGTTTGCAATTGAGTGAGTTCTCTTGCCTGTACGGCATATGCTGGCTTGAAGAGAATCTTGTAGAACTGCTTTTCCAAACCAAAGTCATCAAAGTATGGAGCAATATTAAGATTTGTATTAATTGGCATGTGTGAGGTTCCTTAAAATTCTAATACTAATTTGTATTCTTCTCTTGACGTTTCTGTCCTTGCGAGAGGAACAAAATCTTCCATGAAATAAACTTCTCCGCTACGTTGAACGTAATCAGACATGATTGTATTATTGGCTTGTGGACTATTTATGGTAATTCGTTGTCCTTGTGGATTGACCAATTTAACAGTGTTGTCGAATGAGGTGTCGCTATCCGCAATGTTTTGGTATGGTCCCATGTAGCTAGATAGGTATACAGTATTCGAAGTAGCGTCTACTTCATGTACCTTACCTGCAAAAGTAACGTTGTTGTCACTATCAACCTGTGTTAACAAAGCGTCAACAGTTGCAAAGGCAAACTGATCAGTAGTGATTGCAATTCTGTTGTCAAACACTGTTGGTGTGTTTGCGCTATTTGCCGAAGCACTCAAGAACTCTGGATTTTTAATAACCCCAAGATGTGAGTAAGTGTTCGTTGCACCAATTCTATTGTTATTGGCTTCTGTGATATAGCCATAGAGTAGGATATGGCGACAATGCATTTCATCAATCATGTTCCATCCATGACCACCCTTTGGAGAAAGAACTGGTCTTAGAATAGCTCTTACGTCAATAGAAATCGGGTCTTCTGGATCAAAGTCAAATGTAGGATCAGTAATCGATGCTGTCACATTTGTGTAACCAGAACCTTGTTCTAGAATCAACAGAGAAGAAATGTTGCCATTTATGACATTAGGAAGCGCCTTCGCACCAGTACCGTCACCTTTTATAACACACGTTGGTACGATAGTAAATGTGGAGCCATTCAACACACCATCAGCGAGAGGTGTTCCCTCAACTCCAATCTTACCGTATTGAACTCCTATTTGAAATTCGTAAGAGGTGATCACGTAAAGGTTTGACGGTCCACCATCTGGGTTAGTCACATATATCGACATGCCAGTGTAGAAGTTTTTGATTTGATTTATACCTGTGGCTCTTACTGTTAATGTACCATCGTTACTAGGAGCCGCCATGAGGAAGCCACTGATAGATGGGTATCCAGCATTGTCAACAGGATTTTCAACGAAAATATCACTAATTTCTGAGCCATAAACAACATTGTTAGCATCAGCATTTGGGTCTGGATTGACTACTACATCAGCCGCAAGAGGAATAAAACCAACTGCGTTGTATGCTTCGAATTCTGATGGGGTGATTGCATACATAAACTTCCAAACATAATTGTCGGCTGTTCTGTATATTTGCCCTTCAGTGAATGGGTTCCAGTTTGGGGGTGCTGTAGATTTTCCGTCGTTATTATTGAACAAGCATTTGAACACACGATAATCGCCAGTGTCATTGTTTGTAGGTCCGACAACTGAATAGAACTTTTCGTCAGTCATATCCTTCTGGTCGTCGTACTGAACGTAAACTTGATCTTTCTGCCAAGGATGGTACTTGATCATGAATTTAGTATCTGAACCAAGAACTTTCTTACCAAAAACTGTATTTTCTAAAAATTGATTTTTACTGCCTTGGGAGTCAGTCGCAGAGATACGATCCGTACCTTGAAATACAGAAGATACGAATACATAAAAATCATTATCTAAAATGTCTGCATAGAACATTCTAGTTGTATCACTTTTTAATTTACTTGTCAATACCTCAGTCATATCACCTGCACCTGTTCTTTTCTAATATTTATAAGCAATTGCATCAACCTCTTCTACGAATACGTGGACGTGGGTGTGTTTTTCCAGAAGTTGGTCTTTTTCTAAAGTTTTTTTGGGGAAAAGTTGTTCCAGTAATTGCTCTTTGGTTAATCCATCTCAAGTATTTATTCGGAGCGCCTTGAAGACTATCTCTATCCATTGGATCATCTGCTTCAGTGTCAGCCATTTGATCTGAATTGGCGTTATCTATAAGCCATTGCTGAGCCTCTGCTTGTGTCATATTAGGCCAACTCTCTGCCAAAATAGCAACAACACCAGCAACCTGAGGTCCTGACATACTCGTTCCTTGATACTTACCAAGATCATAATTGTCATCTCTAGGATCATCGACACCACCAGACAACAAACTACTTTGGATGCCTTCACCAGCAGCGAAAATATCTACCTGATTACCACAGTTACTAAAGTTAGCCTTGTCTTCATTGACATCATTCGATGTTGCGCCAACGTTAATTACAGGGGCATAACCTGCACCAGAACCAGTACCTCTGTGCAAATTCCAAGTATAATCAAAGCCATTGAAAACCATGTTATATGTATTATTATAATCTTGATCAGATGAGTTTACTGTCTTCCAAGAAGCATTACCAGCAGATGCAACAATAATAATGCCATCATCAATAGCATCTTGCATATCAGCATTGCGAGAGGTGAAGTAGTTTGGGATGTCCATCTGTAGAGTTGGAGCGTAAAACCCACGATCACGTAATTCTTGCGTTGTCAAAGAACGACCTGGGTTAAAGTCAGTCCCACGATAGTTTGCCCTTGTAACTTGACCTGTTGTGTAACTACCATTGTAATTTGTCGTGATAGTAGAGCCATAACTGTTGTTTGTAACAGTAGGATTTCTACGACCAGTCTCTGGATTAATAGGTTTGCTATTATGCCAAGCACGTATATAATCCCACATAAGCGACGATGAGAGCGAGTTTGGGTTAGTACCATACGGACTTATATTATAGATGTCTGCGTCTCTAGCCCACCCCTGTGAGTTCCCAGCGACTGTTCCTGCGCAGTGTGTGCCATGGTTGTTATCACCTGTTCTTTCAGCGTTGCCACTGTCAATGTAAGGTGTATATGTGTAAGTCCCATTACTACCACCAGTCACTGAATTTGTCAATGAGAACCAGTTGAATTGTTTTACACGAGATGACACAGCATAACCAGAAACGCCTGCATCGTTATCTTGGAATATACTTCTTAATGTAGTGAAGTTTGGCTTTGTCAACACTGGATCGATGTATGTATTAAACAGAGCATATCCTAATGGGTTGTACGTCTGAATATTACTTGGCGTTCTCATAGTGTCAGCCCATTCTGGTGCGAGACTACCCCCATCCCAGAATTCACTCATCTCCCACATATTAAAGTTAAGAAGATATAGATATTCTTTGTAAGCTACTTCTGCTTGTTCAGCATTTGTATTCCAGTTAGGTGCATAATCTGTAGGATCAAAGTAACTACCATTAATAGCTTCTGACATAGCAAGATGTAAAGCTGTATTAGCAAAACCAGAGTTTTCAGATGCAACCCAATTCAATGCTACGTCTGAACCATCAACCGCACCTGGCAAACCAAATAAATGGATTGTGTGCATAAGGTGTTCTACGATTTCTTCCACATCAGTATCACCAACAGATGGTGACGGACCAGAAACGTTTCTATACCAAACCATATCGTTATGAACGTGTGTATCTAAGAAATTTTGATACCCCACATAAGAGTTAATGTTTTCATCAAGCAAGAAGTTTGGTTCATACTGTCCACCGCCGCCATAAGCAACACGTTGTGCTGTAGGTAAACCTGCATGCGTAGTGCCTGGCTCTCCTTTTAGAGTGGATATTAATTTCTTTTGAGCATCTAAGTTGACATTGTTGCCATCTGGATCGATCATTAGATCGACAACCCTTGCTGTCTTTCTAGCCCATTCATCTGGTACAGCAATTTGACCACCAGCAGCACCTGCAATAACAATTTTTAACCCATTGACAGTAACTGACCTATCAAATAATGCACTGTTTGTGTTGTCGTTTACTAAGTTGCCTTTGAAGTGTGCTGTCTCTCTTGGTTTAAATTCTGGATGTGCTGGGTCGATGTGTCCATCAACAATAACAACATCAACATTTTTACCTGAGGCAGTGACTGTTAGATCATCAATGTAAGTATTAGTTCCGTTAGAACCCCAATTAGCTCTGTTGGCATCTTCGCTGTGTCTCAACAATCCCCAGTTGTGGTCTGTTGCGTCTGTAAACCAATCCTTTGAGAATTTCTCGTTTACCATTTTCCAACCAGCAGGTCTTGTGGTAAGATCAATCATCTCAGCAAGTTCGACGTCCCATACTCTAGGATCGTTCTTCAACTCTTGTGCTTCTTCGTGAGTTAGCATGTAATGCGTGTTACGGCTTATTACTCTTCTGTTTGCAACTTCAACAGCACGTTTTGGAAAAGAAGGCTCAACGTCATATACATGAGCCGCACTTTCCTGCGCTTCAATGTCACCATAGAATTCTTCGAGATCATCCTTGTTATGCAAGGTGACGATATACTCATGCAACGGCATATTATGCCTCCAATTGAAGTACGTTTAATGTGACAACAACCGTTCCCGCCGATCCAGATTTGTTAGTAACTGCACATGGAATATTAGTTGTTGGAGTTGCTTCCATGTTAAAACCCATTGCAGATGGAGACATCAAAACAGTCTCTGCACCTGTTGTGATTACCTCTGCGATAACACCAGCATCTGGTGATGGGTCTGCCGTCTCAAGTCTGGATGCATCGGAAGTTCTGCTTGTACCGTTTGAATAAATTCTCACCCAAGCCGCTTTGTCAGTTGTGATCGATAGTAGTGCGTATCCTTTAAAGCCTACGATATCAAGATTGTTTGTAGCACCATCAGCCAATGAAGGTGTGGTTCCTACTTTACTTGATCTTGACTGAAGACTTGAACCTTCACTTCCACCACCGCCACCAGTAAATTCTGAACCGTTGACATAGATTGCGCCTGTAATATTCACCCCAGCGGCAGTCGTTTCCATTTTATTCACACCGCTGTGTGTCAAGATAACAGAGTTTGCCGTTGCGTTGACAATGATTTTGTCGTTATTATAGTTATTAATGTTCATTGGTTTTGCCATCTTAGTATCCTGACGCTGTTACGAATATTGGAACACTTGTATAGGTAATTTGACCTACACATCTCACGAAAGTGTTATTAGGTATGCCTGAGTTTGGAGCCTTGACTGTAACAGTAAATGTTATTACACCATTATTAACTGTCTCTGCAACTTCTACACTATTGAATATATCTTCAGAACCTACACCCATTTCCATGACATCATATGTTCCACCTTCTACACGGCTGAACAAAACTTCCATCGTTCTGTATTCATCGTTCCCATTAGTATTAGCTATTAGAGTTAGAAGAATTTTACCGCCACTCGTATATCTGTCCAATATTTTGGTATACACAACACCAAGAATTTCACTGTTGGCAACGTTAGATGGTGGGATGACATCCTGTAGTGTCGCAGAAATTGTATCGTTTATGACAAAGGGGATTACTTGGTCAAGACTGTTTACCTGTCCGTATGTAAACGAACCTGTGACTGTACTATCTTGGATTGAAACCGCACCAACCTGATCAACGAAAGAGAAATTACCACTTCCGTCAGTAGCCAAAATTTGGTTGTTCGAGCCATCCGTGATACTAAAATCTTCGATGCTCGTTGGCTTATCAGACAAATCAGTATAACTACCAGAAAATGCCGCCGCATCAGCGTTATACAATTCGGTGAAGTTTGCATTTACCTTTTGGAATGCGTTTCTTAACGGATCGCCTGTACCGTCGTTATCGGCAGTACCTGTATTTACAATTTGCTTAGCCATGTTTGCTCCTAAAGTCTTTTTACTTATTTATCTGTTTATACTACGTCAGCTTTGAGGTTAACTGTATCTACAGAAATAGTAGTTCTATCTGATGAGTATTTAATTGCTACGTCTGGTTGGTTCGGACCCACGATCTCAGGTCCACCAATTAGTTGGTCTTCTTTCTTAGAAACATAGAACCTATGTCCCAAACCAACTTCTGCTTTCTTCTTGTAAACGAACCTACCAAAAAGTCTCGTACCAGCAAGGTGGACGTTCTTTTTAAGAGTTTCTTCGTATACGCTAAGATCAACCGTGGATAAAATTTCATATGAGAATTCTTGGTATAGATTACTGTCGTGTATTTTATTGCGAGAGTCGTAATATTTACCGTCTTTGTAACCGTTGATATGACTTGTTTCGCTACCCCAGAAACCTGCTGTAATGCCTTGAGAATCAGCTTTGAGTGTGCCTCTTGCTTGTTTCTCGCCAGCATCGTTTACAAGGAAAACAGTTTCGCCATCTAGGTAACCAAACCCAGAATTGTTAACCTTAACTGCCGAAATTCTTCCTGTGGCAAACTGCGTTTTCGATCTCATATCCGCATTAGCGCCAAATGCTTCTGATGTGTAATCTCTTTCAGATGCCGTGACACTATAGCTAGTACCCTTGTGTTGAATAGGAGTTGTTTCAAAACCATAATAAGCATAAGGTCTGACTTTAATAAAAGAACGATCTGTATCGATGCCTGTGATAACACCATTCACTCCACTGTCAGATTGTGATATTGCATCACCAACAGAGAACGAAGCACTAAGAACTGGCATGATTAGAATTTGCTCATATCTATCAAATGCAATCATAACTGGATCGCGCACTAACGAGAACACGTCGTTTGTATAGTCTTCGCCTGGGTTGACGTTCACAAATGAATCAATAGTACCAATTTCAAATGGCGAGAGGTTGAATGCTTGATTTAAAGGTGTGCTTAAATTAACTGGATCAGCCGTGCCGCTCATTGTTGCTGTTGCTGGGGGATCGTTATAATTCGTTGCATCAATTGCAACTGACAAAAATGGTGACATCAAATCAGTAATTAGATTAACAGTTTCAATATTGGAAAGGCTCTCTACCTTAACATCAGTGTCTAAAGTAGTGTCTGGATACAAATCACCTGGAGAGCTATTGTTCTTTGCAGAAACTGTGTAGATGCCGCTGATAGTCACGTTTGGTGTTCTATCTAATGTAGTAATAGCTCTGCTAATATTAAACTCATCCCCATCATCCATCTTAATACCAACGGCTGATGCGTTCTGACCAATTACTGTACCTATGTTGCCACCAGTGTCAGTAAGTCTTTCCATGTTTGTAAAGCTAAAGTCTGGGTTGTCCAACACAAGAACTTGATTAGAGACTTCTAGTCTAGTATTCTGTATCGTATAACCAAAGCCCCCATCTGTCAATGTGTAATCAACGATGCCTGTAAATTCGTCTTCGGTATCAGTTACGATAACTTTACCGCCATTACCATATTCACTTTCAATAGAGAATTGATCACCGATAGCATTACCTGTCGTACCACCATAATCCAAGTCGATGTGCATTGCCGAAGCAGAACCATTCAAAACACCAAACGAAATGTCTTGACCATCAATTCTAGCCATGATATTATCGTACTTGGCAAACATACCTCTTACGTTAGTAAGATAGAGGATTGGAGTTAGTGTTCCGTTTAATAGAATGAAGTTAATCTTATCTACAGCCGCCTTAGCATTTGACGTAGAACCTACAATATTCTTAGCTAATAGATCACTGTACTGGTAATAGACATCATCATCTCTTCCATAGAAAACCCCACTATTAGGAACCATCTGAAGATATGTACCAGTCTGCCATTTAGAGTCGGATGGTTTCAAAACAAATTGTGCTGGATTGTTGATCTCAACATCTTCGTCATAAAAAAGTCTAAAGAATATAATGATACCACTCTCAGAACCTTTTCTTCTGTAAAGGTCTAAGATGTTCTTAACTACAATTCTTACACTAGAGTCTTCGAGCATTGGAAGATCGCTCAAGAACTTCTTCTGGAAGAAAATAATCATACTATTAAGAGTAGTCGAAATATCTCTATATTCAAACATACGTCTTGAGTTGTAGATACCCTGATTAGGTGTAGTTTCTAAGAACTCATAGTAGTCCTGTACAAGCTGAACCAACTCAGCATTTTCCTCACGATATATCGCAGGAAACTGTTGAGGTATCTTAAATGCTATTTTCTTTTCGATTTCTGACATTATTTCATCTCAATTAGATTGATTGTTACGTCTGTGTCTTTCACAGTAAATATTCTACCATTCGGGGCAGTAATATCGTTCTTTACTGTACTAGCCATGAATTTAATACCAGAACCAGTATATCCGTCTGTGATGAAGCCCACCAAGTTGACTTCTCCTGTATCGTAGTCTACAGTACCAATAGAAGGCTTAACCACTTTAGGGTTAGCAACATCACTCGTAATGATTTGAATTTTGCCAACACCATCATCTTGCAAGTAAACATTTGATCCGTTATACGAGAATACACCAGTTTTAATTGCTGGTTTGTATGTCTCAAATCCTCTTTCCTCATCAAAAGGATAAGGTTTGATCAACTTAGCAACAAATTTAAATGTTGGATTTAGAGATACGTTAGTTGCTGGAGAGTATTCGATGTAAGGCATTACAGAAATGTCGTTACTTGTCACAGAAATGTCGATATTGTCTATTGCCGCTGAAAGGGCAGAAACTCTTAACTGAGTATTGAAGTCATCAAGATACTGTGTGTTATAATCCGCAATGGCATTTCTCGCTAGTGTTTCGATGTCACCAGAAGACTTGCGTGTTAGCTTAGGATTGTAATACAAGTCAACAACCGCACAACCATACATGAATTTAGTTGCAACGAATATAGGTTCAATTGCAAGTGGACTTCTTTCTCTAAGATATTCAATATATGTATTTGAAAGTGTGTTAGAAAGACTTTCTTGTCCTTGTCCAAGGTATACAGAAATAGCAACCTTACCAAACTTTGGTGGGTCAAGGTCTTCACCGCCATAAGCCGCAACTGCTTGGATTTCTGGGAATTGTGTTTTCAAAAGAATTTCGTAATCAGATGTTGTAACCGCACGTTCTTGAATTTGCAAACTTTTGGGGGCAAAGTATCTAATGCTTTCGATGCTTTCTCTCTCAGCACCACCAGCAGCATTTTGCGTGGTTGTCACTACGGCACTACCGAAGCTAGTAGCCATTGAGAATGACTTAGCACCGTTACCTTCAGTACCAGAAGTAATTCTGTATCTTACTCTAATGTCCTCAAACTCTTCTGGTTGGAAGCCAAAAACATTGTTTCCGAAATAAATTGTATAACGACCATCGTAATATGGTTCGATGTAGAATACTTTATCTGTTGCCCCAACACCAAAGATGTCATTCTTACGCAAGAATACGTTTTCGTTTTCTGTAGCTTCAGCGTCAACAAACACTGCAATGGATTCTGTGTCAGAATTTTCATTCGAGAGTACCACACGTAGGATACCATCTTCGTCAACAAAGAAGCCTTCACGTTCGAAACTCGCCAACATTTGACCTTCAAAGATTTCTACGTTCTCTGCTACGAATGTATTAGGCGCAGTTTTCTTAGCAACATATGCTTGATTAGTAACAAACTCAAAGTTTTCACCATTGTGTATGGTTGTAAATGGCTGATACTGTGGTATCGTAATAGATTGTCCTGTCGCTGTCGAATCTGTGAATGTAACTGCCACAACAGCTTTTGCTGATCTTCGGCTTCGTGGAAGGTAGTTCAATTCTTTGGCATGTGAAACAACAGAGTTGCGCATCACGGCAGAGTCAAGGAACATCTCGTTAATTGCCATGTTGGTATAGAAGTTGTTTTGGAATGTGTTGTAAGCCAAGACGTCAAGCATCACAGACATGTTCGACCCATCGAAGTTATAGTCTTTGAACTGTGTCTGAGTTTGCAGATAATCTTTGAATTGTTCCTTTACTGCTTCAAAGTCTAATTCTGAAATGTTTAGCTTAACCATTTATCTGGTCCTCTCTAAAAATACATCAACTGATATAGGTTGTTGATTATTTAAAATATAAAATTGAATTCTAATTCTGACTACATTATCGTCTAGGTTTGACGAAACTTCCACATCAATTATCTCTGCCCTTGGTTCGTGCAACTCAAGGGTTGTGCGTACTTGGTCTTCGATTAGAGTCAAAACTCCTGGAGTGATGTTCTCGAACAACATAGCTCTAAGATTGCCGCCAATTGTTGGTTGCATAAGTCTTTCGCCACGATCAGTGAGAAGAATGTTTCGTATAGATTCCTTAACACTATCTTCATCTTTGAATACTGTTAAGTCTTGAGACAATGGGCTGATCTCAAGGTCTTTCTTGAAATCAGAATAAATTGAAATCTTCTTCTGTCTATTTGATATTAAATTTACTACCATCTTGTTCCCCAAGTTCTCGCATCACTTTGCGCTCTCCAATCTAAGTGGATGAAATTCTTGCTACGATAGTATCCGAAACTAGTAAATCCTATTTTCCTACCTTCATTCACCAAGTCGGTTCGCATTTGTCTAGTCCAACTACTAACGCCAATATCTACAGCTTTGCCCAACAAATGTTGAGAATGTAGCGCAACGCCAGGATATTTTTTTATATCTCTCAAATACCTTTGGTATTTTTCATTTCTATAAAGGCTGTTTATTCTAAACGAACCAAACCCTGGGTGCAATTCATTCATTCTTTTATTCAGTCTCAAAATATATATCTTTGTCGTCATAGTATGTTCACCACCAGTCCAACCCAAGGAGCCAAGAATTGGTTCACTTTCGCCTGGCCAAATATTGCGCACCCAACCACCAACTGGATTGAATACAGGATGGTTATTGTTTTTAATCTCATCCCAAGTTGGTATGTACTCTCTACCATAACCTTCTTGCGAGGCTATCCAGTCTGGCACTTGCATTGGCGGTGGTCGTGTCGCGTCAGTTTCAAGATCGACATCAGGAAGTGAAGTCGTAACAATATCGTCATTTGGTGCTGTCCACACGTCATATGCTTCTCTTGTTCTTCTAGCTCTTTCTTCATCACTAAACCTAATACCACCAGCCTCAACTATTCTACTAGTTACTTGACCAGTAGCAGACCTGATTGTGTTGCGCGCAGTTTCGTATTCATCTGCAATGGCATCAAGAGGAGATTTAACTCCTTTAATAATAGCTTCTACACCAGCAGCAAAACCACAAATACGTGCCATCAAAAACATGATCTCTTCTAAGGATGGGTTATCAAACAAACCAACTGCATAATCAATCATACCTTTTAGTTTAGATTGTATTTTATTTAAATTCTCTTCAGAAAAAAATCTACCAATCTGGTCTTTAACTGCTTCAACTTTACCGACAATCTTGTCTTGAATAAAGCTTTCTACATTACCCATAATGTCAGCCATATTAAAGTTTTGTATGGCGTCCTTGATCTTATTTATAGTACCCATAACCGCATCAGTTATTTTCTTTTTAATTGCTTCTATGAGAGCCTTTACTTTAATTGCTTCAAACAAAGCTTTGAGTGGGTCTTCGATGTTCCTAATTTTAGAGATGAAACTAAGAGCATCACCAATAAGACCCTCAACTTGACCAATAATAATAAAGAAACCGCCTATTGCGCCAAATACGTTGGGCATTAATGAACAAAATCCACCCAGAACAGAATCTGCATAACTTCCTCTGTAGAAGTCATCAAGCTCTCTTAAAAACTTAGGGGGATTTTGATTTGCAGAGAAGTTAGCTGATATGGGCGAATAGTTATATTCTTTAAGAAACTGTGCAAATTCAATTTGAGATATTGGACCATTTAAAATTCTTGTTTGGAGCAATGTATAATTTTGAATATTCGCAGTCACGAAGGTATTCGTGTTGATGGTATTGTTTATTAGGTTTAGGTTATCCGCAAATGTGTCGCCGTATTTATTAACCGCCAAGACAATAGGATTACTTTCAGAATCAGCAACTATATTTTTTGCGAACGAATTTTCAAAAACTTCAAATTTGGGATAAAGTGAGTTCACCATTAGAATTAGCCAACGCCTGAGGCGAGGCTTTAAACACCTTTTCTTCATCTGGACTTAAACACCAATCACGATTGGTTAAGTTCTTTTCCATTACTGCTTTCCCTAGTCTCTGTTACTTATATTTATCATCAAACAAGCGTCCCACCATCATCAGAACCATCATCTTGTGATGCAATTCCTTCGCCACTAGCAGAAGGAAGGTCTGCGGGGGCTACATCTGTACTTAATGTCACTGGTTCTGGTGCTTCCACCTTACTTGCACCCTTAGAAGCCTCAGCGGTTGCAATGTCGCCATCAGCATGTGCGGTATCTGCTCCACCCTCAGCCATGCGAACAACATCATCCACGTAAACAGTTGTTCCTCTAACAGACAACTTACCGTCCGAACCAAGTGTTAGTACACCACCTCTCATATCAGTAGTGCCTGTACCAATGATATTAAGATCAGCCGACTTGATGTTCATTTCTGTCGTGGCAAACAAATTCATGTTATTGCCCTTGACATTCATATTTTGTGTTGCTTCTGCCCAAACGAATGGTGCTTTGGCGTACCAACCAATACCAGCCTCAGTCTGTAGTTCTTTCTCAGCTTTAATCGACATAGTACCCACATTAGCTTCCATCTTAACATCAGCACCACGAATTTGTACTTGGTTGCCTGCTTGCAGTGTCGATTGACCACCAACAGAAAGGAGATGATTGCCATGTACTAACTGTTGAAAGTCGCCATTTATCTCTTCGATTTTATTGCCGTTTACATGTACGTAGCTGTTGCCGTTAATTGTAACTGTACTCATGCCACCAACAACTACGTGTTGGTTCCTATCGTTTACTTCATACTTATCACTAACTGATTTATCTGTTTTTGTACCCTGACTATCTACTTGAACATAAGACCCCGACGTGTGCCAGATCATAATTCTCTCAGAACCAGGGGTGCTATCTATTTCAATCGAGTTTGCACCAGAATGAATAACTCTGTTAAATCCATATGTTGCGTTGTATGCTGTTGGGGGTTCTGACCACGTTCTTGAATCACTATCATCTCCACCAACTCTCACATCTCTAGTACGCATAGTTTGCTGTTGCAGAACATAAGTCTCATCAATGTACTCGCCACGAACAAGTCTGTGCTGTTGAGGTTGACCAAAACTTTCTGGGTCTGAACCTTCTGCACGTAATGCGGCATTATCTCTTGGTAACGCACCCCATCCATCCACCTCAGGGTTCATAACTTTAGTCATCTGTGATGGTATCACACCAATTATCATTGGCTGTTGTGCGCCACGTCCATCAATGAAGAAACCAAATACCCAAGAGTTTGTCTTTGGCACAATATTAACGTCGTAACCGCCGTGGATACATATAGCCCAAGGTAAGTCCTCTGTAGCAACATCCCTATTAGTTCCATGAATACCAAAGGCTCTTACTTTAACCCGACCCTCTTTACGTGGATCATCATTATCTTCGATAACCCCAACAAACCATAATGGGTCTTTAATTCCTAATCCATAATCAGACATCTACTTCACCTTTACTCCAATCAAACTTAACTAATGTAAGCGTTGCATTTAATACATTTTCATCATCACGTATATGTCGAGTTGTCTCTACCATGTATCTACCACTAAGAGTCGCATTTCTTGATAGATTGCTGATACCATCCAAAGACTTAATGTCTAAATTTACGATCATTCCTGGCATAATGTCTATTCTACCTTTCATGGAACAACTCACTATAGTGGCGTGAAGGTGTTCGTGATATGAAAGTCTGTTTGAAATGATTTGTGGCATATACCTATCTGTATGCAAAGAACTAGGTATATCTCCAACTTGTTGGTAATCTTTGAATACAGTAAAATCTCTTGCGTTTTCTTCAGTAAATGTGTCTTCTCTGAATTGTGCTGTATGTGGGTTATCAGCAAGATTGCGTGGATTTCCCGACATGTCGATATAGCTTGCATCTTTAGAATAATCGAATTCATTCATGACTACCTGTCTTCTCACCAGATCAAGTTCCATAACTCTATTTTTGTAACCACCTGAGAATATATCAGAAGCAGTATCAATTCCCTTAGAGACAATTCTTATCTCTTCAACCCTATTTGTTTGATCAGTAGGTTTAGTGCCATCAACTGATGAAGCTGGGGCATAAAATAGATTAACAAGGTCTTTTCTCTGGGCAGTCTTAATGAAGTATTCATCCGACGCAAAATAAAAGTTCTTTAGTGTCTCGAAAAATTTAAACGAGTTTGAAGGTGTCTCTGGTTGGTATGCTTGCGTATATAGGAAATGCATAGCTTCAGTTGGTATCATATTTGGGATGACACATTTTACCATGTTTGCCGTGGGCTGAACAAAGAGACTTCTATCTGGCTCTTCAGAAATAGTATGCCTTGCAGTAGCAAACTCAAGGGTTCTGTTATTATCGTCCAAATATCTAGTGTTACCCAAACTTGCAAAATATGTATTGAAAACTTTTTTGCTAATATCACTAATGGAACTTTGGTAAGCTTTAGTAATCTTTCTTTTGGATGCGTTGTAAGAAATATTAGAAACGAAATTGATGTCATATATCACTTGACCAGAACTCTCACTGGCTTGGATGTTGTCAATTCTGAATATGTGAGTTTTCATATTGACTTCAGTGTTTAAATCATATCCCTTGATTTTAAGATCAAGTGTTTCTTCTGATCTCAATGGAAAGGTTTCGAGTAGACCAATGCTATCTTGCACAGTAATAGAACCATAATAGCTCATTGAGTTCATAGATTGATTAATCTCGAACTTAGTCACCATCTGTGCTATATCTGTTTTCTTATTTCCAGAATGCGAAGTTATAACTGCGTTTAAAACTTCACAGACTGATGGAGCAAAATCGCCACTACCAGTTCCTGCCATTATCTATTACCCATTTTCTTGATGAAGTTAGCAGATATTTGTGGCAAGAATTGGTTATCAACTAAGAATATCTCTTTCTTATTATTGTTATCCGCGAGTTCTTGGTCGTAGATTTTCCAAGGCTTCCACTCATCTGGAATAATTCTTTTAATAATAATTTTACGACCTTGCTCAGTACGCAAGATAATACGATCCTCTTTACGAAGATAGATTGTTCTGAAGGATTCTGGGGCTAGTTTTACAATATCTACTGCCATGTCTTAAACCTCTTTATAATAATAAATGATGTTTTCATCATTATCGTCTCTAGTCCAGTCAACAATATCTTCGCCAACCAAACCTGATTGTTCACCATACTTATCGATCAGATAGTTATTAAAATCTGCTTCTGATTTAGGCCACTCGTGATATGGATCAGTTATGTTATTAGAATGATATACCAACCATGTGTAATCAGTAGACCCATAATAGAACTCAGCAATATCTTCTGGTCTTTGACCTTCTTTAATGGTGTAAGGCAAATGTAGAAGTGGGTTTGTAGAAACTTCTTTGGTAAAGCTACTTCTACGTGTAATGTCACGTACTAGCCTACCTTCGTAATTTATCAAAGGAAATTGTTCAAAATATTTAGCCATTTTCGCTACCTCTACCGCCTGTTGATTGTCCCCTCAGAACCGATTGTTGTATTTCGTTAGACCCTACGCCATAATCATGTGCGGTTTCGATTTCTAGTTCTTGGAATGATAATTGGATTTGAACTCCTGCTGGCTTACCACCCTTCATGATAGCAACGCCACCACCAGAACCATAGTCAACAGTAAATTGAGTTACCATAGATGTTTTAAATTTAATGAAATGGTCTTCATTAACACCAAGCAAATACAGATCAACTGTAGATGGGTATTGTAGGAAAGCTTTGGGTATGCCTGCCAAATCAGTGACTGTAGGCAAAGAATTCTTTTTGATCATACCAACAATGTTGCGGATACGCTCTGAGTCAGTAGCATTATTTGGATACAATTCCCAAGAAAACTGATGACTTCTCAAATTGACACCCTCAAAGGCAAGAGTTTCACGTGGGTTCAATGTTTGGTTCGTAGCAATATCAACAGACTTCCCTACTGTACCAGACATCAATGGACTATTTCGCAATAGATACTGAGCGCCTGATGCAACATCTTTAATGGAAGTACCCAAAAATTGACTTGCGACGTTACTAAGACCACCACCAACATTTCCACCAGATAAAGCACTCATCAAACCAGCACCTGTTGATTGTATCAAACCAGGGACATCTCCAACATCACCACCAGCAGAGAAAGATGCTAGTTTACTTGCAATTGTCTCTGTGAAGGGATCACGTTCAAAACCATTTATTCTCAAATCAGTTCCATCTGTAAGTTGTTTTGGAAACGGCAGTTCGATAGAATTAGAAGACCTTAAACCTACGCCAGATGCTCTTCCAGAACGTGTGACGCCAGTTGCTTCTCGCCTGTTAAATCCGTTTTGAAGCTTGGCATAGTCGTATTTTTTAAACACCATCAACATGCTATGTGGATGGGGTTGTGCTGGGAATGATTGGTATGAAGTCTTACTTTGACCAGCTTGGCGTCTTTCGAACACTTCTGGTCTATTATGTTTTGTGCCGCCGAACATTGAGAATCCCTGCCTATTTTCTTATAAATACTACATGTATAAGTCTATTTATATTAAATCGAGAGGTTAATTTTATTATATAATGGCACATAGTGGTAGATTTCGTCCAAAAAACCCCTCTAAGTACAAGGGTGACCCCACAAAGATCATTTATAGGTCTATGTGGGAGTTTAAATTCTTTAGATATGTGGATATACACCCTGATGTGATATGGTGGCAGTCGGAAGAAGTCGTAGTTCCTTACATGTCTCCTATTGACGGAAGACGCCATAGGTACTATCCTGATGTAATTGTCAATAAAAAGATTGGTGATGGTAAGTCTGCAACTGTAATGATTGAAATTAAACCTTATGCACAAACAAGACCACCTGATAGGTCTAAGAAGAACGCTACCAAGACTGGTAGGATATCAAGGAAGTATTTGAACGAGGTTAAGACTTGGGGTATTAATGACGCTAAATGGAAAGCCGCTAGGAAATTTTGCGCACAGCGTGGGTGGCAATTTGAAATTATGACGGAAAGAGAACTAGGAATAAAATAAAATGGTAGCAAAAGTATTCGACGATATCCTCTTGAAAGGTATACGATCTGGACAGATGCCAGCACGTACCCAAGAAGCACGTAATTGGTATCGTGACCAAGCCAAGGCAGTTACAATGAAACAAGCTGAGGGAACCAAACTCATCAAAGAGATGGGCAGAGATCGTTATGAAAACAGATTTAGGTTAGGTAACATGTATACGTTCATGTACGATCCTAAACACAAAGGCGATAAGTCTAAATTGCCGTATTATGACAACTATCCTCTCATTTTTCCCATAAATAAAGCAAAGGGTGGTTTCTTGGGAATCAACCTTCACTATTTACCACCTGTGTTAAGAGCAAAATTAATGGATGCTCTATACGACACAGCAAACAACAAGAATTATACGGAAGCGACTAAACTAAAAATTAATTATGATATACTATCGGGCGCGGCAAAGTTTAACATGTTTAAGCCCACAGTAAAACACTACTTGATGAGCCAAGTCAGAACAAAGTTTGTGTATATTCAACCCACAGAGTGGGATATCGCATTGTTCTTACCAAGCCAGAAGTTTGTTGGAGCAACCAAAGCACAAGTCTGGAAAGATTCCAGAGCAATTATAAAGGGCAGATAATGGCTTTTAGTATATCAGATTTTAAAACCCAGATGGATCGCTTTGGCGGTCCTTCAAGAAGTTCTTTATTTGAAGTTACCATCGTAAACTTTCCATACTCCACTTCCTCAGCGGATTCAAGAGATATGACATTCTTCTGTAAGAACGTGGCAATCCCAGGAATTACGATAGGCATGGCTTCATACGAAGCAGTGGCACAACAAAGAAAGATGATGCCAACTAGTTTAAACCCAGAACCAGTACAAGCAATCTTTATGCTAGACTCTGATGCACAGATATTGACATTCTTCCATTCGTGGGCGCAGAGAATTGTAAACTACTCTACAGCAGGGGGTGCTTTTGCCCAAGTTGATGGCATGCTTCCATTTGAAATTGGCTACAAAGATGAATACGCTTGTCGTATCATAATTAAACACTATTCGGCTGACTATCTTGATACTGGTAGATATTACGAAACCATTTTAGATAATGCATTTCCCGGTATGATGGGAGATGTAGACTTGGCGTGGGAAAACACTGATAGCTTTGCGGTTCTTCCAGTTAGCTTCCAATATGACAGAATACAATTTAGTGGTGAGAGAGTTGGTTCTCCTTCATCACGTTTCAACCGTGGAAATGGACTCATAGACTTAATCGACAACATCGGTGAACTGGGTCAAATGATAGGAGCAAACCTTGTACCACGAGGTGTTCAAGACGCTGTAAACAAATTCACAAAACTAAATAATGACTTTAACAATGTATCAAGAAAAGCCAACCAAATCGGTAATCTGGCTCAGCGTACATTTAACTGATAACTTAGAAGGATACCTATATCATGGCACTACCCAAAATTGATCTACCTATGTTTGAGGCAAAATTGCCTTCTACAGGGGAAAAGATTACATACAGACCTTTTACTGTAAAAGAAGAAAAAATTATGTTGGTTGCTGGAGAATCTGACGATGCAATGCAACAAGTGTTGGCAATAAAACAAATTGTTAACAACTGCGTACTCAATAAAGATATTTCTGATATCGCAATGTTTGACTTGGAATATCTTCTTCTACTACTAAGAGCAAGATCAGTAGATAATGAGGTTACCTTTGAGGTTGTTGATCCTGACACATCAGAAGAAGTAAAGCTTGTTTTAGACATTGACAAGGTGTCAATCGAACTTGATGAATTGCACACTAAAAAAGTTCCAATTAATGAAGAATACACACTACTATTAAAATACCCTAGTATTGATGAGTTTATTAAGATCACGTCAATCGACACGAACGATCCCCTAGCAAGTTACTTTATTATGATATCATGTTTAGATGCAGTTGTTTCTGAAGATGAAGTACATAGCTTTAAAGACTACACCGACAAAGAAATTGATGACTTTATGGAAAATGTTAGTGGTGAGGTTGTCAAAGGAATTCAAAAGTTCTTTGATAGCATGCCGAAACTCAGACACACTATGCCGTACAAAAACAAGAATGGTGATGATAAAACATTTGTTGTGGAGGGCATCAGAAGTTTTTTTATCTAGCGCTGTGTCACATAACGTTGGGCGATTACTATAAAATGATGTTCTCCATGGCACAACATCATAAATACTCAATAACGGAGCTAGAAAGCATGCTACCTTATGAACGCGATTTGTACTTTGGAATGTTAGTAGATTATTTAGAACAACAACAAGAGAAAAATAAGTAGGAAAATCATGGCAAGCACAGCAATATCACCAGAGACACAAGCAATTGTTGACAAATTAAAACATGAGGGCGAACTAATTCGCAACCGTGGTGTCAATTCTGTGCGTTCCTTGAACATTAAGTTAGATAAATTTGATGGTCTTTTTTCGTCTATTAATAAAAACATGTCTGAACAAACAGCATTACTTGAAAGACAAGCAGGTCTTGCTGATCGTGCTGATGCTAGACTTGCAAACCAAGAACAGTTTGATGAACTTGAAAGAAAAGAAGCTCCACCTTCTGTTGATACTAGCGCCAATAAAGGACGTGATGATACCAACATTAATAAGATGGGTGATGCTATTGGAAAAGCATTTACTATGCAAAGTCTTAAGAATGTTGCAATGTTGGCTGGTGGTGCGTTTATTGGGTATAACTTAATCAAAGGTGCTATTGATGAAAAAACTAATGGTGGGTTCTCTGCGTTTGAAAGTAATGTAGGTAATTTTGCGCGTGGAATGGGCGATATCAATTTCACCGAAATGAAAGAGACTTTCGCTACTCTAACAACATCTATTTCTGGGATAGCGGCAAGCTTAACTTCACTCACAGCTACGCTTGATAAGATTATGAGTATTGATTGGGAAACAATTGTAACTGGCGTACTAACAAGTATTGGATTGTTGACTGCGTACAACCTAACAATGAAAGCCGCCATAATGCTAATGGGTGGAAGCGCATTGTTTGGCGGTAAAGCTAGATTCTTTAAAGCATTACTTGGGGCTGGGGTTGGCGTAGCCACTCTCAACAGCTTAGTAGATACAGATGCGGATAGACAGAGAATAACTGATGCTGATGCAAATAAAAGAGGCAATCTTTCTCCAAACCAAAGAGCGGCATTATCTGGCACTGGTGCATATGCATATGAACCTTCACCAAAAGTAGTTACTACTTCACCAAGACAACCAAACTTTACTTACGATCCAGATAGTGACGTTTACAGGAGCAATAAGACTGGTGGTGTATTGCATGGCAATGCAAGAACAGCGGCTGAGAATGCAAGACTGAGAGCGATGGGACCACCTAGAATACAAATGCCAGACAGAACGCCATCAGGTGCGTTTAAAATACCCGCCGTTGCCGCTCCAACCCCAAAGATGCTTGCTGACGAATTCTTAAAGGCTAATAAAGCAACAATTGCACGAAAAGCAATCCAAAAAATTCCTGGTGTTGTGGCAAAATCATTCCCAGTTGTGGGAACACTACTTGGTTTAGGGTTTATGATTTGGAGTCTTTCAAAAGGTGATTGGACATCTGCGGCACTAGAAGGTGGCAGTCTTGCCGCCCCATCTTTGGCAGGACTTCCGCTAGACATCGCGGCTGCTGGTACTGCAATCTTCCACGAAATTACTGGGGATACTTACTTAAATACAGAAGAACATAGATTGATCGCAAAGGGTATCATAGAAGTGATGCACGATGCTTACATTGCATACATGGAAGACAAAGATACCCAAAGAAGAAGAGCATTCGACGCATTACCAGAGAGTGAACGTGCGGCAATTACCGCCGAACAAGAATATATTGCTGGTGGTGGTAGACCTGGTGGAAGAGTTCTTGAAAGAGGAAATACATCAATAGGTAGCATGTCTTTGGGTAGCTATAGTGGTCCTGATAATGTATTAAATAACAGCCCATACTTCAAAGGTAATTATTTCCAAGGTAGTGATGGTATTTACTTCCAAGCATCACCACAAAACGGTGGTGGAATGGCTCGAAGAATAGGAACAGTTGGCGAATTGAGCGCATCAAGTGGCGTAACCCTAATTAACGCACAACAGAGCAATCCAGTTACAGTAAACAACGTACAAGGTGCGCAAACACAAAATAGTCTAGCAGTTGTTGGTGGTGGCGGTAGAGATGCAGAGTTTGCACAAAACTTCCTACCTTACTTCGCAAAATAAAAAAAGGGTTGCAATTTAATAAAGCAACCCTTTTAGGACTATCACGTATTTGAGATACGCTTAAGTATGAGAATTAATGTGCGCCCTAAGTTTATCTGCAATCTTGGCAAAGTATTTACCACCCGCATAGATAGTTGGTTCATCATCCCAATGTCCTTCACGGTAATCGATGTCGGCACGGTTGTCGAGATCAGCACGGAACTCTTTTAGAATATTAATGTCTACCATCGTAGACTTCTTAATGTTACCAGACAGAAATTCGTCAAGGAACTCAACGTAGCTGTCACACAGAGACTTAGGCTCAATGCCTTCAGCACACTCAATGAAGTTTGACAATTCACTATGCACATAGTCTTTCTGACCACGCATGATAATTCCAAAAGGGATTTTACTCATATATGTACTCCTTACCGTACTTGAATATCGATTTGATTAACAAGGTCTTCAACAAAAATGTCTGATACCTTCTTATCGGTGATTACTTTGTATTCTCCTTTTACTTTCCGCACCCGAACGAATGCGATGTCATATAGATCAGAACCGTTCAATGTGATTTGCACTTGTCCTTTCCATCCAACCATACCACTAGTTTTAAACTGAAGACCTTCACTCAAGGCAACTTTGTTCTTAGTACCCCAAGCCCAAAAGGCCATTGGGTCAAGACATTTGATTTGGTCATTGATGATATTTGCGATTGACATGTTTAGAACTCTCTCTGATTCTGTTTACTTCTTAAATTAACAAATTGAGAAGGGGGTGTCAACCCCCTATTTTTATGCCGCTTCCAACATTGAGAAAGGAACAGTGTAACGTGAGCCACGCATAGACACGACAGCTTTCTTAGGGTTCATCTTTTCGATGACGCCTTGAGTACGTTTTGTTTTCTGAACAACCCAAACTGAGTCACCAACATTAAAAGTGGCTTGAGCGCTAATCGCTTTGATCTGTTGTGCGATGTTCATGATTTGTGACAACTCTGTTTGTGTCATTGTCATCATTGCGTTCTTGATATCTGTTACGTTCATTTTGTTTTCTTTCTGATTAATTAACTTACTCATATGTTATAGAATCAAAAAAGGGTGCTGTCAAGCACTAAAGTAACTTTATTCTAACTTAATTAAGATTGGTGTCAGTTAAGGAATTGAACCTTAATCATCCATGATATGACGCCTAGATATCCATTGGATTAGTAAACCTACCTGACATAAGTTCTTAAATAGAATCATTTATTATCATAAGGGATACCCTATTATACCACAGATAGTGATACTTGTCAAGTCTTTTTTACTTATAATTGATAAATTTATCTGGGCTTCTGAAATTCTTTTTGCGCATAATTGTTTTCATAACAACGTCGAATTCGTCATTACGTCTGTCATATGTAACTGCAACTGGAATGTTCAAATCTTTTTGGATGTCTTTAAGAACAGCCTCAGCACCCGCAACATCTTTAATAGACTTGCCTTTCTGTGCATAAACCTTCTTGATGAAATCAGCCAATTCTTTAAGGCTAATACAAGGAGTATTACGTTCATCGCCCATACGATCAGCAAAGTGTCGTGTGAAGTTGAAGTCAATATCGTACTTCTTAAAGAGTTGATCAACAATCTTTTCAAACTGCTTGATCTGTTTCATGCCAATCAAGTCACATGATTTAGCTTCAGCCTCAGCCAAGTGTTGTTTAAAATTTTTCATTCTTCAAACTCCTTAAGTTTCACACGGATAGCTTTTATCATCTTCCTGTGAGTTCCAGTCAGTGTACGGTTCTTTTCCAATTCATCCATAATCTGAGTGGTTTGTTTTTTATAATTCGATGCCCATTTTTTAGTCTTTGCTGTGTTCAGATCACTTACGTTGTGAAGACGATCTGCCAACTTAACAACCAAAGCCCAACTGCTCATGCTAGACATTTTAGCACTTAGGTAATCTGCTTTACTTGCTTTGAATTCTTTGCTTTGTTCATCAGAAGTCAGTTCTTTAACCATAGAGGCTACCAAGCCACCAAACATCTTTGTGATGTCTTCTTGCTCAGTGTCGGTGTCTTCTACTGTATCGTGAAGGTATGCGGCACTGATCAAAGCTTCTATGTTATGAGACTTCTTAAACTGCTTTACAATTTTAGCAACTTCTACAGGGTGGGTAATGTAAGACTTGCCATCAGTACGAGTCTGCTTCCTATGAGCATTAGCCGCAAACCTAATGGCTTTCTGTGATTGCGTCAAGCTTGCACCCTTAGCCTCTGCTAATTGCTCCGTGACGTAATCTTTGAACCTTTTCATTTCTTATTCCTTGTAAAGATAGAAGCATTTATCAGCACGTTGAAAGCTGTACCCCTTAATTTGTTTTCCTGCACGTTCATACAGATTAGCACGTTTTTCATCAGTCACATCAAACATATACCACTTTGCACGATCAGCCTTAACAAGTTCTACAAAAGCTTTTGTCAGCTTACGATACAGTCCAACAGGGTTAGGTGTATCCCCTTCAATGGTATACACCTTGATATGTTCAATGTCACCCATCCATTCGTCTATGTCATTTTTATACATGACGATCTTGTTATCTACTGCTTCAACGCAGTATACAAAACCCTCATGATCTACTTCTATTTCCATAACAAATTCTTTCTCTTACTGTAGAAAGATACTCAATGCAACCTTGGGTGTCAAGGTCTTTTTTACTTACCCTTCAACTTTCTTCGTGTCTGACGATCCATTTGCGACAATCCAGAAGTCTTTATATACTTTGATTTCTGCTTATCAACATTGATTCCTGCACCACCACCTCTGGCGTTGCCTTTGTCAAATGCTCTCTTGCCGTGACGCAATAGTTTTTGAGTTTCTTTAGAACCTTTGATTTCGTCTGATGCTGATCTGAAGTCATCATACTGACCACCCGCAATTTTCTTTGCAGAATAAAGCTTCTTAGTCATCAATTGAATTTCTGTGTTCACACCATCAACGTCAACTGAAAAGTGTACAGAACCGTAATAGCCAAACTGTTTGTCGCCACCACGTTCTTTTGGGTCAAACTCTGATACTGATTTAAATGCTTTGAAAATGTTTTTTGAAACAACACCGATATCTTTTTCGTCGTTTACTAGGATTGAACCACGCAACCAATCATTCATCTTTGATGGGTCTTTACCACGGTCAACAGTCTTGTTTACGAATGCCCTAAGCTTCTTAACATCAACCATAATCTTCGCGTTCTGAACACCCTTGAGCGCAGTCTTCAAACCAGATTCGTATTTCTTGAGGCGGTCTTTAATGATAGGCTCATACTTTTGGTAGAGCGCAACGACTTTTTCTTTGTCGTTCTTACCAGTAAAATCTTTGATTTTTTCATCAGCCCAAAATGTCTTTTTGGCGGGCTTCAATTTCTTGCTAAGTCTTTTAATTAAGGAGTCGTCTAGGTTTTCAATCAAACCATTTTCTGCAAGAAGCTCTAAACAGATGCTTTCTAGGATTGCATCAATGTTTTCAATGTCGCCCCATTCGGCTGAATTCTCGTTAATAAAGCTTTTAAAGTTTAGCATATCGTCCTCATGTGTTCTACTTAGTATAGTGTTATTTATACAAATAGAACACGTCGAGGGAGAACTTTTAAGCCGCCATGGCTTCTTGTTGAGTGCAAACGTAAGGCTTATTCCACTTGCCAACATTGATATCTACATAAAAATCAACATGGTGATAATCTGACATTAGATCAGACTCGTCAAACCATTCGTCACCCTTCATGGCTTCTACAAGCTCATTGAAGAAATTCTTTGCCTCATCATCCCAATGAGAGTCGATGTGATATGTGTTGACTTGAATATACTTATTGGTGTTTTCGTAGTAAGGCATGCCACGACGATCAGCAATCTCTTTGTTTTTTGCGTTCTGCATACCAACGAAATCGAAATGCGAAGCAGAGATGTTAACAACAAGTGACATATGGTGTTTGATACCAATAGTACCTTTAACGCCATACTTTTTAAGAACTGCTTTGATATTAGGAGCTAGTTGCTTTTTACGTTCTTGTGAAATATAAGCCATGATTTTTTCTCTTTCGTTTTGATTACATATTAGTTATAGAATCAAGTTAACCTATTGTCAACCCTTTATTTTAAAGATTGGCAACTTTTTCTACCGCACGGTTAAGATCACGCACATTCCAATCAGCACCAACAATAAATTCGTGACCAACAAACTCTTCTTCTGCATCACGCAATTCTATCATAGCGGCAACCAAATCATCAGTGTTAGTGATGTCATAGTCAGCAACATTACTCCACGCACGAGACGCCCAACGAGGGTCAGCTAACATTGACACAGTACGGATCATTGCAATCTTCTTGTCTGTGATTGCTTTACGCTCAGGGTTAAATGTCATTTCAATCGACTTGAGTGCTTTTTCCATCGCGGGAGAATTTGTCATCTGATCTGTCTCTTTCGTTTTGATTACATATAACTTATAGAATCAACGGTGGTTGCTGTCAAGAACTATTTCTTCCAAACAGCAACAAAACCAAACATTTTTCTTTTGTCTTTTTTTCTAGGATCGGTATCGACAACAGTGTTACCGTCTCTATCAATCACTAATACATGACCATCAACTCTTGCAACAAACGCAATGATGTCTTTATCTTTAGAGGCGATTTTTCTGATCTTTGGTCTAGCGGCTCCAACAGTGGTTGCGCTACCTAAAGCAGACAAACGACTACGAACAGCAAAGCCATTACGACGTAAGGTATTGTCCCAAACGTTCTTACCTGTTCTATCGTTCCATGTAGTGCCTGTCACACCGAAGAAGTTCAAAGTAGCACTGGCACATGGGGTTTTTACTAAAACAGTCATTGATTCGTCTCTTTCTCTTGATTACACTTATTATTACCAAAAGAAGAAAGCCCAGTCAAGGGCTTTTTTGTTTTTAAACCAAGTTTTTCATAATAGCTTCGATCTCGCTATCTTCAATCAAACGTTCGAGATAACCAACAACTTTGATCAACTGATCCTTTGCGCTATCAAGATCGTGTGTGGCGTCTGCAAGAGCATCTTGGAGATGATTGATCTTTTGTTCATCTTCATCTTCCATACCGTCGTACAGATCGATATTATCATTGCTACGCTGTGACTCACGCTTTGCGGCGTCGAGGTTTGAAATTACAGTATCAACATCAGAAGTGATATTTTCAAGTTCAGTTTTCATTTCGTCATTCATAGCTTATCCTTTCAAGGTTACTCTTACTGTTTAGCGAATCGTGGTGGGGTTGTCAACTCTTTTTTTGGTAATCACCACAATCATTTGAAAAGTCTGACAGGGCAATTGGTGCATAATCAAGCCCAAATGACTCTGCCCAAGCGTCTGCTTCTGCACTTACTTGTGGTGAAAAGTTTCTATGACATTGTGTGTTTGTGCAATCGCTGTTGCAAAATGTTTTATCTTTATAACAAAAAGCCATATTATGATCCTGTTGTGAGTTTAAGTGAACCGTCTTCTTGCATCTCAAAGTTTTCAATGTAAGCGTGATGCGTACCACTTAGTTTGATGCAAGTTTCAGCGGCTTTCCACAATGCTTTGATTGTACCGTCTACTGCCCAAGCAGTAACTTCGATGGTAGTGCGCTTACCACGATCTTTGATGTCTGCCATCAAGTCTTCTTGCGAAGCATTAGGATCGACAGTTTCGTAAACAACCTTACGTGCTTTGTTGGTAAGAATTGCGTGATCTGAATCTTTAAGACCGACTTCGTAGATACTCCAAACAGTAGACATGTTCAGTTCATCTTTCATTGCGAAGAAGTGGTTCATTGTGGTTTCAAAAGACATTCTATTCTCACTTTCGTTTTGATTACATATAACTTATAGAATCAACTTAACTGGTTGTCAACAACTTTCTTCAAGAATGGTGACTTGATGACCATATGCCCAATGACCATTATCAAGATCAAAGATACAGTTGTCTTTGATTGTATTTGGAACTTTCGGGACATCCACACCATACTTACTGCCACTGCAAATATCTTCAACAATTTCAATCGCAGTTACGTTAGCGTATCCGTGACGCATACTCCAAACCATATCACCTACATTAATCATAATTTCAACTTTCTCTTTGTTGCCTTTATTGTGGGTAAGCAACTGTTAATTCGCTGAGAACCATACTTTCCATCATTGAATTAAAAACTTGGTTAAATTCTGCAACAGTAAGTTTTCTGCCCTCATGCTCTTGGATGATGTCGATTTTCCCTAAGATAATCGCCCCCGCCCAATCGGTAGCCTCATCTTGAGTATCAAAGATGCGAACTTCTGGCTCAGACGTATCGGCTATTTTTAAAGAAACTTTATATTTTTTCATTTTAGAAACTTTATATTTTTTCATTTTATCTATCCTTTTGTTTGTTACCTTTAGTGTATACCATATTGATTCGATGTTGTCAAGGGAAAACTTCTTCGAAACGCATTAAAGACATTACGTCATCACGAACTTCACAAATTTCTCGAACGGTAAGGTTTCCATTCGCATCATCTTGAGCAAAATCAATCTGCTCTTGGATGCACTCATCAATCCAATCGGTAGCCTCATCATGAGTATCAAAGGTGCGAACTTCTGGCTCAGCCAAAGCGGCTATAGCATAAGAAACTTTATATCGAACATCACGCATATTATTAACCTTTCAATCCGTCAGTAAGACCCATCATTTCACAATACTCAGGAAACTTTGCCCACAACTCTTTAATAACCACAGACTTATCTGCGCCTTCAGTCATATAAGCTTTTTTAAGAAGTGTTTCGAATTCTTGCATAATGTACCTCATCATTTGATTACTAATATGTTATAGAATCAAAAAAGGGGGCTGTCAACCCCCTTTATGCCCTTGGTAGGGTCTTAATGCGGATACTTTCGTAGAGCCGCCACAATTAATCTTTCTTTGATACGAAAGAGTACATCTCTTTGGCTTTATCCATGAGTTCATCCATAGAATACATCTTGTAGGTTTCTTTGGCTTCTTCCATGGTTTGTTTGCCTTGCTGTACCATGTTCTCCGCGAACTGGACATTCATATGGTATTGTTGATCCATATAATCTTTAGCAAGTTGTAGCATTTCTGCACGAATTTCAAATGGGTTTTTATTAGACATAATAGTCTCCTTTGTGTGTATGTGTGATGTTACTTAATGTAACGGTTTATTTATCCTCCTGGGACAAATTCTTTTGGTGTAAACCAAACTTTCTGGTCATGTATTCTGCCAAGAAGTTGTTGTATCTCTCGCATTTCGTCTACGATCTGTTGAGATGTATGTCCTGTAGCAATTGCCAAGCCTCTACGACCAGCCTTGTTTCTTAAAGCAGATTCAATAACTTCAATGTCTCTTATGCTGAGTTCGAATTTTGTATTAGGTTTCATGCTGGATTGAAAACGTCATTTGGAATACTTGACATCTTCTTTGTCTTGAAGAAACCGATGTACTCTGGATACTTGATCATAAACAGACGTGCAAACAATGCTACGTAATTGTTAGAAATCTTGTATTTGTCGCCAGTAGTAACAACATCAGTTTCCCAACGTACACGGTTAATAATCAACCAACCACTGAGTTGTGTGTGACCTGCTCTGATGGCTTCTTTGGTGAACTGTTCAAATAGTTCGAAGAACGCTGGGTTCTCTCTATGCCAAATTAGCCACTTTCTGCCAAGTGTATTTGCCATCATTTGATCACAATAATCTTGTTCAGTAATCTCTGAGAGCGTGTCGATATAACTTGCTTGTTCGTTCATAATATAAATCTCCGTTAGGTTTTTTTGGCTTTGTTCGATTTCCAAAGGTAATTGATATCTTCCTCAGCGGTTCTTGCTGAATCTTCATAGACTTTAATTACATTACCTTTTTTTTCTAGCCACTGTTGAATTAGAAGTTGATCGGCATCATCAGACGCACGATCTTCCATTCGTTCGATTTCTGCGCTCGACATAGGAGCCGAACGCAGATTAGTTTTGGTTTCACTTTTTACCATAAGTTGTTTTTAGCCTTTCTTGTGAAACAAATTCTGGCTCATACATGCCATTCTCGATTTCACGTTTGATAACAACGCCAGACCACCATTCTTTATTCATCTGTCCAGCCCAACCTTCTGGTGCGCCTTTATAACAACCTGCAACTAAGCCGATTGCGCCATAAGGATGCACATCATCTCGAATTTTCATATCACGCTTATGACTGTGACCACAAGTTGCGCTACCAAAGCGCTTAGCTAGAATACCCGCAGCATGGTTTACACCAGACATTGGACGATAACCATTAGTAAAGAAATGAGCATAACTAACACCATCATAATCATAGATAGCAGGTGCGTCATGTTCATACTCGTGGTATTCGTCGAACCAAGTGTCTGTACCAAGATGCTTGAAAGAAATACCGTACTTCTCACCTTCGATGCGAGGGTCCATTGCGATAGCTCTTCTAATCCTAGTCTCGTGATTGCCTTCAAATCCGTAATATGCAGGACGTTTGCGTTTATTAGCTTTAAACTTAATACGCATACGATCCATTGCTTCGTTGTAGCATTCAATGTCTGCTTCATAGCTTTGGCTTACGAAATTCTTCGGAGCCTTGGCTGAATCAAAACTGTTCAGTGACCGCATATCTGCACCGTCACCTAAATCTACAACGTAGTCAGGTTTTACGTCCCAGATTAATTCGCCCAACCAATCAAATCGCTCGTTGCTAACTTGAGGGTCACTATGGGCGCATGAAAACACAACTGCTGTTTTACCTGCCATTAGTGTTAATCTCCTTACATAATTTAAATGTACCTATATTATATCATAATGACTATAATCTGTCAAGTAAATATGGTATTAGCACATATTATAAAAAAATGGGAAGGCGGTTGCCTTCCCACTGATGCTTAGGACATCACCCCTTTAGAAGCTGAGGTTCCGCACGATTGATTTCAATTTTACGAGGTTTCTTTGCTTCTGGTATTACGTTTTCCAAATTGACGGTTAAAATACCATCAATAAGGTCAGCGCCCATCACAACAACTGTATCAGCTAATGTGAAAACTCTTGAGAAGGAACGTCCAGAAATTCCACGATGGATGTAATGCTTCTCATCTGTGGCTTCCTGTTTACCTTCGATTGTTAGTACCCCTTCTTTGATCTGAATATCAAGATCGTCATAGGTGAACCCAGCAATTGCTAACTGCAATTCATATTGGTCATCGTCTACCTTGACGATGTTGTAGGGTGGGTAAGCCTGTTGATTTGGGGTTGTGTCTCTCATTCTTTCAATCATTCGGTCAAAGCCGATTAAGAATGGATCATTTAAAAAATCAGTTGTAATTCTACGTGTATTCATTTTGCTATCTCCTTTATTAAGCAAGATTAATGTGCGTGACCCATTAGGCATCACGCAATTATTTATAAAACATTTTCACCAGAATACCAAATTAATTGGTATATGGCACAAAATCACTACCGTTAGCTACCATGCATGCCCAACCATTTTGATACAACGCAACTAAAGTCCAAGTGCCTGTATCTTGATTGGTAGTGAAAATCATTTCAGAATTCACGAATTGACCACTTGCGTGTTGTTGTAACATCTTACCATTAAACAATATTGTTTCGCCGTATTTTGATGTTTGTTCTGCCACGTTGGCAAACGTTGCGCAAGATTGTACTGCTTGGAAAGGTGGCACTTCTTGTTCTTGAGCCACAACTACTGTTGCAGAAAGTAGGGTAATCGGTAGTAAGTATTTAAGCATAGCTTATTCTCCTGTTGAACCGAAACCCCCATCGCGTTCTGTCAACTCCATTGGTTTTGTTGTTTCTGTAAATTTTTGTTGGATAACTTTTTCAACTAAACCTTGAGCTACACGATCACCATTAGTGATCTTGACAAGACTATCGGTATTGTTTTGTAACATAACAAACGTTTCTAGTGTGTAGTCTGAATCAATAATACCTGTGCCATTTGCTAATGACAAACCTTTCTTGAAGGCTGAACCAGAGCGAATGTATAGTTTCATAACATGTTTCTCTGGTACGTCGAAAATCAATCCTGTGGGTATTAGAACCCGAATTCCTGGTGGCAACTGAAAAGCATCTTTGTCGGTGGACACGCCCTTGACTGCAACATTTTGGGACTTATTCCAAGAGTTGTAACCCTTTAGCATATCACCATTCTTAAAACATGCTTTAATATCAAAACAAGCTGAGCCTTTAGTAGCATACTCAGGTAGCTCTGCATTTTCATTCATTCTATAAATATTCATTTCACTTCTTTCCGATGTTATACTTGGGCTGTAAAGTCCAATTACCTTTCTCTTTATGAGATAAGATTTTGATTTGATTTAGCTGAGCTACAGGGTCTTGGGCTTTCTCTGTTTCAACAACAGCAACCAATCCCCACTCCTCTAAAAGATTAACAATAGTATTTCTTCTTGATGCGTCTTCGTCGATAAAGGTATCTGTCTTACCATCTAGTATGAAGAGTTCCTTAAAGTGTAGTATAGCATATCTACCTTGTTTATGCAAGATATGACAAGTTTGGTACAGTGTTTTTTCTTTTCTTGACGAAATGCCAATTCGTGTGAGAGTTTCTTTTACCTTAAGGAAACTATCTGGCGTGGGGAGAGTAATCTCAATACCTACGCCTTTAAATATATCTTCTGAGTTCATAATCCAAAGCACCTTTTTTTATTATTATTATGTTATGCTGATCATCAAATTTTTCGACCATCGGATATATTTATCTAAATTAGCTTTTCTCTACCCCCCTGTTTCTAACTTTGCACGGACTTGTTCAATCTGTTGAACATTAAGCGCCTTCTTGTACATTTTAGCGACAGTGCGGTTACAACCATACACTTCTTGGAGTGCATCTAGGTCTTTATCCACATCTGGTTTGTTCCACTTAGAGAAACGTTTACGTTTACGCAAAGCCCCACGATAGTAGTCGAACTGAGCGCCATTAAACAACTCAGGGCGCATGTTCATCTCATTTGCATGTAGAATTGTATCTTCGAAGTTCGAGAAGCCACGGTTGACAATATAAGGTATGTACAGCTTTTCAGCTTGCTCTGGGATATCATGATCATTAATGAGATCGTCCTTAGAGAACGAAGCCGCATTCATGAAATCAAAAGGTGTTATTTCTTTCGGCAATTGTATTCTCCAAATCTTTCAACATATCATTAAACGGTATAGCACAGGATGCGCAAAGTTTCAAGCTTAATTGTCCATCCTGTGTATCGACATTAACTGTGTTAATATCTTTTTTTGGTATTTTCTCTTTGCACTCCCAACAGACAACTTTGCTGTCTGTTGGGAGTTTATTCCACCAACCCATTACTTGTACTCAGCTTCCATCATAACTTCAGACATAAACGCAACCATATTGATTTCTAGGTCAGCGCAACGTGTAGCCTTATCCATGTAATCAGCAATAGTCACCACAAACCCTGGGAGACTACGCAACTCGACCTTATCTTGTGCCATATCATAGATACGACGGAACATCTCATTCATGTCTTGGTCAGAGTTCTTTGCAACCCATTTACGTAGATTAGTCCAGTCTTTTACCTTCAACATACGGAATGCTTCTTCAAGAGACTCTTGCTTGAGATTAACAAAGATACCTTCATCAATTTTGCCAGCAGCCGCATATGATTGCAGTTCAGTCAGAACACGACGGAAATCAGGGAAGTGTTGTTCCACAACCTTGGCAACAACCTTGTTGTCGTAGTCTACCTGTTCGTTGTTTAAGATTTCTAGTACACGTTTGTAGAACGAAGCCGCTAGTTTTGGCTTATCACTATTCTGAATGGTAAAGTCTACTTCAGACAAACGACTACGAAGTGGCGCAATCATACGGTTCTTAAAATTACAAGTGAAGATAAACCCACAGTTTGAAGAGTATTCTTCGATAAAGTTGCGTAGTGCTGGTTGGATTTTAGAAGCACTTAGATAGTCTGCTTCATCAAGGATCACATACTTACGACCACCTGCAAGAGATACAGCGGATGCATATGCAGAGATATCATAACGTAGGGTGTCGATGCTCATATCCAAAGAGCCGTTCTTGATAATGTAATCACAACCCATTTCATCAAGCATAGCTTTTGCGACAGTTGTTTTACCAACACCTGGGCCACCAGAGAGTAAAAGGTTTGGTACACTATCGTCTTCGATAAACTTCTTAAAAGTTGTCTTCAGCTTTGGGCTGAGGATCGTATCATCTACTCGCTGTGGTCTGTACTTCTCGACCCACAATACTTCATTCGTCTTTGCATCTATAGCCATGTCATCACCATTCATCATAATATAAAATAAGTTGTAGGTTTATAGCGAGAGCCTACATCGCTTATTCTTAACTGACTACTTTGTCAGCCATTGGCGCATCTGCTGGGACGTCTGCTGGTGCATCTGGCATGTTACCCTCAGGTGCTTCACCTTGCGGTGCGTTTTGCTGTAGGAACATCTCTAGCTTATTGCGTAGCATACCTACACCTGCTAGTTCACGGCCTTCGATGCCACCACGACGACTCACGATGTCGATCAATTGTACCACAGTTGCAATATCTTGCAATGAAATTTGTACAGGTTCTTGTTGTTGCTCTTGTTCACTCATATTATCTATCCTTTATTATAAGTTGATTTGGTATCGATTGCCACATAATATGTAGCATCTGGGCTTTTAAACTCAGAAATGCCTTTTGCGCATAGAGTTACGCTATAGTCTTGAGGCAATAGCTTAAGGTTTTCTGTCTTGATGATAACCTTAAAGGTATCATTGGTTTCACCAATTTCAATACCATAATCATCAGCCCCTGTATCGGTACTGCTGATTGCCTTGAGGTAAATCTTACCTTCCTCTCCGACAAATGCCACTTCTTGGAATTGAAGTACACCCGCCGCTTTGATTACCGATTGAAGGTCATTCCATGTAACATTCACTTCAACATCTTTAGTCGGCAATTCAATCTCCTTGGTAGGAGCCGCATGAATCATAGAGATGTCTGCGAATACATATTTAGTACGCTGTTTGCCTTGAGTAATCACGAAGTATTTATCATGGAATTCTACATCAGGATCATTATAAAGACCCAAAATAGATAGAAATCGTGATAAATCGTAGATACACGCTTGGGACGGAATGCTATCAGCAATAGTCGCCTTTGCGATCAAGGTTTTTTCTGGCGTAATAGTCTTAAGCGTATTCCCTTGCTCCATCAAGATAGACTTGTTGATAGTGGAAAAACTCTTAAGTATCGTCAGAGTTCGTTCAGAAAATTTCATTATATAGTCTCCAAGTTTTGTTTATTTGACAAGATTAACACACATCATTAATCTTGTCAATCTTTTTTATAAGATTTCTTACTAGCTGACTTATCAGCCGTAGCTGATACACCTAGTGAACCAATAGCCGCCATGTTGCCCTTAAAGATGTAAGAGCCGATATGATTGATCTGCATCCATGGACACATCCATACTTGCATACCAATTTCACGCGACTTTTGGCAGAAGAAATAGTCTTCGCTCAGATAGCGTTTTGTTTTAGGATCGATAATACAGTCAAAGAATGCTGTGATCTCACGTGTGCCATCGAAGTTGTCAGTTCTAATATGATCTGGCTTATAAGACAAGTATGGATATGCTTCTTTGTATTTCTCTAGTGTATCACGTGGAATACACATAAATCCTGTCCCTGCCTCACCAACTTCCAAAGGCTCAGCAAGATTAAAACTGGCAAGTTTGTTAATTGGATTAAAAACATAATCCGCTGTATACTGATCTAGTGCAAATGGTGTATCATCTGCTTTGCCAATTTCAACTGCTTTCTTTACCTTCTCCCATGCAATAGTTTTCTTGGGATAAGGACCTGTCACAATGTTGAACTTAGGATCAGATACTTGAATTGCAATCAAACCTAGTACGTCACGAGGGTCAAATGCGATATCGGAATCAATAAAGACAAGATGTGTACAGTCAGAGCGTAAGAACTCATCAACAACGTAGTTTCTTGCTCTTTGGATTAGACTCTCATTGAACAAGTAGTAGAAGCGAACGTCGATACCATTAGCACCTGCCATCAAAGCTAGGTCAGTGCATGCCTTTGTGTACGAACCACTACAGTTGCCGCCATACATTGGTGTTCCAATAAAGATTTTGTGTTTTCGAAGTTCTTCGATGGATATTTGTAGTTTCATATTTCCGTTTGCTCCAAATCATGTTCTGCCCTAGTAATTGATTGCAACCGTAGAATATCAGCCGCCACATCATGCTTACTGTCATGAGCGTTAAAATTGTATTCCCACTTCGCTACGTCCTTAACAGGCACAAACCCATTAGGATCGATATCGAAGTTGAATTTTGCATCGATGAATGTACGAGTGTCACGTACAGCATAATGCTTTAAGTATTGACTAAGCAAACGTTGCTTGCCTGCGTCCTCTGCAATACGATCCAAAATTATGGGATCGAATGTGTTGCCTCTTGACCACCAACATTCGATCTTGTCACTCTTTCGTAAGTAATCTACTAGCGTTTCGATAAATCGATCTGCTTTCATGTTATCAGGCGATGGCTTCAAGTTCTTCCTCAGCGCTGCTGGTTGATCCAACCACCACTGCAAGTCACTAGCACTATATACACATCCATGGTTCTCAACTTGATCTTTAATATCAAATGTATTTTGTTCCATGCCAAGAACCAATTCTTTAAATGTGTATGGGTTCTCGGTGAACCTTCCCCATTCGAATGTGGTATAGGAAACATCAATAGCAGGGATTTTACGAGAGTTAGTACCAATAGTTTCAAAATCAAATATAAAATGCGTTGCCATTAACATATCTCCTTGTGGTTATTATCATTAATTATACCACATGATTAAGATTTTTGCAAGCTGATTCGTTCTTGAATCATAGAAATCTCATCTTTTAATTTCAGTTTGTCAACTTTAAATTTTTTGATGTACTTATCAGGTGCTTTTTCAGCTTCTAATGCTTCAATCACAGAGTGAAGGTTCTTGTGTCGATCCTCCAATAACCCCAGTCGATGAGTGTAATCTTCTTCTTTCATATTGACCCCCTATACAAAGAAATTATCTAGTGTGTTTATCTTAACTGCCGACCAACCAATCGCCTCTAGGATAGACTCTAGTGGGCTTAGGAAGACCTTTTCGAATTGCTTCTCATAGTCTATATAGTTCGCCAACTCAAACTCTGGTGGCAAACGTTGTCCTGGGAACGAGATAATATTCTCTCGAATTGGGTTTGGTGTCTTGAGATAGACAAACTTAATCTTGTCCCCACCTGCAATAGGCTCATACGTTTTGCTCAAACCTCTTTTCTTCACCTCGTGATTGTATAGAATACAGCCCCGAACGTGCATTGGACAACCTTTGCGATAGAGTGACGTAGAATCCATATACTTGCCGATTTCTTGTGTGCCACTATTACGACCAATATCTTCTGGTGGTAACTCAAAGAACTTTTTACGGAATTCTTCGATAAACTCTTGTACAGTCTCTTCGTTACCATTCATGATAACTGAGAAAGACTCTTTAAGCTTATCACGACACACCTCAGGTGTTGACGAACGTACAGACTCAAGACCAGTCACGGAAACCTTTGGCTTATCGTAATGTACACCCTCAGAGTTCAAGGTGTTCATGATATAACGCTTCTTAGCAATAAAGATGGACTTGTCTGTAATCTTCTCACGCTTCATGAACATCGCTTGGCGATACGCACCCATTTCCTTGGCAAGCTTTTCATAACCAGCATCAATAACAGGTTCGATCTTCATCTGGCAGACCTTATCAAGAAAATCTTCGCCCTTCTTACGATCAACATCCACCGTACCAAATGCGTTCTCAACAATTGGAGCCATGTCAACATAGATAGAGTCAGTATCAATATACACAATGTAATCCTTATCGGTTTTAAGGATACGGTTTAGGTAATCATTCACTGACTTCTGTGCGTATCGAATAGACAACTGACCAGATGTCGTAATTGCTTCAGCCATGTCGTTAATATAGTATAGGAAGTACACGTTAGCAGTCGCACCATAAAGGCTGTTCATAGCAATTTTAATAGCCATCTGAGAGTTGTGTAGCTGTGTAGCTTCACGCTTAAGACGTGTCTTCTCAGCCCCATCAGTCGCATCTTCTAGTTGTTGTTCTACCTTAAGCATGTTCTGCTTGATGACTTTACGGTTGTTGTAGTATTCATCAATGATGCTAGGAATAACACCTTTAAACTTGTTACTAAAACAAGCGCCATTAGCACCAACAGACATAGTTGGATCATCATTTTGGAAACGTCCTTCCAAAACCATATCCTGTGACACTTGCTTGCGCTCATCTTCTAGGTACGTCTCTGGTGACATATTGTATTGCAACATGAGGTGTGGATACAGAGAGTTAAGGTCAAACGACACGATCCATGGATGCATGCCAACCTTTGGGTCTTTCACAAAGCCACCAACAAGTTCACCAGCACGTTGACCTGGTTCACCCTTAACTGGTGGAACCTTGCCATCTTTCATAAGGCGTCGATATAGAGTTGTCTCCCAAATACCCACAGTACCAAATGCATCTTGATAGTTCACACCGCCGCCATAAGCAACAGTCATGACAAGAGACAACAATCCTGTTTCGTCTTCAAAACGTTGGATCAGTTCTGTATCTTTAAGGTTATAGTCGAGATATAGCTGCGGGTTTTGTTCGTACAATGCGTTTAGGTTGCCATACTCAGAATAGTCGAGTTTCTTCTCACCAAGAACAGTATATGCGATATGATCAAGCTTATAGCTTTCTTGTGTGCCATACTTGTATCCAAACTTCTTGAACGCATCCATATAGTCAACAACAGTCATCCCACCGATCTGATACGTACCTTGCATCTTACCGAACATCTCACGCTCTTTATGACGGACATTGCGCCATGGGCTTAAGTCCTTCACCCATTCTTCACCGAATAAATGTTTCATGCGAGTAATAATGTACTGCACGTCAAAGTATTCTACGTTCCATCCAGTGATGATATCGGGATAACGGTTAACCCATAGCTCCTTGAAACGCTTCAATAGAGCCTCTTCACTGTCGAACTTCATAAAGTGAATGTTATCGGGGTGTAGATCAAGCAAAGTCTTGTTCTTGTCATAGTCCTTAAGACCAAGCAAGTGGTAATCAGAAGACTTGGATGACTTGTAAGCAATAGATGTAATTGCTTTGTCAGCCGTATTAACATCAGGATAGCCATCAGCAATGTCAACCTCAATATCAAAAGATACGATGTTGATCAGGCTTGAATCAAACTTAATTTCATTAGGATACTTCTCTTGGATAAACTGGGACACATAGTTTGTGTTACCAGCAATCTCAAGACCATGAACATCTTTATAGCGCTCTACAAAGTCTTTGGCTTCTTTCATACTATCAAGTTGATGTGGCACGAGTGGCTTGTCAGTCGTAAGACTTCTAAACTTTGATTCAGTAACGTCTTTCTTGCCATTCGTGAAAAGTGTTGGTTGGAATTTAACCTTGCGAGAGAACTGTTTGCCGTTCTCATAACCACGCCACAGAATGTTATTACCGAAGCGCTCTACCGATGTATAAAAGTTAGTCATGACAATCCTTAATTTGTGTTCCTACTATGATAACACAGTTATTCGTCTTCGTCAACTACTTCTTCAACTTCTACACCGTTACTGATGTATGTTTCGATGTAGTCTGACTGATACCCAACCTCTTCTAAAAATTCAAGCCTGTCAAAGAAGTCATCTGATTGAGCTTCCCAGTCTTCTTCAAGTTTCTCTTTTTCTTCTTCTGTCCACCCAGAATGGAATACAAAGTAACTATGACCAGAAGTTGTTGTCTGGATATCACACTCTTCGAAGTCACTATGGCAAAGTTCTACTGCATCATCGACGATTTCTTGTAGCATGTTTGCTTCTTCTTCGTTTTTGACTGTGACGTATAGTTCACCAGACTTCCATTCAGTTTGAATGTTCACACCCTTTAGGCCATCATTCAGTGGGGTAAACACTTCCACATCCACATAGTCCCAACGATTTTTGTTTATCAATGAATAGGTTTTTCCAACTTCAATTTTCATTTCTTGTACTCCATCTCAGTAATTACATCAATCCCTTCTTTATCATTAGCGATACCAAGTGCCAGTGCTTGAATATCATCAATTAGGTTTTGACAAGCCTTTTTATCATATTCTTTGTAAGAAATCTCAGCAAATTCATTACGGACACGGTGTAACAGAATAGCCTTGTCGTGCATTGCATTTATTCTTCTGATTAAGTCTTCGATTGAATGTTGCATTACGTTCTCCTCATTAAACAATTTCGCTAAAGTTTTTAACCTTCTGAAAGGTAATGTTAGAATCAAACTTATCGCCAAACTGCAAGCCCCTGTGGCTGATTACGAATATGTTATCATCTGCGTTCAAGTTGTGTAGTTGGTCGATCAAGTTCTCAATACCTACTGCGTCTAAAGCGCCATCTAGCGTTTCGTCCAACAATAGCAAGTTTGTTGACACGCTGTTGCGTAGTTTGGCAACAGAACGCCATGCCAACATGATTGACAATGTAATGCGTAACTTCTCACCCTCAGAGAATGACGCATATGAAAAAGCATCACGGAACCTTGACTTGATAACCTCATTGAAGTTCTCATCTAATTGGAAGTCAACAAACAAGTCAAAAGCACCTAGATATGTATTAATCAATTTGTTCATCACTGGGATGTACTGTTTGATGATACGTGTTTTGATGCCACCGTCCTTTAGGATGGCTTGCACTACAGAAAGAGTTTCTTTGTCTTTATGTAGGACTTCTTGATCAGACTTTGTGGTGCGAAGTGTTTCGTTTAGGCTATTCAACTTTGTTGTATCGATAGCTTCGACGTCTTTCTCTGCCCTGTCTAATTCGTTTTTATAAGACATTAGAGCGCTTTTAGCCATCTTGATGGTGGCTCTGTGATCACCGATCTTTAAGTTTCCATCACGAATTTGATCTTCAAGTACAGATATAGCTTCAAGACGATCCGTATAGACCTTATTCTTAATTGCTAATTGCTTCAACCCTTCTTCCAACTCAACAATCTTTTTGTCTTTATCTGCGATGATACTGGTTTTGAATTCATGCTCAATGCCTTGCTTACACGTAGGACAATCATCGTGATCGTGGTAGAATGACAATTCTTTCTTATGGTTCGCCATAGTAATTTCTATATTGCGACGAAGTTCATCTGCCTTGTAGTTCTTAGCTTTCATGTCAGCTTTGTCAGAAATATCATCTACAATCACTTGTATTGTATCTTGAGTAGCTTCGATTTTAGTCTGTGCCTCACTAATACTGTCAAGGTGACCTTTCATCTTCTCTTTGATCTTATCAACTTCTTCTGTTTTGATAGCACGAATAGATGCGTTGTGTTCCTTCGCTGACTGTAGCTGTGTTTCAACTAAGTCTATCTTGTAAGTGTTCTCGTTAATCTCAGTCTTGTTATCCGACACACGAGTTTTCAGTAGAGTGTTCATAGTGGAGAAAACTTGAATATCTAATAGGTCTTCAATAATCTCACGACGTGCCTGTGCTGTAAGTTCCATAAATGGGACATAGGTGGCAGAGCCAAGCACAACGATTTGGTTAAATGACTTGTAGTTAAGATTAAGAATAGTTTGCTCAAGATATGCTTGATAGTCTTTACTAGCCGCTTCTTGGTCAACAAGTTCACCGTTCTTCCAAATCTCGAATACGTTAGGTTTAATCCCACGGACGATCTTGTAATAGTTTTGTGCAATCTTAAAGACCACCTCAACCATAGTCTCACGACCATTAATACTGTTTACCAGTTGTGCTTTGTTAATCTTACGAAATGCCTTGCCGTAAAGAGCAAACACAATAGCATCCAACAGCGTAGACTTACCACTGCCGTTAGTACCACTGATAAGAGTGGTTCTACTTTTGTCTAGTTGTATCTCTGTCCAAGCATTGCCAGATGACAATAGATTTTTGTATCTCACGCTCTGGAATTGAATTTTCATAGACTTAATGCCTCATTATATAGTTCATCAACGATCTGTTTAATCGCTTGTTTGTTAGCCGATGTGTCAAGAGTTTCGATATATCCATGTAAGATATCCTTAGTATCAGCACTCTCATCAAGAATTTCCTCAACACCACTGTCTTCTAGGTTCAACGAATCTTCGATAGACTTAACATCTGATGCACCACTATCGGATAGTTTGTCAAGGAATAAATCATACACATACGGATTAGTTCTATTCTTGACGATGACTTTAATGAAAGCATTGTTGATGTTAGAGATATCAAGAGCCTCAACATCCTCAACTGTCATGTCAGCATCATCGTATTCTATCTTGTGGTATATAGGTGTGGGGTTAAGTACCCATTCTAAATTGCGTGTCTCAGTATCAAGAACTCTAAAACCACGCTTCCCACCATGATCACTCCACGTCATCTCATAGGGCGCACCAAGGTAATTGATGTTACCATACTCAGAAGGATGGTGGAAGTGACCAGAGTAAACAGACTCAAAGTGTGAAAATGTTTCTTTGTTTAAACCATGAGAACACAAGGTTCCCTTCAACATCTCAAAACCTACGATATCAAAGTGACCCATGCAAATGTTTGCAGTAGATGTTTTCAAAATATCTAATGACTGTTGGCTATTGGTCTTCGTCAACCATGGAACCATAATTATATCAGTAGAGCCGAAGGTAAGTTCCTTTGGTGTATCCTGATATACATGAAAGTTGTCATACTCATTCAACAACAAGTCCATTGAGTTGATCTCATTGGTGTTCGAATAGTAGACAGAGTGGTTGCCAACAATAGCATGATATTCAATATTACGATTCTGCATCTGATCAAAGAACATCTTCTTTGCTCTGGATAGAGTAACGTAATTAACATATTTACGACGATCAAAGGTATCACCAAGATCAAGAACAATTTTGATATCATGTTCATCAATATAAGGAAAGAATACCTCAGAGAAAAACTTTTCTTGATGATCCAAGAATACCTTAGTGTCTCCACGTACACCAAGGTGCATATCAGTGATAATTGCTATCTTCATGAAGATTAATCCTTTTTCTTGACGTCTTCTTTTTTCTTAGCTTTATCACGTTCAATCTTGTCTTCAAAGTCTTGAACAAATGTATTCATATAATCAGCATTGGTATATAGGTTCAGAACTTCTTCCCCACCCTCATATGTGCCACCTGTTGAAATCATTTGCTGACTTGACTTAAACCTAATATACATCTGCTTCTTCTCTTTGGCAATACGACGGAGAAACGCATACCAAATGATCTGTGTAAAGTACGCAAATGGATTAGATGATTTCTCAGAGTTGAAGTTACCAATATACAATAGACAATTCTCAATCCCATCAGAGATCATATCATCTTTATACGTGTAGCCACTGAAGTTTGGTTTGGTTGATAGTCGTGTTGCAATCTGGAAGATACAAGTTCCAATGTAATCTGGGACACGAGGCTTCAAGTCTTCACCCGCCTCTTCAGCTTCTTTACAATCGGCTTGATACTTGATCAAGGCTTCCAATAAATCTCTGTTGTTTACATAATTCTTTTTAGCTCGACGTGCCATAAATGCCTCCTCATAATTTTATTAATTATACCACAGATATCTTAATTTGTCAACTATGCATTTTTTACTTGACAAGCTTTTCAAGTCGTGTATAATAGGCGTATGCCTTATAAGAACAATAATGATTCTTTAATGCTATTAAGGATAATTAAGATTATATTTCTACAGTAAAGATTTTAGTCTTAAACTGTTGCTCTCCATACATGTCGATCCTTTTACGAAAATGATCAAGAGTATAGTTGTTATAAGAACCAGAAGATAGATCATCACTAACATCATAAAGAACAGCTTTATCTGAACCATTACCTTTTCTTAGTGAACGACCAACAGACTGGAATACTTTAATCTCAGATTTACCACCAAAAGCAAAGATAACATTATCCAATCTCTTAAGGTTAACACCAGTAGAATAAGTGCCAAAGGAAGCAAGGATATTATGTTTCTTCTCAGGATCATTCTCAACAAGATGTCTAATCCTTTCACGTTCTTCACCTTTAACCCCACCATGAATAAAATGCAGTTCTCTCCCCTCTTTTTGAAAGAGGGGTTCTAAAACCTTACCATGTTTCTCAACCAAATCAAATAAGACTAAGTTGTTTTGACCTTCTAAAGACCACAATAGATTTCTTAGGAATATGTTTCTTCTTTCACAATTAACCAAGAACTCTCGCTCAGCACTAAACTTTCTACTGGCGTCAAGTTTATTGATAGCTTTCTTGAAGCCCTTTCTTATCTCTTGACTATGTGAAAGAACAATCGCTTTAACTTCGAAGTCAGCAACAGTACCATCATCAATAAGGTTCTTGGTTGTTACATGCTGTCTAACAGAACCAAAACACCCTTCAAGAACAAGTCGGTGTGTCTTACTCTCTTCTGTTTTCAATGTACCAGTAAACCCATGTCTATAATAACAATCAGGCAACATACCCATAATCGTCTGAAGTGACTTAGCTTGGAATTGATGTGCTTCGTCACCAAGAACTACTTTAAATTGAGCAAACCATTCTTTAGGTAACTTAACCAATGACTGCCATGTAGATACAACAACAGGCTTATCTGTATTTTTCTCAGCACCACCTTTAATCTTGTGGATTGCCTCAGGATCACAGCCATAATCAATGAAGTCACCTTCCATCTGGTGGACAAGTGAGATTGTAGGGACAATGATAAGTGTTCTGTGGTTAAACTTTTTATAATAATGCTGCTGGATTAGATAAATGATCAGAGACTTACCAGATGATGTTGGCGACAAAGATAACGATCTACTATCACGCAAAGCATCTACAATGTATTGGTTTTGGTAATCTCTAGGAATAAACTTACAGTTCACTTCCTTAGCTAACTGGATACCATAATCATCAGGGATATCATCTTCGCCATGGATCAAATGGTCAGGAGCATCGATGTCATAACCACGGTCTTCACAGAAAATAATCAACTTCTTCATCAGACCAACCATCAAGGTAGGACGCATTGGGGAGTAGAGTCTGATAAAACCGTCCCAGATTTTATTCTTGTAAGAAGGTGTGAACATGTAATTTGCAGGTCTAAACGAAAAGAATTCTTGTATCTCTTGTCGTATGCCTGGATCGGCAGTTACTTTTAGATTGATAGCATCCAGTTGTTCTACAGTAATTACGTCTGCCATGATAACCTCACATTGTTCATAGTATATGCTACTATTTATACAATGTGGCTAAGGCTTAATATTCGCCTGCTTGGAACTTAATCACGTCTACCATAGACTTAATAATGAAGTTTCGGCTGTGGATAGTCTTGATAATGCTCTCAAGATAGTTAGCATTCTCTGAGTGGTAATCAATTTTAAGACTTAGATTAATAATATCTCTATCTGCTTGGATGTGTTTATCCAAGTCAGCACGTATAATCTTTCTTTGGCATGGCTTCCAACCACGAATACGCAAGTCTTCTTCAGCCATTTCACCACCGTAGTAGTCACGCTTATCCATCTCAAGTTCTTTATAGTCGCCCTTGAGCTTCTTAACACGCAAAGCTTCTGTGTAATACATGTTGTAATACTTACTGTGCAACGAAGGAATGTTTCGAAGTTCGTTCATCAAGTCGTTTTCGTTGATTTTAGAATCTTTACTCCAAATCTCACTGATTTTATTTTCCAAAACATAATCCTCTCTATATTAATGAAAGGATTATACCACAAATATTAGAGAGTGTCAACCAACTTTTTCGAAGGTATATCTGTCATATCGGAAAGACATGTTAACTTCTGGGTAGAATACGTCAGTTCCAGTTATGTCAAGATTTACAGCACTTAGAGATACTGGTGTACAGTTTAGGAAGTTGAACTTCACGTTTAGATTCTTGTTGCTGTTCAAGATCAGAATGCTGATATCACTGTCAAGACCTTCGACCCCATCTTTCAATGGTTTGTAATCATCAAACTTTTCTGGGCTTGCAAGAGCTTTCATCCAATTGTAACATTCCATATAGTTGTTCATGTTTTCGTCTACAAGGAAACTGAAGTCTAAATCTTGGTACGCCAATCTGTCGCCAGCAACAAACAAGTTTCCCATAGGGTTCACTAGCTGTGGAGCTTCTAATGTGACACCTGGGATAAACGCTTTCTGTGTGAAGAACTCTACGTTAGGTAAACGTGATACAGACACGGTAAAACCAATAGGTGATAAGTAATTAGTGTTCATTTTCAAAACTTTCCTGTTTGACAATCATTGTTTTCTATGTTATTATTTATAAATGTTACTAAATAAGGATTACACAAGTTTGGACAAACAAGACAATCCATGTGATGACGTTACACATTGGTGTGGCTATTTGAAAGGTAAAAGACAGAATGGCTGAAGATTTTAAAATTTTAACTGCACGTCAACACGTTAGAGAACGTATTGGTATGTATATGGGGTCAAGTTCTCTTGAGGAAGTTGAGCGATTCGTCATGGGTGAATGGAAAACTGCAAAGTACGTTCCTGCACTATCCAAAATGGTTGATGAAATTCTCGACAACTCAATTGACGAAGCGATTCGTACAAACTTTAAACATGCCAACAAGATCGATGTTTCGGTCAAGATGGATAACTCCATCACTATTACTGATAATGGTCGTGGCATTCCACATGAAGACGTCTTCGATGCAACCACCAAGAAAACTATAGCAAGAGCTACAGCGGCTTGGACACGTGTTAATGCAGGCACATCATTCGATGATGAGCGTGTGACTATTGGCACTAACGGTGTTGGTTCGTCTGCTACCAACTTCCTGTCAACTAAGTTCGTTGGTAAAACGTGGTCTAATGGAACTATCCTTCAAGTATCTTGTACTAATGGTGCGGAAAAGATACGTGAGACAAAGAAAGAGAAAACTGGTAATGGTACTGAGGTGTCATTCGTACCAGACTTTGATTTGTTTGAGGTAAACAATCTTAACGATCTTGACACACTTGCTCTGATTGAAGATCGTTTGATTTCATTACAAATGGCTTTCCCTGAGATTACATTCTCTTTCAACAAGAAACGTATCAAGGTGAACAACCTAAAGAAATATTCTGATATGTTTATTCAAGAAGGCGAAGCTTCTATTATCGAAAAGAGCGATAACCTTTCTTTCTTCATTGCGTCATCTGAGGATGGATTTAGATCAAACTCATATATTAACGGTGTGAACACACGCCAAGGCGGCACATACGTTGACTTCGTGATGAATGGTATTGTCGATGAACTTGTTGTTAAGATTAAACGCAAGCATAAGATCGAAATGGCTAAGATCACAATTAAGAGTGGGCTATCGTTCGTGATGTTCAGCCGTAACTTTGTCAATCCAAAGTTTGATTCACAAACAAAAGAGCGTCTGACGAATCCAATGGGTAACGTTAAAGCACATTACCTTGAGTCTGGTGTTAAAGACTTTGTGTTCTATGCACAAAAGATCATGAATACACCTTCGATCATTGATCCAATCATTGAGGCTCAGTTAGCTAAGAAGTTGGCGCAAGACAAACGTGCCGCTACCCTAGCTCAAAAGAACCTTCGTAAGGTAAAGGTAGCAAAGCACATTGCCGCTAACAAGCCCTCAGCGACCCTTAAGATCGTCGAAGGAGATTCTGCAATGGGGTTCCTACTGAAAGTTCGTAACGCTGATAAGGTGGGCGCTATGCCGCTCAGAGGCGTTATTATGAATACATGGGATATGAAGCCAGCAGATGTGCTAAAGAATAAAGAGTTGTCTGAGTTGGTTGCTGTTCTTGGATTGAACATCAATGATCCTGATAGTGTGGACAATATGCAGTATGAGAACATCGCAACTCTTACAGATGCTGACCACGATGGCATCGGACACATTAGTCCATTGCTGATTGCTTTCTTCTACAAGTTTTGGCCTAGACTATTAAAAGAACGTAAAGTTAAGATCACTCGAACCCCAATTATGATTTCTTCTAAAGATAAGAAGGTGAAGTGGTTCTACGGATACGAAGAAGCATCGAAGTTCAAAGCAGAAAATCCTTCTGGTTGGAAGCATCGTTACATTAAGGGTTTGGGATCACTTACCGAAGATGAGTATGATGTGATCATCAACAAACCTGTTTACGACACTGTTACGGTTGACGATGCGTCTATGTTCCAGATGATGTTTGGAAAAGATTCGGCATTACGTAAACAGTTCATGTTTTCATAGGGGTTGACACCAATTGGAAAGACTGGTAAGATTCAGATTGTGGTATAAGAAGCTAAGAGCGCAACCATTTGGTTATAAGTGGTACAACTGCATACAGTGGGCAATGCACAACAGTAAGTATTATAATATAGATGGGAAAAATCTGAAATGAGTAAAATTGGAAACTACGTGGTAGAACTTCAAGAGCAAATGACCGAAGAAGAAGCACAAGCCCAATACGAAGATGAGCATGAGCCTTATTGGGAATCAGATGAGGATGGAAGATGAGTTTACTAGAATTCACAAAAGACGATAAGTCCACTACGGACTATCCTATTAGTAAAGTCGCTAAGAACGAATGGTTAGACTTTGCTATGTATACAGTTGAGTCTCGTGCTATCCCTAATATGATCGATGGGCTAAAACCAGTTCAGAGGTTCTATCTATATTCATCACTGCTAAACTCAAAGCGTGACTTTAAGAAGGTATCGGCTGTTGCGGGTATTATCTCAGATTATGGCTACAATCATGGCGAAACATCAGCCGCAGGTGCAGGCCAACTTATGGCGGCATCTTGGAATAACAATGTCTGCCTTGTAGAAGGTAGGGGTTCGTTCGGTACTAGGCTTGTGCAACAAGCGGGTGCGGCACGTTATGTATATACACGTGTGCATAAAAACTTTGAGACATATATCAAAGATATCCAACTCTCTCCTGTACATGATGATCCAGAGCATGAGCCACCATCATTTTACTTGCCTGTACTACCTTTAGTATTGGCTAATGGTGCTAAGGGTATTGCTACTGGCTTTGCTACTAGTATCTTGCCAAGAAGCACGAAGCATCTTGCCAAGGCTGTAAAAGAATATCTTGCGAAAGGTTCGATTGCACGAAAGCTTCCCATCACCTTCCCAGACTTTAGTGGATCGGTTGTATACAACAAGGAAGAAGACAAATACCAAGTCATTGGTACTTTTGAGCGTAAGAGTAAAACAGTAATGATTATTACTGAAGTTCCTTATGGATATGATCGTGAAGGTTACATCAAGGTACTAGACGCATTGGAAGACAACAACGATATTGTGTCCTACGAAGATCAATGTGACAAGACTGGGTTTCGTTTTGAAATCAAATTGAAGTTGGCTTCTGCCAATGCTTGGACTGACGAACGTATCATTCGTAAGTTTAAATTGAGCAAACCTCTGACTGAGAACCTTACTGTGATCGATCAGAATGGTAAGTTACGTGAATATAAAGATGAGCGTGACTTAATTAAAGATTTTACAGATTACCGATTGACAGTCTTACAAGAAAGAATTAACCTTCGAAAGAAAGAAGAAGTTGAAGAATCACGTTGGCTTAAGGTTAAGATGCAGTTCATCAAAGCCGTGCTAGACGGATCAGTTCAATTCAAAAATAAAAAGAAAGATGTTGTTGCGGCTCAGATACTAAAAGTTACAGATGCATTAGAATTAGATGTTGACAAACTTCTCAGAATCAATATGCTATCACTGACGGACGAAATGGTTAAAGACCTTCAAAAGCAAATTGCTGAATGTAAGGAGCGCCTAACGTTCTGGTCAAAAACAACGCCTAGAGAACAATTCGAAAGCGACTTATCGGAGATTTAAATGTACTACACTGCCTATGCCAAACCAAAGAAGTTATCAAGCAAGTTAATGGACAAAGTTGTTGTCTTTGCTTGTGACTTCCTTGAACTTGATGTTGACCTAGAGATAGAGTTCGATGAGGTAGAGAACGGTGGATACGTGGACTATGAAGAAGGTGAGGACATCGTTGTTGCTGTTAATCCAAAGCAAACTAAGAACGAATTGATCCGTACCATCTTCCATGAAATGGTTCACGTTAAGCAGTATGTTGAAGGTGATTTATCTCACCAAGACTCAAACAACCTTTGGAAAGGTGCAGTCGTTGATGTTCCTTATATGGATCGTCCATGGGAAAAGGAAGCTTATGAGCAAGAAGAAGCTATGTGGCACATCTTTTCAAAAGAGGTTGGGGTATGATAATCGACATTGCAGTTATGGAAGACTATGATGCTTTGATTGATGACTTTGTTTATTATATCTGCAAGCATTTTGGAATTCTCCCACGTAGGATTTCTATCGAAAGTGCTGAACTTGTTGGCAACAGGGGTATGTGCTTTGACGATGATGTGGGTGAGTTTACAATCTTGGTAAATCGAACTGATGACGTTGGAGCAATTTTTGCAACTGTTGCGCATGAGATGATTCATGTTAAGCAGTACATGACACAAAACCTTGGTCAGATACTTGATGAAAGTACGGAACTGCCTTATGATTCTCGTTGGTGGGAAGAAGAAGCTTTTAATGGTGCAGTCCCTCTTGTAGAAGCTTTTGCAAATAAGATTAAAAATATTGGTTGACATTAACTATTAACTGGTGTATTATACACTTAACGAATAAGGAAACAACATGAGTATCGATTTAACATTCTTTGAGATCAACACGTCTGATAAAGCAGACGCATCATTTGGTCGCAAGATGATGGCTTTCTCAGAAGACCATCGCAGTGGAATTGTTCCACTAGAAATTCTTAATGCGATGTCTCGTGTTGGTGAAAATCTAGCTGAGACGCCAATCGAAAAGCTGAAGCTTAGTAAGGTTGACAACATGGTAATTAAATATGCGAGGAGAGTGTTATGAGTAATCTTAATTTTGAAACTTCATATGAAGATGAAGTGACAGTTGAAATTATGGATTGGGCTTTGGATACAATGCCAGATGAAGTAAAAGGCATGACACTAGAAGAAGTTGCAGATAAATATTGGGAAGTACACTTGAGTAGTACGCCAGATGAAGATGCCTTTTCTGTATTACCCGACTTCGATGATGATGATGCTCTAACAGACTTAACAAAAACATATGGGAAACAACCAGATGCAAAATTTTAAGAAATTAGTATTGGTAGCCGCTCTGGCTACTGCAACACAGGCTACGGCAAACGAGAATGTAACAAACATTACAGTCTTTGATCATACTAAGACCGTAGTTACCAACAACCCCATTCAAGTTCGTGAATGTCGTGACGTAGAAGTCCCAGTTTACGAAAACTACCAAAGTGAAGGAGATGCCGCAGGTGGCGCATTTCTAGGAATGATCATTGGTGGCTTACTTGGAAAAGGTGTTACTGGTGATGATGGTGGTGCGGCGGCTGGAGCGGTGATCGGTGGATTAGTTGGTGCTGATAAAGGCGCACAAGGTTCCAATGGTCAACGTATTGTAGGCTATTCTTACGAAGAGCGTTGTAATATCGTGACTGAGAATCGTAGAGAAGAGCGAGAAGTATATAGCCACTCTACCATTCGTTTCCATCTTGGTGGTGAGCGTCACGTTCTAAAGTTTCAACGCCGATGATAGATATTATCGTAGCTAACCTAATCTTTTGGAGTTTGTATATTTTCATAGGTACAATTCCTTATCGTGTAATGCAGAAAGCAATTGACAATTCATGAGATACACTTTAGAAAGAAACGGTAAAGTGGTACAACACATTGTAATGGTTGGTGCTGAGAAAAGTAACTTCAAGACCCCTACTGTGTTTGACCTTAAATTTGAAACATACGAAGCGGCTAATGAAGTAGCCGAAGTGTTAAAAGCCAAAGTTGTAGACAATAAGGCTACATTAGCGGCGTAAGAATTAGCTTCCGTAGCATAACTGGATAATGCAACCGCCTTCTAAGCGGTAGAGTATAGGTTCGAGTCCTATCGGGAGCGCCAAAATAGAGTATGGGCGTGATGGAATTGGTATACATACAACACTTAAAATGTTGGTTTTGTGGGTTCGAGTCCCACCGCCCATACCAAGAACAGTGTGCGAGAGTAGCTTAGTGGTAGAGCAAGACGCTCATAACGTCCAGGTCGTAGGTTCGATCCCTACCTCTCGCACCAAGAACGTGTTGGGTAGCACCAACTAGTATGGGTCAGCAAATCCCATATGATGAGAAGTGACGTAGCAGTCACAACAAAAGGCTTGATGGAAGTATCTCGGCAAGTGCATGTCGTGAGTCTGGTAGGGGCGGAGCCGTTGACCACTGAGATTAAACAGTGGAAGGCATTGAAACTCCCCAGACGCACAAATTTGAATAGGTCGGCATACCTGTTGCACGTACTCTCTATACCATCGCGTGTTAATTAAAACTGCTAAGTCCTAGTCAAGACTTGAAACTGACCGTTAAGAATTTATGATTGGAAGCTTGATGAATATTCACGAGAAAAAAGACCTGACAATAAAAGAACTTACAAAACTATTTTCTGATAATGGTATCGATTATTTCATCAAATCAGTAGATGGATGCGTTGCCGCAATACATTTTATCGTGAAGCCTGATGATTAGGGTTCTTGTAACAGGAGCTACTGGATATGTAGGTAGCCACTTAGTTAAGCGTCTTGCTGAATATGGGCATGAGGTTCATGGTATTGACATTAACTTCCACGGTGAACACAACAATGTTGAAAAGTATTGTAGCTTTAAGCTACAGGATATTCTATTAAATATGAAGTATCGCTCAGAATATGATGCTGTTGTTCATCTTGCTGGTAGAAGTGTTGTCCCACAAAGTTTGATTGAGCCATCTGAATACTATAGAGTAAACACGATGGGAACAAACAATCTATTCAATTACATCGACACCCCTCACTTGATTTTTGCGAGTACGAGTTCTGCATTTGAAATGGCATCTCCATATGCACGATCTAAAGTAGCGGCTGAGGATATCATAAAGGAGAAGTCCAATGGGCATACTATTTTCCGCTTTTTTAATGTCTCTGGTTCTGATGGTATTCATAGGCAACTTGGCTCTGCCTCTCATCTTATTCGTCGTTGTGCTATGGTTGCTGCTGGAAAGCTTTCCCACATTGATATATTTGGCGTGGATTATCCTACTCGTGACGGTACTTGTATACGTGATTACATACATGTCAGTGATCTTTGTTCTGCTATAGTAAAAACAATTGACACTGGCGCACTAAATACTGATTATGAGTGTTTAGGTGGTAATGTGGGTTACAGTGTTCTTGAGGTTGTGGATGCAATGAGACGTGTGACTGGCAAGAAAATCGAGACTGTAATTCAAGGTAGAAGACAAGGTGATGCAGTATCATCAGTTGTTGACAATCTGAGTAAATGTGTTACACTTACAAAGAGTTTAGAAGATATGTGTTTAGACCAATATAAGTTGGAACTGACACTTTAGTGGGAAGTAGCTCAATGGTAGAGCATCTGTTTTTGGTACAGAAGGTTGTAGGTTCGAGTCCTACCTTCCCAGCCAAATTATAAGAGGAACTTGAGTGGCTGATGTTTTAATGTTAAATGCTGATGGTCAACCAGTCAGTTATCTACCGCTTAGTACCATTAAATGGAAAGAAGCAATCATGTACATGTGGCACGATAAGTGTACTGTATTAGATTGGTACGACGATTGGGTTGTACGATCACCATCATGGGAAACCAAAGTTCCATCTGTTATCATATTAAAAGATTATGTTCGTAAGAAAACCCAAGTACGGTTCTCTAAGAATAATGTTTATCTAAGAGACTTGTATACTTGTCTGTACTGCGAACAACACGTCAGTCGTTCTGTAGCAACACTTGATCATGTAATACCACTTAGCTTGGGTGGTAAAACTACATGGGAAAACATTGCTACTGCGTGTAATAAATGTAATGGTATCAAAGCAAACAAGACAAACATGAAACCAGTATATGCGCCCTATCGTCCTGGGTATTATGAGTTAGTTCGTAAGAAGAAACAGTTTGAGATTGAAGCCACACATCCTTCTTGGGAAAAGTGGTTGACAACATAAACGAATCGTAGTAGTTATTATTCATCAATAGCGAAAGAGAAAAAAATGTTCGATTATTCAGACGATTGTATTTCAGACTTCCACAAAGAAGTTTATGGACACCGCCCCTCTTCTACTTACATGCAAGAGTGGAATGCATCTTCACCTTCACAGAAACAAAAAGTCTGGGATGAATATGCTCGTATCAACGAAATTCAGATGAAAGAAGCCAAAGAACAAGAAGCGGTTGACATCGAAAAGTTTGAAGCACGTATCCAAGATGTTATTAATATTGGTGCGGGAAATCGTAGAACTGCTTTGAAATGGATTGCTGAAGGTGAAACTTTCTATCACAGCCAAGACGTTGAGCATTTTGTTTGGCAACAAGGCGTATTATTTACTCCCTATGGTAGAGAACTAATCAAAGAACTTGAGATGGTTGTAAAATATGAGGATTTGGTGTGATGAAGACGTTACGAGAAGCCAAAAAAGAATGGATAGAAATCATAAAAGGTGAGGGTGGTAATTGCCCATGCTGTGAAAGGTGGGGTAAGATTTACTCTCGTTCCATAAACAACAATATGATCAAGTCCCTTATATGGCTCAATTCTGTACACACTGAGTGGGTTGATGTGCCTAACAAAGCGCCTAAATGGTTGCTAAGATCAAATCAACTGCCGACATTGCGTTGGTGGGGTCTTGTTGAAAGGGCTACAAAAACTGATATGTCAAAGAACCACTCTGGTAATTGGAAGGTTACGGAAAAGGGAACCGCATTTTTAGATTTTGGTCTTAGAGTACCCAAACTTGCATTTACCTACAATGGAGAAGTCGTAGGTTTTAGCGAAGAGAAGGTAGTAGCTACAGACTGTATGAAAGACGGTTTTGACTATACACAAGTTATGAACACAGATTATGTAGGAGAAGAAGCGTGATGGAAATTAAAGTATATAATCATAAGATCGATCTAAACACAGTCAATGTCTTTGGCTCTTACGGATGCAACCTGTACACACCAGAAGGTGAGTTCGTAGAGGCTCGTATATTTAATAATATATCTGGTCAGATGTTTCATAATGAAATTCGTGAGATCGCTCAGTTTGAAAAGTTACGAGTGGAGTCTCTAGCATACTAAAACTTGACAAATAACAATTTTTATGGTACTATAAATTAATACTTACTAGTAATGGAATAGATATGGATAAGAATAAGACTATAGGAGACTTGTTTATAGAGTATTTGAGATATATCTCTACTGTAGATAAGGTTAAAGAATGAAAGTTACTGTTGATAATGATCAGATAACTTCTGAAGTTAGTCGCATTATGGACTATGAGTTTGATGGTACTACTACGTTCTATCCTCATGAGTTTAGTCCTATTGATCGTGAGACAACTCTTAAGGAGTTTGGTATTGGTTTGATTGTAGGTCCTTCTGGTTCTGGTAAGACTACTCTTCTTAAAGAGTTCGGTTCTGAAGTAGAACCAGAGTGGGATTCTAATAAGGCCATTGCTTCTCATTTCAAAGACATTGATGATGTTCAAGATCGTTTGGGTGCTGTTGGTTTTAATAGTATTCCTTCTTGGTTACGTCCTTATCATGTTTTGTCTAATGGAGAACAGTTTCGTGCTAGATTAGCTCGACAGTTAGATAGTAATATTGTTGTTGATGAGTTTACATCTGTTATTGATAGAGATGTTGCTAAGAGTTGTTCTAATGCAATCAGTCGTTACGTTAAAAGAAACAACTTAAAGAACATTGTCTTCTCATCCTGTCATTATGACATCATTGAGTGGTTGCAACCTGATTGGGTGTTTGATACTCATACAGGTAGGCTAACCACAAGGGGGTATCAAAGGCCAGACATTGTTTTGGAAATCTTACCTTGTACCAGAGACATCTGGACGCTCTTCAGCGACCACCACTATCTCGACGGAAACATTCACTCAGGTGCATCATGTTGGATTGCAGTCTGGAACGACAGACTTGTCGGATTTCTTTCTAGCTTAAGCATGCCTTCTGGCAGTTTGAAGAATGCTTGGCGAGGTCATCGTACCGTCGTTTTGCCAGAGTTTCAAGGTTTGGGGATTGGTGCTAGAATGACAGAAGCTATGGGAGAATTACACTTAATAGAAGGTAAAAGATATTTTACAAAAACGGCTCACCCTAGATTGGGAGAGTTTCGGAATAATTCTGATAAATGGCGTGGTACATCTAAGAATGGTATATCCAGACAGGATTATAAGACAGGATCAATGGCAAACCCAGATAAACCTAGTTATGGTGGATTTGCTGATAGTCATTTCAAACACGCAGATAGAGTGTGTTACTCACACGAATATATAGGAGATGAAAAATGAAGTTTTACAAGATTGAGCCAGTTCGAAAGAAAGCTGTTGTAGAGTTTGAATATTGGCGTAGGGGTAGTCAAGAAGAAGGGTTTCAATTTGCAACCAAAGAACTTGGTTGGCGTTGGGGCGAATTCACGATTCGTGTCCCAGAAACCTCTGAAGAGATTGATGCATGGATCGCAAACCGCCCCGAAGGTTGGGGAACTCGTGAAGAAGTCGATGACATGCTTTCGCAAGGTCTTAGTGTTTTCCTACCTGATAAAGACGATGACTATATTGAGTTGGATTCATACGATTACGAAATGGACAGCACTTGGGATGGTTGTTGGGAAGAATGGGAAGTTAATGGTAAGGTTGAAGATGAACACGCTTTGATCGAAGAAATCGAAGAAGGTTACGCCGAAGAATACGAAGAGTATATGGTTGAAAATGGTTGGGATAATTATGATTATACCATTGAAATTCATTGTGAAGTCACAATGGTTGAGATCGACGATCCATACGCAGTTGACGTAGAGACTGAATGAGCTAGTGTAGAGGGGCTTGACCGTCCCTCTACTTGCTTCAAAAGCATAAATAATCGACCAAAGAAAAAGTTTTGGAGCAAAACTAATGAATACTAAATTTACAAACGCTATAAACCGCATCGAACAGTCGTGTCCACCTATTTGGATGATGCGTCAAGCTGGTAGATACCAGAGTTCTTATATGGAACTCAAAGAAAAATATAACTTCATGCAAATGTGTAAACTACCGCAAATAGCGGCTAGGGTTGCCATGATGCCTATCGATGAATTTGATTTTGATGTCGCTATCTTGTTCAGTGACATTCTTTGGCATGTTGAAGGTTTGGGTCTGCCATTGACCTTTGATCCTAGTCCAAAGTTTGAATTCCATTTATCTGAGGAAAATTACAAAAATCACATGTGCATTGAGACAGCTATGGAACATATTAGCTTTCAAAAGACTGCATTAGAAGTTACAAGAGATAAGTTGCCCATCAGCAAAAGTTTGATTGGATTTGTTGGCGGTCCTTGGAGCGTACTCAATTATGCGTTGGGTGAAAATAAAGCATCAGCCGAATTCAAGACAATGTATCTTAATGAAGTCGTTATCCCTCTTATGGCTAGAAGCATCAGAGCGCAGAAGTTAGCGGGTGCTGAAATAGTTATGATCTTTGACAGTGGTTTGCATAATATGACTAAAGTGTATTACGATAACTATTACCTTCCAATGATGGAGCAATTAGCATCAATCGGAAAGGTTGGTTATTACGCACGTGATTTGCCTAATGGTTCTTTACCTAAAGTTAAGAAAATGGAATGGGCTGGTATTGGTATTGACTCTACCCAAGATTTGCCAAAGACCTTAGAAACATATACTAATGGGTTTGTTCAAGGCAACTTCGATGAGAAATACATGTTGTTAGAGACCAAACTATTTAAGTATGAATTGGATAAATGGCTTGATACCTTGGATGGTGTTGACACCACTGGTTGGGTATGTGGATTGGGTCATGGTATCCATAAAACCACTCCAACAGATCATGTAGAACATTTTATTAGTAGTGTGAGAAATAAATTTGATGGCATTTGATGATTATGCGGCTTGGTTTAAAACCTTACAAAATGACATCTGTGATACCATTGAGGATATAGAATTTCCTTATGCAATAGGAATGGAAAGTCATTCGGGTTCAACTAAAGAAGGTTGGACTCAAATGCACAGAACAATTCATAATGGTGGCATCGTTGAAAAGGGTACTGTTAATTTCAGTAAGATCGTGTCTGAGTTTGACCCCAATTTTGCCAAGGAAATTCCTGGTACTGAGGAACACAATAGATATAGTGCAACTGGTATAAGCGTTGTGCTACACTTCAAAAACCCACACGTTCCAGCAATGCATTTCAACACACGATATTTACAGACAAGCACAAAAGAGTGGTTTGGTGGTGGCATGGATATTACGCCGTGTTTAGCATTCGACACACCGTCTTACCATAAACAACTGGAAGATGTGTGTAATAAGCATGACCCAGAATACTTTCCTAAGTTCAAAAAAGCATGTGATGAATACTTCTTTATACCACATCGTAACGAGATGCGTGGCGTTGGTGGAATATTTTTCGAGTATCACGATCCCAAGGATATGAGTTTTGCCTTTGTTAAAGATGTTGGTCAAACCTTCAATTCCTTAATCAAGAGTATCACTAATGATCTGTCTGACCTTTCTTATACTGAGGAAGACAGGGAAACATTAGAAGTCAAGCGTGGACGCTATGTAGAGTTCAATCTTTTGTATGATAGAGGAACGCGGTTTGGTTTCAAAACAGGTGGTAATATGGATGCAATCTTAATGACCCTACCCCCAACAGTGAGGTGGAAATGATGAGAGTTGGCGTAAGAGGTAGTGACCTTGCTTTGGCATATGCAAATAGAGCGTGTGATGAATTGTCCTGTGAAACTGAGATAGTTGTTATTAAAACAATGGGTGATCTTAACCCTAATGTGCCAATACATGAAATGGGCGGCAAGGGTGTTTTTTGTAGCGCAATAGAAACTGCATTAATCAACAACGAGATTGATGTAGCAGTACATAGCTTAAAAGACATGCCTGGTGATATTCAACACCCTGATCTTGTTATTGCATCTTATCTAAAGCGCAATGATCCACATGACGTATTGATAGGTAGTGTGTTTGAAGGTTGTACAATAGGTACGAGTAGTCCAAGACGCAGAGAACAAATTCAAGAATTATATGGTCATTTGAATGTCGAGATAAAGCATATTCGAGGAAACATAGACACACGTTTACAGAAACTCGACGATAAAGAGTACGATGCAATTATTTTAGCAAAAGCTGGATTAGATGCGCTTGATATATCTAGGATATGCAAACCATTAGATATCATACCAGCAGTTGGTCAAGGAACTACTGTATTGCAATGCAGAAAAGATGATGTCGAAACCATAGAACTTGTTTCCAAAACAAATGATGATTTGACAATGAGACAATCTTTCTTAGAGAGATCGTTGCTCAAAGGTATGATGGGTGATTGTAGTACATCAGTTGCCGCCTATGCACATGGAGATTCGCCAATTAGAATGGACGTTGTTTATTATTGACAACTTGATATATCTGTGATATGATATGTAAATCATAAACGTAATATATGATTTGTAAGTCATAAGGAAGATTGTCATGAGCGTTACGGATTACACCGTATCACCAATAACTATACAAGAAGCTACACCGTTTGTTGTTGATTGGCATTACTCCAAGAATACGAATGGCTTGGCTACTCGTTTCTGTTTCGGTCTTTTCGATGGAACTGAAATGATTGGTGTTATGATATATGCGTATCTAGGCATGGCAAGTGTTTGGAAGAAGTATGGGGAAGTTGAAACAGACGTTGTTGAACTAAGACGATTGTGCTGTATTGATGACACCCCTAAGAACACGGAGAGTTACTTCATAGCTCAGACTATTAATTGGTTGAGGCAGAATACAGATTGTAAAGTTGTTGTCAGTTATGCTGACAGTATGCAAGGGCATGTAGGCACTATATACTATGCATCAAACTTTTACTATTTGGGTATGACTGCTAAAGGTAGATCAATAAAGATTAAGGGTAGTGATCGTCTGTATCACGAAAAGACAATACGGACTTATTACACACCTAAGAATGGAGAGAGGCGTCTCAAACCATACGCACAAAAAATTAAGGAACAGCTAGAGAACGGTGAAGCAGAATACGTTCATAGTAAAGGCAAACACATATTCGTATATCCTCTCAATAAGAAGGAAAGACGGAAGTATAAAATGAAAGCAACGAATGTCAAATCTTGAAATGATTAAGCGAACTAGTCGTAATGCTGAGAGTGATGAGTGCTACACACCGTCTGATCAAATCATTCCTTTGTTGGACTATCTCGACAAAGATAGAACCTATTACGAAGCAACAAGCGGTATTTCTTCAAACATCTTAGAAGGAATGCATAAACATGGCTACAAGATGATTGGCAGTGAGGGCAGAGACTTCTTTGATTGTACTGCCGATGATGTTTATGATGGTGTTATAACTAATCCACCATACAGTCTTAAAGACAAGTTCATCGAACACTGCTATTCTCTAAAGAAGCCATTTGCTTTGTTTTTGCCTGTCGCATCGTTTCAAGGTGGTAAACGTGGACAGATGTTCATGGACTATGGGATGTCTACACTAGTGTATAATAACAGAGTAGACTTCACAGGTGGTGGCGCACCACACTTTGGCAATGCTTGGTTTATGTGGGGCATCCTACCACCTAACACAATTTATTGGGCTAATAACCCAAAGATGAACAGAAAGTAGTTATCAAATGAGCTATAGGATCGAATCTGCCAGTAAGGAAGAATGGGCTGAACGAGCAATCAACGTCGAGAAGAAGTTAGCTGTCTTAGAAAATAGTATTAAAGAACTGTTTAGTCTGCTTGACGCTACTGAAGAAACTGACGAAGGTCGTGAGTTTCATCCAGTAAGAATCGTCTGTTGTCGTAATGATATGATTGAAAAACTTGAGAACGTCTTGGCTACATTAAAAAGCAATCGCAGAGATGATGTTTAGATAGCAAAACTTTCACCGCAACCACATGAAGCTGTTGCGTTGGGATTGACTACCTTGAGGTAACTTCCTCCCAGTTCTTCAACGTAGTCAATCGTACATCCAAAGATGAACATCTCTGCCATGGGATCAAGCCACAGATTTTCAACAGTGGGTTCCTTATCGGTAACACCCCACTCATACTGAAAACCAGAACAACCCCCACCCTTTACATTGAGTGATACGTTTGGTTTACCTGCTTTTGCTAAGTATGCTTTTGCACTATCTGTGACTTGAATATTCATTTATTCAGACTTCCAAATTGTCCATGCACCGTAAGCAATCATGCCATACGCTACTAAGTTAAGTGGTGCGATAATCATTGCTACGCCTGAGGCAACAAGAATAATACCATCCCAAGATGTTCTTTCTGATAGTCTTTTCATTAACCAGTTCATTTATTTCTCCTTAATAAGCAGTTATCGTTGGTGCGCCCACCGTTGGCTTGTGTAGTATTGCTACTTTGCTCTGGTGTATTGGCTCTTCTGTAGATTTATTTACGAACTGACTGTATTTATATGGATTGTATGTAATTGCAGTTCCGTTTTCTAATCCAAATATCTCTTCGCATAATTCACCGCGAATGAATGCGTGAACATTCTTCCTTCCTTCTGCCAATACTTTCGCACGACCAGAAGGACGAACAACATAAGTTGGATTCATGATATTCACATCGTATGTGTGTGCAATCACTTTGCCCTTATGTCTTACACTAAACAAGTTCTTGTGTAGATTATAGTAAACCTCGACTCGCATTAACTCATCCTTTATTTGTTATGAAAACACTTTAATAAGATATCGAACTAATGTCAAGACACCAAAAACAGCCATCCTCCATTATATAACCTAGGGAGCGGTTGTTTTTGGTGTCTACTTCTTTTTGCCACCAAGCTTCTTTGGCTCTACCGCCTCTAGTCGTTTTTCTAGTTCGTCTATCTTCTTTGTGATCTTTGGATACTTCTTACGCCAAGCATCTTCTGGTTGTTCCAACCAAGTCCAACCCCAACGTTCTACAAGAAAGTCGATTGCGTTATCTACCTTTGCGTAACCCCAAAGACCTATACGTGTTGTGCTTATGTACGCAACAAAGATCGCGCCCAAGACTGACCCACCTAAAGCCGTGTATATCCATAGACGATCACTCGCCATTTGTTGTATCATATCAATCATCATCATTCTCCTTGGTGTACTTGCAATAATGGTTCATGCCATGATCATATGCACCGTCAAATGGCATTCCTTTTTTCAAGGCTCTCCATCTGCCACGCCACTTATCTTTTACTCGTTGCCACTTTGTGCAGGCTCTAATATTTCCGTAGTAATTGATGTATCGTGGGGTGGAGTTGTGTCTGTACCCCAACAAAGCAAATGGTACACAAGTAACCATATCGTTATTATTGACATGACGATAATGAGGCGTTGTAATAGAGTTGACAAATTTCCTAGTCCCTGTTCTTGGTGATCCATACGTAAAGAGGGCATCTACTTTGCCCTGTAGTCTGCTACATGCGATTGTCGCCATAGCACCACCCAACGAGTGACCACAGATGAATAATTTTTTATCTTCAATCTTAGAGGAATTTGTGAAAGCAGAAACTTGATCCCACACCTTATTTACTTCCTCTTGAAACCCATTATGTACAAGTCCAGAACCGTTTTGCGCTTTGTCTGGTAAAGCGTTTAGGTCTGCTTTAATATCAGAGAACTCACCTGGTTCTGTCCCCCTAAAGCACAAAACATTTTCTTCTTTATTGCCTATGATGTGCAACTGAGCGCCATCATGTTCAATAAACTTATGTCTAGTATAACCTAGTTTCTTATATTGCTTTTTAGCTTCTGCACCATCAAGGTATGCTATCTGGGCGCATTGAGCCATAACTGCACATTTATTTATATACATTTCTTATTATCCCTATTTAGTTGTTGCTCTAAAAATACCGTCCCAATCAGATGGTAATTTTTGCGTTGACATATAATTACAGCGTTCGATCCAGATGTCATAGTAATCATCCATCTTGCCGTTAAAGCATCCTTTTAGATTTTCGCATATAGTAATAGCTTCTCCAAAATTTTGTTCTCTGTAGCACTTATGCATGAAATGGTGGCTTAGTTGGTTTGAACTATTATGAGCTTTATCTGCGCCACTAAGATCAAGTGCTGTGTATATATCTAACCCCACATTCTTACCCTTCACAGCAAGATCGTCTAGTTTTAGATAAAAGAAATCATTTTTAGTTGCTTGATATGTCGAAGGACCTACGATCAGAACAACACCATAACTCTTACAAGCACTCTCCAATCTAGCGGCTGTGCTGACTGCATCCCCTAGAATATCATAGCTGTGTCTTGCGGTTGATCCCATCTCACCAATATACCCAAGCCCTGTGTTGATCCCTGCGCCCATAGCAACAGGCGGTTTGCCAGCAGCAACAAGCTTAGCGCTAAACTCATCAACCGCTCTAAGCATACGAAGACATGTTTTCATACCATTTTTAGGATGCTCTGGATCATTGATAGGTGCGTTGTGGATGTGCATAGAAGCATCACCAATATACTTAATGATCATTCCGTTCGCATCTAAAACTGGCTTAGTAATCGCATCCATGTATCCGTTCATTACATCAGTAAGACCTTTTACGTCATCACCAAAGCTTTCGCCTAATGGTGTAAAGCCACGTAGATCACTGAATACGATAGATACTTCTTTCTTCATACCTTCTTTGACAAGAGAAGGATTTTCTTGTAACAGGCGTACTACTTCTGGGGAAGCGTAGCCTGCGAATTGTTTTTTGATTGCTTGCTTCTGTAGAAACTCATCTACAAACCTGAGTACATACTGTACAAGACCAACGAGCAAGAGCATAGCAGAAATGGTAATACCATCAATAAGAACATTCGAAGTAGTAAAGACATAAATGGAACCCCCTATAAGTCCAGTGATTGTCATGACAAAAACACCAAGACCTATAAAAGTCCAATATGATAATAATATTATGATAAGACCACTCACAACTAATGCGGCTAACTCGCCCCATGCTTTCGCATCTGCATTTCGTGTGATGTTACTCTCATTAAAAACTGTGCCTAGCATTGAGGCTTGTATTTCGTGTGGGAATATAGAACCCATAGCTGTGGCGACTGGTTGTGTAATACCTGATGCAGTAGTTCCTACGAATACAACAGCACCACCAAAGTCTTCTGGCATATCCATTAGACTTACTGAGTTGTATCCTTGTGACCAGTCTATCCAAACTTCGCCAGATTCGTTGGTTGGTATTATGCCGAATTGTGGTATTCTTAGCTTATCTACTCCTAATGGAGATAACTTGATTTGAAAACTTGGATCACCAGAAAGAACTCTTAAAACTTCCATCGTAACGTTTGGGTATAAATTACCACCATTCTCAAAAACTAATGGTGCGCGTCTAGTAACACCATCTATTTCTGGGAAGGTGTTGATGATTCCTGACCCCACTGCATTAAACTCAATGACATCGACGTTAGCTGTAATGCCAGGTACGCTTGGAATAACATACATATAATCGCTATTAATAATAGCGGCTCCCGGATTAATTGGTTCATTTTTGTTCTCCTCAGTTCCTAGCATATTTACTATGACAGGGTAGTTTTGCAAGGTTGTTGCAAGTAGTTCATCTTCCCCTGATCTATCTTCTTCGCTCATAAGAACATTAAACACCACAAGCCCAGCGCCTCTGTTGTATAAGTCCTCTATTATATTTGCGTAATTGCCACGTGGAAAAGGCCACTGACCATATTCAGTCAAGGCTTCTTCGTCTATGTTGACAGTGTATATGTTGTTTGGGACGGTTTCTTGATTAACGATCAACTGATCAAAGTAGCGTAATCTAAGACTTTCTATGATGGATGGGTTGATGGTGTGTAGCCAAACGAACACCCCCAATAACGTGATAGCCCATATAGGAGAAAATAAAATCTTTCTCATTGTGAAACCTCTGAAGAATGTGTATCGGGATTAAGGGTTTGGTTTACGTGAGGTCCTACTTTTTTCCAATACAATCTACTAGCATAAGTGACATTCAAGTACCAAGTACCAAATGCAAATACAAAAAAGCTTAACAGAGTTATTTTAAGTAATCGTCCCATGATCTAGCATCCGTTTCTGTTGAACTATTCTCTTTGCAATCACACACAGTACACACATCATTAACACAATCACCGCAGTCTGGTCTGTAACAATGACATTTATGACCACATTTTTTACAGGTTCTTGGTGTTCCTTGCATGTATTAACTCCACATAAAGATATATGTATTTATATTAATTTTGCGTTACGGTCACTGTGCAACCGTTTGCATTGTTGCAATATTGTGTAAGGCTGTATGAGTTTAATCCTGTATCTTGATAACTACTACCAAGTTGTTGAACATTGACAGTATTAGGACCACCTACATTTGTTACGTCTATGTTAGCAACATTATTCATTGACCTTTGCCATAGTGTTACATTGTTGTCATCACCAGTTACACTAATGTTTGATTCAGCTTCTCCATAACTGTCGCTACTAACCTTTACAGTATTATCATCACCATCAATTAAAATATTACTTTCTTTAGTGCCGCCCCAATCTTGGTTGCTATAATTGTGGCTTCCACTACTGTGGTTTGAAAAGAAGACTTGTGCCTTGTTACGGTCACCTATAATTCCAATGTTTGTTTCATTAATGTTGTCGTTACCTTGCCCAGTGGCGTGTGCTACAACAACTTTATTGTCGTTGCCAACTACACCACTATTCACTATAGCATTGTCACTTGCGACTCCATCTGCCCAATTGTGTGCGTTGCCATCTACATCTTTACAATTTGAATCATTGCCGTTTGAACAATACTGGAAGTAGTTGTCCTCACCATCTTGTATAACTTGCATTTCCAAGTCGTCACCTACTTGGTTGATGTATATTTCATTAGCATTACTGCTTCTGGGTAATGTCGATAGTGTTAGTACCAACGCCCATGCGATAATCGTATATTGCACCGTTCTGTTGCTCCAAGTTTAAAGTATATCCGTAATTATTGTTTAAATACAAATCCACAGTGTGTTCTAATGTTTGATCCACTCTCTGGAAGTGGTAGTTTGGGTCTTCGTCTTCTAGCAATATGCGTGTGGTAGGATCGTACCCATAGCCTTTGTCTCTAAAGAATTCTACGTTTTGTTTGTCTAATTCTGATTTCAATTGATTTGCTAATGCTATGCTCAACTCATTAAGGATATCATTCAATAATTCTTCAAGGTAGTAATCCACATCCTTGAGATCAGTGTTCCAAATATCTTCAATACTATCCACAAGTTCATCAGTATCCAAACTATCAAAATCTAAGAAATCTACTGCAAGTATGTCCTTCTCTTCTTCAATTTCACCTTCCATAGGTTTTGCTTCGTCATATGGCGTTTGTTCTCTAAGTATGAGCAAGTTTGTAATGTCTCGTTCGCTCAGATCAAGTATTCTAGGAGATAATGGTTTATCAAAAGAACTTCTCACCATAGTCGCTTGAAATGCTTGGTTCATAATAACATAACCCGCATCAGTCTCCACAGATATTTCACCAGTCACACATCTCCCACCAATATCACAACTTGGCAGTAGAGTAACCATCGTTCCCCCAGCTTCATCAACAACCATAATAAAGTCAGTACCTCTCACACCAATAGTCGCTGCTGGTGTTTTGATGCTAACGTTTCTTCTATTTCGTTTAGCTATTTGACCACTAGCATACCTAACTGTACCTAAAGTAGTTCTCAAACTTAGTGCGCCTTTGCCAGCATTAGGATCATATACAAAATCATCAATCAATAGGCGTGTGTGAGCCTTGAGGTCAACAAGTGTATCATCAATAAAGTTGATACGCATACTGCCCTTTTCTGTGATGGCTGTGTCCATAGACTCAACACCAACACCTTTGCCCCCTTCAATAACATCATTGTCTCTTTCAAGAACACCTGATCCATTGAATTGGTCTATCCTACCTGCCTCTCCATATGTGTATGTCGGCATCAAGATTAACCATGTCACCATGAGCTTCTTTATAATGTATTGCAATTTCATTTAATATATCAATCGCTTTGTGTAATATCCACATCTTGTCCATCACCTGTAAATGTTGCTGTTATTTTATTGTCGTAAATACCAGATTGACTGATATCATATGTAGAACCACCACCAACAATAGTTAAGTCGATTGCGTTCCCTAGTATGTCACCATCGCCAGTAACATCAATGTCTACAAAGTTTCCTTCGTCTCCGTTTACACTAGCTGTACTCAAGCTAGTTGAGTTGTTCGCAACAACGGTAACAGTTGCGTTAGTACCGTCGATGTCAACGTCGTAATCAGAATAATCACCAGTAACTGTAAAGTTGGCTATCAGTGTATCTGAATCAGCTACTTCGCCAATATGAAATGAGAAGTCGTTGTCATCACCTGTTGTTGTAATGTTAAGGGTAACGTCTTCACAATTCAAACCACTGGTGCTGTCACAAAGCATATCAACTGTATTAGTATCGCCTGTGAAAGCCCAAGTACCTGTGTAATTGTTGCCTTTGATAACCGCCGCAATGGTATTGAAATTTCCCTGTTGTGTAACAGAAAATGTCATACTATCACCAGTAAAGGTTGCGCCAGTTGTCGAGTTTCCTAATTCGTTGTCTTGACCATCTTGTACGATGTCCAAGTCCAATCCGTCGCCTGATTGTGTTATGTAGATGTCGTTTGCCCAAGCGTTTGTAGTCATAATGAAAATAGACGAAACTACATATATGAGCTTCTTGCTAAACATTAATTTTCTTCTTTCTCTTTAAATTTCCATAAATCCTTCTCAACACCTTCATAAACTAATTCTATTATCCCCTGTTCTATCGCCGCTCTTACAGCATAGTTGACAGGTTCATTCACTGAATATCCATTTTCAATCTCCAAAGCTTTAGTACCTAAGTCCAAGAACTTAAAAATATCTGCCCCAGAGCGATAGCTTGCTACTGTTTTTTCTGTTGCAATGCTAACTAAAACTTTACCTGATGCTACACTAACTAAGCGCATAACAACAGTAACCGTATCTATCCTATATTCAGTAGAGGCTCCTATGCCCATATACCTAACACCAACACCGCCCACTGCCGTGTTGCTGTCGTACCCTACAATACCACCTTCTAATATAAGACCAGCAAATAGTAGTGGTTGTAATGGTTCGGGTCCGTCTTCACTGTTCTTCTCGTATATTTCACGAGTATTTCGTATCAACTGTCTTTCTTTAATCAAGTTGTCCATGCCAACACGTTCGATTACTTGGAACCAACCTTCATCGCCAATGTCTTGTAGTGCTTGAATTACCCATGCCGCGCTACCCTGAGTAACCGCACTAGATAGATTAGCAACGCCATCCCCCGGTTTTCTTTGACCAGTCATATCACTAAAACTGTATACCGCAATTGGTATCAACTCACCATCAAGTTTTGGAACCGCCTCTAACCTACCTTCGATAGGACTAGGTTGATTGATAGGAGACTTGTCTATTTTACTTAAAACATCAAGACTCTGTTGGGTTGCGCAACCGCTTAATGCAAGAACTACACCAACCGATGCAATAATCATTTTCATCAGAAGTTAAACTCCCCTAGTCCTGGGATAGATATTACCGTAGTAGTGCCATCATCTGCCACGATGGTTAGTGTGATCTGACCTGTCACCAAGTCCTTTTCCCAACTAATCTCAGAGCCTTCGATGTCGGCAGTTCCGCTTGTCGAGCATGTAGCTCCCGACGGATCAGCACAATCAGCAAACATAGAGTCTACTAATTGTTTTGAGATCGTTGCGTATATTCTGGACTCGACGTTTCGCAAAAACTTGTTGAGCGTAGAGTTTTCGAGTTCACGTTCAATACGATCTGCTTCAGCCTCAGCCGCATCTTGTATTTCTTTTTTTCTGTTGAATGTAAGTTGTTCTATACTAAGAACATGTGTGGAGTATCCTTGCCCATTAAATGCAGGACTCTTGAACCCCCATTGCAATTCACTTGCAAATGCGTTGTTACTTATCCACGTCAGCGCTATCGCTGTTAATATCTTCTTTATCATCTGTTCTGCCTGTTAAGTTGAAGCTTTTACCTTCGGACTTGTACTCATTAACTAACCTATGCAACTCATCCTCACGTTGAGGATTTAACTTAGCTCTGTATTCCAAGACCATCGAAAGTTTGCTGTTTAACCGTATCATATCATTATCAAGCATACGAACACGATCAACCAACTTAATCAACGTGAACATGGCGTCACCGATAACAGGTTCTATAGTTTCTGTCACCCACCGCCAGATGAAATAGATGAAATAGCCCATGCCCATTGCCGCCACTATTGGAAATCCATAGTCACTTATCGCTTGGGCTAAATCAAATTCCATTACTTCTTTTCCTATATATCCCTTACGACCCCATCAGCCTCAGAGATTTTAACTAACCATCCTCTTTCGTCTACACGAAAGACGTCGCCTGGCTTATAAAGCCAATAATCTTTTTCAGTGCCATCTTTTTTGACACCCATTACTTCGCCTTCCCATTCGCCTTCAACTTTGAAGTTGGGTCCTGCTTGGCATATATTGTAATCCATCCAAATCATCACTTAGCCTCATTAATTAAATCTTGTAGGGGATTGCCGATATGTTCAAAGTAACCGTTAGGTCCTACTCTAAACTCATCACCAATCTTTAATTCCACATCGTCAATAACGAAAAACTTATCTTCTGTGTTTTTTCCATTGAGAATACGAAATCCATTGCTAAATTTAGTCAGTACCAAATCTTTCCACATTAGTCTCTCCTTGCATCATCCTTGCCTTCGTTAGCCGCAATTCGATCAATATTAGGTTTGACATTTAAAGCATAACTAAGAAGTGCATCAATTTTCACTAGATCATTATTCATAGTCTGAACTCTATTGTCCAATCCAGTCATAATGTTTTTTAAAGAAGTAACAGAATCTGAAACACTCGCTAATATAAACTTAAGTGTTATGAAAACGAATACACCAGCCGCAATTGCACCTGCGATTGGAAAGCCCACGTCTCCCACTAGTGTCAAAAAGTCCATATTCATCTCCTTCGTTTGTTATTTATAATAAATAGAACGACAAGAACAAAAAAGGATAATAGCCATGTATGAATACAGAGCGCAGATAGTGAAAGTTGTTGACGGAGATACCGTTGATTGTGATATTGAATTGGGGTTTGGGGTTGTTCTAGCTGACGAACGTGTACGTATTATGGGTATTGATACGCCTGAGAGCCGCACTAGTGATAAGGTCGAGAAGGTTTTTGGTTTAGCCGCTAAGAAAAGACTTAAAGAATTGCTTGGCAAAGAATGTATTCTCAAAACACAAATCGCAAAGAACGGTGAAGACATGAAGGGTAAGTTCGGGCGTATCCTTGGAGACTTTATCATGGATGATGATCGTATGATCACAGAAGTTCTGGCTGAAGAAGGACATTGTGTTCCTTACTATGGTGGCTCAAAGGATGAGACACAAGCCGCGCATATGGCAAACAGACAAAAACTATTAAGTGAGGGCGTCGTAAACAAAGCAGATTACGATAAAGCCGTATCAATTATGGAGAAAAAGAATGGATAATTTTACTTTAGAAGAACTAAACGCAATGGTAGTTGAGGCAGGAGAAACCCAAACTATTGTAGAAGCTAATTGGGTAGGATTAAACGCATCTAACGAAGGTGTGTATTATGCTACTGATACTGATGGGGATGCTGGGCATATTTACGTTATGGATCGTGATGGCGAATATGTTATTAATGTAGCATCGTTAGTTACAGCCAACGATGTTGTAACAGAATGGTCAGCATTAGAAGAAGGCGACGAAATATAATATTATTTTGTTGTTGACAACTCTTTCGTGATTCGCTACAAAGTAAGAGTAGAAAGAATCAAACGAAAGAGAAATCAAATGCTTTATCAAATTTTTCAAATTCAGTTCTCAGATCAAGACATCGCAGAAGTTAATTCAGATCAGCCTAACGCTAAGTATACTGCTAAGCGTAATCTTGATTTTGACTTTGGTGATATTGGCATCGCTACTCTTGCTTCTGAAGCTTTTGATAGCGGTCTTTACACTCACGTTGCCAACATCACTGGCAATGATCTTGAGCATGTCTTCGAAATCAGCAACCTTTGCATCGAAGAAAACATTGAGCGTTTAGGTCGTAAGTCTTCTTTGTCTGTTGGCGACATCATTGTTGATGGCAACGGCATCATGTGGGTATGTGCTAATTTTGGCTTTGATGAAATTAAAGAGCTTGACAGCGTAGCCGCGTAATGCTAAAAAGTTGAGTAATAAGAATCAGAGAGGATTCGAAATGATATATAAGCACACTGCCGTTGTTGCCAAAACCAAGAAAGCAGAGACATACGCCATCGGGCGGTCTGACGGTCTTCACGGTAAGCCGCCTGAGTGGGGTGGCTACTACGTGTGGGTACGGAAGGGCAACTACATGTCTCACGTTAAGGGTGGCATCGGCTACACTTGGCGGTACGTTCAGAAGGACTTGTCTTATAACGAAGCTATGGCTTTGATGAACAAGCGTGTTAAGTTTAAAGCGTTCGAAGTTTAAGCAGTGTCTTGAGGGAGAAACAAAATGATTGAGTACACAAAGGCTACCTGTGATGGTAAAGAAGTTGAAATTGATGGCGTTACTTATGTGCTAAAACTGAAAGGACAGGACGATGAGTTATGATTTAGATACATCAAAATCCTCCTTCATGTTTGCGGCTCCGACAGTGAACGAAGCAACTTTCCACTTTACGGACAAGAGTTATACGTTGCCTGCGGTAGAGCATAAACAATATGACCCCCTCGCGTCCCTTTGTGCGGTCGTCATCGAGCTTCACAATCGGGTTCTGGCGCTTGAGGCAGAAATGAAAGGACAAGACGATGAGTGACTATCAAAAGCCGTGTGGTTACCCAGTAATGGACTGTGCCTTGGGTGTTTACGTTACAAAGCGCGAAAACCGCATAGAGGAACTGGAAGCAGAGAACGAAAAACTGCGCAAAGGGTTTGAAATCTATGAGCGTGAGCGTAATCGCTTTAAACACGCAACACCAGAAATGAGTGGTGCATATTTCTTGTCTGGTGGTCATGGACCTAAAGATGATAATCAGATGCCGCAGTTTGTAGAAATTGTCCCTGCATATGGATGTGGTTGGTCGATGATCTATGAAGACACTGGACGTATTATTAGTTATGAGGGATCGTAAAGGTGAAATATCATGAGTGATGAACAAAAGAAAGCACTTCAAGAACTGTCTGATATTGGGCAAGAAATGGAGAAACAGGAGCATTATCAACTAAGGGGTAAATACTATTTAAGTGATGGTATTTACCTTTGGGAAGATGTTGACGCTGAATGCGAAACTCTAAAAGAGTGCGTAGAGTGTAGAAACTATGCTATGATGCACAATCCTGAGTATGTTAACTATGAAATTATACACAGGATCGAAACTGTAGTTTGGAATGGGTGAAAAGACAAAAGGTAAAATAAAATAAACTAGGGGGTTGACAGCCCCCTTTTTTGATTCTATAACAAATATGTAATCAGTCTTGAAAGGACGAAATCATGTTTGAAGTTGGTATGGGATTTCTACGTAATTATTGCAGTGGCGAAGTTGACAAGGGCGAGATCACTTCGATCCGCGATAATGCAAATGGCGAAACAATTGTGGATGTATCGTTTGATGACGGTACAATGATTTCTTACACTGAGGACTGCGTTATCGCAAACCTTGGCAAGCGCATAATCGTAACACAAGAGGTGATGTGCTAATGATAAAAGCGGGATCAAACGAAATCGAAGCGAGAGCGAATGCTCTGCAAGCCTCTATCGATAACAAGGGACAGTACGTGACCCTCTATTCTTGCTTTGGTATATTCATGAAGGTTTCCAAGTCACTTCACGTTTTCGATCCTAGCGACAGTCTTTTCGGGGTCTACTGGCTAAATGGCAAAGAGAAACCTTTTACTATGGCTCAGCAAATAAAAGATGAACAATCAACTCCTAGTATGACTTAGGGGTTGACAACATCAGGATGATTCTCTATACAGTAAGAGTAAGTTAAAAAGAAAGAGAGCCAATGCTAGTTCAAACAACAATGACCGAAAATAACAAAATGTGTTATAGCCTCGAAGCTCGTGGCACTAAGTATGAAGTTGTTGATGATCGTGATGGCTTCTATGCCGTTTGGTCTAAGCGTAATAGCCTGACAACTACTAATCTAGTTCTTATGACTTTGAAAGAAATGAAGGCTCGTTCAAAGGCTCTTAATCACCTCGCAACTCTTATCGAAATGGAAGTATAATATGGCTTTTGCTCCTGACTCAGTTGGTTTCACATATGGTGATAGCAGTATTCAAGGGTGTTTTCGTTTGAAAGAAAACGATAATTATTTTGAATATTCCACCAACGATGATCCTATGAACTGGTGCGAAGACCTTCCACACAAGGTTTGGGTGGGTGATGTTGTAGGTCAAGGCTATCGTTATGCAATAGTCAAGAAGACAGTTGCTTACGTTGCTGTAGATGAAGATGAGTTTGGCTTGCCTGTACTTGAGAAGTGGGACTTAAAACAAAGTCGAGTTTATGGTTGACAAGTACAAATAGATTCGCTATAAAGTAAGAGTAATTAGAATCACTTGAAAGGGGTTCCCAATGAAACCAGAATTTGTTAGTCTACAGTCTCTCTATTGGATGGTCTTTGACCAAGCATCAGATTTGATGGCAGTAGCAGAAGGTCTTGAGCCAACATCAGCATTAAAGCAATGTGCTTATGACAATGGTATTGCCGAAGGTTCTGAGATGGGTACTTTTATCAAGTGGGCGCACGACGTCATCGACGGAAAAATTTAATAGGAATAGGCACATCCCAAAGCAATCACGTTGCCTACCAATCGGCAGAGTAAGACTCGGATTAAGAATGGGTGTCACAAGAGCCTGATCAAAGCATCAGGGAGAAGGGGAGAGTTTCGGCTCTCCCCTTTTTATTTACTTTTTCTTCAACGCATCTGCACCAAAGAATGCCGCTACCAAGGCTGAAATTGCTACAAAGTACGTAGGGGCGATATCACCTACGATGTTTGCCGCTTCGCCCATACCTAAGTAAGATGTTAGTACGATTGCGAATGGGTATAGCAACATCCCCATCAAAGCGAACCAGGTCATCTTTCTCATCGCATCTCTTTGTGCGTCCTGGTCCTCAAGAGATTTTCTCTTGAATTCTAATGCCATTTCCATTTCAGCTTTTGAAATGTGACCGTCGCCATTGGTGTCCATACCTTCAATTGCGTCTGCGTCGATTGTTTTTGTATCTGCCATGTTTAGCTCCTATCATAAAGTTTTCATAACAAATAAATCAACATACAGGTTTATTTATTATAAATAGAATTGAAGCCTAGTCAAATTAGCAAAGGAGATGAACATGGCAATCAAAGTAAGCACCACAACGGTGATTGATAACGCATTACAACTACAAAATATCGCATCGGTAGATGGCACTACAGGAACTGTAATCGTAGCTACGATTAGAGCAGAAGGCCACTCATTTGTAATACGAGATTCAGGTGGCAACGAAACATTTAGACTTCACGGCGTAACAGCGTAATGGCTGGCATTTGCATAAAAAGTGCAGTTGCTGGACCATTTGGCATTGAAGAACCGCCTTCTCCGGGCGAAGACGTCAATCCACTATTCCAAAGAATTGCTTATCTGTATTCACAGAACACTGAAGTGTCGTTAAGCGTAGTTGCTTCTGGTGGAAACTTAGGAACCTTAGGTTCTGACACAAGAAGAATTGCTGGTGCTAGTACATCTACTACTGCCGCCGAAGGTGGTTTTGCAGGCGAAGGTGCTACACCCAACATATCAACAATCACAGGTGGTACGTTTGCTCGTGTCAGTCAAACGGTAAGTTCTACGCCACCTGCATTACCTGCTGATACTAACTTACACAGATTTCCTATAATGAATATGGATACTGCTGGCGTACTCCAAGCTATGACTATATCAGATGTTATTGATTTGTTTATTATCCCTACGCTTGCAAATATTACAAGCGGAACAGTATCGGCTCTTGCAGGTGGAGCCTATCACATATCCACATCAACTAGTGTGGCTGGCTCTACTTTAGTATCAGCAACTCCTGTGTTTATCGACACAAGAGCAAATGCCGCCGCATATACTTCTGGTGGTATTGGGGAAGTACAAGACCAACCCACAACTATTGCCAACTATTACTTGCATAAAATTACACCAGCAGCTAACACTCCTTCTTTCATGCCATATTATTGGAATTATACTGGGGGCTACCTACAAGAAATGCCTTTGTCTATGTTTGACGATATATTCGATCCACTGATCCGAAATGTTGTCGTTAACGGAAGTGGCGAAGCTGGCGTCGATCTAAAGATACGATATAACCTAAATGGTACTGGCACTACCATGGGCAGTGTGATGGCAGACACATATTTGAGCGGTTCATCGGCATCTGGCTATACACAAAGATTTGTCAGTACATCAGACTATAGAACACAGGAGTTTCCAAACGGTACTCCAGCAACACAATCATCTTATACATTGAAAAGTCAATTAATCAACTAAAGGAATATACTATGGCAGAATTTAGTGGCAACGTCGTTGAGGCGTATTACGTGAATGAAGACTACAGTTTAATTGAAATCATATACACCGATCCCAACGGCGAAAGAATTAAATACATAACTGAGGCAGATGAGAAT